>Ga0187892_10010279_pt1 | contig 11936 bp, 12 predicted proteins | sample MA1701073metaG_FD_139345 | JGI IMG/M metagenome (GOLD analysis project Ga0187892, IMG submission 139345) | Bio-ooze microbial communities from a basaltic lava cave in the Kipuka Kanohina Cave System on the Island of Hawaii, USA - MA170107-3 metaG ...
AACCGGATCAAGCATTATCGTCGGATTGCCACGCGGTACGAAAAGACCGCACGCAACTTCCTAGCTTTTGTCTATCTCGCCAGTACACTTTGCTGGCTACAATGAATGTCAACAGGACCTAGTACCTGGCCATGAAGGTTCCGATCGATCGTAAGTACAGTGAGACGCACGAGTGGTTCCTCCTGGATGACAACGTCGTCACCGTAGGGATCACGCAGTACGCGGCTGACGAGCTGACCGACATCACCTACGTGGACCTTCCGGACGTGGGCGCCAAGGTCGCCACCGGTGACGCCATCGGGGAGGTCGAGTCGGTCAAGGCCACGTCGGAGATCTTCTCGGCCATCAGCGGCACGGTGATGGCTGTCAACCCCGCCCTCAGCGAGCACCCCGAACTGGTCAACGACGATGCCTTCGAGGAAGGGTGGATGCTCAAGATCAAGACGGACAAACCCGATCCCCTTCGCGCCCTCATGGGCGCCAAAGAGTACACCTCCTTCGTGCGCAACCTGGGTTGATCGCCGCCCGTATTCTGTGACTGTCGGTTACGGCGAGCAGCATCCTCACGCCGGAGGATCGCATCGCGCCGAGCACGCGACGACAGGTGCGTGTCGGATAAGGGGTCTCTTGGACTTCGCCTTATGGGTGCCGTAAACTTGTGTCAAAGAGTGCGAGACCGTCATGCGACCTGAGGACGTTCGTGAGCATGTTGTTAAGCAGCCTTTCAAGCCGTTTCGCATTTTCATGTCGGATGGGGCGACTTTCGACATTCTTCATCCGGACCTTTGCCTCATCGGACGATCCGCGGTGCAGTTCGTCATTCCTGTCGCTAAGAAGCCCTGGATGTACGATCGTCTGGCCCATTGCGCGCTAATTCACATCACGCGCATCGAGCCGCGGAGCGGCCGCAACGGCCGCGGCCCCACGCGGCGGGCTTCACGTCGCTGAGCCTGGGTCTGGGATTAGGCGTGTCCTTTCTCGACTGGGTTTGCTAAGATAGCGGAGGAGGCAGCCGCCGAATGGTTATCCGGAACTTCGAACTACCGGTCGAGGCGATCGCTGACGTGTGCCGAAAGCACGACGTCGAAGAGCTTTCCATTTTCGGGTCCGCGCTGCGCGACGATTTCGGCCCCGAGAGCGACATCGATTTCCTGGTGGTGTTCAAGAACAACGACGCCGGACCCTGGATGGGAAAGTTTACCGACGTTGAAGAAGACCTTTCTCGTGTCCTCGGCAGGCGAGTCGATGTGGTCGACCGGCGCGGCGTCGAACAAAGTGAGAATTACGTCCGCAGGCGGCACATTCTTTCTTCTGCCCAGCTCGTCTATGTGGCGCGATGACGCTTACCTTCTCGATATGCTCATCAACGCTCGCCGAGCACACTCGTTCACGCAAGGCGCCGACCTCGCCCAATTCGTGACAGACACGAAGCTGCAAGCGGCTACGCTGCACGTTCTACAGATCGTCGGGGAGGCCGCGAGCAAGGTCTCACAGGAGTTCCGTCACGCTCACGCCGAGATTCCATGGGAGCGGATCATCAATCTTCGCCACCGCCTCGTTCACGATTATCCGCGCATAGAGCTGCCTAAGATTTGGAACGTGGTGCGACATCACATCCCACCCTTGATCTCGTCCTTGGAAAAGCTGGTCCCTCCGGAGGCGCCGGAGGTGTAGGGAGGGATGATCGCGCCGTTACTCATGTTGCCCGACTTATGATGATTGTGTTCGGAGGGTTCGATCGCGGCGATCCATCACCGTCCCGCACTCCGGGCACACGCCTGACGTGTTGCCGGTCAGGTCGTAGCTGCAGCGAACGCATCGGCCGGTGTGCAGCCACTTGGCTGTTCGCCAACGGCGCCGCGCTTGGCGAAGAAGCACCATCGCCGGAAGCGCTGCGGCGACAACCATCGCCCAAAAAGGAACCACCAGTCCGTACCTATGCGAGTACACTATCTGAGTCGTAGCCGGCCGGTACCCCTGAGGCTTGACGTATCGATAGTATTCGAAGCCCAGCGCGCCGTAGTTCCGCTCAGTGAGCGTATGTACCTGCGGTTCGTGCATCCACACGATCACCCGGCCATATAGCGCTGATATCCCAACCGTCGATATCCCAACCGGCGCGGAGTTCCACGGCCATTGCCAACCAAACCCTTGATAACTGTAGACGGAACCAGGTGAGACCACGCGCCGCCACCGATGACTGTCCGCCCACAAAGCGAGCACGACGAACACAAGGAGCACGGATGCAATAGTCACAATCACTCGCCGGTAGCCGATCGCTTGAATCCAAGATGGGCGGTTATCGGCCAATGATCCTCCGGAACTCGGCCTCGTCGACGACCTTCACGCCGAGTTCTTTTGCCTTGTCGAGTTTCGAGCCGGGCGAGTCGCCGGCGACGACCAGGTCGGTAGCCTTGCTGACGCTGCCGGCGGGCTTTCCGCCGAGCTGCTTGATGAGGTCCTGGACCTCCTTGCGGCCCATGGACTCCAGCGTGCCGGTGACCACCACGGTCTTGCCCGCCAGCGGGCCGGATGCGGCGCGGGCTTTGCGCGGCTCGGTCATGTTCACATCGAGTTTCGCAAGACGTTCCACCAGTTCGCGTCCTGCCTTGCTTTCGAAGAAATGTCGGATGCTGGCGGCGAGCTCCGGGCCCACGCCCTCGACTTCCAGGAGTTGGTCCTCGGTCGCATCCAGCAGCTTGTCCATGGAGCCGAAATGACCTGCGAGCAGCTCGGCCGTGCTAACGCCCACGTGACGGATGTTCAGGCCCGCTAGCAATCGCGACAACGGCTGCTTCTTGCTTCGTTCGATGCCTTCGAGCAGTTTGTCCGTGCGCCGCTCGCCGAACTGAACGATGGTGATCTTCTTACCCTCGTCGGCCTTGCGCTCTTGCTCAGTCTCCAGTTGCACCACTCGATCACGATGATCGGGCAACTCGTAGATGTCGGCGTGTGACTTCACCAGCCCGCTGTCTACGAGCTGGCTCACCAGCACCTCCCCCAGCCCTTCAATGTCCATCTGATTGCGATGGGCGAAGTGGATGAGCCGTTCCTTGAGCTGCGCCGGGCAGGCCGGATTGATGCAGCGGATGTAGACCCCGCCTTCGTCTTTTTCCACGTCGCCTTTGCACACCGGGCAGCGCGTGGGCCGCTGCACGGGTTTCGCACCTTTGGGGCGTTTTTCCTTCAGCACGCGAATGACCTGGGGAATGATCTCGCCGGCCTTTTCGACGAGCACCGTGTCACCGACGCGTACGTCCAGCCGCTCCACCTGATCGAAGTTGTGCAGCGTGGCGTTGCGGACCGTCGTGCCGGACAGGAAGACGGGGTCCATCACCGCCGCGGGCGTGAGCGTGCCCTGCTTTCCCACCTGGAAGGTGATCTCGCGGACCACGGTCTCGCCCTGCTCCGGGGCGAACTTGTAGGCGATGCACCAGCGCGGATGGCGACTGGTCGAGCCGAGCACGTCGCGCTGATGAAAGGCGTCCACCTTGACGACCAACCCGTCGGTCTCGAAAGCGAACGAGCCTCGTCGCCGGTCCCATTCATCGAGCCTCTCGACCACTTTCTCGATCGAGTCCACGCGCACCCGCGGTGTGGCGATGGGAATTCCCCATTTCTTGAGCTTCTCGAAGAGCTCCCATTCGGTCTCGGCCTTGAGGGGCTGGACCTCGCCGATGCCGTGGGCCACGAAGATGAGTCCTCGCCCGGCGACATCGCCCGGGTCGAGCTGCTTGAGGGTCCCGGCCGCGGCATTGCGGGGGTTGGCGAAGACCGGCTTGCCCTCCGCCTCGCGCTTGGCGTTGTGCTTGCGGAAAAGTTCCACCGGCCAGAGCACCTCGCCGCGGACCTCCAGCACTTCCGGCACGTCCTTGGCCGCAAGACGCAGCGGCACGGAGCGGAGCGTGCGGACGTTGTGGGAGATGTCGTCGCCGGTGAAGCCGTCGCCGCGCGTAGCCGCCTGCTTGAACAGCCCGCCCTCGTAGCGCAGCGACACAGCCACGCCGTCGAACTTGGGATCGACCACGTACGCGTAAGTCTCACCGCCCAGCCCTTTGGCCACGCGGGCGTCGAACTCACGAAGCTGCTCGGCGTTGTACGTGTTGTCGATGGAGAGCATGGGGATCGAGTGCCGAATGTGCGTAAAGCCCTCGATCGGCTCCCCGCCCACCCGCTGCGTCGGCGAATCCGGCGTCACCAAGTCCGGATGCTCGTCCTCCAGCTTCTTCAGTTCCTCAAAGAGCCGATCGTACTCCCGGTCCGAAATCATCGGCTCCCCGAGCACGTAGTAGGCATAATCGTGCTCGCGAATCTGTTGGCGAAGCCGCTCAAGCTGCGGTGCAGGTGTAGCCATCGGTCAATCCGGCGAGAGACGAAAAACCGATCAGAACAGAAACGCGGCCGGCTATCAAGACCGCTCTTCCGTTCGGTTCTGCGCGGTCAGCCGTGACGTGCGGTCAAGTCGCAGTATCGTTCATCGCGCGGGTCACGGCGTCCTTGGGCAGCCCGCATACGCACCGATCACCGCGCGTATCGCCGAACCAAGTCCCGCACGAAATGCAAATCGGGACGCCCCGCTCGATGAGTTGCAGTCGCAGAAAATGCTGAGCGCCGCCCCGCATGAGGATGCGAACGTATGCCATCGTCGCCAGCAACATCCCGGCCCCGCACAACGCCCACTCGACCCACCGCGGCCATTCCAACCACGTGAAAACAAGCAACCCGATCAGTGGAATAGTCACCGTCGTTCCCATGGACCAGAATCCGCCCAGGATCGTCCAGTCGCTGCCGCGGAGTTTGGCGAGCGCCGCTCGGAGTTCCGCGTCGCTGCCGAAGTACTGCAACTCAGGCAGTCCCGTCATGTACCACAGGCGTAGCCGGTGCAATTCCATGTCGTTCATGTGCAGACGCGTAGGCGTCTAGATCAAGCCCGGCCAAGTCGCCGCGCATGAATTGATGATACCCCAGCGCCGCGATCATGGCCGCGTTGTCGGTGCAGTAGGACATCGGGGCGGCATGGAAGGTCAGATTGCGGGATTGGCACTCCCTTTCCAGCGCCCCGCGAAGGGTCTTGTTGGCGGCCACGCCTCCGCCGAGGACGACGGTGCCCACGCCCGTCCCCGACACGGCCAGCATCGTCTTGCGCAGAAGCACGTCGATGATCGATTGCTGGAAGCTCGCCGCGATGTCGGCGAGTTGCTTCGCCGAAAGTTTCTCCAACCCACCGCTGGTCCGCCCGTGGCCGTGGACGTGATAGAGCACGGCCGTCTTCACTCCCGAAAAAGAGAAGTCCAGAGACTGCGGATCGAGCATCGTCCGCGGAAAGTCGACCGCCGTTGGGTCGCCGTCGCGAGCCAGCTTCTCCACCAGCGGCCCGCCGGGATAGCCAAGTCCCAGGATCGTCGCCACCTTGTCGAACGCCTCGCCCGCCGCGTCGTCGATCGTCGCCCCAAGGACCTCAATCGACGTCGGCTCGCGAACCAGAAAGAGCGACGTATGCCCACCCGACACGACCAGCGCGATCGCGGGCCAGGGCGGCGTCGCCAGCCCGATCGCCGGGCTATACGCATGCGCCCGAATGTGATCCACGCCGATCAGCGGCTTGCCCCACGCCCAGCTTAGCGTCTTGGCGGCGGTCACGCCGATCACCAGCGCCCCCACCAGTCCGGGTCGGTTGGTCACCGCGATCGCGTCGATGCCATCCGCTGTCACCCGCGCGACCGCCATCGCCTCCTCGATCACGCTGTCCAGCCGCTCGATGTGCGCCCGCGAAGCGATCTCCGGCACCACCCCGCCGTACTTGGCGTGCAAATCCACTTGCGAGGCGACGATGTTGCTGCGCACGTGGGTCCCATCGACCACCACCGCCGCGGAAGTCTCATCGCAGGAAGTTTCAATGCCGAGTATGGTTGTCACGAAAACGATTCTACCGCGCTATGTGGATTGGGCAGAAAGGCGGCCGCGAGCCAAGCAAGTACGTGTGTCAGCGTCTGCAATTACGACGCCTCGTGCAGGACGCGACGCAATCCGACTTCGACGATTCGGGCTCGAGTGGTCTTGAGCCGCTTGGCTAGCGCATCGGTCTTAGACAGCAGCTCTCGCTCCACACTTAGCGAAATGACCTTGGCCCCGCCTCCTCTCCGCGGGCGTCCCCGCTTTCGCTTGGCCGCCGCCCAACGTCGACGCGCTGCGGCGTCAAGCGGGCGGAATTCTTCGATGACGAACTCGCGGTCGAACTCCGCGGTCTCCCGCGCTAACTCGTCCGCGTTCATCGCGGTGACAGCTTTTCGCTTCGACCGTTTCACGGCTTGCCGCCCTTTCGGAAAGTGCTCTTTTCGCGGCCCGTCAGAGGCCGGGCGTGGATCACGTAAACCGTCCCCTCGCCGTCGATCACAAACATCACCTGCAACAAGCGCCCGCCGGTTGACCGTCCCCCAGACGAGCCAACGATCATCGCCGCGCCGCAAGGGGAACGGACGCCTCGCTGACAAAACGACCTCCTCCGCCTACGGCGATACACCGTGCCCAGCGAGGTGTCCCGCGTTCCACTCATTCCATCGGAAGACCATTGCCGGTCCGTACTATTTAATTATATAACAAAACAGACCACGCGTCAAGAAACAGAATGCCTGCCGCCCGCCGCCGAGGTCTCGTCGCACGAAGTCTCAATGCCCAGGATGGTCGCCATGCCTTGGATTGTAAGCGAACCGCGACGTGGCTGAAGAAACGATTGGATCACAAGGACCGCTTGAGCGACTTTCCCCGCCGCGGGGCCTCCAGGCCGGCCGTTCGCAGACTGCCTCCCCTCCACTGGTTGTTCAGACAGCACGGGCGTCCTAAAATTGCCGAGACTCTGGAGAGCGCGACGTGGATTCAACGCAGTCCCCCATCCCTGCGGCCGGCGACGCCGCCTTGGACATCGATGATGTCCCCGCCGGCAACCACGCCTTGGAGGTGGCGGCCCGCCGGGGCTTCGGACCGCTCAGCGCCGCGGCCCGGCGGATCTGGCACGGCGACGCGACCCCCTGCGTGACCTGCGGCCAGCTCGTGCGCCGCGAGGACGATCAATGCGACCACTGCAGCCAGGACCTTCGCGAGGAAATGCTCGAGAAGATGCGCGCCCATGCCGGGCCGTGGTTCGTGCTCGAACACTTGCGCCCGTTTCCGGGCGTTTCCTTGGATCGAATCATCCGCCAAATCCGCCGAGGTCTGATCACGGAAACATCCATCGTCCGCGGCCCCGCCACGCAGTACCATTGGCGATTCGCCGTCGAAACCCCGGGATTGTGCCGCTATTTCAACCGCTGCTGGCACTGCCATCACGAGGTCAAACCCGCGGAGACCTATTGTGCCGCCTGCCTTTCGAACCTGGCCTTCGAAACCCCCCGCGCCAACGTAGCGCCACCCCTTGTGGGTGGCGCGGCGGCCCCGGCCGATGCCTCGCCGCGCCCCGCCCCGACTGTGGCGCCACCCCTGCTGGGCGCCGCGGCGGTCGGTCGCCCGTCGCCCCGCGTTCCAGCACCCGCCGCTGTATCGAGCGAGCTTGAGAAACTCGCCACCGCCGTTCGCAAGCTCGACCACATCCCGCCCGCCCCCGATTGGGACGCTCCCGCGCGCATCGGTCCGTTCCGCGCCTCCTGGCTCGCCGCCGCCATCCTCATCACCGCCACGATCATCCTCCTCATCATCATCCAATCCCGAACCCGCTCCACGCCATCCGCACCGCCGGCAACTTCGGCGGCTGCGCCCCTCCCAGCGGCGCCTCCCCAGACTCCTTAGATCCTACTGGAAGTCCCTCGTCGAACCTGCTATCGTCTTCGGTCTCCATTGGGAATGAGGCATGGTCTTCGCGTTGTCACGATCTGAACCGCGCAGCGCCGTCGAGCGGCCGACATTAGCGTCTTTACGAACAGGTGAGCCATGAAGTCTCGATCTTCTTGGGTTTTGGTGGCGCTGGTGTTGAGCGTTATTCCCTATGACAGCCGCGCCCAAGACGTACGGGCGGTTCGGCAGACGGAAACCATGACGGAAGAGCGAGCCTCCAGCGAGTTCTCGACTGAACTCGGTGCGACAACCGCTACCCACCCAGCGTCGCCAGATCAAACAGCAGTGAGCGACTTGGGTGGAATCGCTGGCAGCTGTACTATCCCATGTCAATCGGGGGATCGGATCGAGGATGAGCCGAACTGCTTCGACGGTTACGTAGACGAATTCAATGGAGGGTGTAACTCCACACCGAACGTGTTCGGCGCGATCAGCGACGGTCAGATCGTCTGCGGAAGGTACGGAACGTATCGCACGTCAGGCCAGAACTTTGGCGACAGCGACTGGTATGAGTTCACGCTCTCCGAGTCCGCAATGGTCACCTGGACCGTGCTAGGCGAAGCCCGAACGGAAGTCTCGATTCTCCGAGCGTCCTGTCCGGCTACCTTGCTCACCACGAGAACTGAAGACGCATGTCGGTTGTCAAGGTTGACCATTGGGCTGCTCGCGGGGACCTACTATGCGCGGGTCGCAGCCACCGTGACCCCGGCGGCGTCATGTAACTCGAGGTATCGCGCTACCCTCACCACGGAGCCCTGTCTGGGAGCCTGCCAGCCGCATGATCGAGTCGAGGGCGAGGCGGTGTGCGGCGACGACTATGAGGATGACTCTAATGGCGGATGCGATTCCAACCCTCCCGCCTTTGAGGGCACGCTAGAGTGTGGGGAAACCGTCTGCGGCTCGTACGGCACGTACGTCCGCTCCGGTACGTCCGTCCGAGATACCGACTGGTATGAATTCACGCTTCCGCAGGCCGTGAACGTGACCTGGACCGCGATTGGTGAGGCGCGCACGAGAGTGGACATCCTCCGCGAAGGCTGTCCCGCGCAGCCGGTGGCGACGGGCGTAGCCAACGGGTGTGTGCCGGCTAAGGCAACCGCCCATCTAGCGAGCGGACGGTACTACGCCTCGGTGGCAACCGATGTGTCCTCCGGCGTGCCCTGTGGCTCCAAATACCGCGCGAACCTCATAACCGAGCCGTGCTCTTCCGCCTATTGCATGCCCGGAGATTTGACAGAGGGCGAGCCGATCTGCAGCGATGGCTATGAAGATTACTTCAATGCCGGATGCAACACGACGCCAAATGTCTTCAATCCCATCGGCTGTGTGCAGAACCTGTGCGGAACCTACGGTACGTACATCGACCCAACGCGAGGCTATACGCGAGACACCGATTGGTATGAGTTCCATCTGCCCGCGGCTGCCGACGTGACCTGGACCGTCATGGGTGAGGCCCGCACGCGAGTCATTATCCTCCGAGGGCCGTGTCCTTCTGAGTTTGTCGCTGCGGCGGAAGCCGATCCCTTCCAATTCGCGGCTGCCTATGGCCTTAACGTACCCCAAGGCATCTACTACGCATTTGTGGCGACCGACTCGTTCACGGGCGTGCCGTGCGGGTCGAGCTATCACGCGACGCTCACCGCTGACTGTTCCTGCGAACGCCAGTGTCATCTGTGCGACTCCGAAGCACAGTGTATCGCAGACCCGAGCCCTTGTGAGGGCGCCGCCTGTACCGATGATGGTTATTCGTGTACCGACGATGTGTGCGTTGACGGCGTTTGCGAGCATCCTGTTCGGACCGATCTTTGCGACGACGGGTCTAGCTGCACCACGGAGGCGTGCGATCCTTCCGACCCCGCCGCCGATGCCGCCAGTGGATGCGTTATCACCCCGATAGACAGTCGATGCGATGACGGCGACCGATGCACGACCGACTACTGCGATCCGTCGGCCGGGGCCCCGGTGACCGGTTGCGTAATGCTCGACAACGGCCTCTGCGGAGCGTGCTGCCATCATACTTCCGCTAGTTGTACCGATAGTGCGCTTTTCGTGGAATGCATAAACCCGGCTTCTTCGGACGAGTTCTTCCTCAACGAAACATGTGCCGACGTCGAGAACACAGGCCGATGTACGCAGCACCTCGGCGCATGTTGCGACCACAATCCGTTCGGGTCGTGCAGTGAGACCGACAGGGACGAGTGCGGCTGTGTGACCTGCGATTGGCACAAGCTGCGTACCTGCGAGGAGATTACCTGCGTCCAGGCCGTGATCCCCGCCATGTCGACCTGGGCCCTCCTTGTCCTGGCACTCTGCCTCGTTATCGGCGCCAAGCTCAAGTTCGCCGCCCCCGCCGATCGCTCCGCCTCGTCCTCATAACTCTTGCGCTTCGCGGCCGTAACCAACCAAGGCGTGCTGGAACCGCGTGTGGGAGCGCGGTGTCCAATTTCCAGACAGCGGGGCCGACGCCTCGCCAGGGTTGGAGTTTGGAGATACGCCGATGATCAGCCTTCGCCGCCGGATCTTGCTCTCGTTGGGTGCGTTCGTGACCACATGTGTTTTCTTGGGCCAGTGGCCGGCCCAGGCCGGGGGGATCGCCTGCGACCCGATCGCGTCCGAGGCCCGCTGCCCTCCCCGCCCGATCGACCTGGTGATCTGCCTGGACACTTCCGGGAGCATGGAAGGACTCATCGACTCCGCGCGGGCCCGGCTCTGGGACATCGTGAATTCGCTCGCCAAGGCCAGACCCCTTCCTCAGCTTCGCGTGGGACTGATCACCTACGGCTCGCCGTCGCGGTCCACGGCCGCCAACGGTTGGCTCGCACTGCAGACCAACCTGACCTCCGATCTCGACAGCGTCTACGCCAAGATGATGAGCCTGAATACCAACGGCGGCGAGGAATACGTCGGCTGGGCCCTCCGCCGGGCGATCGACTGGATGCAGTGGTCGGGCGATCCCCACGCCCTCAAGCTGGTCTTCATCGCCGGCAACGAGTCGGCCGACCAAGCGTCGAACGTCTTCAACTTCCGCTACGTCGCTGAGGACGCCAAGAGCCGCGGAATCATCATCAACTCCATCTACTGCGGCGACCGTCAGATGGGCGTCCGCGAGCAATGGGAGCACGTCGCCGCGTGCGGCGGCGGAAGCTTCTCCGCCATCGACATGCACTGCGGCACCGTGCAGGTCGAAACCCCGCACGACAAGCTGCTCATCGAGCTGAACATGAAGCTCAACGCCACCTACGTCCCCTACGGCCCCGCCGGCGACGCCGGCCACAGACGCCAACACGAACAGGACGAGAATGCCGAGCGCCTCGGCGTCGCCTCCAGCGCCAGTCGCGTCGGCGCCAAGGCCACCGCCCTCTACGAGAATTCCGGCTGGGACCTCGTCGACGGCGTCAAGAACAAGACCGTCGCGATCGACGACCTCAAGGACTCCGATCTGCCCGCCGCCATGCAGGCCATGCCCGCCGAAGAGCGCGAAAAATACGTCGTAGCACAAGGGCAGGCGCGTGCGGACCTCCAGACGCAAATTTCCGAAGTCAGCGCCGCCCGCGAGCAGTTCCTCAAGGACGCCCGCGCCAACGCCTCCGGCGGCAAGCAGGCCTTCGACGAAGCCATGCTCGCCGCCATCCGCACCCAAGCCGAAACCAAAGGCTTCAAGTTCGAGAAGTAGAACGGGATGTGCCACTGCTCTGTGAGCAGTGCGAAATGTAGCGTCGCCCCGACGAGGCGACCAAGAAGGGAGCCTCGTCCCCGTTAGGGCCGTGGGCGGCGCGATCCGACCCCCCGTAGCGTCGCCCCTCGTGGGCGGCGCCGATCAGAACCGCGACAGTCATGGAGCGGTGTTTCGGATTCGTGATGCGTGCGCGATGGGCGCGAAACGTGCCACTGGCGGCTTGTCCGCCAGTGCTCATTCCCGGACACGGGAGGACGAGGCTCCTGCCGAGCCGATGAACGAGCCTCCCGCCGAGCCGCTTTGCCGTCCCGGAGGGACGCCCGAACTTAGCCCAGGACTTTCAGTCCTGGGTACGCAGCGCCCCCACAAAAAACCACCCCTCTCCCCTCAGGGGAGAGGGGCAGGGGTGAGGGGTCGCCGGCGGCCGACGCGAAAT
>Ga0187892_10010280_pt1 | contig 11936 bp, 10 predicted proteins | sample MA1701073metaG_FD_139345 | JGI IMG/M metagenome (GOLD analysis project Ga0187892, IMG submission 139345) | Bio-ooze microbial communities from a basaltic lava cave in the Kipuka Kanohina Cave System on the Island of Hawaii, USA - MA170107-3 metaG ...
ACTTCTTCCGGCACGCCTCGGCCTTCTTCGCCGCCGCCGTGCGGCCGAGCTGGAGGTAGATGCGCGCCGCCTCCAGCTCCCAGCCGAGCGCCCGCTCGCGGAAGGCCACCTCCACGGTCTTCTTGGGCGGCTTCCAGGGGTGCTGCTTCCAGTGGGGGTTGTTCAGGTCCTGGAACCCGTCCACGAACCGCCGGAGCGGCGCGTTCCGCGGCCGGAGGTCGAGCGTGCGCTGGAAGAACCAGGTCGCCTCGCGCCGGTAGCCGGCCTTGTAGTAGTTGAGCGCCGCCTTCCAGGTGCGGTCCTTGAGGTTCTCGGTCGCGGTCGCCTCCTCGGTCTCCAGGGCCTTGAGGCAGGGGTCGGTCGCCTGGCCGAGGGCGAGCGCGAGGATCAGCGTGAGAGTCATCTCCAGCACCTCCGGGCCGGTAGCCTGACAGAGAGCCGGAAGAGGGGCAAGGCCCGGACCCGGCACAAGCAGAAGGGCCGGTCCGCGCATACAGTCTCGCGGCATGGACGTGCAGACGACCCGGACCGGAGCCGCCGCGAGCGAGTTCCTTCGCGCGGTCCGGGGCGAGCCCGGCGCCTTCGCCGGCTTCCTGGCCCGCCACGAGGAGCGCATCGCGCGGATCGTGCGCGCGCTCGTGCCGGCGGGGGACGCCGAGGACGTGTTCCAGGAAGTGTGCCTGCGGCTGGTCGCCAAGGGGCACCTCTACGACGCGTCGCGGCCGCTCCTGCCCTGGCTCGACGCGGTGACGCGGCAGGTCTGCGCCGCCGCGCTCCGTGGCGGTCGAGGCGAAGCCCTTCCGGGGCGTCGAGCTGACGATCGAGATGGTACGCGAGGCGCGACCGCGGCGACTCGCGGCTCATCGAGAGGTTCGGGGAAATCGCGCCGGATGGGACGTTCGTCACCGACACCCCGCTCCCCGGACGCTACTGCGCCACGGTCGAGTCGGACCTCTGGAGCGGGCAGGTCGCGCCCTTCGAGGTCCCCGAGCAGGGTCCGGTCGAGGTCTCCATCCTCCTGGCCGCGCAGGCACGGGTCGAAGGCGACCTCCGGGACGCGAGGGGCGCACCCGTCGCGGCCCCCTGCATCAAGTTCGAGGAGACTCTCGCGGGACGGACGACCTTCGGCCGCGCGGGCCGGCTCGACCCTGGTATGAGCTCGCCGTTGCTCACCGTGACCGGGCACGCGAACGTGGAGGGGCGATTCCAGGTGGAGCTGCCCCCGGGCCGCTACCACGTCCGGGTCGATCTGAAGGACCAGTACCTGGCTGCGACCCCGGACGAAATCGAGGTTCCACCTTCCGGCTTGACCGCGCTCGCCCTTCGGCTGGAGGGCGATGGGAGCATCTCGGGGAAGGTGGTCGGATGCCCCGCTCCGGCGAGCCACTTCGTGCAGCTCCGCCGCTGGAACGGAACCAGATGGGAATGGCGGGGGGTCTCGAAGCCGCAGGACGATGGGGCTTTTCGGGGTCGCTGGCTGACGCCCGGCCGGTGGCAGATCCACCACACGACCTCGTACTCGCGGCCCGACGACGGTTGGTGCCCCCCGCTCGAGATCGAGGTCGCGCCCGGGCGCGAGAGCTCGGGGCTCGTGCTCCAGTGGCGGCCGTGCCCCACCATCGAACTCCTGCTGCGCGGGGCAGGAGGCGCGCCCGTCTCTCCGTCCGTCCTGATCACGGCGTTCGGGGACATGGGGAGCGCACGGTTCGCCGTCGAACCGGACCTGCAGGGGCGCGCGACCACGCGGAGACTGGCCCCCGGCCGATGGCGGATCCGGGCCGGCGAGGGCCCTACGATCGGGATCGAGGTGCTCGAGGGCTCCAACCCGCCGATCGACCTGCTCGTGAAGTGAAAGACCGATCTCAGAGAGCGAGGATCAGGCGAAGGCCCCTCTCCACTTCCGACATCACTGCCGGACCGACGCGACGCACGCGTTCGTGCAGGAAGGACTTGTCCAACGTCACCAGTCGGCTGACGTTGGCGACCGAAGGCCGAGGAAGGCCGCTCACCTTGCGGGAGAGCAACACGTTGCCCGGGGCTTCGGCCAGAGACACGTTTGACGTGACGGCGACGGCCAGAACGGTCTGCAGCGAGCTCCGGTTGAAGTCGTCCGACTGCACGACGAGGACCGGGCGACGATACCCGGGTTCCGAGCCTCTCGGATCAGGAAGACTGGCCCACCAGAGCTCCCCTCGCCGCATCACCACTCCTCCCGCTCCAGGGAAGCCCACTGCAACCGGGCAAGGATCGGATCGGTACGCGAGGGCCTCTTCGCGTAGACCTCGTTGAGCTTCTCGGTGACGTTCCGACCCTCGGTACGGGAGACGAACTCGCGGATCGCCTCGGCGTAGAGCCGGCTCCTGGAAACCCGAAGCTTCCGGGCGACGCGCTCCGCGGCCCGGTAGACCTCATCGGGGATCGAGATGGCTGTCTTCACGGCGAAAGTATAACCCGAGTCATACCCAAGAGTGAAAAGGGGGTCAGGGACCTTTTCCGCGGCGGAAAAGGTCCCTGACCCCCTTTTCACAGCCGCCCGCCGCGGAGGATCGAGAAGAAGATCCGGATCAGGAAGAGCGCCGACACGCCGAAGCCGACGAGCGCCGCGACCGGAATGCCGCGGTAGTGCGGCCCGATCCCCGCGCGGTAGAGGAGCGCGGAGCCGACCAGGAACGCGCACGCGATCATCCCGAGCACCGCGCGGTTCACGGCCCGCTCCAGGTGCAGCACCGGCTCCTCGAGCCCGCGGTGGCGGAAACCGAACTCGACGCGGTTCTGCCGCACCATCCGCAGCACCGTGCGCAGGTCGCCCGGCAGCGCCTCGAGCAGGTCCTGCCCCTCCTCCAGCACCCGCAGGAAGCGCCGCGCCAGCCGCCGCGGCCCGTGCCGCCGCGCGATCAACTGCCCCACCGCCGGCCGCGCGTGGGCCACGAGGTCGAACTCCGGATCGAGCCGCCGCCCGATCGCCTCGATGTGCCCGAGCGCGCGCCCGAGCATCACGAGGTCCGGCTTGAACCGGAGCCGGTTCCGCTCCACGAGCTGGAAGAAGTCGCGGAGCAGCCCCGCCACCGACACCAGCCGGAGCGGCAGGTTGAAATAGGTGTCGAGCAGCTCGGCGACGTCGGCCTCGAGGGCCTCGCCCGGCAGCTCGCCGTCGGCGTCGGTGAACGCCATCAGCACGCGTGTCAGCGCCTCGGCGTCCCCCCGGACCACCCCCGAGAGCCCGGCCACCAGCAGGTCCCTCGTCCGCCCCTTGAGCCGCCCCACCATCCCGCAGTCGAGCAGGTGGATCACGCCGTCCGCGCCCACGAGCAGGTTCCCCGGGTGCGGGTCCGCGTGGAAGAAGCCGACGTCGAGCACCTGGTGGATCACGAGGTCGGCGCCCCGCCCCGCCAGCTCCTTCAGGTCGAGCCCGGCGTCCCGGAGCGCGGCCACGTCCGAGATCTTCGTGCCGTGCACGAACTCCATGACGAGCACCGCGACCGTGGAGCGCTCCGGCACCACGAACGGCACGCGCGTGAGTGGACGCCCCTCGAGATCGCGCCCGAACCGCTCGAGGTTCCGCGCCTCGAGCGTGAAGTCGAGCTCGCGGCGGATCGTGCGCGCGAACTCGCGCGCGATGCCGCTCAGGTCGTAGAGCGCGAGCTCGGGCGCCTGGCGCTCGAGCAGCCGCGCGAGGCCGAACAGGATCTCGAGGTCGGCCTCGACCCGCTGCACGACCCCGGGCCGACGCACCTTGAGCGCGACCTCGCGCCCGTCGCCGAGCACCGCGCGGTGCACCTGGGCCACCGACGCGGCCGCGACCGGGGCCTCGTCCAGCTCGCGCACGACGGCGCCGACCGGCTGCCGCCACTCGCGCTCGAGGATCGCGCGCACCTCCGCGGTCGGGAAGGGCGGGACGGCGTCCTGGAGCCGCTCGAACTGCGCGATCCACTCCGCCGGCAGGAGGTCCGGGCGCGTCGAGAGCATCTGCCCGAGCTTCACGTAGGTCGGGCCGAGCTCCTCCATCGCCATGCGGACGCGGGCCGCGCGGGTCCAGGTCTCGCCGGGCGGAGGCTTCGGGACGCGGAGGAACGGCGGCCGGAGCCGCGCCATGTTGAACGCGTGCAGGAGGTCGTCCAGGCCGTACTTGATCAGCACGGTCAGGACCTCCCGGTAGCGCCCGAGCGTCCGGGTCCGCCTCCCGAAGAGGAAGCTCAACTCTTGCTGCGGAGCTGTCGCTTCAGCTCGCGGACCTCGGCGCGGAGCGCCTCCAGGTCCTTTTTCATCACGAGGTCCATCTTCTTGAGCGCGGCCTGGACCTCGGTCTCCACGCGCCGCCGGATGGACTCGGCCCGCTCCTCGCCGCGCTTCCGGAGGTCGCCGAGCATCTTCTTGCCCTCCTCGGCCGAGAGCTTCCCTCGCTGGACGAGCTGGGAGACCTTCTGCTCGGCCAGCTCCACGGCGGAGGTCGCGAGCGCGAGCCCGATGTTGATCACGTCCTTGAGGGTCGGGGGCTTCCGCTCGTCACCCATTGCACCACCTCCTCTTTCTCGAGGTCCCGGACCAGCCCCTCGATCTCGTGGGGGTCGGCCCGGAGCATCGCGGCGATCTCCCCGATGGTCCGGGTCCCGTCGCACAGCCGGAGCAGCCGCTTGAGCTCCGGTGCGATCCGGATGGGCGTCGCGCCCGGCCGGAACACGTAGGTCGATCCGTTCGCCGGCAGGTCGCCGGCCTCCGTGGCGAGCGCGCGATAGAGGTCGCGCGAGAGGCGCCGCCGCCGCCCGGTCAGCTCCTCCCAGATCGCGGCCTCGCGCTCCGGAAGCTCCTCGCCGATCGCGTTGAGGTCGAAGCGCGCGAACCCCGTGGTCACGCCGTCGCGCACGCGCGGGCGGGCGCCGCGCGCGGGGCGGGCCGCGGGGCTGCGCGCGCCGAGCTCCTTGAACACGTCGTTCCCGAAGCGGATGAAGTACAGGAGCGTGTGCGGCACGCTCACCGAGCCCGCGAACGGGTAGTGGCGCCGGCCGTAGCGGCGGAAGAGCCGGTTCACGCGCCCGGTGAGGTCCGCCTGCTGCTCGGGGGTCTTCCACTTCCGGAGCGGGGTGGAGTACGTCCAGAGCCGGAAGTCGTCGCCGTCGAGGTGATAGACCTCCTGGAGGTCGTAGCGCGCGGGGTCGCGATAGACGAGCGCGCCCGGCTCGAGGTCGAAGTTCACCACGAAGAAGAGCGCGAGCCAGCGGTCGTACTCCTCGAGGAACGCGAGCGTCTCGCGGGCCTCCTCCCAGGTCTCGGTCGGGTGGTCGAGGAAGGTCATGGCCTGGGTGGCGATCCCGGCCTCGGCGAGGTGCTTCACGACCTCCTTGGTGGTCCCCGAGTCGAGCCCCTTGTCGATGAGGTCGAGCACGCGCTGGTTGAGCGACTCGACGCCGAGCGTGACCGCCACGCAGCCGGCGCGCTTGAGGAGCGCGCACCGCTCGGGGGTGAGGCTCTTCTCGATCTTCACGTCGGACGCCCAGCGGAGGTCGAGCTGCGCGTCGATCAGCGCCTGCGAGAGCTTGAGGAGGAGCCGCGGCGACATGAGGTCGTCGCAGAAGTAGAAGACGCGCGCGCCGCGCTCGCGCTGGAGGCGCGCGAGGTCCTCGACGATGCGCTCGACCTGCACCTCGCGGTAGGCGACGGTGGTCGCGTCGGTGAGGCCGTAGTGGCAGAACGAGCAGCGGCCCCAGTAGCAGCCGCGCGAGGGCGCGTAGAAGACCACGGGCTCGGGCGAGAGGTAGAGGTCCCACGGGAGCCCGTCGGTGTCGGGCCCGGGGACGGCGTTCACGTCCGTGAGCTTCGCGGCGCGCTCGAAGCGGACGGCGCCGGAGTCCATCGCGGCGACGTGCGGAATCCCCGCGACCGGGCGCCCCTCGCGCACCGCGCGGAGGAGTTGGAGGAGCGCCTCTTCCCCCTCGTAGGCGACGAGGCTGTCGAAGAAGCGGAGGAACGCGGCCAGCGTCGCGTCGCCGTTGCGGAGCATCAGCTGGGTGAGCGCGGGGCCGCCGGCGGTGAGGTGGACGCCGGGGAGCGCCTCGCGGACGAGGGCGGCGAGCGCGAAGCCCTGGGCGAGCTGCGAGGTGTAGACGAGCGAGAGGCCGAGCACGCGGGGCGGCGCGGCGCGGAGGCGCGGGAGCACGGTCTCGCGGTAGAAGTCGACGAACGGGTTCCGCGCGGGGTCGAGCTCGGCGCGGGCCTCGGCCTCGGAAGTGAAGCCGAAGGGCGCGTCGTACTCGGTGAACGCGAGGCGGAGCGGGAAGTGGGCGGCGGAGACGAGCGCGAGGGCCTCGTTGACGGCGGAGACGGCGCCCGCGTAGGCGGCGGGGTCGTAGAAGCGCTCGGGGTCCCGGAAGACGTGGAGCGCATCCGGCGCGTCGCGCGCGATCCGCTCCCAGGCAGCCGCGGCCGGGCGGGCGCCGAAGTACTCCTTGCGGCCGAGGTAGTCGAGCGCGGGCCGGGCCTCGAGCTCGGCCACGCGGCGGGCGACGCGCTCGCCGTGGCGGCGGAGCACCGGCCCGGAGAGCAGCCAGTGGCAGGCCTCGACGTTGATGTCGGCGACCGCCGCGTCCTCGCCGTGCGCGCGCAGATACCCCTTGAGGTAGGGGATCGCGTGGTACGGAACCGTAGGGTCCGTGGTCGGCGGATAGGCGAGGAGGAGGTCGGGCACGGGAAGAGGCTCGAAGCTGGAAGCCGGAAGCCGGAAACGGACGCGCGGGGATTATAGGCCACCGTCCCACGTGGGACGGTGGCCGCAGTACGGCGAGTAGAATCCCCGCGTGAGAGCCCTCGGCTGGCTCCTCTGGGTGCTGTTCCCGCTGGCGCTCCTCGGCGCGCTGGCCCTCCTCCCGCGCGGCGATCCCGAGGCCGCCACGCGCAGCGAGCTCGCCTCCTCGGCCCGCGAGGCCGCCGGCCGCCTCGAGGCCGCCGCCGCCCGGCTGCTCGCCGCCGCCTCCTCGCGGGAGGCCGGCGCCGCGCACTGGCAGGGCGGTCGTTTCGTCGTCCCCGCCGACCCGCACCCGCTCGCCCCCCTCGAGCTCCCCCGCGGCCGCGATCCCGAAGGGGACTTCTACCTCGCCGAGGCCGAGCGCGCCGAGATCCGCGACGCCGATCCCGCCCGCGCCCGCGGCCTCTATCGCGCCGCCGCCGCGCCGGAGCGCGATCCCGCCTGCCGCGCGCTCGCGCTCTTCCGGCATTCGGCGCTCGAGCGCCGACAGGACCAGGTCGAGGACGCCGCGCGGCTCGCCGCCGCTTTCCTCGAATCGCTCCCCGCCGGGGCCCGGACCACGCGCGAGGCCCTCGTGATCCGCGCCCTCGCCCGGCCCCCCGATGCGGAGCTGACCGAGGACCTCCTGCGCCACATCGGCGGCGGCTCCGACGAGGTCGTCCGCGGCCTCGCCGCCTCGGCCGGCGTCCCCGAGGACGCGCTCCGCCGCCGCGACGAGGAGCTCCGCCGACTCGAACGCCTCCGCCCGCTCGTCCCCGACGCCGACGCGCCCGCGACCGGCGCGCGCCTTGCCGGCGGACTCCTCTGCGCTTGGGCCCGGACCGACGACGGCGTGTTCCTCGCAGAGGGCGATGTGCCCACGCTCCCGCCGCGCGCAGGGGTGATCGCTGCGGGCGCGGTCCTCGACGAGCGCGAGGAGGTCGCCGAGCGCGCGCCGGTCTCGCTGATCTCCGACGTCCAGGTCGCCGCGGCCGCGCCCCGCACGGAGATCGACGCGCGCGCGCGCCGCGAACGGAGGATGACGCTGATCCTCGGGGGGCTGCTCGTGCTCGGCGGCGGCGCGGCGCTCGTCCTGACGCAGCGGGCCCTCCGCCGCGAGGTGGCTGCGACCGCCGCCCGCGCCCACTTCATCGCGCGCGTGGGCCACGACCTCCGCACGCCGCTCGCGCTGATCCGCATGTACGCGGAGACGCTCGCCGAGGGGCGCGTCTCCGATCCCGCCGAGGCGCGCGCGTTCGCCGGCGTCGCCGCGCGCGAGGCCGAGCGCCTCTCGCGGCTCGCCGAGAACGTGCTCGACTTCAGCCGCGCCGGCGGGCGCGCCGCCGAGCGGCGGCCGGTGGACCTGGCAAAGCTCGTGCGCGACGTCGTGCAGGCCTGGCGCCCGATGCTCGAGCAGGCCGGACTCCGCACGTCGGTGGCCGCCGAGCCCGCCGAGGTGCGCGGCGACGAGGAGGCGCTGCGCGCGGCGCTGGGCAACCTGCTCGACAATGCGCGCCACCACGCCGCCTCGGGCGGCGTGGTCGAGGTCGCGGTGCACGAGCGTGACGGCCACGCCGAGGTCCACGTCCGCGACCGCGGGCCCGGCGTCCCGGCCGGCATGGAGGAGCGCGTGTTCGAGCGCTTCGTGCGCGGGCCGGACGTCCGCACGCGCGGCGCCGGCCTCGGGCTCGCCCTGGTGCGCGAGGTGGCCGAGGCCCACGGCGGCGCGGCGCGCGCCCTGGCGCGCGAGGGCGGCGGGGCCGACTTCACGGTCGAACTCCCCCTCGCTGGGAACGGCGCATGAAGGCGCGGCTCCTGCTCGTCGAGGACGACGCGGACCTCGCGCGCGGCCTCGAGTTCAACCTGCGCCAGGACGGCTACGAGGTGACCGCGCTCCGCGAAGGCGGGCGCGCGCTCGCCGAGGCGCGGGCTGGACGCTTCGACCTCGTGCTGCTCGACCTCTCGCTCCCGGACGGCGACGGCCTCGAGGTGCTGAAGCGCCTCCGGGCCGAGCGGGTCCCGGTCCCGGTGATCTGCCTCACCGCGCGGGCGCAGGAGACCGATGTCGTGATGGGGCTCCGCCAGGGCGCGGACGACTACGTGACCAAGCCGTTCGGCCTCTCCGAGCTGCGCGCGCGCATCGAAGCCGTGCTCCGGCGCGCCGCGCCGAAGGGCCCGGCGCCGGCGCAGCGGCTCGAGCTGCCGGGCGGGATCGTCGTGGACCTCGACGCGCGGACCGTGTCGCGCGCGGGCCGCCCGGAGGAGCTGACGCCGACCGAGGTGGACCTCTTCCGCTACTTCTGGGCGCGCCGCGGCGAGGCGCTCGAGCGCGCCGCGATCCTCCGCGACCTCTGGGGCGTGGGCCCCCACGACGCGACCCGCACGCTCGACAACCACGTGGCGCGGCTCCGGCGCAAGATCGAGGCCGACCCGGCCGCGCCGCGGCTGCTCGTCACCGTGCACGGCATCGGCTACCGGATGGAGGGGAGCGGCCCGGCGACACGATCGTGACAACTCCGGGACAGGAACCCGGGCCCGCCGGCGGTCTCATGGGCGGACCCGAGAACCGAAAGGAGGCGGTCATGATCGCTCTCGCCCGCACGCTGGCCCTCGTCCTCGTCGCGTCCGTCGCGCCCGCGCAGGAAGGGGACCTCGAGGCGCAGCTCTACCGGGGCTTCTACCAGGAGGTCGCGCTCCGCGACTTCGAGGCGGCGCGCGCCGCGTACGCGAAGGCCGCCGAGCAGGCCGAGGCGGCCGGGCGGAAGGACGTCGCGGTGAAGGCGCGCCTCGGGCTCGGCCGTGCGCTCCGGTCGCTCGCGAAGACGGACGAGGCGCGCGCCGCGTTCGAGGCGGCGCTCCGGCTCGACCCGGGCAACGCCGAGGCGCGCGCGGGCGCAGAGCCGGAGAAGGAAGGCGCGCCGGACGCGGACGCCGAGCTGAACCAGCGGCTCCGCGCGCTGGTGGCGAAGCTGGGGACCGCGGATCGGCCGCAGGCCGTGGCGGACCTGGCGCTGGTCGGAGCGCGCGCTGCGCCGTACCTGACCCAGGTGCTCCAGAGCCGCGACGCGGGCACCGTCCAGGCGGCGGCGGGCCTTCTGGTCCGGCCCGAGTTCCGGGAGGCGCTGGCGCGGGCGCTCCCCGATCCGAACATCATCTTCCCGCAGCTGGTCGTCGGGCAGCTCGTGGTCGACTCGAGGGAGCCCTCCGCGTCAGCCCCGATCTTCGAGGCCGCGCTCTCGCGTCCGGAGCCGGAAGTCCGCATCCAGACGATCGAACGCCTGTGCTCGGAGTCGAACTCGAGGAGGATCCAAGAACAGGGCGCTGCCTTCGCGCCGTTCTTCCTCAAAGCGTGGCGGGATATCGATCCGCGCGTCCGGCAGGCCTTGCTTGGATGTGCCTGGGAGGAGAGCAGCCGGCACCTCGTCCCGGTCCTCCGCGAGGCCCTGTCGTCGAAGGACGCGTGGGAGAGGGAGCGCGCCGTGATCCTCTCGTTCCTCTCGATCGATGAGCTCCGCCCGGAGCTGGAGCGGACGCTCGCGGACCCCGAGGAGGACGTCCGCGCGGCGGCTCTCGACATCCTCACGCCCCGGAAGATGGAGAATGGTCCCCCCCCCGTGGTGGGGGGCGATGCGGCCCGCGACGTGGCGGCGCGGATGCTCCTCGATCCCTCCCCCAAGATCGCGCGCCTCGCCAGCGAGCTGCTTGCGATCGCGACGTCTCCGCTGACCCCCGAGAACACCCTTGCCGTCGTGGAGGCGCTGCGCCGCGTGGTCCTGGGAGAAGAGCGGATCCAGCAGGGGATCGAACCGTTCCTCAGGCTTCCTCAGAAGATCTCCGATCCCGATGCCCTTGCGCAGCTCTACGCCCTCGTCGGCTCTCCGAAGAGCATCCTGGAGCGGAACGCGCGGTGGTCTCTGAGGAAGGAGATCCTGGACCGCCTGCTCCGGCTCTGGACCACGCCGTCGGGTCGGGCGGAGGGGATCGCCCGCCATCTGCCGGATGTGCCGGACGCAGAGGGGAAGACGTGGTGGCTGCGCATCTGGCGTGAGAAGAACGTCACGGCGGACGCCGCCTACGCGGCCGCCGCCCAGGCGCCGGAGCCCGAGGTCCGCCGCGAGGCCTACAAGGGGCTGCTGCTCAAGGAGTCGAACGAGCTCCCTCCGGGCACGAAGCTCAGCCACCTGGCCGAGGACCTCGTCTCGAAGGACCCCGAGCTGCAGTCGGTGGCGCTGACCCTCGCCGAGCGCTTCCCCGATCCGACGCTCACCGAGTCGCTCCGGGTGAGAGTGGCTCAGCCGGCGACGCCGGCGCTCGCCGTCCAGGCGCTCGCGCTCTCCGCGGGCCGCGAAGCGCTGCCCCAGCTCCGCGAGGTCGCGACCTCTTCCACGCCGGAGGCACAGAAGGCGGCCATGCAGCAGATCCTCCGACTGCTCGGCGACGAGTCGCTCGACGAGTTCCTCGCGGTGGCGCGCAAGACCAACGGCTGGGCTCCGCTCCTGGCGGACCTCAGGGGACCGCTCCTTGAGAAGTACGTCGAGCGGCTCCCGGACGACCTCATCAATGCCGGAGTGGTGGCGACGGCGGGGGGGAAGCTCTCCCCCGAGGCGCGCGTGCGGCTCGTCCGTCGCGCCCTCCAGCGGGAGGACTCCGGTGTCCTCTTCCAGGCGGCCCAGACCATCGACATGCACCAGCTCCAGGAGTTCGCGCCCGACCTCCTCCGCCTGCTCGAGAGCCCCCACCAGACCGTGCGCGAGCGGGCGAAGATCGCGCTCCAGAACCTCCGGGAGTACCGCGAGCTCCGCGCCGGGTTCGAGCAGTACGGCGAGAAGGGCCGCGCCGGGGCGGTGGTCGAGGCGCGGGGAATGCTCCGGTTGCCCGACCCGGTGAAGCGCCGCGGCGCCGCGCTCGCGCTCGGCGCGCTCGGCGATCCGGGCGCCGTGCCGGCCCTCCTCGAGGCGCTCGGGGACGCGGACGCAACCGTCCGCGACGCGGCGATGCAGGCGCTCGAGCGGCTCGGCGGCCGGGCGCCGAAGTAGCGGGTCCGGAAAAGGTGCCACTCTTCATTTCCGCGGCGGAAATGAAGAGTGGCACCTTTTCCCCTGCGGTGGCGCATTCTGAGACGGGCGCCCCGCCCGCCCTCGGGCTCCGGCGGGCCGGCTTCCGATAGGAACCCGCGTCATCCGGGAGAAGCCCAACGTGACCACCGCCCTCGCGCCGCAGA
>Ga0187892_10010282_pt1 | contig 11933 bp, 9 predicted proteins | sample MA1701073metaG_FD_139345 | JGI IMG/M metagenome (GOLD analysis project Ga0187892, IMG submission 139345) | Bio-ooze microbial communities from a basaltic lava cave in the Kipuka Kanohina Cave System on the Island of Hawaii, USA - MA170107-3 metaG ...
AATCAACGTGTGGCACTGCCCGCACTTGGCTGAGAATATAGTCAAGCTGTTCTATGGAAAGGGTTAACGGATCACCACCACTGATGAGGACATCACGCACCTCCTCGTGCGCACGTAAGTATGCCACGGCTTGATCGACCTCCGCTTTGGTGGATGCAGCGTCGTTATACAACCAATTGCGCTTGCGGATGCAGAAGCGACAATAGCTCGAACAGAAAGAGGTCACCACGAAGAGAACGCGGTCGGGATACCGATGAATGAGTCCGGGTGCAACTTGGTCGGCCTTCTCAGAAAGGGGATCGATCAGCCCTTCGTCAGTATTCTCCTCTACACTCGGCACAATAAGGCGATGGATGGGGTCTGTGGGGTCTTCACGATCGATCAATGAAAAATAGTAAGGCGTGACCGCGAAATGAAACTGCCCCTGTAAGGCGCGGATTGTGTCGGTTTTGGCCTCGTCCCATCCGAGCAAGACAGCGAGTTGTTCTGGGGTGTGAAGGCGATGTTTGAGTTGCCAGCGCCAGTTTTGCCAATCTTCAGTGGACACATCACGCCACGGACTGACCACTTTTCCCCATCGTGCTAGACCAGGAACACTTTCGTCCATCTCTTCACCCTTCACCCCTCAGCAGGCGGTAAACGTTACCGCCGGGTTGCGGTTTGCACCGCGAGCGGAACCGTCATCGACTGCGCTATAGTTACTATTTGTGGTGTTGCGAGATCAAAAGATCGCCAACATCATACAGGATCAGCAATTTCGTGTCATGCTTCAGAGCTGAGGCAAGAGCCCCTAGAACGACGTCTTGTCCTGCTTCACTCCGGTAGAAAGGGCAGCCACATCAGGCTGCCCTTCCACAAACCGTCCCTTCTCTTTCTTGAGAGCGGTTTAGTAACTTCCCTGGGCCACTGCTTTAGGAGTTCCCAAGTTGACGACTTGGACGCGGCGGTTTTTCTGCCGCCCCGAGTCAGTGCTGTTATCTGCAATCGGCTCGCCTTCGCCTTTGCCTGATGCAAGAAGACGGTCTTCTTCAACACCAAGGGATTTTGCTAGATAGCGGATTACACTCTGTGCCCGGCGTTGTGACAATTTCTGGTTGTATGCGTCGCTGCCTTTACTGTCCGTATGTCCTTCGATTTGAATACAGCTTGCTCCGAGCTCACCACTTTTCAGAGCTTCACCTAAGCTCTTCAGAATCGGGAGAGCTTCCGGCGTAATTTCCGCAGAATTGAAATCAAAAGGGATGTGGAGCGCTGCGATGTCCGCTACCGGTGTAATACCCCGCGTCTTCCCATAGGTTTGGCAACTTCCTGCCACTGCCACCGCTACCGGAGCAATGGCAATCCCACGGGTCTTCGGTTGCAAGGTCTCGATAAGTTCTTGGCTGGTGGGCTGGTGCGTCGTGAGATCACGCACCTCCTGAGCTTTACTTTCGCTTGAAGACAGTCCTAATCCCAAACAACCAACCAAAGCCGACGCAAGAAGTGTTCGTTTCATGGTCATTCTCCTTTGTTCTGGTATGAAAGGAAGATGCCAAAAATCACGGGCTTATTGCTTTTGGGAATTCCGCCAGACAAGGGCGGGAAGAACCGTCATTAGGGACGGTTCCAGTAAGGAAAGTGCTATTCGCTTTGATAGGGCTGATGGTCGGCGCGATCAAGAATCGCCTCAACCGTGTCCTCTGCTTGAACAGAGGCGACAGCGACCCCAACTTTCACTCTGAAAGCCATGGATTCACAATAGAACTCAGTGGCATCGATTGCTTCCCGCAGCCTAGTTGCCACCACGTTCGCTCCCGTCGCCGAGGCTTTAGGAAGGAACACGACAAGTCCGTGATTTCCAGAGCGAGCGAGGAAATCAGCAGCCCGTAAGCTCCGTTGGAGCTTTTCTGCAACTACCTGAAGAATTTGTCCGTCAGTCGGCGAGCCGTAGGTATCATTCCCCAGAAGAACACGCTGAATCTCAACAAAAACCAAAGGAAGATTTTTAAGAGAGCCAGAGCGGCGTTCCATTTCTTCGTGGAGTCTTTCAACAACAGCCGAACGATCAGGAATGCCTTGGCGAACCCAATCAAGAGATCTACGCCTGTAAGAGGGTAGGTCTTCCCTGCTTGTCTGAGGCAGCAACCCACTCTCAAAGAGGCGTTCGTTTGTATTGCTTACCCCTGGAACCATACTTCCCCCTTTAAGCCTTACTTTGGGTTACTTGTGAAGAAACAGAAGACTCCACCCATGAGCAACAAGAAACATGCCAGGAGCGATTTCCCAGCAGTGTTTCCCATCTCGTGGCATTAAAAATACCGCTCGCGTTTACCCACCGGGAACCACACAGGAAAAGAAGAAGAAAAGAACTTTTATTTTATTGCGAGTTTCAAGACGAAGGGAAAAATCTGACAGCGTTGACACATGGGAATGACAAAACTGTCAACTCCAGTTGACAGGGTAGTTCCTTCACCAGCTACATACTACTCCTGAGAGAAAGTCTTCTCTATGATTTTTCAACCACCGGAGCGAGAGAGGAAACTTGATCTAAGGGAAGATGTTCAGGCTCGGTCAGCGCACGTCCTGTCTGTTTGATGTGTTCAAAGAGTTCTTGTAATAACTCTCGCCCTGGGCGAGGGTCTGGTTCCGCTGGGTGGGCTTCGGCCCATTCTGGCGCAAGGATAAGGGGAACCCATGGCAGCTTCCCTTGCGGGGAGGAACTCGCGTCCAAGCGGGCGAGGGCAGTCCATACTTTGACCGGCATTTTAACAGCCTGGATAGTTTCGGCAGTTGGGCGTGCGCAGTGTTCAACCGCTGAAGTCACGAGATATTCTCGACAGACAATCGGCCGCTCTGTGTAGATCGAACAGGACTCCTCTTCGAGAAAAGGACATGGAATTCCTTGGAAGAAGTATTGCAAAGCGAACGTTTGTTTCTCATTGAGAGGGAGCTCTTCTGGATGTAAGAGCTTTTCCAATAACCCCGCTTTTTCAAGACGCTGGCGGGCCGCAGCAAACCGTTCGCGTACGGCGGTTTGCTGCGGTTCGGGGAGATTTTCAACGACAGTATGAATATGACGTGCCTCAGTTTCGGTAATTGGGACGAGCTGCCGACAACACGCACCGCACCCTTTCGTACAGGAAATCTTTTGCCCACGCTCTTCATTGGTTTTGACGACTGCGTTGACTACGGCATCGGAAAAAGACTGTGCCAGTGGGAGCATGTCGCGTACGGCAGTTGACCCTTGTGGTACCGATACCGTTGTTTGTAAATCCCAATCAGGCCCGGAGAGTTTGATGTTAGCAGTAACCATCTCAGCAGAGTTTTGCACGTCTTTTGCCATCGTCGTTCCTCCGTTCCTTACGCCACGAACAGCGCAAGTTCGGCCAATTCTTTCAGTTTTTGATCAAGGGCAGCAACCAAAATCTGGCGGGCTTGTTGAGGGTCGGACACCTCTTTGCCGTCGTGTTGCATCGCCGCTGTTCCCGACTTCACCAACGTCAATAACTCTTCCAGCAAGACTGTCCGATCACGAGTTCCATCCAAGAGTTGAAAGAGATGTTGAGCAAGCGCTCCTTCCAACTTGACACATCCGTGGCAGAGGTTCGTTACCATCGGGCCGTGTTGCAGTTGCAGTCGTGCCACCGGACTCGCGATGGGCCGTTCACTCAGCATAGTGGCAAATTGTGGTGCATAAACATGTAACTCTACGAGATTCTTTCCGTAGGCTTGGAGCAACATATCGCCGAGCACACGCTGGTCCTGGGCATTGGTTGCTCCATTCTGCTGCGCCGCCACACCAAGCCGTCTTCGCGCCTCTGTTAGCAATTCGTTGAAAGGCAGCGTACGAGGCCAGGCATCGCCAAGACACATCATCGCCGCTTTCACCAAAGGATGGTTGGTCGCTAGCGCTTGTCCCTTAATACTGCGAAATTCCTCTACTGCCGTTGGAGACTGAATATCAGGGTGCTCCGAGACCGGCCGTGCCGAGGAGGCAGCGTAAAAGACGTGCATATTCTCCGACTTCAATGAACGGTCTAGTTGAAGTTCGGCATGACAGAGCAACGTCTGGCGAAATTTCCGACACTTGAGAAAATCCGCGTACTGTTCTTTCAAAATCAACTGCGTGCTGGCCATCTGCCGCAACATCTCCACCATAGCTGGAGGAAACATGTGGTCCTGCATCTCGAAGAAATCGGCTTCGGCCAGGTATTGGAGACCATGCTGTGCCGCCTGCTCGACAAACTGGTAGAAGTAGAGTGGCGTATTTGTTTCCGCCAGATCATCGTGGTAGACGTACCCCTCATCACCTGAAGTGATACGTTTGAGTTCGGCTTTGAGAAATTCGCCGTATGCTTCGGATTCCGGCTGTGCGTCCGACAAAAATTTGAGCAAGGCGCGGGATTGGGCAATCTGTTGCGTCGGGTCGGCCAGACGCCGCACATGAAAGCGCATCATCCCTCGCACCATCTGACGAAGGTGACCGCCGGGGTAGGCGTTATAACTGACATAGGCTACGCCATTGGGTGTCAGGTTCTCTCGACAAATCGCTAGCACTTGCTCTTGGACCACGAGTGGAATCCACGAGAACAATCCATGAGCGATAATGTAATCGAACTGTCCGAAGTCCGAGGTCACTTCCATCACATCAAACGGGCGCAACGTGATATTCTTCAACCCCAAGGCATCAACCATCTGCTGCCCGTTGGCAATCGGGCGAGCGGCAAGGTCAATGCCAATAAACTCACTCCCTGGAAACCCGTAGGCCATCGGGATGAGATTGGACCCATCGCCACAACCAAGCTCTAATACCCGACAACTCGTCACAGGCGTGGGATGCATGCCAAACAGGGTTGCTAGCGTCGCAAGCCGATCAGGATGCGTCTGTGAGAAGGCATAGCTCGAGTACAATACGTCGTCATACGCGGTAGCGGTCATGTCTGACATCGTTCCTCCGTTGTCGTTCGTGATCCATCAAGCCACAAGAGATTGGCACAGCAAAATGTCACCCTGAGCCCTTCGCTTCCGCTCATCCTGAGCGTAGGCGTGCAGCGCCGAAGTCGGAGGACGCTCAGGATAAACTCTGCGAAGGGTCTCTCCGAGAGATTCTTCGCGTTGCTCAGAATGACAAGGCTGGCTGGTTGCATCGTAAAGTGTCCCAGTGCCACGTGTTTCTATTTAGGCAACGAATAAGGCATTCTTGCCAATCTCGACGAGTTTTCCTTCCAGTTCCGTAGCGATTGTTTGCCGAGCGATTTCGAGGTCGGTGACTGATTCACCGTCCTTCTGCATTGTGAGAGTTCCCGTCTCGACCAGCCGAGAAAGATCGTCAAGGAGTGCGGTACGATCACGACTGCCGTCCAACAGCTGCAGGAGTTGCCGTTCTAAGGGTCCCTCAACCGCGATGGTAGTATGGCGGAAATTCGTAACCCTTTTCCCTTCACGAGCCTGTAAACGTGCAAGCGGGCTGACAACAGGACGCACACTCGGTCGTGAGACAAAATGAGGAGGCAAGACATGAAACTCGACAGTAGTACCGGCGTACGCACGCAAGAGTGAGGCCGTTAACACCCGAACATCATAGAGAATCTCTTCTCCATTCTGCGCAGAACTACGACCGCATAATCTGCGAGCCTCGTTGAAGAGATCATTAAAGTGGACGGCATGAGGCCAGGCATTGCTTAAAGTAAGCAGCGCAGCCTTCATGAGGGGATTCTCGGTTTTGATTGATCTCCCCTCAGTCCCCAGAAAAACTGCGGCTTCGCAGGAGGCATAATCGACCGGAGTTATTTCCGGGCGCAATTGAGAAGAAACAGAGAAGCGTCGCAAGTTGTCCACCCGAGGCTCCTCATCGAGTTCCACATTTGAATGACACATCAAAGTCTGTCGGAAGCGCCGGCCTTTCAAGAAATCCATATACTGCTCCTGGGCGACCCGATTACTGGAGAGCTGTTTCAGGACCTCGACAACGTGGGGTGGGCAAACGCCAACCTGAATTTCGACAAAGTCTGCTTCTGAAAGATACTGCAAACCATGTCGCGCGGCATGCTCAGCAAATTGATGAAAATAGACCGGAGCGTTCACCTCTCCGAGGTCATCGTGAAAAAATCCATAGTCTGACCGTGCAATGATGCTTTCGAGTTCCTTTTGCAAACTTTTTCTGTACTGCTCATTGCCCATCCCGGATTCCGCCAAAAATCTTATCAGCGCTCGACTCTCATCGATTCGTTGTTGCGGGTCGGAAAAGTCGCGGACGTGGTAGAGCATCATGTTCCGCATCATGTCGCGCAAGTGACAGCCGGGATAGGTATTGTAGCTTACATAGGCAACACCGTTTTCAGTAAGATTTCCTTCACAGATTGTGAGGATTTTATCACGAACACTCGCAGGCACCCAGGAATATAACCCGTGGGCGATAATGAAATCGAACTGGCCAAAATCTTTGTCAAGCTCCATTATATTGCACTGCTGAAGTGTGATGTTTTTCAGCCCAAGTTCGCCGACAAGCGCTTGTCCTTTTTTGATACCGCTCGCCGCCAGGTCAACGCCAACGCATTCAGCTTCTGGCAGTTCCAATGCAACGCCAATGAGATTCACTCCATCGCCGCAGCCTAACTCGAGAACACGACAATGAGAGACCTCTGCTGGGGTCATACCGAACAGCGTCGCTAGCGTCGCCAGTCGATCTGGATGTGCCTGCGGCAGCGCAAAGCCAGGGTACACAAGAGTATCGTAGGGATTAGCAGTTACGTCAGACATCGTTTCTCCATTGTTGTTCGTGTTAGGCAACGAGCAAAGCGTTCCTGCCAATCGCGACGAGTTTTTCTTCTAGTCCCGCCGCGATCATTTGTCGAGCAACTTCAAGATCAGTGATCGCTTCACCGTCCTTCAGTACGGTGAAAGCTCCCCTCTCGACCAACCGAGAAAGCTCATCAAGGAGTATGGAACGATCACGGCTACCGTCTAACAGTTGCAGCAGGTGTCGCTCGAGACCTCCTTCTATTGAAAGGTTCTCATGGCGGAAGTTCGTCACCCTTTTTCCTCCACGAGCCTGCAACCGTGCGAGGGGGCTAACAACAGGATGTTCACTCGGTTGTGACAGAAAACGAGGAGGCAAGACATGAAACTCGATGATGGTGCCGGCATACGCACGTAGGAGTGAGGTCGCCAACACCCGGATATCATGAAGCACCTCTTCTCCATTCTGCGCAGAAACCCGGCCACACAACGCACGAGCCTCGTTCAAGAGGTCATTAAAGGGAAGGGCGTGAGGCCATGCCCGACTTAATGTGAACAACGCCGCTTTCATCAAAGGATTCTCGGTTTTGATTGATCTTCCCTCCGTCCCCAGAAAAACTGCGGCTTCATGAGAGAAGCAATCGACAGGGCTTGTTTCTGGGCGCAATGGAGAAGAAACAGAGAAGCGTCGTAAACTGCTTATACGTGGTTCATCATCGAGTGCCACGCCTGCGTGGCATAGTAAGGTCTGGCGGAAGTGTCGGCCTTTCAAGAAATCGAGATACTGCTCTTGGGCAATACGATTGCCAGAGACTTGTTTGAGTACTTCCAAAACTTTGGGAGGACACACTCCGATTTGAATTTCCACAAAGTCAGCTTCTGAAAGGTATTGCAAACCATATCGCGCGGCATGCTCAGCAAACTGATGGAAATAGACAGGGGCGTTGTTTTCTTCCATCTCATCATGAAAGATCGCGTGATCAGGACGTTCTCCGATACTCTGAAGCTCAGCTTGCAAGCTTTTTTGGTAAGATTCATTGCCCATCCCCGATTCCGCCAGAAACTTGACCAACGCTCGTCCTTCATCAATTTGTTGCTCTGGGTGAGAGAAGTCACGGACGTGGTACAGCATCATCTGCCGGATCATGTCGCGAAAATGGCAACCGGGATAGGTATTGTAGCTCACATAAGCGACCCCATTTTCAGCGAGGTTATCCTTACAGATTGTGAGTAACTTATCGCGCACGACCGGGGGAACCCAGGAGTAGATCCCATGTGCGACGATGAAGTCAAACTGGCCAAAATCTCGGCTAATGTCCATCATATCGAATTGCCGAAGCGTGATATTCTTCAGGCCGAGTTCGCGCACAATCGCCTGCCCTTTGTTGATACCCGCCGCCGCCAAGTCAACGCCAACACACTCGGCTTCGGGTAATTCCACTGCGGTAGCAATCAAATTCGCCCCGTCTCCACAACCCAGTTCTAGGATGTGACAACGGGAAACATCTGCCGGTGTCATGCCAAACAGCGTGGCAAGCGTCGCCAGCCGATCCGGGTGTGCCTGTGGCAGCGCAAAGCCAGGATACACGATAGAATCGTAAAGATTGGCAGTGACGTCAGGCATCGTTCCTCTCCAGTCAGTGTAGGGTGGGTCGTGACCCCATCCTACGACCTAAATATAAGGACAGGACACAAGTCAAGAACTCACAGTTTCTCCGCAGTGAGCGGTTCACTGCCGTTCCACGTTCCTTTCATTTCATTTGCGGTAGTGAGCTGAAAAGTTTCTACAGATCCGGTGGCTCCCCACCGAATCGTGACGGCATTGCCCGTAGCGCAGGTGTAAGCGCCGGTGTCGCGTGGAACTGCGATCGAATGGGTAGTGCTAACCGGACGGAATGAGGTCCATTTCACTTGACTCGCACGTTCAAAGAAATAATAAAACGTCTCGCCTCGCCAGATAACTTTCCACCAGCCCGGTAGCCATGAGAACACCACTCCAGTCGAGGCTGGAGTTTCCTGTCCAGCAGCAAGCGCACTAAAGTCTTGACTAAGCTCACCTCGAAAGCCGGCTGTTTTGGCAGCTTGCGACCACTTGTACGGGATGCGTTGGTATTCCTGCCCGACGTTCTTTAGACTGAAGTCCACCCAATCGAGATGAATGTGATCCCCATGTCGGGTGTCCTCCGTGTAAGGGTTGCGTTTGAGTAACCCGTTTGGGCCACCGAAACCTCCGCGTGCAGGTATATGAAAGTATGTGATGGTTTTGCCGTCATAGTCAGAATAAATTAAATCCGACCACAACATGGAGGCATGACGCTTGACGACCGCATCAATAATCCCATGGGCCAGTTTTCGTTTTTCCGTGTTGGTAACATCCAACATGATATCAATCGCCAAGCCCGCCGTATGCCGTGTTCCTGGCGACACATCATTGGTCGTTAAGAGTGTAATCTCTGGGAAACTCGCCTCTAAAGTGTTTGCTAGCTCCGCAATGGCGGGACATTCTGGATTCTTTTTGGATGTTGATTGGCGCATGAGTCTAGCCCTCCTACGTAGTCTGACTCTAAGGTGGATGAGGGATTCCCTACTTTTATTGCGGGAGCCCTGGGAGCGCTATTGAAAGACTCGCTACTTGTCAGTCGGGAGCAGAAAACCCAATTCGATGAGACGCCGGACGACTTTCAGGAAGCTAGGAGTCAAGCGGTTTTTGTCCTGTTTCGTTGCAGTAGCCAACTCCTGCAAATACTCCCTGACTCTTCGGTTCCCTTTGCAACGAACGACAAACTCGCTGACCGTCGGATCGACCTCGGCTGTGTAGCTCAACCCCTCTGCGATTCGCAGCCGCGATTCGGCGAGTGTCCACTTTTCAGCTTTTTTCGCATGACGTTGTTCCCAACGCACGTTCGGAGCACAGTTGAGTCGTGCATCCAGGAGCGCGCGGTCATCACGGTGCGCTGCGAGAAAATCGGTAAGAACAAACTTTTGCTCAATGGCTGCTCCACAGGCTCCGTGCACTTCGGGTAAACGCTCACAACGAAACCAGTTCGACTGTCGAGAGGTACGTCGCATGGTGATCAAGCCAAACCCAATCGCCTCAATCTGCTCCTGCGTATAATACGCCATCCACTCGTCGAACTTTCTCGCGACGTGTTCGGGGTCGCTTTCTACCTCACTGATCCGCTTGAGAGCATAGTCGGCAACATCCTCAGAATGAGAGTACAAAATCCACACGTCACAGCTTGTTCCTTTGAACCAACTGGCAAGTCGTTCTTGCCAATTTTGACCAGCAATCTGAATCCAATTGCATAGCAATTGGCAATATCCGCCCTCGCTCAGAAACGCCGGAGCTTGCTGAACAATCGTCTGGCAGAGTTGATCGGCTGGAAGACCACTGTAGGTATGGAGGGTACCCCGTTCGGGGGCAATCACGAACGGGGGATTGCAGAAAATCAAGTCATACGTCTGACCATGAACAGGCGCAAAGAGATCCCCTTCGCAGCATTCGATGTTTGCCACATTGTTCAGTTGCACATTGAATTGTGCCATGAGGACAGCACGGGGATTCCGGTCTACCGCCCACACTTGCTTACTGTGTGGTGCCGCAAGAAACGCCAGTACTCCGCAGCCGGTTCCAAGATCGAGTGTTCGAGTGGAATGACGCCGAACTGTCAGTTGCGCAAGCGTGCGTGAGGAGGCAGCAACGCCCATGACTGGATTCATTTCTGTCGTATTCTCCGGCCAGTCTGCCGCAAGGATGAACTCTTGATAGGGGAATAATTCGACAGTTGCCTTGACATTGTCTCTTTCGAGAGAACAAAGACCTAGCTCCACGCAGTCTTCCAAAGACATTGGTGTTAGGGTACGGCGCGCTTCCTCAAAAGAAACTGGTTGTCGCAAAAGGAACAGACAGATGAACGTGTCTAGAGCCGATCCTCCACGAGCGCGCCAAAGGTAAAGAGGGAATGCTTGGCGACGGTGGCGAAATGGTGGGATTTCTGGGAGGTTGAGGCGTTGGCGGATGTTGGACTCAGTATAGCCAACCCGATCTAGGACTTCACGGATTCGGCGGATTGAGTCAGCAGAAGTGGGAAAGAAGGGGGAATCCATTGGTTTTAACCTTTTTGGCCCTCACCCTAGCTCTCTCCCGCAAGCAGGAGAGGGAGAAAAAATGGCTCCTCTTTTACGAGGAAGTCTCGGCGCGAGGATCAGTTGTGGGCAACTCGAAGATCCCATCTCCGTCTCGATCCTCTAACTGCGAGCGGATCGGACGAGTCGCTCCTGGCACTCTGTACATAGTTTTGATCCCCGTAGGCGGCATCGTGCGAAATAAAATTGACCCAATACCATTGTTGATCGCCGCATAGCCCTCAAAGGCAGGAAACGTGCCGGTCATCAGTTCAACCGCGATTCTTCGTGTCGTCGGATCGATAAAAATGGTCCCTTTGTACTCAATGTCACCGAATGCCCAGGATGCCGAGGTACACGGATTACTTGTCAGGCAATGCATTTGTACTGTCACTATCGGTTCGGTTGCGACAAGACGAAACTGCATCTGGGCGGTACTGGCTTTTTTGCGAGCAGTGACCCCGCCAGTTTTCCGGTCACCTTCTGTTGTGTAATCACACTTGTGCTGCTGGGTCAGTACTGGAGTAGAATCGCCAAAGTTAATCGTGACCGCAGAATGCATCCGTGACTCCGCCGTAATAACGTTGCTAAAGCCACGTTGGTCAGTCAGACAATACTTCTTTGGACCAGCAATCGCTGAATGACCTCTGTAGGAACCAACTTGCAGCACCGTTGTCGCTCCCGGAAGGGACCACGGCAGAAACGCGTTGATCCAGAAAGTTACGGACTGGATGGAGACAGCCATAGTTTTCTCGTTACACTTCCACAAACAAAAAAACAGGCCAATGAGGGGAACACTGGCCTGCAGGAAGGTCAGGGCAGTATCAAGCCCCGACTCTAGGAACTCCCATTACTGACCCTTCATCTCTTTCAGGTTGTACTTCACCTTAGTGGCCGCTCCTAAACTGCCGTCCACATTCTGAATCTTGTATTCAATCTCAATCTCGGAAAAGTTCAGAGAGATCGAATCCACCGGCAGCGAATTGGCATTCGCATCCCCGTTGGTCTGGAATTGGGAGACCAACAGGTCCTTGAAGTTCACCTTCAGGTAATCTTGCTGGTCTTTCCCGGCCTTACGAGCAGTGAGGACT
>Ga0187892_10010283_pt1 | contig 11931 bp, 7 predicted proteins | sample MA1701073metaG_FD_139345 | JGI IMG/M metagenome (GOLD analysis project Ga0187892, IMG submission 139345) | Bio-ooze microbial communities from a basaltic lava cave in the Kipuka Kanohina Cave System on the Island of Hawaii, USA - MA170107-3 metaG ...
TGAGAAGGATGGCGAATTGGACGGCGCGCTCGGCGCTCAGTCCCACGTAGGCGCCCCCCTGGGTAACGATGCCGAGCACTCCCGAGAGGGCATCGGGGCGCGTGAAGAGGAGCGGCAAGGATTGGATGAAGCGAACCAGCAGGTCCCACGTCTGGGCGATGGGGGCGAGGACGAGTCCGTGGAACGACCAGTCGCCGGTGACGGCGGCGGCGAGGGCGAGCAGCGGGACGGGGAGCATCAGGTTGGCGATCGGCCCGCCCAGGGCGAAGACGATGCGTTTCCCGAGCGGGATTCGGAAATAGCTGTCTTCGTCGGGAAGGTCGGGCAGGACGTACCCGCCCAGAGGGAAGGCCGAGATCTGGAAGTCGGTGCCGCCGCGGCGGAACCCCCAGACGCGCGGACCGAATCCCACGGAGAACCGGGCAATGGGGATGCCGACGGCGCGGGCCGCCAGGAAGTGTCCCAACTCATGGAGGGCGATCAGGATTCCGATGGCGAGGATGACGAGCAGGTATCCCACGGGAATCATGGTAGCGTCAAGGGCACGTTGAAGCCAAGGATAAACCGGAGGCCGACAGATCGTTGTACGGATGAACCTTTTCCTTACGTTGTCTATCCAAAGACCCGGAGAGTGAACCCCATGAGAGCGGTGATCGCGGGCGTGCTGGCCGCATACCTCCTTTCCCCCTCGGCAACGGCCCAGGACAAGCCTCCCGCGAAGCCCGTCCCTCATACTTCGCCCGACTGGCGCAAATGCAAAAAATGCGTCCCGTCCTATGAGGCCGCTCTGGGGTACGTTCGGAAGAACCTGGGCAGCTCGACTTTTCCCGTCAAGCTGATCTCGGCGTGGCTCCTCCTGGCGGATGGGCGCCACGCGAACGACCTCGAGCAGTGCGTCAAGACGGCGACGCAGTGCCTGACGGCGCGCGGCAATTCGCAGCACGCGCAGAACTGGTACCCGGCGCTCGCGGGCATGTTCCTCTGCGAGTACTACAAATACGCCCCGACCGCCGACATGGCCAAGGCCATCCAGGAGATCATCGCCGAGTTCGTCAAGACGCAGGAGCGGACCGGCGGCTGGTTCAAGTGGTTCGAAGGCGCCTACAAGGATCGCCTGGATTACTCGGTGAAAGACCTGGGGATGCTGGATTCGATCATCCTGGGGTTTCTCTGGAGCGCGAAGACGCACGGCCTCAAGGTGCCGGAGGACACGCTCGCGAAGGCCGAGAAGATGATGGAAGGCATCCTGGGCGCCAACGGGATCAGCTACGGCACGCCCGCCAAGTGGGGCGAGACGACGGGCGCGCGGGGCTCATTCCTCATGTGGCAGCTCGACCACGCGGGCCAGCGCCAGCACAAGGTCTTCAAGACGTACGACAGCCTGCTCCTCCGCCTCATCCCAAACCTCGACAAGGGTCATCACGTAGGCGGCTTGCACTGCCTGGGCGTGGTGCTGGGCTGCCACCTTCTCGGGCCGAAGTACTACGACGCCCTGGTCGCGAAGTGGCTCGACCATTACATCGGTCAGCAGGCCGACGACGGCAGCGTCTACATCGGCGACGACGGCGACGCCGGGGGCGAAAAGGGCCTGCTCCGCGGCAACACGGCCTCGACGGCCTCCTTCGCCCTCATGATCCTCCTCCAGGACCACAAGGCCCTGCGCCCTCCTCCCTCCAAAAAGAAGCCCGCCTCCAAAGAGCCCCCGGCGGGCGGCGCGTCCACCCCTTCCAAGCCGTAGGAGAGGATTTTTCGAAGCCAGCAGTGATCGGGATCGGGGTCCTCAGACGCTTTGAATTCAAGGGGATCCATCCGTTTGCCAGATGCATCGTCACACCTACTTGTGAATCCCGGTCATTTCCCTTGTGATGAAGATACCGGCCAGCTATTCTGTGCCACAGGCACGGCCGTTCAGGAAGGAAACCTTATCTGAGCACCGTCCTGTTGGCGGAGACTCTAATGGCCAGAAATAAAAGAACAATCCCCGTCGGTCCTGGTCTTCCTCCAAAAGAAGGAGTTGTCATAGAAGTCTTGAAGTCCGCAGAGAATTGGAACGAGTACATTCTTGAAGATGGAACGGTGATCAAGCTGAAGCCCGTCCTGACCGAAGTCTTACGTGTCGAGAATGAATGGGCCGCTGATGGTAATCCCGTTTATTTCTTGAAGTCGACCCAGGTCCTGAGCGTCGATGCTCCCGAAAATCTAAGGAAGAAGACGTGATTGTAACGTTGTCGAATACTGTGGTCAGCGCGTCCAACATGGAGCGTCAAGCCCATACAGATCCGTACGAGCTTTTCGATCCTTGGATCGAAGCGCAGGAGCACGGCGAGATCTTCTCTAACACCACCGATGAGGTAATACTCCATTCATTCAAGAACTCTGTTGAGTCCTTCCTTTCTGAAACGATCTCAAGGATCGCCGGAATCAAGGAGATAATGGTTCGCAGTGATTCAGATTTCCTCAAAGTCTGGGTGATGATTGATGAGCCTAGCATTGAAATCGAAGACCAGATTTACGCTGAGTACATGAAACAGCTCAGGGTAATGCCGGGCTTCCCCGTCGACCTTTCTGTAATGTACGGAATGGGGAGAACTTCATCTCAGATCGCACCTCAAGGAGCACTAAGTCTGTATCGAGCCTGAACATGCCGTCGATCGACCAGCACCTTGATCAGGTCGCCCACAACGAGGCATTTCTTGCAAGTATTGACCGGAACGCTAACAGTGATTGGGCACTCACGGTGCTCTTCTACACAGGCCTTCATGAAATTGATGCGTTGCTCGCCTCAAAAAACATTCATCCGGGCGGACACCCGGTGCGGGATCAGGCGGTTGCCGGAAACGTCGAGCTTCTGCCGATCGCGAAGTACTATTTTAGATTGAAGAGTCGAAGTCAAAACGCGCGGTACAACTGCGTTCGGTTTAGCGCCGCCGAAGTCAATCGGGCAGAGCGCGATGATTGGGGCACAATCAAGCGCGAACTTTCAAGGTACCTCAACGGATCCTAGAACGCATCACCCAGCCACCCATTCAGCGATTCTCGTCACAGCACGTTCCACAGGCGCGGATTCGGGCGCAACGCTCCGGGGCCCTGGGGGATCATCATCGTGAGCAATGGCCGGCATACTCCGACTCATCCGCACGACCGTCAAAGGGTGGAGCGACGACCGGGCCCCGAAAATGGCTGCGGCGCTCGCGTTCTACACCGCATTGGCCGTCGCGCCCCTCTTGCTGATCGCGGTCGCCGTGGCGGGACTGGTCTTTGGACGCGAGGCCGCGCAGGGAGAGCTCCTCGGGCAGCTCGTCTACCTCATTGGCGAGGAGGGCGCGCTGGCGATCGAAGGCATCCTCCAGCGGGCGTGGAAGCCCAAGGAAGGACTCATCGCGACGGCCCTGGGCGCCCTCGCGCTGGCCTTTGCCGCCTCGGGCGTCTTCGTGGAGCTCCAGGATTCGCTCGACATCATCTGGAAGGTCAAGAAGAAGCCCGGCCGCGGCCTTTTCGGAACGGTCCTCGACCGCTTTTTCTCCTTCGCGATGGTCATGGGGATGGGCTTTCTCCTCCTGGTGAGCCTGATCGTCGACACCGCCGTTCAGGCGGTCACGACGTACGTCACCGACCTGGGGGGGACGGGCCCGCTCCTCAAAGCCGTCAGCGTCGCCGTCTCGTTCGGAGTGATCAGCCTCATCTTCGCCACGATCTTCCGCGTCCTCCCCGACGCCCGCACGCGCTGGCGCGACATCCTCCCCGGCGCCGTCGCCACGGCCTTCCTGTTCACCGGGGGCAAGTTCTTGATCGGCCTGTACCTCGGGAAGACCACGATCGGGTCGACGTACGGGGCGGCGGGTTCCTTCGTGGTGTTCCTCCTCTGGATCTACTACTCGAGCCAGATCCTCTTCCTGGGCGCCGAATTCACGCGTCACTACGCGACGGCCTACGGCGTCAACCCCGTACCGCGCGGCGACGCCCTCCGGGTGGACAACCCGCTCCATCCGCGGCGCCTGGCTTCGCAGCGCCCCGCTAACGGAGCGAGAGCAGGTAGGCGATCAGGTCGCGCAGCTCGTCGCGCGTAATCTGGGCGTCGAGCCCCTGGGGCATGACCGAAAGCTTGCTCTGGCGCAGTTCCTCGACCGACGCGCGCGGGATGCGCTTCTCGACGCGATCCGCCGTGAAGAGAACGATGGCGTCGGCCGTTTCGCGGGCGATGAGACCGTCGAGGACCGCGCCGTCCTTGGTCCGGACGAGGAACGGCTCGTAGCCGCGCGCGAAGGTGGCGCTCGGGAAGACCACGGCCTCGAGAAGGTCGCGGGCGGCGCGGATGGAGCCGATCTTGGTCAGGTCGGGCCCCACCTTCCCCCCCTGCCCCTGCACTGTATGGCAGGCCGTGCAGCCGGCCTTGCGGCCCAGGAAGACGTCGCGGCCCCGTCCCTTGTCTCCGCCCTGAAGAACCGGCTCCATCTCGGCGAGCTTTGCCTTCTGCGCTTCCAGGTCGACGTCGAGCTTCTTGAACAGCGGCGCCGCCTGCTTGCGAACCTCGTCGGGGAACTGACGGAGCGCGCGTCCCAGCACCTCGGGCGAAAGACTCGTCAGGCCGGGAGCCTTTTCGAGGGCGGCGAGGAGCTTCTTCCCGACGGCGGGATTGTTCGACCTCTCGAACGCGCCGACCAGGCGCGGCATCTCGAGCGGGCCCGCCTGGGCGACGACCTTCGTCAGCGCGTCGAGCTGCGCGTCGTCGAGCGGCGCGCGCCCGAGCGCCTCCGCCGCCGAGAGCCTGAGGAGCGGCGCCTTCTCGCGGTCCAGGTTCGCGGCGAGGAACTTGAAGAGATTCGATTCGAGCTTCGTCTGGACGGCGGTCCCGAGCGCCTCGGTCCGGAGCTCCGCGGACCTGCCTTCATCATGAGCGAGGGCGAGGAGCCGTTCGGTGAACTCCGCCGCGCCCGCCCCGCGCAGGAGCGCCACGGCCTGACGGACGATGCGCTCGTCGGGGTGGTCGAGCGACCAGCGCGCCTCGGCCAGCCAGGTCGCGGGCGGCTTCTCAAGCTGCGCGCGGCCCATCGACTCGAGAAGCAGCAGCCGGGTGGTCGCGGGCGTCGAGGCCTCGCGTAGAGTCAGGGCCACGCGGTCCTGGAATGCGGGGTCGCGCGCGAAGGAAACAATGACGCCGCGGAGGATCTCCTGTCGCGGTTCGTCGAGCGCCGGCTCGCGCACCCACTGGGACGCGAGGTTCAGGATCTCCTTGGACCACGCCGGGCGGGACGTGATCACTTTGAGCGCCGCCTGCTGGAGGAGCAGATCGGTCGGGTCGAGGAGCGGCGTGACGAGCTCGGGCGCCAGGTTGCCGCCCTCCATCTGGTCGAGGGCGATCAGGGCGCCGCGCCGCACGGCGGCGCTCGCGTCCTTCAGGGCGGCGACCATCGCCTCGCGGTCGGCGATCCGGATGAGCGCGAAGGTCAGCGCGTGCTCCAAGTAGCGGTCCGAGGCGCTCCGGATCGCCTCCAGCAGCGCCGGGACCGCCTTCTTGTCGCCGATGCGGCCCAGCGCCGCCGCCGCCTCGCGGCGCACCTGCGGGAGGTCGGTCGTCACGAGACGGCTTAGGTCCGCCAGCGCTCCACGGTGGCGGTGGAGGCCGAGCGCCGAGGACGCGGCCTGACGTACACCCGCGTCGGTGTGACGAAGCGCCGAAGTCAGGATCACCAGAGCTTCGGGCGTCCCGACCCGCGCCATGGCCCAGACGGAGTTGATCGGCCTTCCGCCCAGCCCCGCGCCTTGGAAGAGCGCGGCCGTAGCGTCGCCTCTCTTCCCGAGCTCGTGGACCGCGCTCTCGCGAACGACCCAGCGGTGATCGTCCGTCAGTCGCAGCACCTCGGGCGCGGAAAGCTTATCCCACGAGATCTTCAGCCCCCGAGGGTCCTCGACTTTCGGGGCGTCCTTCCGACGGACGCGGTAGATGCCGCCCAGGACCTGGGGCTTGGCGATCTGGGACGTCGGGCAGCCGATCCGGAACCAGCCTCCCGTGTCGACCACGAGGATGCTCCCGTCCGCGTCCTCGAGGACGTCCGTCGGATGGAAGTCCGCGTGCGCGGACGAGACGAACTCCTGCGTGCGGGCGCGGAAGGTCGCCCCGTCGCGCTCCAGGACGTGCCGCTGCACCTTGTGAGTGTTGAAGTACGTGCAGAAGAGGTTGCCCTCGAACGACCCGGAGCTGCGGAAGATCATCATGCCGGAGGGCGCGGTGGCGACCATGGGGACGAGGACGGGGAGGAAGTCGCCGGTGCGCTTTCGGTCGTTGTACGTGCGGTCGCGCACGGCCCACTCGCCGCCTTCGACTCCGTGGATCAGCGCGTCGCGGAGCCCGCCGCCGAAGGAATCCGGCGCCCAGAAGGTGCCCGAGACGAAGAAGTCGCCTTCCGGCAGCCAGTCGACTTCGACCGGGTTGCCGACGCAGCCGGAAACGATCTCGACGTCGCGCCCGTCGGGCCGGCAGCGCATGAGCCACGGGCCCACCGCCTTGCGGACGCGCGAGCCGTCCGGCAGCTTGATGTCGTGCGCCATGCGGCCGGGGAGGAAGTAGATCCGTCCGTCGGGCCCCAGGCAGGCCCCGTGCGCGTCGTCGGCGACGCCGGTGTTGGCGAACCCCGTGACGAGCTCCGTGCGCTTGTCACAGACGCCGTCGCCGTCGGTGTCCTCGAGCTTCCAGAAGCCCGGCGGGGAGGTCGTGTAGACCGCGCCGTCGTGCCAGAGGAGCCCCTGCGGGAAGACGAGCTTGTCCGCGAAGACGTGGCTCTTGTCGAACGTCCCGTCGCCGTCCGTGTCCTCCAGGAGCCGGATCCTATGCGGCGGGTCCTTGAGGAGGTCGCTGCCCTTGTGGTTGACGCCCGCCGAGTCGCTGACGTAGAGCCGTCCGCGATCGTCGAAGCAGGCCATGATGGGCCGCTCGACGAGCGGGGCGCCGGCCACTCGCTCGAGGACGAACCCATCCGGCACCTGGATCGGCGGCCCGTCGGGCTTCGGAGGCTCCTGAGGCGTCAGAATGAGGGCCCACACGATCGCGGCGCGCGACATGGCTCAATACTGTACGTTCCAGTTGCCCCTGCCGCAACGCTGTTGCATGCGATTGCGGCCCGTGGAAAATCGAACTCTTTGAAATTCCACGGGTCCCTAGCGCGGGCTCTCGGTGGGGCCGAGGCCCGAGGGGGCGTAGTTGACGTTCGTCGTCAGGACGATCTTATCGGCGACGAAGCCGTCCTCGCGCATCCAGAGGTTGAGCGTGTGGACGCCGGTGGACGCCACGTTGATTGTCGCGCTGACGCCGTCCATCGTGTCCCGCGACCAGGTCCAGGTCGTGAAGAAGGTCGAGATCCGGTCGGAGGACGCCGTCTCGGCGCCGTCGAGGCCGACGTGGCAGGAGTCGTCGCTGCCGGTCGCGCCGATGCCCCGGACCCAGACGTGGTGGGTCCCGGTCTTGACGAAGTTGACCTTGAGGTCGAGGCGAGGGCTGCCGGCCGCGTAGCCGGTGTTCACGATCGCTCCGTTGTTGGGCGTCGACGCGAGCGCCCCGGTGCCGGAAAACCCGGCGGTCGAATTGGCGCTCCACGCGTGGCCGCCCTGGTCGAGCTTGAAGTGGTACCGCTCGACCTCCATGGAGACGATCCCGTCCGCCCCCGCGTCCTGCTTGTACGAAGCCCCCGCGGAGAGTCGCGACTGCGGGACGATCTCCTTGGGACGGCTGGGGCTGGACCACGAGAGCTTCGCGGTGGCCCCTCCCCCGTTCTCGTAGTACTCCATCTTGACCTCGTACCACCTGCCGGCCGTAAGGGCGATCGTCCCGCTGTTCTCCGTCGGCGCGTGGTCGGTCCAGTTGGTGACGATCTGCTGGTTGTTGACCCACAGGCGGACCCCGTCGTCCGAATAGGTGTAGAACGTGTACGTTTCGGAATACTGCGGCAGTACCTGGCCCGTCCAGCGGACGGAGAACGTATCCGCGCCGACGAGCGGATCGGGGGAGCCGGTCCCCCAGTCGAAGTTCACGGTCGCGTCGTTCCGCGTGACCCTGAGACTCGTGAAGTCGACGTTGTCATAGTACTGCGCCTGGAGGCCCGTCGGCGGCCCGGTGTTGCTGACGGTCACAGTGATCTGGTGGCTTCCGGTCAGGCCGTTGCCGTCGAAAACCTTCATCAGGAGCGTGTGCGTCCCGTTCCCGAGGAGGGTCGTATTCCACCGAAGGTGGTCGCCGCCGATGTGGTAGTGCCCGGACGAGTTTACGTCCGTGTACTGGAGGGCGCCGTCGACGTAGAACTCGGCCTTAACGCACCCCACGTCGTCGGCCCCATCGCCGTAGAATTCCGCGTTCGTTCCCGAGACGGTGTCGCCGTTCCGCGGCTGGGTGATCGTGGCGCGGGGCGCCCCGGCGGCGACATCGTTGTCGCGGGTGGTCACGACCACCTTCTGCGACGTCAGGCCGCTCGAAGAGCAGGTGATCGTGGCGCCCTCGTCGACCGAGTCGGCGTCCTGGCCGGCGGTCACGGTCACGGTCTGCGGGGAATTCCAGTTCGACGGCGTGAAGGTGAGGCTGGCCGGAGTGTGCGTCACTTCGGTGTCCCCCGACGTCCGCGCGACGTTGACGACGACGTTTGCGGGGGGCGCCGCGGCCAGCCTGACGCCGAACGTCCCGTTCGCCCCCTCGTTGACCGTCAGCGAGCCGGTCGAAAGGACGATGTTCTGCTGGGCGGACCCCGTGTAGCGCAGTCGGTAGACGGTCCCGCCGTGGCTCGAATAGTAGAGGTCGCCGCCCGGCCCGACGGCGATGTCGGTCAGGCTGGCATTCCCGTTCACGAAGACTTCGGTATTCGTGATCGTGTTGCCGGCGCCGTTGAGGGTCGAGCGCATGACCTTGCCCGAGTTGTAGTCCACGAAGAAGAGGCTGCCCTGGTACGGCGAGGGGAACGCGTTGCCGTTGTAGAACACCCCGCGGGTAACGCAGCCGCCGAACGTCGACTGGTTGGTCCGGTACGCCAGCTTCGGAATGAGGAGGCCGTTGGTGGTGCCGGTGTTGTTCTCGGTGGGCCAGCCGGCATTGCCGTCGCGCGGGACGAGGAAGATCTGCTCCCAGCTATCCCCGACCATGAGGACCCAGAGCGCGCCCGTCGTCGGGTGGAAGCGGACGCCGAAGGGGTTCCTCATGCCGCGGGCGTAGATGTAGTCCTTCGCGGTGATGCCGTCGGTGGCGTTGTAGTACGGGTTGGCCGAGACGGCGGCGCCGTTGCGGTCCATGCGGCCGATCTTGGACCCCAGCGACGTGAACTCGCCCGCCGTGCCGTTGCCGCCGACGTTGTTGCCGTTGCCGAGGTTCCCCACGCCGAAATAAATGTGCCCGTCGGGGCCGAAGGCGATCCCGCCGCCGTCGTGGTTGACGCCCAGGCAGGGCAGCGTGGGCCCGATCTGGGTCTTTCCGCTCCCGACGAGGTTGCCGTTCACGTCCGTTCCGGCCGTATAGCGGAAGACTTTCTGGGCCGAGCTCGACTCGGTGGCGAAGACGTAGACGTACTTGTTCGTCGCGTAGCCCGGGTCCACGCACAGGCCCACGGCGCCGCATTCGCTCGACGTGAAGATCGGGCTGACTGTCGCGAAGTTCGTCGCCTGAAGCGTTCCGCCGCGGACGACCTTGATCGCGCCTCCCTTCTGCGCGATGAAGAGCGTGCTCGACCCGTCGGTCGCCCACGCGAGGCTCGTGATCCCCGTCAGGCCGCTCGCGTACACGGACTCGGTGAAGTTCACGTTCGCCGGCGTCCCGGCAAACGTGGTCGGGACGAACACGAAGCCCAGAATGATGAAAAGGCAGCAGCTTCCCCGCATGGTTCCCCTCCTTAAGACTCGCCGGGTGTGCAGCGGTACGGATACGGGGACCGCGCTCGGCGTTATGGGTAAACGGGGGGCGGCCCGCTTTCGGGCGAGCCGCCCCCGATGGAGTGGCTAGATCTTGCGCCGGCGTCGGAGCGCCAGCAGGCCGAGCAGCACGAGGGGCTCGGTCCCGGTGACGCCGCAGCCGCCGTCCCCGCCCCCGCCGCCTCCGCCGGGCCCGCCCACGGGGGGAGCCATCGGGCTTTCGGCCGGACCGGTTCCCGACGGCGTGTACGCCGCGTCGGTTGTGAGCACGACCTTGTCGATGACGAAACCGTCCTCGCGCATCCAGACGTTCACCACGTGCGTGCCGGTCGTCGCGACATCGACCGTGGCATCCGTCCCGTCCATCGTCATCCGCATCCACGTCCAGCTTGCCGGGAAGGAGCCGATGCGCGTCGCCGTGGGAGTTTCCGCGCCGTCGAGTCCCGCGTGGACGGAGTCGGACGACGGGTCCGGCCCCCAGCCGCGGACCCATACGTAGTGCGTTCCCGTCCTGACGAAATTCACCGCAAAGGTGAGCTCCGGGCTGGTCGCCGCGTAGCCGGTGTTGATGTTGGCCAGGTTGTCGTTGGGGGCGGCCTCGACGGCCGCCGCACCGCTGTACCCGGCGAACGCCGTCGTCGGCGTCCATGTATGGCCGCCGCGCGCGACGTTGGAGCTGTAGTTCTCGGCTTCCATGGAGACGATGCCTTGCGAGCCTGGGTCCTGTTCGAACGCCAGGGACCCGCTGTTGTTCACGATCACGGTGATTTGATGGCTGCCGTTCAGGCCGCCGTTGTCGAAGACGGTCATCTGCAACGTATGGGGCCCGTCGCTGAGCGTCGTCGTGTCCCACATGTTATGACCGCCGCCCAGGTGGTAGTGGCCTCCGGCCGTGTTGTCCGTGTAGATCAGGTTTCCGTCGATCCGGAACTCCGCACGGACGAGCGTTCCGGAACCCTGCGGGTCCGTGCCGTCCCCGTAGAACTCGGCCGTCGACCCGGACACGACGGCCCCGTTGAGCGGCTGCGTAATAGTTGCCGTCGGCGCGCCGTTCACCGGATCGTTGTCGACCGCGGTGACGGCAACGGTGCGCGAAGTGAGCCCCGGTGAGGAACACGTGATCGTGGCGCCGTCGTTCGTCGTATCGACGTCTTCTCCGGCGGTGACGGTCACCGTTTGGGTCATATTCCAGTTCGACGGGGTGAACGTGAGACTCCCCGGCCCGGCCGAGACCGAGGCGTCCCCCGTGGCGGCGACGGTGACCGTGACGTTGGAGGTTGGCGCAGCCGCGAGGCGCACAGTGAAGGTGCCGGTCGAGCCTTCATTGACCGAAAGAGTGCTCGTCGAGAGGACGATATTCTGGGGAGTCGCGGCGGTGTACTGCAGCCTGTAAACCGCCGAGGCGCCACGACTGGCGTAGTACAGGGCGCCGTCGGGTCCCACTTCCACGTCGACAATCCCGCCCACGTTATCGACGAAGAGACTCACATTGCCGTTCGGGATCGTACCGGTGCCGTTAGGGACCACACGAACGAGCTTTCCGGCTCCGTTGTTTTCGCAGAAGAACAGGTTGCCCTGGTAGGCCGCCGGAAACGTAGTGCCCGTGTAGAAGCAGCCGCGGGTGAGGCATCCGCCGCCCGACGTCCAGTTTAGGCCGGTGGTATTGCGCTGATATCGTAGCCTTGGATAAAGAAGAGACGTGTCCGTCGTGTAAGCACTATCATTCCCGTTGACCCACCCTCGGTTGCTCCCCGAGCTGGCAATGAAGATGTGCTCCCAGGAATCTCCGACTTCGAGGATCCAGGGATTGTTGGTACCCGTGCTCGGGCCGAAGGCGATCCCGAAGGGGTTACGGTACCCTCTCGACCACATGTAGTCCCGCGCCCCGCCCGCCCCCGTGTACCAGGGGTTTGTCGTCAAGGGGGTGCCGGCGGCGGTCATGCGACCGATCTTGGATCCCAGGGACGTGTACTCATCCGCCTCATTCCACCCTCCCACGTTGTTGCCGTTGCCCATGTTGCCCACGCCGAAATACAGGTTGCCGTCGGGGCCGAA
>Ga0187892_10010284_pt1 | contig 11930 bp, 8 predicted proteins | sample MA1701073metaG_FD_139345 | JGI IMG/M metagenome (GOLD analysis project Ga0187892, IMG submission 139345) | Bio-ooze microbial communities from a basaltic lava cave in the Kipuka Kanohina Cave System on the Island of Hawaii, USA - MA170107-3 metaG ...
ACATTTCTCCAATTTAAAGTAATGGAGAAAGCAGTACCTGTTGTAATAGATGTTGCCATGCTGCCCCCTTCAAGTTGAAGACGGTAACCAGAGGCCTTTGAAGCCGCTCTTATTCTGTTTCTGGTGTTTAATTGAGACGGAGCTACGCCACCACCATAATTACCGTTTCCAAATGATGTAGCGTGATACAGCCTGATCTGTCGTTCAAGATCAGAATATTCGTCGGGGTTCCAGGCTGGTGGTTCACCTGTTATTGGTGCTGTTTTCCAACGGTCCATAATAAGTGTGTTAAATACTACTCCATTGTAAGACCTTGTATTGTATTCAAGATAATTTTTCAAATAATCATCTAATGCGCCCCACTGGTCGCGGCGCCAGCCTATTGGACCTTTGTTAGTTCCTGCGTGTGTGAGAATGTAATGCGCTATCTCCGGCGGGTTCCTTGTATTACCCAAATAGTTGGCATCAAACGCCGCAATCATACAAACGAGCTGAAAATTCTGGAATGCATTGATATGGGCATCCACAATTGATTTGAGTGATGCCACCGTTGGAAACGTTCCTGATGGGTAATCACTCACCACATTATTAGGAGTATAACCTGAATGCCATTCGCCCCATGCTCCATACCCCCTGATGTCAACGCAATTAATGATGTCTCTATATCTTACTCCATTATACGAAGTAGCTTCTATATGTGCATTCACAGCAGTGTTAAGATCCCGCAACCACTGCAAATAGTAGCTGCTGTTATAATTGGGAGTCCAGGTGGGACCGGTGCGCCAGTCTTTTACGCTTTCCGATTGCATCTGCTGGTGCAACCATTGCGGATAAGATGCATATCCCCCATCAAAGGCAACCAGCCCTTCATTAGTTGTCCCTTCCGGATAAAGAGTCATGATACCAAAAGAGAATTTTTGCCTGTTATTGATGGCACTGTTAACCAATCCGTCAAAATATGACCAATTGTAAACTCCTTGTGTATTAGTTGTTATTCTTGTGGCAACAAAACGATAATACACATCCATTGGCCTGGTATTGGTTCCTTCAACAGGGATATTAACGTCGGTACGATCATGCCATTGTTCGGCACCTCTGCCCGGCGCAACCAAATCAGGATCGCTGAATGGAATGGTTGTAAACGAAAGCGATGTTTGTGAGTGGGAATTGGAAAAGGTGGAACAAATAACTGCAAGCACGGCTAATAGCCTGCAAACTGGGTAAAATAGCTTCATGGGTACAAGTTTTCATCTGATACTGGATTAAGCTGGTAACTTCCTCTTACCAGCCCGGATTTTCATATGAGTTTATCTTTTCAGATAAAATCGTTGTCAAGGTTACTCAATTTCTTTGCCAAAAGGAAGAACAAAACTGAAATGTTAATAAATGGGGGATACAAACTGGAAACAATACGAGGTATAAATTCTATTGGGAATCCGCTCATTTATGACAGCCTTAAAACCTGACTATAATCAACTTGATCTGGCTCATCCAAAGCATAACCGGCAACAACGTGCCTGGATACTGCAAAAAACTCAAAAAGATTTATATTTTTACGAAAAATCGTACCCTGCCCTGGTAAGGATACGGCGCTACATGATAGTATTTTTGTACAAGCAACCGAACTAGTGTATTACACTTAAAAAGAAGACATGAACCAACGTCTCGCCACTTTACTACGGATCAGTTTCATCGTTCTCGATATACTCGTCTTAAACCTGGTCTTTATCATCTGCCAATATGTTTTCAGAGAAGTTATTGTATTAAATAAGGAACAGTACACCTACTTATGGTTCTTTTCCAATGCGGCCTGGGTGGCTGCCAGTTGGGCTACCAGCATTTACAACGACAATTATATTTACTCTTTCGAAAAATTTTCAAAACGTACCGTAAATGCCTTCGTTTACCTGCTCGCCCTGGAAATGATCTACCTGTTTTTTAATAAAGATTCACAAATATCCCGTTTGTTCCTAATCAGCATTCTTGCTTCGTTTGCTATTAGCTTACTCATCAACCGGTTCCTTCACCTGGCTATGCATCAATTTTTTCAAAGCAAAGACCATATTGTAAGAAAGGTAATGATCATTGGCTATAACGATAGGGCTAAAAAACTGGCTACTTATTTGGAACAGGAACCGATCAAAACAGAGATTGTCGGTTTTTGCGAAGAGGAAGCCAACGTGAATGAACTTTCCGTTTATCCTATCGTAGGCGGCATTGGCGATGCCATCAAAGCTTCAAAACAATATGAAGTAACCGAAATATTTTCGACTATTGCTCCGGAACAGCAATCTGGTATTTATAAGCTGATCAATGAAGCCGACCAGGCCTGTATCCGCTTTCGCATTGTGCCTGACTTTAATCATTTTATCCGCAAGCCTGTTCATTTGGATTATTTAAAAGACATACCGGTGCTCTCATTAAGAAAGGAACCGCTTGATGATATGGGCAACAGGATTAAAAAACGTCTTTACGACCTGGCAATTAGTTCGCTGGTTATCATTTTCATTCTTTCATGGCTGGTACCCATTGTGTCACTTTTAATTTGGCTCGATTCAAGAGGCCCTATCTTTTTTATTCAGCAGCGAAGCGGTAAAAATGGTAAGACTTTCAATTGCATCAAATTCAGAAGCATGAAAGTAAACAAAGAGTCAAATGAAAAACAGGCTACCAAAAACGATTCAAGAATAACCAAGCTGGGAGCATTTTTGCGCAAATCCAATTTGGACGAAATGCCGCAGTTCTTTAATGTCTGGATGGGCGATATGAGCATTGTAGGCCCAAGACCTCACATGCTGAAACACACTGATGATTATTCGAAACTTCTAAACCGCTATATGGTTCGTCACTTCTTAAAACCCGGCATTACCGGTTGGGCCCAAATACACGGCTATCGTGGTGAGATCAAAAACATACAGGACATCAGCAATCGTATAGAATACGATCTCTGGTATCTTGAAAACTGGAGCCTCTGGCTTGATACAAGGGTCATATTGATGACAGCTTTCAATATGGCTAAGGGGGAGAAGAATGCTTATTAATTTTGTTTACACAAAATATTTCCAGTAGTTTTTTGATTCAATTCATCATCGGCATATAAATAGCTGTCGGGATGATAACATGACAAAGTTTTTTACCCACAAGATTTTTTCTTTGATCTTTATTCTGCCTTTGTTTTCATTGGCACAGATAAAGTATGAAGCAGAAGCAAATGAAAAGATAACCCCCGTTATCAAAGAGATCATTCATCCATTGGGAGATAACCGCATCACTATCCAAACTTTTCAATACGGTGATAGAAAGGATATTGTTTTCATTAACCTGCACGATAATGAAAGCACCGCTGTAAATGCAACACAAAAACTGCTGGAATCTGCCGGCGGTATGCTGATAAAAATTGACAATGGCAGCAAGCGCAATATCAGTTTTCGGGTTAACGGCAGGTCGTTTATATTTGATCCCAACCGCATCTTTTCTAAAAAAGGAATTCAACTTAGTCTTTTACGTTTTGGCAACAGCGACAACAAAGCTATTCAGGAGATTGATGTATTTGCAAAAAAAATACTTGAACTCATTCCGCAAAATGTTCAATGCATAATAGCGCTGCACAATAACAGCAACGATAACTTCTCCATAAAAAATTATTTACCCGGCAAAGAAAATGCAACTGATACCAAAGAAATAAATATTGATACGAGGCAGGATGCTGATGATTTTTTCCTCACCACCGACAGCCTGCTTTTTCAACAATTGAAAACTAAAAATTACAACGTTGTTTTACAAGACAACCTGAAGGCAAAGCAGGATGGTTCATTGAGTGTTTATTTTGGAGAAAAGAATAAACGTTATCTCAACTGTGAAACTGAACATGGAAAATCAAAACAATATGAAGAAATGTTAAAGATTGCCATTCAAAGCTTGCAGGAGATAAAGATGAACTAAGAAGAAAGGACCGGAGCCATACTCATTTTTCAGACAAAATAACAAATTGCTGTTCCAGCGTCAGCGAATGTTGATGCAATATTTTAATAAAGGAACTTCCCCATTTGGCATAAGAATAAAGGATATTATCAACCCGTTCCTGCAAACCGCTGCCCGGAAAAAGCTTTTCCTTTATTACATGTATCTGTCGCTGCTGATCAGAAAATTTCCTTTTTTCAGCCCGAAACATTTTTTTCTGTAATTCTTTCAGCCGGTGCAGTGTTGTGGTTTTAAGCGAATCAACATGTTTTTCAAGTGTAATATCAATGGATGCCGCTTGCTTCTTTATTGATTCGTATAGTTGTTCTGTTGCGGAAAGAGTACCGTTAAGCTCAACCTTTTTGTCTGTTTCTCTTATCACCAATTGGTTGATCAACTTTTGTTCCGGGATAAAAAGCTCTTCAATAGTAAATCCCAGCTTATCGGTTTTATCCTTCCATTTTTTTTCAATTATCAAAAAAGAATTGCGCAACACCTGCACTGGATAAGGAACCTTGTAATGATCAAACATATCTTTTAATTCAAGCCAGTAAGCCAACTCTCCTCCCCCACCAATAAAAACTATATTGGGCAAAATGGTTTCCTGGTACAATCCGCGAAGAATAACATTGGGGCTGAAACGTTCAGGATGATTGTTTAACTCATCTAATATTTCTTCTTTGGTAAAGGATATTTTGGAATGCAGAACTTCATAACGGTCATGCTTTATTTCTATTCTTTCTCTTTTATCATCCAGCAAATAAAACAAATTGATATCCCTGGGATGAGCCTGCACTTTATATAACTCGCCCAACTTTGCTGAAGTTTTTTCTACAATATCTGAAGCTGTTTGATTAAGCAGGTCGTCTTCAAAAATTTTTTGCATTTGCTTTTTTAGCGCCCCATTATCCGGCAGTAAAACGATCAACCCATATTCGGCAAACAAAGCATTTACTATTTTGAATGTTGCCGTTTGAATATCTTCACCCAAGCGATAGCTGTTTCTAAGCAGGGCAACTACTTCTTCACCATTTGGTAAAACGGCCAACTGACCCTCAATTGTATCTATCAATTTCAAAAATTCCTTGTCAATCTTCATTCGGCCTACAGCGCCGGTTTGTTTTGTATTCCAAACTAATTTTTCACCATTAAGATTTATATGGTTTAATTCGGCAAGATCAGCATCTTCGGAACCTATATAATAAACAGGCACAAATTTGTATTGGGGCAATGCAGCGTTTAAATGCTCTGAAAGCTTAATTGCATGCAGTATCTTGTAAATAAAATAAAGCGGGCCTGTAAAAATATTATTTTGATGAGCTGTAGTAATGGTAAATGTATCCGGGGATAAAAGTGACTGAATGTTTTCCTCAACTATCTTTTTTGTTTCTACTCCTGTGTATTGTCTTTTTAATTCCTGCACCAACAAGTCCCTGTTTCCCGAAAATTGTTTTCTTGCTTTAATAGCATCTTGAATACCTTCTATTGTTGGCGAGTGACTAAAGAAAGATTCAAGCGCAGACGACTGGTCAAGATAATCCAATACGATTTTTGAAAAAGCACCGGTTTGGCGATAAGACAGTTGAGTAAATTTACAATCCATAATGAGGTATAAAAATAAGAAGTTGGCATCGATCCCAGTGCAACCAACAAATTTTTAACTAATTGGTTTGATGAGCAGAAGAAAATTGCTTGATGGCTATGCTATGACCATCGGGGCTGTTTGCTTTAACCATCAAACAATCTAACCATCCAGCCATATTTTGCGCTAAATTGCCTGACACCCTTCTTCCTAAACTTTTGTAAATTCGTCATCATTGTTTGCTGATGGAATCTTACGGAAAGATACTGCTGATTGCCATGCCTGCTTTTCTGCTGCTGGTGCTATTTGAAAAATGGTACGGCTGGCGTAAAGGAAAAGATACCGTTCGCAACCTGGATATGATCAGCAGCCTGACCAGCGGTGTTACCAATGTAACCAAAGATGTGATCGGTCTTTATTTCGTGGTTCTCTCCTACCCCTTTTTTCTTCGCCATCTTGCACTGACGAGCATTCCCAATACCATCATTGTTTATATCATAGCTTTTTTTGCATTGGATTTTGCTGGCTATTGGGTTCACCGGCTGCAGCATGTCACCAACTTTTTCTGGAACGGTCATATTGTTCATCACAGCAGCGAAGATTTTAATCTTGCCTGCGCTTTGCGACAAAGCATTTCATCAATTGTAAAAACATTTGCCATCTTTTTATTACCCGCTGCCTTGCTGGGTGTTCCTGAGCAAGTGATCGGCGTGGTTGCGCCGCTGCATTTGTTTGCACAATTCTGGTATCATACGCAGCATGTTGACAAAATGGGATTTTTAGAAAAGATTATCGTTACACCTTCTCATCACCGGGTGCACCATGCTATCAACCCGGAGTATATTGATAAAAACTATGGACAGATCTTTATCTTTTGGGATAAATGGTTTGGCACTTATCAACCGGAATTGCCCAATGTGCCGCCGGTGTATGGCATCACAAGACCGGTAAGAACATGGAACCCGATCAAGATAAACTTTCAGCATGCATGGCTGCTGATAAAAGATGCATGGAGAACTAAAAACTGGAAAGATAAATTCACTTTATGGTTTAAACCTACAGGATATCGTCCGGCCGATGTTGCTGCAAAATATCCCGTTTACAAAATTCAGGATGTTTATCATTTTGAAAAATATGATACCCCCGCTTCACCTGCATTTAATACATGGTGCTGGATACAACTAATGATGCTCTTGTTTTTTATCAGCTATATGTTTGGCAATATTGCTTTGATAAATAACATTGACAGCACTTATATTTTCTGGTATGGTAGTTTTATTTTTTTAAGCGTTTATGCACTCACAGACCTGATGGATAGAAATGTTTCAGCGATCATTGCAGAGATATTGCGCAGTGGATTAGGCCTTGGTTTTCTCTATTATCAAAGTGATTGGTTTGGTGCTGAAACTTATCTTGCCGCTGTTAAATACATTCTTCTTGCTTATTTTATCATTTCAATCGTTGTTACAAGCTGGTTTGTGATAAAACACAGAAAAGAAGATCATTTGGTTACGGTAAATGCGTAGAGACGCCATGCATGTCGTCTCTACGCCGGTCAATTCAATTAACGGTGTCACGGCTTGAAACCGTGGCACCGTTTTTTTCGTCAATATATTTGTCCACCATTTGTTCTAATATTTTCATCGTAACAGTGCCCTGCGATAAAACGACACGATGAAATTCCCTGACATCAAATTTGTCTTTCAATTTATCTTCTGCTCTTTTTCTTAATTCTCTAATTTTAAGCTCCCCGATCTTATATGCGAGTGCTTGCCCCGGCCAGGAGATATAACGATTGATTTCTGTATTCACTTCATGCAATGATAAAGCAGTATTTTCTGAGAGATAAGTTACACCTTGTTCTCTTGTCCATCCTTTGGTATGCAAAGCCACGTCTAACACAAGACGGCAGGCACGCCACATTTCATAAGTCAATCTCCCAAATTGAGAATAAGGGTCTTTATAAAAACCCATTTCTGTACCAAGATATTCGCTATATAATCCCCAGCCTTCGCCAAAAGCATTTACATAAAGATTTCTTCTGAATTCAGGCAACTGATCCAACTCCTGTGTTAAAGCAATTTGCAAATGATGTCCCGGCACTGCTTCATGTAAAGTGAGTGCTTCCAATACATATAGGGGCCGGCTTTTAAGATTGTATGTATTTACCCAATAATGCCCGGCTCTTTTACTGGTAATAGATGCTCCTGCATATCGTCCGCCGGTATAAGTAGGCGCTAAGTGTGCCGGCACAGCTTCTACACCATAAGGCTGTCTTGGCAACAATGAAAATAATTTGGGCAACTGCCCGTCAGCTTTCTTGGATATGTATGAAGCTTCTTTTAACAATTGTTCAGGCGTAGCTGCATAAAATTTTGGATTCGTTCTTAAGCTGGCAATAAAATCTTTCAGGCTGCCTTTGAATTTTACATCTTTCATCACCTGCAGCATTTCATTTTTTATTCTTGCTACTTCTTTTAAGCCAAGCTGATAAATTTCTTCATAAGAAAGATCAGTGCTGGTATAATGATGCACCCTATCCTGGTAATAAGCTAAACCGTTGGGAAAATTGCTAACACCAATAGTGATTCTTGTAAGCGGCAGATATTCTTTATCAAAAAAGGTTTTTATTTTTTTGAATCCTTCGACAACATATAGCTGGATGGCTTCTTTTCCATCTTCTGAAATCTTTTTCCAATCTTCATCTGTTATTCCAAAAGGTTTTTTAATAAAAGGTTTCCAGAAAACACTTTTTTGAAAATCACTTACGATGTGTTGCTGGTATGTATTTTCATAACCTTTTAAAATAGATCGGGGCTGGCAAATACCCGTTTTCAATCCACGACGCATCAATTCTAAATGCTCATCTACATAACGCGGAATATCTTTTAGCTTCAGGATATAATTTTCAAATTCCTTTTTTGAATCCAATACTTCTGATCCCATTGCCGCAAGGCCAGTATGAAAACCTTCATCGGACAGTATGGGATTGAGGTAAGATTTGAATTTGTACGATGATATTTCATCATTGATATTGTACTGCAGCAGTTCGAGATTTATTTGATCATCGAAGCTAAGCTTTGCTTTTTCAATGCTGTCAAGTTTTGCTGCTGTGTTACTATAGAAAGTAAATCTCCTCTGAAAATCTTCTTCTTTGTTTGATCCCAGCAGATGACCATTGATGCTATCCCGTTTTGTTTCGTCTTTTTGAAAGTCTTTTATTTCCTGCAATATCTTTTCAATTCCTTCATTTATTACTGGTGGCTTCGGTTGTGCCGACAGACCCGGCGATAGAAAAAGAAGTACAACAGGGAGCAATAAAATGTTGTTGGCTCTTGCCTTGCAAAGCAGCTTAATACAAATAGAGTTTACAGCAAAATGCCGAGTAGCGAACCAAACGATGAAGAGTGCGACGCAACAGACGATCATAGTAGTAATGTAGCCGGGACAAAAAAAAATAATGTATCTGATTTATGCATTGATCTTTTCTTTGGTCAGTTCATTGTTAACCGTTCTCCATATTCCTAATGGGTTTTCATTTTTCAATTCATCAGGCAATGATTCATTGTTCCAGCTTTGCCAGGCTATGGGTCTTGCAAAACGTTTGATACCATCAGCGCCAACGGATGTAAATCTTGAATCGGTTGTAGAAGGATAAGGGCCGCCATGCTGCATGGCCAAACAAACTTCAACACCGGTGGGCACACTGTTTAAAATAAACCGGCCACAAATATTTTTTATCTCTTCCATTATATCTTCGTGATTGCTGACGTCGGTTGCAGTTGCCATTACGGTTGCTGTCAACTGCCCTTCAAGATGCCGCACAATTTCCATCATTTCCGAAGCATCTTTGCAACGAACTACCAACGAGTAAGGCCCAAACACTTCCATGTGCAAAACAGGATTGTTTAAAAAAGCATGCCCTGTAGCAGTTGCCAATGTTGGCGCAGCTTCATTCAGTTGAGGATCTTTGGCTGATACGGCAACCATTTCCACTTCTTCCTGCGCAATGGCAGTGCCTCTTCTTTCAACATAGTTTTTAAAGATGCCGGGATGCAACATAAGGCCGGGAGCGGTATCATGAATGGCTTTGCTTAACTCATCAACAAAATTCTGTAACCCGGGATTATCTATTCCTATTATCAATCCGGGATTGGTACAGAATTGTCCAACACCTAACGTGATAGATGATGCATACATTTTAGCTGTCTCAGCTGCCGCTTCCTTCAACCTTTCAGGAAATAAAAACACAGGATTAATGCTGCTCATTTCGGCAAAAACCGGAATGGGTTTGGAACGTTGATTGGCCCAATCAAATAATTGCCTGCCGCCGAGATAAGAACCCGTGAAACCAACAGCTTTTGTATGCTGATGTTCAACCAATGCTTTACCCACTTCAAAACCGGCGCCATACACATGCGAAAAAATTCCTTCAGGCATGTTGCATTGTACTGCTGCTTTTGAAATAAGTTGCGCTACTATTTCACTTGTTTGCGGATGGGCAGGATGTGCTTTTACGATAACGGGACAGCCGGCAGCAAAAGCACAAGCCGTATCGCCACCTGCAGTAGAATATGCAAAAGGAAAATTGCTGGCGCCAAATACAACCACCGGCCCGAGTGGAACCAGCATTTTTCTAATGTCTGGTTTTGGCGGATTTCTATTGGGATTAGCCGTATCAATTCTTGCTTCCAGCCAATCGCCTTTTTCGCAGGCATCGGCATAACTATTAAGCTGAAAAACTGTTCTTGCTTTTTCGTTTTTCAATCTTGCTTCGGGCAAATTAGTTTCCTGCATAGTTATTTGCAGCAGTTCATCGCCGGCATTATCAAGTTCTGCAGCAATGGCCCGCATAAAAGCGGCTCTTTGCTTTAATGACAGTTTGCGATATGCGGCAAAAGCTTTCCATGCTTTTCCCATTACTTCATTAATCTCTTCAATTGTTGCGTCTTTAAATTCTAATTCCATAATTTAGTTTTTTCAAAAAATTCCTGGTCTGGCAAGAGTTAAAGTTAGGAAGATCAGGCAAAAAATTTTCAAGGCAAATATCCATAAAAGCAGGTCTGCATTATTTACCATTTTTTGCCATTAATTGCCATTATTTCCCTTTCTATCTCATTGTTTCAACAATGAATATGCCAGTTAATGACAGGCGTGAAGAGTTTAAAGAAAGAAAAATTTTACTTCGTCATTTGTAAATTATTTCCGGCGACTGGAAAAATACAGGGTAAAAATAAAGAAGGGAATAGTAATACATAGCCAGTAGTAAAATTTTGCATCAGATACATAAGCTGTTCTTAAAACGAGTACATTGGCTAGCATACTAAGCAACAAAAGCACTCTTAAGGCCAAAGGCTTATTTTGATCATCGGGCATATATAGAGATTATCAGAGCATACCTGTTTCTTTGATGATACTGGCTTTATTCGAAAGAACGACAGAGTAATTTTTTTTAATAAAATTCATTCATCTCCCATAGCTGCTTTCTTCATTTCTGCAGCTTGTTCATGGCCAAGATATTTTTCTATCCAGCCATGTACTAGATAAATAACAGGAGTAAGAAGTATGGCCATAAGAAATTTATAAATATAATTTACAATACCTACTGCTATAAATAAATTAAACGGCCATACAAAATCGTTTGCTTGTCTGTTTACTCTTGTGCCTACATAAAAAGCGATAAATAAAACAACAAAACTGTCAATAAACTGGGAAATTAGAGTTGAGCCAGTCGCTCTTAACCAAATCCTTTTCTCTCCAGTTACCTTTTTTATTTTATGAAAAACAAAAACATCTATTAACTGGCCAAGAATAAACGCCGTTAAAGAGCCAATAATAATAAAGCCACCCTGGCCTAATACACTATTGTAAGCCTTTTCCATATCAGGAACACCACTACCCTGCTTACTCGTGATGAAAAAATCGGCAGGAGTTAATTTCATTGCACCGTAAAAAACAATGAATGCAAAAGCAATGAGGCCTGCAGTAAGCCATGAAAGAAACCTGACTCCTTTCATGCCATAATATTCATTGATAATATCCGTCATGATGAAAACAACGGGCCAAAGCAAAACACCGGCTGTCAGATTTACGGAAAGCTCATTACCAACTAACTTTATATTTAGCGGATCGAAACCAAGTGTTTTTTCCAATGAAAATATTTTTACGCCAATGATCTCCGCAATAAGAGCATTGGCAATAAAAAATCCGCCTAGTATCAAAAATAACCGGGTGGGTTTATGATGAATGATTGTCTTCAACATTGATAAAAAGTATATAGAGCATTAAGATAAACAGGAAAATAATATTGGCAATGATCAGCCACAAGGGAACCTGTAAAGTTCTTTTTTTGATTAAAACTCCCAGGTAGCAAATAAGGGTAAGCGGA
>Ga0187892_10010285_pt1 | contig 11929 bp, 9 predicted proteins | sample MA1701073metaG_FD_139345 | JGI IMG/M metagenome (GOLD analysis project Ga0187892, IMG submission 139345) | Bio-ooze microbial communities from a basaltic lava cave in the Kipuka Kanohina Cave System on the Island of Hawaii, USA - MA170107-3 metaG ...
ACCCGACGCGCACCGCGTTCGAGCCGCCGGAGCGCTATGTGGTCAAGGGTGTGACCGCGGGCAACAGCTGCATCAACTTCAGCGCCGGCAGCAAGCAGGCCACGGCCACGGTCCGCGTCGTACCCTGAATTGCGTCCGGCCGCCCGGCCGGGCCCGCTTCCCGAAAACGTCGGGGAGTAGCTAACTCGGTCGTTAGCTACTCCCCGGATCTCCTGCCGGCTGCGCCGCGTGGGCGCCGCACTCCCCGAGACTCGAGCTACGCGCCGGTTGTCTCCATGGCGCGGCACGTATCGAGCGCCGAGAAGAGGCGCTCGAAATGGTCAGGCCGGTGCGCGGCCGTTGCGCACAGCCGGAGCCTGGCCTGGCCCGGCGACACGGCAGGGAACACCACGGCGGAAACGAAGACTCCGCGTTCCAGCATCTGCCGCGCCCAGCGGTAGGCTCGCCATTCGTCGCCCAGGAACAGCGGCACCACGGGCGTGGTGGAAGCGCCGACCTCGAAGCCGCGCAGTCTTAGTCCTTCCCGAAGCAGCAGCTCGTTGCGCCGGAGCCGCTGTACGTGATCGGGCTCATCCTGCAGCACACGCAGCGTTTCCAGCACGGCTGCCGCGTTGCCCGGCGTCATGGCCGCGGAGAAGATGTAGGGCGCCGATCCGTGCTGGATGTAGATCTTGAGGGACTTCGCGCCGGCAACAAATCCTCCGGATGACGGCACACCCTTGGACAGCGAGCCGGTCGTGATGTCGATGTCGGCCGGGTCGATGTTCTGCGCTTCGCAGATGCCGCGGCCCGTCGCACCAACGGCGCCGATCGAGTGCGCTTCATCGACCAGCAGGAACGCGCCATGCCGGCGCTTGACCGCGATCAGGTCGGCAATCGGCGCCTGATCGCCATCCATGCTGAACACGGCATCGACGGCAATGAGCAGACGCTTGGCGCCGCGCGCCTTGGCCTGGCGCAGCCTTCGCTCGAGATCGTCCAGGTCGTTGTGACGGAAGCGGCGCGTCTCACAGCCGGCCATGCGCACGCCGTCATGGATGCTCTGGTGTGCGTACTGGTCGAGGATCGCCCAATCGCCCGGCCCGAAGAGCGAGGTGATCGCGGCGAGGTTCGCATCGTAGCCGGAGCCGAAGGTGGCGGAGGCCTCGTGGCCGAGGAACAGGGCCAGCTCGTGCTCCAGCTCGTGGTGCAGCTCGGCCGTGCCCGTGAGCAGACGAACACCGCCGGTGGACGTGCCGAACCGCTCGACGGCGCGCCTCACGGCGTCAATGATGCGCGGGTGTCCGGACAGGCCCAGGTAGCTGTACGTCGAGAAGAGCAGCAGCGGCTCGCCCAGCACGGCGGTCTCGGGCGAGCACTTCTCCTGCAACGGCAGCTGGTACGTGTAGAGCGAATGCGGCAGGCCCGCCGCGAACAGCTCGAACCAGCGGCGCACCGACGGCGTATCGAGCAGCGAGCCCGGCTCCAGCATCTCGTCGACGGGCTTGCCGTTGAAGAAGCCGCCGAACGGATCGCGAGTGTAGCCGGCGAGCCGTTCGTTCAGCTGGCTCGGCGTCTGCACACACGGCGCCTCCGTCGCGGCTTCCGGCTCAACCAGCCGAGGGCCGGAACGCGACTTTGATGGATCGCTGGCCGCTTTTGTCGAGAGCGGTCGCGAGGGCTGCACGATAATCCTCCAACGCAAAAGTATGCGTCACCATGCCGAGGTCGCCGAACCCGCCCTGCCGCAACAGGTCGAGCGCGGCCTCGTAAATCTCGCAATTCTGGCCGTGGTAGCGCGCGCTGCCGTACGCAAAGATACCGGCCACGGTCAATTGGCGATACCAGACGCGCGTCCAATCGGCGGAAACACGGGCGGCGTTCCCAACCAGGACAATACGCCCGCCTTCCCGGCAGAGCGCCAGACAATCACGCACCGTCGCTTCGCTGCCAACCGTGTCGTAGATCAGCGACGGTCCGCCCTCCACGAATCGTGGCGCCAGCGACGGCTTGAACGCCTGCGCGCCCGGCAGTCCCGATGCCCATTGATACAACTCGTCGCGGCTCTTCAACAGGACCGTCGCGCCGGCTCGTTCCGCCAGCTCCAGCTGGAACGGGTAGCGGCCCAGCACCGCGATCGGCCTGTGCCAACCCGTCGCACGGAGGCTCCTGACCGTGAGAGCGCCAATCGTGCCCGCTCCCACGACCACCACGGTGTCCGAGTCCGACGGCGGGTGCAGCAGCACGGGCCGCAACGCGGAAGCCAGTGGATCCGCGAGCACGGCCACGTCCGCCATGAGGTCCCCGGCGCGATGCAGCTGCGATGGGTGCGCTACGAACGTGCCGGACCAGCCGCCGCCCGTGCCGGGGCAGTAGCCGATCATCGGGCCGCCACCGATCCGGCCTTCCGTCGTCCGGCGGCACAGGCCGTACTCCCCCCGCGCACACGCCGCGCACGCCGGATCGAGTCCCCGCTGCGCACAGGCCAGCATCGGATTCACGACGACGGCGTCGCCCACCGCAAACCCACGCGCCGCGCTGCCCGTTTCCACAATCCGGCCAACGTTCTCGTGGCCGAACGTGAAAGGATAGGCGCCGAAAGGCTCGAGCGTGAACGAATCGTGCGCGGCGATTGCCGCCAGATCGCTGCCGCAAACGCCGGACAGTGTGGGCTCGATGCGGACCCAGTCCTGCCCGGGCAGTGCCGGCGGCTCGACTTCATCGAGCGAGACACAACCCAGCCGGGATACACCAAACCCGGACCGCCCCGCTCCCACCCACCGCGTCAGAAGGTACCGGATCGGGCGATAGTGGAATCGGATAGCGAGCACCGGGCATGATAGGGGAACCGGCCGAGTCCGACAAGCAACGAACTCGGATCCACTGTTCCACGGGCGCTGGCGCGGGTATCCTTTGCCAGACAGCAAGTTGCCGGGAGCACTGTGCATGGAACCTGAGCGGTATGCAGCACCGCATCCCATCGAATCGGGCCAGCTGGACCGGCGCGGGTTTCTGCGCCAGGCGACGGGTGGCACGGTTGCGATCGCCGTTGCGTCGATCCTGCCCGCGGGATGCACGGCGGACTACCCGCAGTCCGAAGGCGATGGCGTCGAGCTCGCGAGCCTGAGTGTGAAGGAGTACGCCGTCGTGCGTGCGGCGGCCGAAGCCATGCTCGAGGGCGTGCCGGTCGCACCGGCGGAGGTCGCCACGGCTATCGATCGCGAGCTGGCCGCCGTCGGCGACCCGGTCCGTTCCGACCTGAAGAGCGTGCTCCGTCTGCTCGAACATCTGACGATGCTGTCCGGGCATCGCCGCACGTTCACGGAGCTGCAGCCCGCGGAGCGACTGAGTTATCTGCGCGGCTGGGCCACCAGCCGGCTCTCGCTCCGGCGCGGCGCATACCAGGCGATTCGGGGCTTCGTGCATTACTTCGCCTGGAACCGGCCGGAAACGCGCCAGCTCACGGGCTTCAGCGGCCCGCTTCGCGAGCATGTCCCGGTGACGCTCGCGCGCAGCGTGGATTACGGGGAAGTGAGATGATCATCACGCAGAGGCGCGGAGTCGCGGGGAGGGAGGGCCTGGGTGGGGCTCGGGCCTGGGCCCGGGCGCCGGGCAGGGGAGAGGGCATGGGTTGATCGATGATCATTCAGGGCACGAAGCGCACGGCGGATGTGCGGGAGAAGGCCGACGTGGTGATTGTCGGCACAGGCGCGGGTGGTGGAACGCTTGGCGCGTATCTGTCGGACCGCGGCTGGAACGTGGTGATGCTGGAGAAGGGCGGGTTCTTCCGCGCGGAGGATTTTACGCAGCTCGAGCATCACGCGATGGCGGAGTTCAATGGCCGTCGCGGACTCGATGCCACGGCGGACAACGCGGTATTCCTGAATTACGCGGAGGCGGTAGGCGGCTGCACGGTCCACTACTGGGGTGATTCGTTCCGCACTCCGCACGATCGGCTCGCGCGGTGGCGAACAGAGCACGGCATCGATTGGATGACGCCGTCCGAGCTGGATCCGCATTTCGAGGCAATCGAGCAGGACCTGGGCATCCACACCACGCCCGAGAATCTGCTCAACGAGAACAACCGGCTGGTGCGTGCGGGCTGCGAGGCGCTCGGCATCGAGGGCGCACCGCCGCCCACGGCACGGGTCGGGTGCATTGGCTGCGGGTGGACGCAGTTCGGCTGCGCGTACAACGCGAAGACGTCGCAGCTGATCACGACGATTCCGCGGATCTCGAGAGCGGGCGGCCGCATCTACAGCGATGCCCGTGCGGACCGCATCCTGGTCGAGCAGGGGCGCGCGGTGGGTGTGGAAGGCGTGCTGCTTCGCCGGGGCACCGCCGAGACTCTCGCGCGGATTCGCGTCGAAGCGGACCACGTCGTGCTTGCCGGCGGCGCACTCGGCACGGCGGAGCTGTTGCTCCGCTCGCTGCCCGAGGAGCCGGCTGTGGGCCGCAGGTTCTACCTCAACCCGCACTTTTTCGTCTGGGCCGACTTTGGCCGAGCCATCGACAACGTCTCCGGGATCCCGTGCGCCTACGTGGTTCACGGGTTCCGCGAGGTGCGCCGGGCGCAGAATGGCGGGTACGCCGGCGGCGGCTACATCATGCTGACCAACCATCAGTCGCCGGGAATCGCGGCCGCCATGCTGTCCAGCCTTGGCAGCGAGCACACAGACCGAATGAAGCGCTGGCATCAGCTGGGCTCGGTCATGTCCGTCATCGATGAAACGCACCCCGGGCAGGTGTTCCTGGGCAAGGATGGTCTGCGCCGTACGCGCTTCAACGTGAAAGGTGTGGACCAGCTGAAGGCCATCGATTTCCTGAAGCAGGCCAGCCGGATCTTCCTGGCCGCAGGCGCCCGCGAAGTGTGGATCCCTGATGTGTACGGCACCGTCATCCGGAACGAGGCCGACATCGAAAACCGGATCCGGCTTCGAAGCGTCCAGCCCAACGCTCAGTTCTGCGCCGGCAGCCACCTCGTCGGCACCGCTCCCATCGGGTCCGACGCAGGCGATTCCTTTGCCGGCCCTTCCGGCGAAGCCCATCGCGTGAGAGGACTGTACGTGGCCGACGGCGCGGCGCTGCCCGGCTCCGTCTCCGTCGATCCATCCGAAACCATCATGGGCGCGGCCCGCTGGATCGCCGCCAGCCTCCACGACCGCGCTGGACGCGCCGGCGCCTGACCGGCACGCCTGCTGCATTGCCCGACGGCGAAGCACCTTGCTCCACGGCCTTCACGGCTCCACCCGCGGATGCGGTGTTCGAAGCCTTCCTCGACTCGTTCGCTCCCTTCAGCCCGCCACCACTCTGCCCGGAGCTGCGCGCCTTTTGTGCCGCTTCGCTGGTCGAGGTATGGGAAGCCGCGGAGCGGCTCGCCGGCCACACCCTGCCATCTCCGTTCTGGGCGTTCCCGTGGCCTGCCGGAATCGCGCTCGCCCGCGTCATCCTCGATGAGCCCGCGCTCGTCGCGGGAAAGTCCGTGATCGATGTTGGCGCCGGCGGCGGCATCAGCTGCCTGGCTGCGGCACGAGCGGGCGCCCGCCGCGTCGTTGCCTGCGATGTCGATCCCTGGGCTCTGGCCACTACCCGCCTCGCCGCACGGCGCCTGCACGTTTCCGTAGAAGTTCTTCAGGAGGATGCGGCGCGACGGCCGGCGATGCTCGACGGCTTCGAGGTCGTGCTGTGCGGCGACCTGGCGTACGACCGGGCGGCGGCCGCGCAGGAACGCCAGGCGCTGGTGCGGGCCGCGGCAGGGGGCGCGACGCTGCTGATCGCGGATGCGGGCCGGACCTGGTTCGATGCGACCGGCCTGCAGCCCTGGGCCGAGTTCAGGGTCCCCGTGGTTGCGGACCTGGAAGGCCGCACCGAAGCGCTCGCTCGGGTGTTCCTGGTTACGGCATAGCAGGGGTCCGGCGCGTGGGCGCCCGCCGGTCAGAAGCGGTCGCGGCGCGCGAGATGACGTTCGATCAGGATGCGGGTGCGCCAGGCCTCTCGTAGCGCCTTGCGCGCAAACAGGGGCAGCTGGTCGGACTGGTGCGGCGAGCCGGGCTGGCTGGCGTTGCCATACGTGAGCAGGACCGCGGCGCGCACGGGCCGGGCGAACTCGATGGCGGCGATCCACGTGTTGCCGCTGGTCGCGACGGCTTTGCCGTCTGCGCCAGGACTGAAGCCGAGCACGCGGAACACGCCCAATCCGCCGGGCCCGCCCTGGGCCGGCAGATCGACGGTTCCACTACGGAGCCGGTAGGCGTCGCCCCAGGCGACATCGAGCGAGCCGTATCGCGCCTCGACCTGGCTGGCCGCAGCCTCGAGGGCGGTCGCGGCTGCGGCCGGGTCCGCAATGCCGTCCGGCGTCGCGAACGGCGCCGCGGGCTGCCAGGGGATATCGAACGGCGATGCGTTCGGTCCGCGCTGCCGGAGGTAGCCGCGCCAGAAGCTCTCGAAGAGCACGGCGCCACGGCTCGTGGCATCGGTCCGGCGGTCCCAGGCGGCGAGTACGGCCGCCGCGCGCTGCGCAAGCGCGCCGCCATGCGTCGCCGCGGCCAGCGCAACATCCTCGAGCACGTGATCCGCGAGCTCGACATGCGTGTCCGCGGCGTACGCGGCAAGCTCGTCGAAGCTGATAACACTGTCGTTAGCAAGCAGGCGGGCCGATCGCTGGGGCCGGAACGCCAGCGCCAGGTTCGGCGCCATCCACGCGGGGTAGTTCTCCGGCCGCAGCGGCGCGGGGAACGTGGTGGTCCAGGGCGGATCATTCGCGTTCTGCAGCCAGCCGGTTGCCGGATCCAGTACGCGCGGCAGCGCCGTGTACTCGTGGACGCGGTCCCAGAGCGTTGCGGACGTATTGCCGGGCACCACTCCGCTCCAGTATTGCCAGGAACCGGTGGATCGGACGGGAACCGCGCCGTTGAACGCGTGCAGGATGTGACCCTCGCGGTCCGCGTACATCACGGTGAACATCGGCAGCTGCAGCCGGCTCAGTGCGGCTTCGAATTCAACCAGGTTGTTCGCACGCATCATGTCCCACGTCTGCTCCAGCAGGTGCGGGCGGTCCAGCCCGGCCACGCGGAGCGCGAGCGCGCGCTGCCCGTTCCTCGCGATCAGCGGACCGTGCACGGACCGCACGATCTCGAGCGGTTCGGGCCGGAGTGATCCATCAGGCTGGCGAACACGCAACGGTACGGTTTCGGATTCGAACGCGCGGGTCGTCCGATCGAATGCATAGCCATTGCCCTGGAGCGTCAGCTCGTAGAGGTCCGCACCGTCGATGGTGTTCACCGTGTGCGTCCAGCCGAGCGCATCGTTGAAGGCGATACCGAGTGTCGGGAACCCGACGAGCGCCGCACCATAGACGCTCATGGCCGGCAGCACGAGCTGCGTCTCGAACCAGGTGTACAGATCGCTCCAGGGCAGGTGCGGGTTCGCGAGCAGCATGGCGTGGCCGCCGGCCGCGCGCGATGGCGCAATCGCCCAGGCGTTCGAGCCGGCCCGCAACTCCGCGCCGGCTGCGTCCGGCTCACCGCCCGTGCGGCTCCAGCTCTGGGCCGCGCCCTGCATCGCGTCTCGGCTGGCCAGGAACGTGAAATGGATGACGCGCTGCACGTGGGCGAGCACGTCGTCCGTCGTAACGGGCAGGACCCGCTCGACGTCATCCGCAATGCGATCGCGGTGCGCATCCGCGTACGCGTTGATGCCTGCGGCAAAGGCATCGAGCCACGCGCCGAAGTAGTAGCCCTGGCGCGCGCGCCAGTCGCGGGCCCGGCCGGGAATGCCGTTGGTCCAGACCCAGCGATCGGACTCGAGCCAGGCAGCGCCCCAGTATTCCGCGGCGCGACCGCGCGCCTGACCGTAGAGCCGAAGGAGCAGGTTGGCGTGATTCTCCATCTGCGCGCGCCCGAACGCCCAGAACAGCGCGACTTCATCCTGCGCGAAGATGTGCGGTACACCCCACGTGTCCCACAGCAGTTCGACGCGTCCCGTTCCGGTTGGCAGGGGTGGTAGCGCGGGCGCGTCGGCGCGTGGGGGTTCGACGCGCGGACCGGTCGGTGGCGGCGGTGCGGGCGCGGCCCGGCACGCCAGTGCGGCGGCCAGCGCAGCGATCGTCGGCGCACGCCGGGTCAGAGGCCGCTCCGCATCTTCTGCGCGTCTGCATTACCGCCGCTCGCCACGATCACCACGGAATCGTTCGGCTGCACGGCAATGCGGCCGGCCACGAGTGCGGCCAGACCGGCGGCGCCGGACGGTTCGACGACGAGCTTGGTCCGCGTCATGATGAGCACGGCCGCATCGAGGATGTGGCGGTCCTGTACGGTGACCACGTCGTCCGTGAAGGCGCGCACGTGCTCGAGCACAATGTCACCGGTGGCCGGTGGCGCGAGCCCATCGGCAATGGTCGTGATGCGATCGAGGCGGACGGGCCGGCCCGCATCGATCGCGGCGCGCACACACGCGGCGCCCTCGGGTTCGACGCCGATCACCCGCGTTGCCGGCCGCAGCGACTTGATCGCCACGCTGATACCCGAAAGGAGGCCGCCGCCACCGGTCGGGACCAGCACGAGATCGGCATCAGGAACATCCTCCAGGATCTCGAGGCCGGCCGTGCCATGCCCGGCAATCACGGCCTCATCATTGAACGGATGAACCAGTGTGTACCCTTCACGGTCACGCAGCTCCTCCATTTTCGCGAACGCACCAAAAACATCGCCGTGAAGGATGACATCGGCGCCGTACGCGCGCGTGGCTTCGACTTTGGTGGGGTTGGCGTGCGCGGGCATGACGACAGTGACCGCGACACCCTCGGCCTTGCCGGCCCAGGCGAGCGCGGCTGCGGCGTTGCCGGCGGAGATGCCGATCACGCCCCGAGCCCTGGCCTCGGGCCCGAGCAGCGCGACCCGGTTGTAGATGCCCCGCGCCTTGAACGATCCCGTCTTCTGAAACGATTCGGCCTTGACCGTCAGGCGAACGCCGGCCATCGCGCCCAGCAATGCGGAGCGGAGCAGCGGCGTCCGATGAATGTGCCTGCGAATGCGGTCGCGCGCCTCATGAATGTCTTGCAGCCGGACCATGGGTGGAAGTCTAGCCCCGGCCCGCCGGGAAATCACGGCCCGCCGTCTGGACGCCCCGCCGTAGGGCCGGCCAGATTACGGTCAATCTGCAAGCGGGAGGCATCGAGCCATGGCACAGAAGCGCGCGGCCGGACGCAGGGCGTCGCGAGGCCACGCACGCGCCGTACGGGTCCAGGACATGATCGACTCGGGCGCCCATTTCGGCGACGACACGCTGGCCCTGGCATTCCGCGATTTCCTCCGGCGGCACCGCGGCGAAAGCCATATTGTCGCGCTGCAGGATTTCCCCGATCCGGACGCCATTGCCGCGGGAATGGCGTACCGCCTGCTGGCTGCTCCGCTCGACATCTCCGTCGACATCGTGTACGACGGCCGTGTCAGCCATCAGGAGAATGTCGCGCTGATTCAGGTGCTCGATATTCCGCTGACCCGCTTCACGGAGACGCTGCCCATCGAGCGCTATGATGGCGCGGTGTTCATCGACAACCAGGGTACGACGACGCGGCTGACGGACCGGCTCGAGGAGGCGGGCGTGAGGACGCTGGCCGTCATCGACCATCACACGCGTCAGGAACTGCTGTCCCCCGAGTTCTCCGATATCCGGCCGGTCGGCGCGACGGCCACGATCTTTGCCGACTATTTCCGGAGCGGCGCGCTGATTCAGTTGGACATGCGGAACCCCGATCACGGTGCGCTGACCACCGCGCTGATGCACGCGCTGCGGAGCGAGACCAGCGGTTTCATGAATGCCGGCCCGGAGGAGTACGCGGCCGGCGCCTATCTCAGTCACTACCACGACAACGACCTGGTCGAGCGGATCCTTCGCGTCCAGCGTTCGCGCGGGACCATGGAAGTGATCCGCATGGCGCTGACGGAACGGTTCATCTCGGGCGGTTTCTCGATTGCCGGCGTCGGCTATGTCCGGCATGGCGACCGCGACGCGATTCCGCAGGCGACCGACTTCCTGTTGACGGAAGAGAACGTCAACACGGCCATTGTCTATGGCCTGCTAGCCGGCGACGGCGAACGCGAGATCGTCGTGGGCAGCGTGCGCACCACACGGCTCACGCTCGATGTCGATCAGTTCCTGAAGAACGCGCTCGGGGTGGATGTCCGCGGCCGCTTCTATGGCGGTGGCCGCGCCGGCGCCGGCGGCTTCGAGATTCCCGTCGGCTTCCTGGAAGGGTCCAGCGAAGCCGATCAGCTCCGGCTCAAGTGGGAAGCGTTCAACGCGCAGATCCGCGCTAAGCTGATGCACGCGGCCGGACTCGACGAAGGCGACGCCGAGGAATAGCGCGTCAGTGCTGGACCCGCCATTCGCAGACCGCATCGCCGCGGGCCGTGCAGCGCGGGTGCAAGACGGTGCCGGGCTGCCCCGTATACAACGCGATCAGCTCCTCGAGCGCACCCGTGTAGAGGACGCAGGCGGAAGCGGCCAGCGTCGCGTAGGAGGGACGGATCCGCACGACCAGCGGCTTCGCCAGCTCGACGATGGCTTCACCCGAAATGCCGCGCAGCAGCCGCCTCGCCGCTGATCGCATCGGGATGAACACCAGCCTCGAGAACCGGCGTAGCGCCCGCGCCATGAAAGGAGCCTGGTCGCCGAGCCGCAGCCGCGCGACTCGGCGGCCCGTCTCGCGCAGGATCGGCTCGGCGTCCGGACGCCGGAGGACGAGCTGCAGCAGACTCGTCAGCTCGGGAACCGGGACCCGCGTACCGGAGGCCACGGCGGCCTCGTATCGCTGGATCTGCGTCGAGACAATACCCGTCAGCCCCAGCCGGCGCGGCAGACTGACGCTCAGATCTTCCGCCTCGAGGATCTCGACCGGACGATCCTGATCCCGCACTGTCTCCAGAAGTGCGAGCGGAAGTACGGGCAAGACGTGTCCCCGGACTTCGTCCGGCTGGGTCGCGCTGGCCACTAGGCTCGTTCGTTGCGCTCGGGGAGTGCGCGCCGCGAATGCGCCACGGCGTATCGTTTTTCTACTCGCCTGAATCTGCGGTCCGCCGGGGGGTTACGGCAACCGGTCCAGGCGGGTCTGCCCGAACGAGCCCGGCATGCCTACCTTCAGAACCATGATCCGACACAACGGCATCGACCCACCCGAGTATGTCGGCTGGAAGGCGGACGCATCGCTGGTCGCTTCGTTCCGGAAGCGGCTCAGGAAGAAGGACCGGCAGGCCGTTCTGCGCCGGCTTGATGAGGACGACCTGATTGCGCTGTATCGCGGGCTGGTCCGCTTCCGCGTGCACGACTTCACGCTCAAGCGCTGGGTTCGCCGCGGCGTGATCTCGAAGGCGTGGCTGGGCACGGGCGAGGAAGCCGTGACGATTGGCAGTGTGCACGCGCTCGACCGCGCGCAGGACGTGGTTGCGCCCATGATCCGCAATGCGGGCGCCCTCCACGAGATGGGGGTTCCGCTCGATATCGTGTTTGCCGGCTACCTGGGCACTGGCGACGGACCGAACCACGGCGTGGATGGCCATTTCGGCGACCTCGGCCACGGTGTCCTCCAGCCCATCTCCCACGTCGGCGTCATGGTGCCGGTTGTCACCGGCATTGCCCACGCGTTCAAGCGGCGCGGCGAGCCCCGCGTGGCCCTCACATGGGTGGGTGACGGATCGACCCGGACCGGCACCGTACACGAAGGGCTCAACCTGGCCGGCGTGCTGCGCGTGCCGGCCGTCTTCATCATCCAGAACAACCAGGTTGCGCTCGGCACGGCACTGCCGCAGCACCACGTTGGCGATTTTCGCGCGTGGCCCGCGATGTACGGCATGGCGGGCGGCGAAGCCGACGGCAACAACGTCCTGGACGTATACGCGGCTACGCGCATCGCCGCTGATCGCGCACGGAGCGGCGGCGGGCCGACGCTGCTGCT
>Ga0187892_10010286_pt1 | contig 11927 bp, 12 predicted proteins | sample MA1701073metaG_FD_139345 | JGI IMG/M metagenome (GOLD analysis project Ga0187892, IMG submission 139345) | Bio-ooze microbial communities from a basaltic lava cave in the Kipuka Kanohina Cave System on the Island of Hawaii, USA - MA170107-3 metaG ...
CACCGCGGCGGCGGCGGCCTCACCCCTCTCGGCGCCGGGCGTCGCGGGCCAGGCACTCCTCGTTGACCTGCATGGGCAGCTGCTCGAAGGCCGCCTGGTCGGTGCGGACGATGACCCCCGGGCCGCGGTCGGGGCCGCGCTGGCAGGGCTGTCGCGCGATGCCGAGCGGACCTCGCGGCTGCTCGGGCTGGGGCCCTGGCGGAGCATGTCCCTGTCCGGCGGCCGGGCGACCCTGGAAATCCGCAGCCCGACCATCGATTCCCTGCTGATTCTCCGGTGTCCCGCCGCGCTCCGGCCGGCCGACGCGGCGCTCGACAGCGACCGATTGGCGGAGCGGACTCGCCGGTGGCTGGAGTCGCTCCAATGACCCTGCAAGACCTGCTCGAGCCCGCGGCCCAGACGGCCGGCGTGCTCGGCACGCTGATCGTGTCGCGAGACGACGGCCTCGTTGTGGCCGGACAGCTTCAACGCCCGGTGAAGGGGCCAGCGGTCGCGGCGCTGGCCGCCGCCCTCGCGGCCAAAGCCGCGGCGGTGGCGGAAGCGTTGGGAGAACCGGAACCGAGCATCCTCGAGCTCGCCGGCAGTGAGGGCGCCCTCTTCGCGGCGCCCGCCCGCTCGGGCCTCCTCCTCGTGACGGTGGCCGCTCGGGGGGCCGATACCGCGGAAATCCGCCGTGAGCTCCTCCGACTGGCGGATCGGGTCGGATGATGCGCGCCGTGGAGCCGTGGATCGAACGGCCGCTGGCCGGCTTTCTCGACGAATCGTCGGCTCGCATGGTTGCCGTCCTCACCAGGTCCGGGAGGGTGATCGCGCAGCATGGATTCGCAACCGCTCCCGAGCTCATGGCGGCCGCCGGGCTCGCTGCGGGGATCGTGGCGGCCTCGGCGGAGCTGTCCCGCATGATCGGCGCACAGCCCTCGCGGGAGCTGGCATATCAAGGCGCCGCCCTGGGCATCTACCTTGCTGAGCTGGAGTTGCCGGGACGGTCCTGGCTCGGTCTCGTGGGGTTTGGAAAGGATTCCTCCTTGGGCCTCGTGCAGCTCTTCTACGGGCAGCTGGTGAGCGACCTGGGGCGTGTGGCGCCACCCCTTCCCCTGCCGGGAGGAATCGCTCCGGTGCTGGACCAGGAGTTCGAAGCGGAGCTCGATCGGAGTCTTCGCGCCCTGTTTGCACGGTGAATTGATGCCGCGAATCAATCAGGCCACCCGGGAGATCACCTGCAAGCTCGTGTACGAAGGTCCGGGGCAATCCGGCAAAACCACGAACCTGTTGTACCTGCAGGGCAGAGCCCGGCCGAGCCTTCGCGCCACGGCCGGCTCTCGAGAGATTGATTTCCTGACCCTCGCCCTCGGTACGGTGAGCGGGTTCGCGGTGCGGTTTCAGATCTACGCGGTGCCGGGCGCGGCGAATTTCACCGTAACCCGCCGGCTGATCCGGCAGGGAGCGGACGGCATCATTTTCGTGGCGGACAGCCAGGCCCGCAGGTTCGACGACAACATCGCCAGTCTGCGTCTCCTCGAAGCGAGCCTCGATCACCCCATTCCTCTCGTGATGCAGTACAACAAGCAGGACCTTCCGTCCGAGCTGATCCTCGCCCCGTCCGATCTGGCGGGTGCCTTCGCGGCCCACCGTTTCCCGGGCGTCCCGGCCGACGCGCTGCATGGGAGCGGGGTGTTCGAGACGTTCGAGCTGCTCTCCGGCCTGGTGCTGCAGCGGCTGGCATGACCGACTTCGACAGCCTGGCCGAGGACGGCGCCAATCTCGCAGCCATCGAGGCCGCGCGGGCCGTCGTCGACGCCCGGGGGCGCGCCTTCGCCCCGTTGGTGATCGTCGGACCTCGGGGCAGCGGCAAGACGGAGCTCCTCCGCACCATGGCCGGCGCGATCCGGGCCAAGCGACCGTCCGAGCGAGTGGAGGTCCTGGATCCGGGGTCCCTCACGACCCGGTATCGGGAGGCCCTGGTCGCGGGGAAGACGGAGGACTATCGAGCCCGGCTCGCCGAAGCCGAGGTGCTGCTGCTCGACGATCTGGACAGCCTCCCGCGGCATCGCGAGTGCCAGGAGTTGCTCGCGGAGCTGCTCGATGTCCGCCGGACCGCGGGCCGGGAAACGGTCGTCGTTTCCTCCGAATCGCCTGCGGTCATGGATGGCCTCGATCCTCGGGTGTCACGGCGCCTGCAGCTCGGCACCCAGGTTCGCCTCTCGCTTCCCGGGGCTGCGGCGCGCCTCGGGTTGCTCCGGGCCCGTGCCAGTGGCCGCCCTAACCCGGTCTCTCCGGACGTGCTCCAGGCGCTCGCCGACGCCGAGCTGCCGTCGCTCCGCGACTACTTCGGCGCGCTGTCGAGGCTCCTGGCGTTCCAGGAAGCCAGCGCGGTTCCGCTCGGCGCTGAGGACGCGATGATTCTCGTGGGGGTGTCCCGCACCGGCATGGCGACGGCGGCGCCGGTGGCGGCCGACAGCCCACCCGAGAACGAGTTCGATGCGTTTCTCTCGGATGTCGCGGACGAAGTGGCCGGCCAGCTCGACCGGTGGCGCCAGCGGGTGGAAGCCGCGATCGAGCGGTGGGGGAGCGAGGGATTGCGCACCCGGCGCCTGGAGGTGTTGCTCGAGGCCGAGCTGGTGACCGATCCGGACCCCGCCCTGCGCGAGTTCGAGGCGGCCGCTGCCGAGCTCGTCGCGTTGGCCAGCGAAGCGGCCACCATTTCCCCCGACCTCGCTGGAGCGGAGGCATTCCGCGATCCGGATCAGGTCGCGGCGGCCCGCCTGCTGGTGGACGCGGCCCGGTCCCGCACTCCGGTTTCCACTCCCCTGCCGCAGTACCGTTGGGAGGAGTTCATCGAAGGGCCCACGAGCCACCTCGCGGTGCGCGCGGGCCGGGAAGTCCTGAAGGCGCCGGGCGAACGGTATTCCCCGCTCCTGGTCGTGGCGGCTCCCGGATCCGGGAAGAGCCACTACCTCCATGGCCTCGGGAACGCGCTGATCGCACGGGGGATCGCACCGGTCGCGTGTCTTGCCGGTCCGGCCTTCGCCGCGGAGGTCCGCGCCCTGGCCGATGCGCCCGCGGCGGCCGAGTGGCGGCGGCGCTACCAATGGGCCGGTGCGTTTCTGCTCGACGATCTCCACCTGCTCACCGGCGACAGCCGTGCCCAGCACGAGCTGGCGGCGCTCGTCGGCGAATTGCTGGAAGGACGGCGCCAGGTGGTGTGCGCCAGCCAGCGATCCCTGGAACACCTCCCCGGTCTGGATCCCCGGCTTGCCGGCCTGCTGCAAACTGGGTTGACGGTGGATCTCCCGCCGCCCGACCGCGAAGTGCGGATCGCCATCATCCGCCGACAACTCGCAGACCGTGGCGCGGCGGAGGATGCCGCCCTCCTCGACTATCTCGCCGGGCGGCCGGTCGAGTCGGTGCGGGCCCTGCAGGGGCTGGTCCAGCGGGTACTCGGAGCAGCGGCTGCCCAGCAGGTGGCGCCCAGCCCGCAACTTGCTCGGGAAGTCCTCGAGCACGGGCCGGGCCTGCGGCGATCGCGCCCCGGGCCCGGTGGGGCAGGGCGGGGCGGTCGGGCGAGCGGCATTCCCGCACCGGGAGCCGGGCTGGTGCGCAGCAGGGAAAAGATGATCAAGCAGTGGCCTCGGATCACCGATCGCCTCATCGCGGAGCTCCGCTAGATGGCCATTCGCGGGAGCCTGCGGGAAGCGAGTCTTTCCGACGTCATCCAGCTCCTGTTTCTGGGGCGGCGCTCGGGGTGCCTGTCTGTCGCCGACCGGCAGCGGCACGGTTCGATCTACTTCGAAGAAGGCTGGATTACCTACGCGACCATCGTCAATCGCCGCGACCGGTTGGGCGACATGCTCCTGGCGAGCGGGATCATAACCCGCCAACAGCTGGAGCAGGCCCTGGCACTGCAGAGCACGGCGCCCAGCCGGCGGATCGGCGATCTGTTTCTCGACATGGGACTCATCTCCCAGGCGGAGCTGCGGCGCCACGTCCGGGTCCAGATCGAGGAAGCCGTGTACTCCCTGTTCGCGTGGACAACCGGCACGTTCGTCTTCGAGCCGGACGTCCGGCCCGAAGTGTCCGACCAGCTCGACCGGATCAATCCCGAATCGCTCCTGCTCGAGGCCGCCCGGCGGGTCGATGAATGGAGTCTGATCGAGGCGAGGATTCCCAGTTTCGACCTCATCTTCGCGGTGCAGCCGGCCCAGCTCGAAGGTCACCAGTCGGCGTTCACGGAAGCCCAGCGGCGGCTCCTGCCGCTCCTCGACGGCAAGCGCGATGTGCGCGAGCTGATCGATGCCTCCGGGCTCTCGGAGTTCGAAGCCGCGCAGGCGTTGTTCGGACTGCTGTCGGCGGGACTCGCCCACAAAGCAGGAGCGTCCACCAGCGCCTCCTCCACCCGGGTGCTGGAAAGCCGGATCGAGGAACATCGGAATCTCGGCATTGCGTTCTATCGCAGCGGGATGCTCGAAGAAGCACGGCGGGAATTTCGCCGGGTAGCGGAGCTCAGACCCTCGGAAGGGACAGCGCCGTTGCACCTCGGGTTGATTGCCGCCCGCCACGGATCGTGGGAGGAGGCTGCCGACCTGTTTCGACAGGCGCTCGACAAGAGCGGCCCACGACCGGCCCTGTTGCTGAACCTCGCGGTCGCGCTCGAATGGCTCGGCAAGCTCGAGGAAGCCGAAACCATTCTGGCCGAGGCCGCCAGCCGCGCGGGAGACGATCCGGTCATTCAAACCGGCTGGGGGGTACTGGCTCTCGAGCGGGGGGAGCCCCTGGTCGCGAAACAACGCCTCCATCGGGCCCGGGAGCTCTATCGGGACAGTCCACCCCCCGGGCTTTGGTATTGGGCTGCGGCGCGTTCGGCTGCGGAAGCCGAAAACCTCGAGGCCGCTGCGGACATCGCCCGCGAAGGGGTGGAACGCTACCCCGGAGAACCCGTGCTCCGGAACACCCTTGCCGTCCTGCTGGAGGCACTGGGGGAAGTCCAGGAAGCCGAGGCCCAGCTTCGGCAGGCCCTCGAGGAAGAAGTCGGGCTTCCCCAGCTGAGCAAGAATCTCGCGGACCTGTGCTATCGCTCCGGGCGATACGAGGAGGCCTCGACCCACTACGCCCGGGCGGCGGCTCTCGGTCCCGACCTGGGAGATGATGTGTACTTCAAGCTCGGCAATCTGGCGTTTCGGGAAGGCGATGCGGTTCGGGCCCGGGAATGCTGGCAGCGGGCCATGGATCTGAATCCTGCCCACCAGCTCGCCCGCGCCAATCTGGCCTCGTTACCGGTACCGGCATGACCGCGGATGCCGGGATGGCCGCGATCCTCCGCCAGCTCCGGCACCGGGGTGGCCCGGCGTTCGACTGTTACAAGGGCACCTGCCTGGCCCGCCGCATCGGAGTGCGCATGCGGGCCCGGAAGATCGACTCGCTCGCGGGTTATGCAGGCCTCCTGGCGCGCGACGAACAGGAGGTCGGTCGGCTGCTGCGGACTCTGTCGGTCGGCGTCACGGGGTTCTTCCGGAATCGCGACACCTGGAACCGCCTGCGCGAAGTCCTCCCGGCGGCACCGCCCGATTCGACCGAACTCCAGAGCGGATGGAGCATGGGGTGCTCGAGCGGGGAAGAGGCCTGGTCGCTGGCGATGGTGCTGCTGTCCCGCTCCGGATGCACGGCACGGGTGGTGGGGTCCGATCTCGACGAAAGGGCGCTCGCCACGGCGCGAGCGGGGCGCTATCCGGCAAGCGCGGCGGAAACGATCGCGGAGGTGATGGGCTCATCGTGGGGGTCGGTCACGGGGAATCGGTTCGAGGTGAAGCCGGAGGTCCACGACCGGGTCGAGTTTCGGTGCGAGGACCTGACCGGGACTCTCGTGCTGCCCGACCGGCATGACATCGTCTGCTGCCGGAACCTGCTCATCTTCCTCGGACCGGAAGGCCAGCGTCGAGTGATCGCTCACGCCATCCGTGCCCTGCGGCCCGGCGGCCTGCTGGTACTCGGGCGGACCGAATCCTTGCCGGCGAGCCAGACGGGTGACTTCGAGCCGGTGGATTCATTCCACCGGATTTACCGGAGAACCCGATGATGGCCCCGCCCCCCAGCCCCCCCGAGCCCGATCCGATGCTCGCGCCGCTGCAAGGCGAATTGGACGCGATCGCCGCCCTGTTGGAGAATGGCGGAGCGGGCTCGCGGGAAGAGGTCAAACAGAGAATCATCCGGCTGTTCCGCCGGGTTGACGGAGGGATCGGGGCCCTGGGACGCATGAAGGAAGACATCCGCGGCCTGGTGGAGCGCTACAAGCAACTCGACCCACGGGGCGCGAGTACGCAGGAAGAGGGACCGGCTCCTGCGCCGCTCGTTCGCGACGACCTGGGAGCCTCCACCTTCATCGAAAAGGGGTGGAGCCTGATCGCCCTGGGGGACTCCGCTGCGGCGACGCAAGCGCTGAACCGCGCGCTCGAACTCTCCCCGGGGAATCTCCAGGCGCTCGCGCTCCTGGGATGGGCGCAGATGCTGGGAGAGCGTTTCGACGAGGCCCTGGCGACCTTCTCGCGAGTGCTGACCCAGGAGCCCTCGAACGCGCTCGCGCGAGTGAATGTCGGCTATATCTGTCTCAAGAAACGGATTTTCGGAGAGGCGATCGAGCACCTGACGCGCGTCATCAGGCTCGCCAACGATCCGCGTGCCGCCCTCTACGCCCATTACTACCTTGGGCTTGTGTACCTGGAGCGGGGCATGTTCACCGACGCGCGCAACTTTCTCGAGCGTGCCATCAAAATGGGGCCGAGCCTGGTCGAGGCGTATCACGATCTCGGCCGGGCCCAATGGCTGTCAGGCCAACGGGAGCAGGCCAGGGAAACCTGGAACAAAGGGGCACAGGCGAACCCCCACACACCGTGGGGGCGACGCTGTCAGGAACTCCTCGATCGAACGGCGAGGGGGGAGGAGGTTCCACGCTCACTCTTCTCCTGATCCTTTTCGGTATCCAGGACCCGGTTCCACCGGGATTCGAAGGAGTCCAGGTCGGCGAAGTTTTCACGGTGGCACGCAAAGCCGACCTTTCGCTGGCGATCGGTTTGGCCGAAATGGCCGGCGGCACCCGGGAGTGGCTCGGCCTCGGACGCCGGGAGGTTGGTTCCCTCCGTTTGATCGTCGTTCGAGGTCAGGGGACCGGCGAGTTCATGGAGCGGGCACCAAAGTGGGGCGCCGGATTCACCTTCCCCCTTGCCCGGACCATTCTCATCCGGGCGGATGCCGGGGACCCCACCCGGATCCTTCGCCACGAGCTCGCCCACCTTGTGCTGTCGGATGCGGTTCGCACCCGGGTTCCGCTGTGGTTCAACGAGGGCTATGCATCGCTGGCGGCCGGTGAGTTGAATCGCCTCGTCGCCCTCCGGTTGAATCTTTCCGTGGCCCGGGGCCGCATTCCGGGATTCTTCGGGCTGAATCGCTCCCTTCGTGCCAGCGAACCGGACGCGGAGACGGCCTATGGATTGGCCGCATCGGCCGTCGCAATGCTGGCCCGGCGCCATCCGACCCGGTCGCTGGATCCGATCCTTGGCCGGCTCGCATCGGGGGAAGGGTTCGGGGCAGCGGTGCTGGCCACAACCGGGTCCACGGTGGACCGCTTCGAGGAGGAATGGCAGCGAGACGTCCGACGGCGCTACGGTCTGTTGGGTTGGGTCATGGCGGGGGGACTGTGGAGCCTTGCCGCGCTCCTGCTCATTGCGGCCATCTGGCTTCGGAGGCGACGGGACCGCCCCCGACGAGCCGCCCTCGACGAAGGTTGGGTCGTTCCGGAGGAGGACCCCCCGGGTCCGCTTGATGAACCGTGCCGAGCGCCATAATTTTCAAGGTCTTATGGCATCCAGCGAGGCCGGTCCCAAGCCCAGGCGAGGGCCGCTGTCGAGCCGAAATTATCTGGCGCTCGGAGCGGCGGTCGCCGTCCTGGTGGCCGGCTACCTGACGCTGTCGGCCGGCTCGGCGAGCGCGGGAGCCGTCTTGCTGGTGCTGGGCTACTGCGTTCTGTTCCCTTTGGCCATAGCGCTTTGATCGTGTGGCGCGGGTTGGCTGCGTGCGTCCCCTTCCGAGGGCTTCGACACGCTTCGACTCGGGCGAATAGCTCAGCGGTTCAGAGCGCCTGCCTTACACGCAGGATGTCGGGGGTTCGAATCCCTCTTCGCCCATGGCCATCTTTTCTCCGTCCACGGGACGGTTCAGGTAGGGAGGTTTCGGGCATGCGTTTGACGACACTCGTTGCGGCTGGGCTCGGCCTGTCCGCCATGACCGCGGCGCCGGTGGCCGCGCAACTCAGGGCAAACCGGCCGCCACCGCAGCAGCAGAATCTGCCCCGCCTCCTGGTTGCGAATCCGTACAGCTTCGCCGCACAGGATTCTTCGGCGTCGGTTCGCGTCGGCCATGGGATGCGAGAGCAAGTCTCCGGAGTCGCGGACCGCTGGTACCGGACGGTGACCCGGATTCAGATGAACGAGGCCCTCCAGCAATACGCCTATCCTATCGACGCGGTGTTGCCGCCGCTTGTCGCGAGAACGCTGGCGACTACCCTGACCGCCCGCGCCATCATTGTCTCGACCCTGGTGCGAGGGGAGGCCGGCAGGTTCAGCGTGGAGGCACGACTCACCGGGATCTCCGACGACGCGGGACAGGTTGTCCGGCTCTCGCAGAACCCGAACGAGTCTTTCGAGGACTTCGGGAAGCGGGTGGCTGACGCGATGACGCCGGCCTTCCGGGCCCTTCCTGATGCCAGAGCTTGCGAGTCTCAGCGGGGATCATTGGTCGACAAGGCCATCGAATCCGCCGTCAAGGCGCTTCGCGTCCTCCCGACGTCAGGCTTGGCGCACTATTGCCTGGCCCAGATCCAGATCGCAAAGAAGGGTCCCCCCGACTCCATCGTGGCGCACCTCAAGCTCGCGACGCAGGGAGATCCGGTGTCGCTTCCGGTGTGGACGGCGCTGGCCATTCAGCATCAGGCCAAAGGCGACAGCAACCAGACCGTAGAAACCTTCAAGCAGATGCTTCGGGTGGCCCCGACCAACGAGGCGCTCCGCAAGGAGGCGTTTGGGTTGTTTCAACGCTACGGAAGGCCTGACGCCGCAGAAGAGGTTGCCGACGAGGGCATCAAGCTCGACTCGGTCAACGCCGACATGTGGGACCTCAAGTTCGGCGCCTGCATTGCCCAGGGCACGACGGAGAAGAATCGCTGCGCTATCGAAGCCATCGAGCAGGTCTTCCGGCTCGACACCACCAAAGCCGACACTACCTTCTATACCAAAGCCACGTTCGCCGCGTCGCGGCCCTCGCTCCAGGTCAAACTGACGATCGACTCGGCAGGCACCAAGCTCACCCGCGATACCGTCGTCGTGGACAGCGTGCGGTTCCTCAAGTGGGCCAGGATGGGGGCCGACAAATACCCCGCCAACGTGTACCTGTTGAGCCAGCTCGCGGAGTCATACAGCCTCGCAGGCCCGGTGGACAGCGCCGTGGAAGTCACCAAGCGCCTCATGGCAGCGGATTCGTCCGACGTTGGTCCGGTACTTCGGGTCATTCTGAAGCTGGCCAATGCCAAGCGCCTCACCGATGCGATGGCGCTGGCCCCGTACATCGAGCGGCTGGGCAGCACTGATGACAAGGGGACCCTCGCCTCGATTCTGGTGCAGGGGGCATTTGCGACCATGACGAGTCCGGACTGGCCCACGCTCACCGAGGCTGGCCGAAAGATCATTGGCCTTGCGCAGCCGGGAAGCCGAAACGTGGTCTATGGGAACTACCTGTTGGGGGTCTCACTCTTCCAGCACATGGCCGATCTCGACAAGAAGCACATCGACGAGAAAACGCTGTCCTGTGAAGTTGGACAGCAACTCCGGGCGATGCACTTCGAGGCCGGGCCCGCGCTCGAGGCGGGTCGTTCGGTCCAGGAGGCGTTCGTAGCGCAGCGGATTGGGGTGATGGATCAGTTCGGAAAACACATTGATGCGGTGATCAAGCAATATTGCAAGTAGGTAGGGCTGGGCCTAGATTCCGGCCCTTCGCACCTGGGGCTGTAGCTCAGCTTGGTTAGAGTGCCGCACTGTCACTGCGGAGGTCGCGGGTTCGAGCCCCGTCAGCCCCGCTCCGGTTGCTGTCGCACCCCGTTCGATCGTCGAACGGGGTGATTTTTTAGCTGTGACCTCAGACTTGCAGGAACCGCGATACCACCGACCGGTCCTTCTCGATGCCGTCCTCGAGGCGGCGGCCGGCGCCCGGCGCATCGTGGACGCTACGCTGGGTGATGGGGGACATTCCCAGGCACTCCGAGGGGAAGGCGTTGAGCTTCTCGCGATAGATCGGGACCCTGATGCCATCGAGACCGCGCGGACCCGGCTGGGTTCGAGCGACATCCGGTACCTCCAAGCCGGCTACCACACCCAGGACGGGCTCGAAGCGATCCAGGCGTTCCGTCCGGATTTCATCCTGCTCGACCTTGGGGTGTCCTCGCGCCAACTCGACGACATCGAACGGGGTTTCTCGTTCCGGCCCGGGGCGCCCCTCGATATGCGCATGGATCGCGCCGGTCCGACGGCCGCGGACCTGCTCAACCGCGTTCCCCAGGACGACCTGGCCAGGCTGCTGTTTGAATTCGCGGACGAGCCCCGGGCTCGCCGCCTGGCCGGGGAGATCACCAGGAGAAGGGACCGCAGCCCGTTTGCGATCAGCGACGACCTCGTGAACGCCATTCGGGCGGTGCATGGAGCACGGTCAGGCCCGGACGACTTCGCTCGAATCTTCCAGGCAATCCGGATCGAGGTGAACCAGGAGCTCACTGGTCTGGAACAGGCACTGCCCTTGCTGCGAGATGCCCTCCATCCCGGCGGTACGCTTGCGGTCATCAGTTATCATTCAGGCGAAGACCGACTCGTGAAGCACGCGTTCAGAGAATGGGGTCGCTCCTGCGTTTGCCCGCCAGGCCAACCGGTCTGCACCTGTCGCGGCCGTCCGCTCGGTCGCGAGTCGCCGAAGGCCGGGATCGTGCCCGATCCGCTCGAGGTCGAAGCCAATCCACGGGCGCGAAGCGCGCGGCTTCGGGTGTTTCGCGTTGCCGATGAAGCTTAAGGGCCGGCATTGGCTCGGCATCTGGCTCCTGGTTTTTCTCGGGGCCGCCGTGGCCGTCGTGGCTCGCCAGCGCGCAGCGCTCCTGAGCGCGGGCCGGCTTTCCGAACTTCGCGAGCGGCGCCAGGCGCTCGAGGCTACGCGGGCCGAGCTGATCCGGCAGATCGGACGCGCCACCAGTCGTGAGGTGCTGGTCCCTCGCATGGAGCGGGCCGGGCTGCACCTTCCTAGCGACCAGGAGAACATCCCCTTGCGGGTCGACACCACCTCGAGACGAGGTCGCTGATGGCCAAGCCCGCGGCCCGAATCGCGGTGCTGCAGGCCGGGTTCGTCGCGGGGCTCGCTCTGGTGCTGGTGCGTTCCGGCTGGCTGCAGCTGGTGCGGGGGGCGGAACTCTCCCGCCGGGCCGAATCGGTTCGAACCATCCCGCGCGAGCTCGATGCCCGGCGGGGCACCATCTACGACCGCAAGGGCACTCCGCTCGTTGTCTCCCAGGCCAAGTTCCGGGTTCAGATCGCCATCAACGAAGTGGAAGACACCGCCCAGGTGCTGCGTCTGGTGGCTCGGGACCTCGGGATTCGACCCGATTCGTTGCGGCGCATCTTCCGGCGGGGAACGCCCCGGTATCCCTACTTCTTCGGTCCGTTCACGGCGAGCCAGGTTGCCGGTCTTCGCCCGTTGCGGGGCGTGCACCTGGAAACCACCTACAGCCGCTCCTACCCCAGCGGCACTCTGGCGAGCGCCATCATCGGCCGTCTCGCTGCGGAAGGCGGGCATGGCGCGTCGGGACTCGAGCGCTCGCTCGACTCCGTGCTGTCGGGAACCGAGGGCCTCAC
>Ga0187892_10010287_pt1 | contig 11927 bp, 10 predicted proteins | sample MA1701073metaG_FD_139345 | JGI IMG/M metagenome (GOLD analysis project Ga0187892, IMG submission 139345) | Bio-ooze microbial communities from a basaltic lava cave in the Kipuka Kanohina Cave System on the Island of Hawaii, USA - MA170107-3 metaG ...
ACTCAACTGAGCAAATTTTCACTTGTGGAGACGTACCAGGGTGGTTTCTATAACATCTGCAGGTGGCCGTAGCCGCCCCTGTTGGCGACACGCTCGATTTACCTTGCTATTGACAGTGATGCAACGAGGGGCGGCCACGGAGGGCCGTCCCTACAGCTTGTGATATTGTAGGCGGCCATGCTTATTTGATCCGGGAGTAGAAAACTGTGACTCCACCAGAATCCCCCGAACTGCACACACGCTTCAGAACCATCGTCGTCTTCTCAATGCTGTTCGCCGTCCTGGGAGCGGTAGTGCTGTTTGCCTATTTTTCAACCTTCAACCGCCCGCTAACCACCGTCGTCCTCGTTCGCCACGCTGAGAAAAAGATTGAGCCTGACAATCCCAATCCCGATCTCAGTCCAGCCGGACAAGCTCGAGCCCAGGAACTGGTTCGCCTGCTGAGGTCTGCCAATGTCACCGCCATTTATGCCTCGCAGTTTGTGCGGACGCAACAAACAGTGCAGCCGCTGGCAAGCCACTTAGGACAAACCGTAACCCAGATCGAGGCCGGCAAAACGGACGAGCTCGTAACCCAGATCTTGACGAACCATCGTGGCGGTACAGTCTTCGTTGCCGGCCATAACAATACAGTTCCAGCCACCATCGAAGCTTTAGGAGGCGGCAACACTCCGATTATTCCTGAGAATGAGTTCGACAATATGTTTATCGTTACGGTTTACAGAACGGGTTACGCCAAAGTACTCAAAATAAAATACGGCACCGGCAGTCCACCCGGCGGAGGCACCGGGACGATGGTTCCCTGAACTAATCAGTTTGCGGTGAGACAAAAACCAAATGGACCAGAAAGAGTCAGAAAGGACCCGTGCAGTCAACTGTCAGAAGCTGAATCGGAGATCTCTGTTGCGGCTATTTTCAGGCGCCGGGATCACCGGCCTGATGGCCAGCACGCTACCCGCCGCTGCCCGGATCCAAACTCCTTCAGTAGCATCGCCGTCACCTTTGCCCTCACCCTCTCCTTCCTCACAGAAAATTACGAAAGAGACGTTACGTCAGGCGGAAAAGATCATTGGCATCGAACTCACCGAGAAGCAGCAAGAGATGGCGCTTGAGGGAATCAACCGCAATCTGAGCAATTTTGAAACGGTACGAAAAATTGAGATACCTCTGGACACCGAGCCGGCAATTACTTTTCAGCCACTGCGCGGCAGCCGGTTGATACCTGACAGAAAATTACGCTTTCAATTCTCCCGCACAGCCGCACCTGACTTCAAAGCCGTCGAAGATTTGGCGTTCGCAACCGTGTCCCAGCTCGCGCAGTTGCTTCGAGCCCGGAAGGTTTTATCTACTGAGCTCACCCAAATGTATCTGGCACGTTTGAAGCGCTACGCTCCAAAGCTGCATTGTGTGGTCACTCTCACTGAGGAGCTCGCTTTAGAACAGGCGCGGCGAGCCGACGAAGACTTGAAACGAGGTAAATACCGGGGTCCCTTACATGGCATTCCCTGGGGGGCAAAGGATCTTTTAGCAACTAAAGGAATCAAAACGACCTGGGGGGCAGAACCATTTCGCGAGCAAATTATTACTTACGACGCTACGGTCGTTGAGCGTTTGCGCGAGGCGGGCGCGGTATTGGTGGCCAAGCTTTCGATGGGCGCATTGGCCCAGGGTCCAAAGTGGTTTGGCGGCGTGACGCGTAATCCCTGGGATCCGGATGAGAGTAGCATGGGCTCGAGCGGCTCGTCCGCTGGCTCGGCAGCGGCTACCGCTGCGGGACTGGTTGGCTTTTCGATTGGAACCGAGACGCTCGGGTCGATTGTTTCCCCTTCGTCTCGCTGCGGAGTGACAGGTTTACGCCCAACTTACGGGCGCGTTAGCCGTCATGGCGCGATGGGGCTGAGCTGGACGATGGACAAGATTGGTCCAATATGTCGTGGGGTTGAAGATTGTGCGGCCGTACTCAGTGTAATTTACGGTCCGGACGGAAAGGACAAAACTGTCAGTGACGTGCCGTTCAATTGGGAGCCCCATCGAGAGCTGTCCAGCCTGCGAATCGGATATCTGAAGGACGAGTTCGAAGGACCAGTCACCGAACCTCAAAACGAACAGCAAAGACAGCAGTTTGAGCGGCGTCGTAAAGTCCAACAGGAAGCCCTGGTGGCACTTGAGAAAACCGGAGCCCGTTTGGCTCCCATAGAGCTTCCAAAATTCTCCACCTCGTCCCTTCGGTACATTCTCAGCTGTGAAGCCGCAACAGCTTTTGACGATCTCACGAGGTCCGGAGGCATTAATCAACTGTCAGGACAGGAGCCGAGAGACTGGCCCAATACCTTTCGCACTTCCAGGTTTATACCCGCCGTAGAGTACCTGCGGGCGCAGCGAGCCCGAACCCTGTTAATGAAAGAGATGGACAGGCTGATGTCCGGTTGGGACGTATTTGTATCGCCGGCGCCGAACAGCGCCAGCCTGCTTATCACCAACCTGACGGGTCATCCAGCCGTCTGTGTTCCCTGTGGTTTCGTCGATGATCTCCCGGTTGCAATCATGTTCACCGGAGCGGTTTACGACGAAGGCACCCCCCTAAGAGTTGCGCTGGCTTTTGAACGAGCTACGAAATGGCACTCAATGTATCCGCGGGTGGATTGGTCTTGAACTGATTAAGCGGCGGCTGAAAGGGACTGCAACAGCCGGGGAAGATCGATAACGAGCCCCACCACCCCATTGCGCAACTCGGTAGCGCCTGCAATGCCCCGCCAGCGGCCCCCGTGGCTTCCTAAACCCCGCATTAAGATTCTTTCCGGGCCTTCAATTTGATCGACAATCAAGCCCAGTCGCCTCGGAATTCGCTGGTTGCCCTGGGTGGCTCGGGGCTTGAGCTGGCAAACCAGTAGGGGCAACAAAGTCTCCTGGTGTTTCGCCGGCTGTCGTAATAATGAGCGTAGCCGAAAGACAGGCAAGTTTTCGCCCTCAAACTTCGTAAACAAGGTTCCGGCATCAACTTCAAGGCGATTGGGAGGAAGCTCGCGCCACTGAACTACCGCTTGGCTTTCCAAACAATAATAATTGCTATCGGAGATGACGACGGTTGAATCCAGTAAACCAAAAGAGATCGGTAGCCTAATTTCGAACAAAGTCCCCTTACCTACTTCTGACGAAATCAGCATTTCACCGCCAGCCTGCTCGATCGCAGTCTCTACTACGTCCAAACCAACCCCACGTCCGGAAACGCCGGATACAGCTGGTGCCGATGAGAATCCAGAGAGGAAGATCAGTCTCACACTTTTGTCGAGATCGATCGTCGAGTCGGGCGCGATTAATCCCAGGCTGGTGGCAGCTTTGGCTATCACCTCGGGGTTGACCCCACCGCCGTCGTCAGACACAGTTACCACGGCTAGTCCACCCTCATCTAAGACCTCGATCCGGATCTGTCCACGAGCGTTTTTTGCCAACCGTTGGCGCTCCTCCGGGTTTTCGATTCCGTGATCGACGGCATTTCGAACCAGCTGGATCAAAGGGTCAGTCAAAACATTAACGAGAAACTTATCCAGGAGAACGTCAGCACCGAGAACCTCAAAATCAACAGTCTTTCCCGAAGCTCGAGCGGCAATGCGGCCCGCTCGGACAACTCGTTGCAACATTCGCCCGACGGGCACTAATCGCAAATCTATGATTTTTTCACCGAGCGCGAGGAAGGCCTGTCTGATGCTGAGGACCTCTTCTTTCCCAGTCTTGCCGCCCAAATTTATGTCTTCGAGGTGTTCAAGCGCTTTAGTTGTGGCCGCGAACAGATCGTGCACAGCAGCTGCGAGCCGATCTAGATCGTTTAATTTTACCTGGATCAGATTTGAGGGTGGTTCTGAGCCGGCCTTTTCAATCTCTTGAGCCTCAGCCGGAGCCGAAACGCAGCTAATCGAGACGGAAGCAAAAGGCTCTAACTTCTTACCGAGCGCTGAAAGCGCGGCCCTACTGACGTAAACGATTCTAAAGTTTATTTTACCTGGATGCTCAGGATCGACGGTTGGCAAACGCGACATGATGTTCCCGTGCTTGTCAAGTTCTTGCCTTAGACTGGAGTATCGCTGTTCCAGATCCTGAAGCTCGAATTTGGCTGTGACCAGGTAAAGTCCGGAGCCCGCGTCAAGCGCAAGCGCAAGGCTTTCTCTTTCCTCGGAGCTTAGGGCCTGATCTACTTCCACTGGCAATGATCCAAGAACGGTCCCTAACTGCCGGGTTGCGGCACGCACGCTTACAAGTTCGTCTGCGCCTGGTTCCAGCAACTGTCGCTCAGCAAAGGTTAGCTGTTCAAATAACAGTTGGGCGTTATCTTCAAACTGATCGACGATCGCTTCGTCCAGACTGGTGGGGTCGGACCTGACAGCCACAAGAAGATTTTCAAACTCGTGAGCGATTTCAGCGAGGCGGGTGAGGCCTATAGCGGAAGCGGAACCCTTGATGCTGTGGGTATGGCGAAAGACGCGGTCAAGCAACTCCCTTTTCCCGCTGTCTTCAACCATCCCTGTTCTTAAGTCGTCGATGGCCGAAAAAAGCTGCTCGATCCGTTGTCCTATCTCTGTCGCAAACTCGCGTTCCGTCTGGTTCAAAGGAGGAAAAGTATTTAACACCGGGGACTAGCTGTGCCCCGGCAAACCGCATCAAAAGACTTCAGTCGGTTCCTTCTAATAAGTCTTCACCAGCCTCAGCCTCTTCAACTTCCTCTGTTGCTGCCTGGGGCTGTTCTTCATCTAGATCGCGCTTGATGGCGTCGAGAATACCATTAATAAACTGCGTTGCTTCATAGGTGGAAAAGCGCCGCGCAATTTCAAGCGCTTCGTTAATGGCAACCGTGCGCGGGGTGGGTTCGTAAAGAAATTCATAGACGGACAAACGCAGGATGTTGCGATCGACTATCGCCATCCGCGAGATGCGCCAGTGTTCAGCACGTGACCGGATACGCTCGTCGAGGGTTTCGACATGCGCAAGCGTGCCAGCAGCCAGGCGTGTGGCAAAAGCGCGCGCCGCATCTTCGATTTCCGGTTCAGCCAGTTCCGCCCAGTAGCGTTGAACTACTTCGTCGGCGGGCGCGCTGGCAATATCAGCGGCAAAGAGCATTTGCAAGGCGCATTCTCGCGCCTTACGTCGCGAACCCATAAAATCAAATTTACCCGTAACAAGTGGAGTGGGTAATCACCTGAGTTTGGAAACCTCGTAAACCTTCATTTTATTACTTATCAAAGGCTTCCTTGTAAAGATTAACCAGCTCCACCGCCGTCATAGCGGCTTCATAACCCTTGTTTCCCAGCTTGACGCCAGCACGGTCGATCGCCTGATCCACCGTGTCTGCTGTGACGATGCCAAAAACCGCCGGCACCCCCGTTTCCAAACCGACCTGCGCGATCCCCCGAGCAACCTCATTAGCTATGTAATCAAAATGCGGTGTCTGGCCGCGAATTATAGTACCCAAACAGACCACCGCATCGAACTTTCCCAGCATCGCAATCTTCCGGGCGAGCGAAGGTATCTCGAACGCGCCCGGAACCCTAAAGATTTCCACCGATTTTTCTTCGGCTCCCAAACGGTCAAAAGCAGCAACTGCTCCGTCGACCAATTGGGACGTAATAAAATCGTTCCAGCGGCTTGCCACCACCGCGAAACGAAAGCCTTCGGCATTCAACCTGCCGTCGTGAACAACTGGCTGCAAGATCCTAAACGCGCTCCCACGGGGACGATTGCAAATGCCTTCGCAGTATAGGTGATGAGGATTCCTGGCAGCAAGCTAGAGGCTTATTCAGGGCAACTCTGCTTCCTTCTATTTTGTGAACCGTATTGCGGCTTTCCCGCGCTCAGTGCGGAAAGCCTGCGGCTTTCCATCTCAATTTAGAACCATCGGTGTGGGATTTTTAGGGTCCGCAGTGTAATCGTAGAAGCCCCGCCCCGTCTTGCGGCCATAAAGGCCAGCCAACACCATCCGCTTCAGAAGGGGTGGTGGGGCAAAGCGCTTCTCACGGAATTCGTTGAACATTATCTCAGCAATGTAATAGGTCGTATCGAGACCGACAAAATCACCGAGCGTAAACGGCCCCATTGGATATCCACAACCCAGCTTCATGGCATTGTCGATATCAACGATCGAGCCTACCCCCTCCTCCAACGCGCGTATTGCATCCAACATGTACGGAACCAAGAGACGGTTAACAATAAAGCCCGTCTTGTCGCCGGCCCGCACGGGAACCTTGCCCAGGCGCTTTCCAAACTGAACCGCCTCTTCATAAATCTGCTCGTCAGTCAAGATGGTGCGCACGACCTCGACGAGCTTCATGAGGGGAACCGGATTAAAAAAGTGAAGACCAATGAAACGCTTCTGCCGATCCGCAGAGGTGGCGGTCATCATCTCGGTGATGGAGATCGAAGAGGTGTTGGAAGCAAAGATAGCTTCAGGCTTGCAAACTCCATCGAGAGTCGCGAATGTTTCTCGCTTTTCCGGGAGATTCTCAATAATGGCCTCAATCACGATATCGCAGTCCGCCAGTTGCTGCATTTCGGTAGTGCCCGTCAGCCGTTCGCGAATCTGCTTCTGTTCGGCGGCTGTAATTGTTCCCTTTTCCGCAAACTTGGCGAGCGACTTTTCAATTCCTTGAAATCCTTTGGTCAGAAACTCAGGCGAAACTTCTTTTACCACGGTTTCAAAACCTGCGGTGGCTGCTACCTGGGCAATGCCCGAGCCCATCAAGCCACAACCTAAGACTCCGACTTTTCTAATCTCCATTACCGGTCTCTCCTTTTCACCTGCCACTCTCACCTGCAGACGATGCTCACTTAAAATGTGGGTAAATGGGCCGCAGATTAACGCAGATAGATGCGGATGAACGCAGATCAGAAATAAACAAAGGAAACTTCGATTTCTTTATTTACTCCTGCTCATCTTTCCTCTTGCTCATCTTTCTTTTTCTGATCTGCGCTAATCAGTATTTCTCCGCTTTAATCTGCGGCTAAGTTCCCCGGCTCCGAGTGTTTCATTAGCCCAAATAAGTTCCACACTTCCGGCGAGCCTCAAAGTAATTACGCCACAAACGGCCTTAATAATTTCGGCCGGTAGTTTTTAACCAATCGTTGTGTTGCTGCTTCCAGCTGTTCACATCTTCAAGCAGGGCCGCCAGCAGTTTAGAGTCTTTCTCCGGCGATCCAGCCCCGCTTTCACTGTCCGCCTGCTGCTTCGCTCGTACCAGCAGTTCTCGAAGCTGTGCTTTCAACTCGTCGGCCCGAGCATCTAACGGCACCACGGCATCGAGTTGTTTGATTGTTTCGTCAACATTCGTAACGTCGCCTTTGAGTGCCCGGTTGAGCGTCTCCTGCGCCTGATGCAGCGCGGCTGAGTACGCCACAAAGTCATTGCGCTTCTCGGAATTTGCAGTTTGTGGAGGTGGTCTGCGGGATACCAGGTTCACAGGGTCGCTAAAGCGCTGGACAACTTTAAAAAAGCTGACAAGCACCAGCACCATAACCGCAACTTGCAGCACATACCAACTGACAGTAATACTGGCCCGCTCGCCGGGGCGACGGTATTGCACCACCAGGGCCAGCGCTGCTCCTGAAATCAACCCTCCGAGGTGGGCCGCATTATCTATTAACCCACGACCCACGTAGCCGATGAAGAGGTTGATGAGGATGAGGGGAACCAGTCCGGTGCCGAAGGCTCGTTTGAAACCCTCAGGTAGTTCGTGCCTGAACTTAATTCCAAAGACGAACAGCACGCCGACCAGTCCAAACAAAGCTCCGGAAGCACCGGCCGATGCCACATCCTGCGTCTTGAAGAGAAACCGCCCCAGGGAACCTAGTTGAGCATCACTGTTAATAACCGTCAGGTAGCTGCCAACAACTCCGGCAATCCCGGTCACGACCCAGATCACCACGAACTTGGCTGAACCGTACAACTTCTCAACATAAGGTCCAACAATCCAAAGGCAGTACATATTGATCAGAAGATGCGGCAGATTTACATGAAGGAAGATTGGGGTTACGAAACGCCACCACTGACCATTCTCGTCTATCAGTCGATTGAGTTTTGCTCCATAAGCGATCAAAACGTGTTCCGGAAGCGCCCAGAAAGCGCGCCAGCTCATCCCGGCTGACTCCCACATCATTAGAAACACAAAGAAGTTAAGGATCAGCAGAATGATGGTGAACTTGTGCGGGCGGTTTAGAATTGCGCGCGCGAAGCGCAGTGTTTCCCGATCTACAGTAGTTCGCGGTTGTGAGGTCTGGGCCGGCGTCTCGTTGACCGGAACACCGCAGACGGCACAGATCTGCTCACCAGCGCCGATGATGGCGCCACAACTGCGACACATTGTGGGCCGATTTGGATTTGGTTTAGTGACTTGGGTGTCAGACAACGCTCGTATACTAACAAGCGTGATGCTCAAACTTACGAAGCATCACGCTTAAGTCCGTGGGAATGATGGTTGGCAACCGATTCAAACCAGCAAATCAGACTCGTTCTCGTTATTTTCCAACCTCCTGCAGCAGATTCATCATGTCGTCAGCATGCTCTTCCTCTACTGCCAGAATGCCCTCCATCATGCGTCGGGTAGTTGGATCCTCGTTTCCAAGATACTGCACAATCTCGCGATAACTGTCGATGGCAATACGTTCAGCGACAAGGTCCTCGCGGATCATTTCAGTCAGCGTCGCACCTTCGACGTATTCGGCGTGGCTGCGAGTAAGCAAACCTTCAGGGTTAAGATTAGGCTCGCCGCCCAGCTGCACGATACGTTGGGCGATCTCATCAGCGTGGCCCTGCTCGTCATTTGAGTGCTGCAAGAACTCGCCGGCCACTGCTTCGGCGTGAATTCCCGAAGCCATGAAATAGTGGCGCCGATAGCGCAGCACACAAACGATTTCAGTGGCTAGAGCCTCATTTAAGACCTTAATGACGGTTTCTCGATCGGCCCGGTAACCTTCAGTCACCGCGCCTTGCTCCATGTGTTTGCGCGCCCGCTCGCGTAGGGTCTTAATGTCAGTAAGAAATGGTTTCGCAGACGGTTTTTCAGGCACAGCTTGTGCTCCCAATTGATCAGCCACGGTGTTTCACCTCTAATAAAGTTTAGTCACAGGGGATAACTGATAATAGCCGGTGGTCAATGCCGTAGCAAGCGTTCTGTAGGGGCGGTGTAACCTACCCTCAATCTACCGTGGTGGTTTCTTGGAAGGGCCGCCGCTTTGCTGCACCACGTTCAATGAAAACGTAAATCGAGCCTGTCGCGACCAGGGGCGGCCACGGAGGGCCGCCCCTACAGATCGATCTTCGCCTGAATAATTAATTCAGTAGACGCTTGCGGGTCGTTTACGACTTCAATTGGAGCCTGCCACGAAAGTGTTTTGATGAGACAGGTACCCGTGTTGTCTTCGCGACAGTAAAACAGGGTCAATTGAAGGCGAAGTTCGCCTTTGCCGGGTGTTTGACTTTGTAGTGGGAGGCGAAGCGGAAGGCGCAGGCTCTTTGAAGCCTGGGAAATCTTCAGCTGATCGGCTCCCGGCGCTTTGGAGTTAAACCGAAAATGCTCATTACCATTCTCGATCCAGGCTTTGAATCTCTGCGGTGCCGATGGATTCAGGTGGTAACCAGCCGGCAGTTGCACCTCAACAGTTACGCTGGCTTCACTTGAGGAGCGCAAACGTTGCTCTGGCAGCCTGATCTCTTCCGAATTGGGCGCCGTCTCAGGCATCGAGGCAGCTGTCGCAACGGGTGGTTCGAGACCCTTGATCCGGAGAGTTGAAGCTGTTTTCGTCTTTAAATTAACGGTACGAATCGCGTGATTATTGGTGTCGGCGATATAGAGGACTCCATCAGCAACACTCAGTCCGCCCGGCTCGTAAAAGGAAGGCGAGCTGCCGTCCGCTTGACCAGGCTTGCCGGTGCCGAGAAAGCTCTTCACTGTTTGCTGCCGCGGATCCAGCTCTTTGACTTTGTGGTTATAGGTGTCGGCAATCAGGATTTTATCGCCCAGCGGGTACAGGCCAATTGGATGTTGCAGCCGCACCTCATCGCCCTTACCGTCTTCATCTCCAAACTCGAAGAGATCACCACCTACCAGAGTCTTAACCTGACCGGACGAGAGATCGATTGCGCGAATGATGTTCGACTCGCTGTCGGCAACAAAGAGTTTGTCGCCAATGACCGCGAGCCCTGACGGTTGGGCGAAACCTGCTTCCAATAAAGCGCCGTCGAGGCGAGCCTCGCGTCCGGAACCTGCAAAGGTAGAGACTTCGTTCTTCGCAAGGTCCAGCTTCCAGATTTGATGCGGTCCGGCCATCGCGATAAAGAGCTGATCGTCAACCAGCTGCAAGTCCCAGGGGGAATTCAGCGGAACTGTTCTGGCCGGCCCGCTCTTAAAGTATTCGCGCATTTGTTGGCCAGTTCCGGCGATGGTGGTTACGGCGCGGGTTTTAAGATCGACCAATCGGATCAGATGGTTTTCGGTGTCGGCGACATACAGCTTTTCATCGGCAAGTGCCAGGCCCTGCAGGCGGTAGAAACTCGCCTTATCAAATGGTCCATCGGCGCTGCCGCGCTCACCTGTGCCGATGGTTTCAACCAGCGTACCGTCAAATCTGGTAATTACAACCCGGTTGTGATTCGAATCAGCAATAAACAGCCGGTCGTTTTTCTGGTCGGCTAGCACTTTACCGGGAAAGGCCAAAGGCAAATTACCAACGGCAGCCCGCTCCAGTGTCAGCTTTAACGGTTCTTCATTGAGCTCGCCTCGTTTGCGAAAATCTTCAATGAGCTTCGCTACTACCCGGTCAATCAGGTCATAGTTTCCTTCTCCGGAAACAGCTCCGACGACGTACCCGGCCGGGTCAATGACGACCTGGGTCGGCCAGGCTCTTACGCCGTAACTTTGCCAGACACGAAAATCAGCATCGTTATAAACCGGATGCTCGATTTCGTAGCGCAGGATTATGCGACGAATGTTTTCAGTATCTTTCTCGTTCTCAAACTTTGCCGAGTGGACGCCGATAACCACCAGCTCATTGGGATACTTGGCTTCAAGTCGCTTCAGATCGGGAATTATATGGATGCAGTTGATGCAGCCATAAGTCCAGAAATCTAGCAGCACCACTTTGCCTTTGAGGGCGGCGAGAGAGAGTGGCTTTCCAGTGTTCAGCCAGCCACGGCCGCCCGTTAATTCCGGGGCGCGCACGCGGGCTTTCTCTTGTACGGGCATAAAAAATCCTCTGCTGCTGGAAGCAGCTGACTTGCAAAAAATAACTGCGACTACACTAGCGAGAATCAAAGCAGTCGCAAGTCTTAAGGTTAAGATGTTGTGTGATCGATTCAATTCTTCTTTTTACTCGTGATTGTGCTCCAGAACCGGTTGCTGCCCCTCAACCTCAAGCAAGGTATCGAGGCGATCGATTGCGCGTCGGAGGTGGGGAATTGTGATTGAGCCACCAACAACCAGAGCCACATTAAATGCGTCCAAAAATTGGGCCCGGGTTACTCCTTCACTACTACATTGCTTGATGTGATAAGTGACGCAATCATCGCAGCGCAAGACGATCGAGGCCACCAAACCCATTAACTCCTTAGTACGTTTATCGAGCGCGCCGCCCTCGTAAGCCTGGGTATCCAAGGCAAAAAACCGCTTTATTCCCCGGTGATTACCAGCCAGGAGCCGCTCGTTCATTTCCGCGCGGTAACTATCAAATTCATCCATTGCGCATTCCTTCGCCCTGTTTAAGGGCACACGTATGTCTTAAAGGTAGTCGAAGAAAACACTCTGGTCCTTACTAATATAGTTCTCATTCTAGCGTGCGGCTCGATAACTTACCAAAGGGTGTCCCCCTAAATTTATGGTGGCGTGAATACTGACACCGATACCATCGGTCTTACCGCATCAAAAATCTGTAGGGGCGGCCCTCCCAAGAAA
>Ga0187892_10010288_pt1 | contig 11927 bp, 6 predicted proteins | sample MA1701073metaG_FD_139345 | JGI IMG/M metagenome (GOLD analysis project Ga0187892, IMG submission 139345) | Bio-ooze microbial communities from a basaltic lava cave in the Kipuka Kanohina Cave System on the Island of Hawaii, USA - MA170107-3 metaG ...
AACGGCCTGATGGTGACGTGCGACTACTTCGAGGTGCTGGGTGCGCGCGTGGCGATGGGTCGCGCGTTCACGACGGACGAGTGCGCGCGACCGGGCGAGAGCGCCGTGGTCGTGCTGTCGCACGCGTTCTGGCGGCGTCATTACACGAGCGATGCCACCGCACTGGGCCGCACGCTCGAGCTGAACCGGCAGACGTTCACCGTGATCGGCATTGCGGCCGAGGGCTTTGGCGGCACCGAGCTGCGATCGCCGGACGTGTGGCTGCCGGTCACGATGCAGCCGCGGTTTTCGGAGGATCTGCTTTCGCGGTCGCATCTGAGCTGGCTCGACCTGGTCGGACGGATGCGGCCGGGCGTCACGGCGGACGCAACGGCGGATGAGCTGACAGGAATCGCGCGCCGGCGGGCAACGGAAGACCTGAGCGTCGTCACCGTGCAGCCGGAGGCGCTGATTCAGTTCGATGTGAACGGCAGACTTGTGGCCGTGTCGATCATGGCGTTGCCGCTGATGCTGCTGGTGATCGCGTCGCTCAATGTGATGAATCTGCTGCTGGCGCGGGCGCCGGCGAGGCGACGTTCGGTCGGAATTCGATTGTCGCTGGGCGCGAGCCCCGCGAGAGTGATGCGGCAGCTGCTGGTGGAGAGCCTCGTGCTTGCGGGGCTCGGCGGGCTGGCTGGCTGGCTGCTCGCGCGGGCGGCGCCGCCGCTGCTGCGGTCTGCGCTGCCGTTCCCGACCGGACAGCTCGATCTCTCCTCGGATCCGAGCCTGTCCCTGTTCGCCGTGGCGCTGCCGCTGGCGGCCGCGACCCTGTTCGGCGTGGTTCCGGCCCTGGATGCGACGCGTCTCGAGCCCGGGTCCGTGCTGAGCGGGCGCACGGGCGCCGCGGAGCGGCCGCGCGCAACGCGCATGCGCACGGCCGTGATGACGATCCAGCTGGCGGGATCGCTCGTCATGCTCGTCCTGGCAGGACTGTTCGTGCGTGCGATCCGGCAGGTCCAGTCCGTCGATCCCGGCTATGCGGTGAGGAACGTGTACGCGTTCCGGCCCGATCTTGCGACACAGGGTTACGATGCGGCCCGGTCGGCGACATTTCTTCGCGAGTTTGCGAGCCGTGTGTCCGCACTGCCGGGAATCGAGGCGACAGCCCTCGCGACGCGGCTTCCGCTGAGCGGTGTGAGTGGCGGTCGATTCCTGCGCGAGGGCGAACGCGACACGACGAACGCCTCCACCCTGCACGCGTGGTACACGCGCGTGACGCCCGACTATTTCGCCGTGCTGGCGATCCCGGTAGTACGCGGCCGTGTGTTCACGGAACAGGACGCACGCGAATCCGGGGCCGTACCCGCCGTGATCCCGCAGGCCATGGCGCAGCGGTACTGGCCCGGCGAAGACGTGCTGGGCCGGCAGTTCATTGTCGGGCGTGAGGAACGGTTCATCGTGACCGGTGTTGCGCGCGACGCGCGCCACATGTCCATCGAGCGAGCCGATCCGGAATTCTTCTATGCGGCGGCCCGGCTCGATGCGCCGGGCGCTGCGGACGCGGGTCTTGCCCAGATGAACCTGGCGCTGATCGTGCGCACGGATGGGCGGGCTCTCGCGCAGCAGGTCATCCGTGCAGGCCAGGCCCTGGATCCCGCAGTACTCATCGAGACCGAGTCGATGGCGGAGAGGCTGTCGGCCAGAGTGGATCGGACGCGCACGGCCGTGCTGTTCGCCGGCGTGCTCGGACTGCTCGCCACGACGCTCGCGTTGATCGGCGTCTACAGCGCCGTTGCCTGCGCGGCCAGCCAGCGCACGCGCGAGATCGGTGTGCGCATCGCGCTCGGTGCGTCCCGCCGCGACATCGTCTCGCTGATCATGCGACAGGGTGCCGTGCCACTGACCGCGGGGCTGCTCCTGGGCTCGCTGCTCGCGGCTGCCGCGGCGCGGCTGGTGCGCGCGCTCCTCTTCGGGATCAGCCCGCTCGATCCCATCTCGTTCGGCACGGTCGCCGCGCTGCTCGGCGTTTTCTCGCTGCTGGCCATGTACCGGCCGTCCGCGCGCGCCGCGCGCCTCGATCCCGCGACGACGCTGCGCGCCGACTAGCCGGCGCGCACTTCTCAGAACGTGACGCGCTGCCTCGGCTCGAGCCGGGCCGCCCACAGGCCCGAGTTGAAGTCCGTGAACAGGATCTGGCCTTTCCAGGGCATCGCGTTCATGACGAAGGGCGCGTTGGCCGTGAAGCCCTGTGGATCGTACGGCTTGAACACGGCGATCTCGCGCCGCTGGTCGGCCAGATTGCCGAGCAGCTCGCCGGAGACATCAACCACGCGGACGCCGCCATCGTAGTAGGCCTGGTAGAGGACGTCATCCTTCACGATGATGTCGTGCGAGCCGTAATCCTCGAGGTGGTACTTGGCGACCTGCTTCGGATTCATCGGATCCGTGAAGTCGACGATGTGCGTGTAGCCGCCGGACGTCTGCGCGACACCGCCCGGCGTGGTCATCTGGTTGCGGTAGTTCGTGCCTTCCCACACGCGGCCCTGCCGGCTCATGAACTCGTCGCCAATGAACAGATAGACCTTGCCCGTCTTCTCCTGGAAGTACGGGTAGATCTCGTGGCCGCTGTTGATCGGGAAGACCGTGATCAGCCTGGGATTCTGGATGGTCCCGCCGTACCGGCCGTTGCCCACGTCCACGACCACCGTGCCGGCCCCGCCCTGTGCGGAATAGGCAATACCATCATGCACCCAGAGGTCGTGCAGCCGCGCATTGGGATGGCGATACTCGCTGACGTACTTCGGACTGTAGATGTCGCGCACATCGATGATGACGTACTTCGCGCCACCGGAGACGGCGAACAGGTAGTCGTTCGTCGCGAACATGTTGTGGACGCCGCCGGTCAGCTCCTGATCGAAGGTCGACGCGATCTTCGGATGCGCGGGATCCGCGAGGTCGAGGATAACGACGCCGTTGACGCGGTTGGACGCACCTTCACGGGAGAGCACGCCATAGCGGCCATCGGGCGAAACCGTCACGTCATTGATCGTGCGCGCATCCACTTTCACGGAGTCGGTCTTGACGATGTTGTTCATGTCGGTAATGTCGAAGACCATGCCCCAGCCGTCTCCGCCCCATGTGCCGACCAGCACGTAGTCGCGGCCGTTCTTCGCGGTCCAGGGCCAGAGATCGGACGTGTGGGAGTTCGTGATGGTGCCGCGGCCCGTGATCGTGATGCGCTGGCGAACATCGCGCGGCTTCACCTCGATCACTTTCCGCGCAAACACGCTGCCGGTCTGCGCAATCAGCGTGAACCGGCCCGGCGCGTTCGCCGCGAACTTGCCATCCTCGATCATGCCCGGGCCGCCGACCGCCGCCGTTGTGTCATCGGGCAGCTCGTATGTGTACGTCCACGTGACCGGCGCATCCTGAACGGCCGCACCGTTCGCGCGCTTCGCTGTGGCGCTCAGCCGGATCACGTCACCCGTGAACGCGGAATCCTGCGGAATGCCCAGTTCGAGCGAAGCAACGGGATTGGCAGCCACGGTGTAGCGCTTTTCGGCGCGCGCGTTCTCGACTTCCGCCGTGATAGCGACGGCACCGGGCGCGTGCGCGGTCACGTTGCCGAATCGGTCCACGGATGCGACGGCCGGGTTCGAGCTGCGCCAGGCGGGCCGCACATCGGGCCGCTCGCTGCCGTCGGCGTGGAACGCCGAGGCCTTGTGGCCCAGCGTGACGCCGGTGTAAAGGGCGCCTGCCTGCGCTGCCAGCTCGAGGCGCGCGAGCGCCGGCCAGCTCACGGTCACGAGAATGTCGAGCGTAACGGGCGGCGTCGTGCCGTCCGACGCAGCGCTCGCCGTCGCCGTGAACGTTCCGGCTTGAAACGCGCGCACCACGCCCTCGCCGAAGAAGAGCGCCATGCGCGGCCCGGTGACCCGGACCTCGGCATTGGGAATCACGGTGCCCTGCGCGTCGTACGCCGTCACCTTGAAGGGCAGCTCTTCGCCGGCCTTGATCAGGATCCGGGACGGCTCCGCCACGAGTCGCGCGATGGGCCGGGCCTGCGCCTGCTGGCCGAGCACTGCGGCCGGGCCGACGGCGAGCGACAGCGCGGCCACACTCGTGACGAGACGGACAGTGCGCGTTACGTTCATGGACGTGACTCCCTGGCGTTGAAAGGACCGAAACGTACCGTCGTAGCCGGCAATTCGAACGGCCGGCCGGGACCCGGAAGGAAACGCTCGATGATGACCCTGCGGCAACGCCTTCGCAAGATGACACCGCTGTTCGGCACCGTCTCGGTTCTCACGGGGGCCGCGGCTGCGGCGGCCGCACAGCAGCCGTCACCGTCACGACCCGCGCACAACTACTGGGTTTACGTCGGCGCGGAGTCTGCCGATCTGATCCACCGCATCCGGTTCGGCCCGGACGGCGCCGTCGTTGAAAGGACCATCGAGGCCGGCGAGTTTCCCGCCGAGATGGAAGGCCCGCACGGCCTCGTGATCTCGCGCGACGGCAAGTACCTGCACATGACGACGGGCCACGGCATCCCGGATGGCAAGTACTGGCGCTACGAGCTGGGCCCGGACACGCTGGCGGGGCCGGCCACGTTCCTCGGCATGTTCCCCGCGTCGATCGATGTGACGCCCGACGGACTCTACTCGTTTTCCGCGAACTTCAATCTGCACGGCGACATGGTGCCGTCGACCATTTCCGTCGTGTACACGCCGACCGGCATCGAGGTCGCACGCATCGTCACGTGCGTGATGCCGCACGGCAGCCGCATCGAGTCGAGCGGACGGTTTCAGTACTCGGGCTGCATGATGGATGATCAGCTGGTCGAAATCGACACGCGGTCGCTGAAGGTGTCGCGCCGCTTCTCGCTGGCGAAGGGGAAGGAAGGCCCGATTGCCGTGGCGGACGACGCGGCCCATGCGGGCCACGGCGCCCAGGCATCGAAGGGCCCGCCGCCGGACCCCGCGCAGATCGGCTATGGCGGCCAGCGTCACACCATGGAGGCCAACTCGTGCTCGCCCACCTGGGCCCAGCCGTCGGCGAACGGCGCGCACGTGTACGTTGCCTGCAACAAGGCCGACGAAATCCTCGAGATCGATCGCGCGAAGTGGGCGGTCGCCCGCCGCTTCAGGACGGGACGCGGGCCCTACAACATCGCGGTTACCCCTGATGGCAAACTGCTGGTCGCAACACTCAAGCAGGGCGGCCTGTTCGAGATCTTCGACCTGGCTTCGGGCCGCAGCCTGGCCCAGCTGAAGAACTCGACCACGGTGGCCCACGGCATCGCCGTCACGCCCGACTCCCGCTACGCATTTGTCAGCAGTGAGGGTGTGGGTGCAGCGCCCGGCAAGGTCGATGTCTATGACCTGGCGGCGCGAACCCGCGTGGCGTCCGTCGACGTCGGCCAACAGGCCAGCGGCATTGCCTTCTGGAAGATGGAGCCCGCGCGCCCCGGCCGTTGATCGGCGCTGAGCTGCGCCGCAGGCGCGCGCCTCACGGCCGCGCCGGCTGAATGTCGACTTCGATCCGCCGCCACCTCTCCTGGCGGAACCGACCCACGCTCAGCAGGCAGCGCGTTGCGTGGCCGGCAACAATCGCCAGCCAGATGTCCACGGGCTGCAGCCCGCGCGCGGCCTCGATCACGCTGCAGATCCCGAGCGGAATGATGATCTGCGCAACGATCGAGATGTAGAGCGGGCCGCGCGTGTCGCCCGTACCGTGCAGCCCGCCCGTGTAGACGAGCGCCACCGTGATGAAGAGGCCGGACACGCTCAGGTATCGGAGCAGCTGCGCGCCGAGTTGTACGACGACAGGATCGTCCATCCCGAACAGACCGAGCAAGGCGCGCGGGATGGCGAGGAACAGCACGCCGAGCGAGGCGGCCACAATCAGGCCGATGCGCGAAGCGACGTGTACGGCGCGGATGCTGCGCTCCGGTTTGCCCGCCCCCAGGTTCTGGCCGACGACGGCCACCGTCGCGCCCATCAGGCCGACTGATGTCCACGTGATGAACGAGAACAGCTCGGTGTAGGTCACGGCGTACGCCGCCTGCGCTTCCGCGCTTCGCTCGAGCGAGCCAATGAAGCGCAGCAGCAGCACTCCCGCCACGTTCATCGCGACGCCCTGCAGCCCCGCCGGCAACCCGAAACGGAACAGCTGGCGGATGATGTCCCAGTCCGGGCGCCAGTTCATCGTGCGGCGGAACATGATGACCCAGCGTCCAGAAAACAGCCGGAACATCGCGTAGATCGCAATGGTCCCGCCGGCAACCACGGTGCCCAATGCTGCGCCCGCCGTACCGAGCGCGGGAATCGGACCCAGTCCGCGGATCAGCACGAAGTTGAGAATGATGTTGAGCACGGTCATGGCGATGCCAAGGCGAAGCGGTGTGCGTGCATCGCCCGCGGAGCGCAGTGCGCCGCCGAGCAGATAGAACGTCATCATGCCGAAGCTGAGCACGAACATGATGCGCAGATACGGCAACGCCTCGGCCTGCACTTCGGGCGTGGCATTCACAAGCTGGAGCAGCGAAGGCGCGAGGAAGTAGCCGATCGGAGCCAGCACGCCGAACGACAGCACGGTAGAAGTCAGGAAGGCCTGGTAGACCGTCCGGTTCACCTTCTCTTCATCGCCGGCACCCGCAAACCGCGCCGCCAGCACACCCATTCCCGTGAACAGCGAGCTGATGAAGACCATCACCACGAGGAAGATCTGCCAGCTCACGCCGATCGCCGCATTCGCGCGGTAGCCCACGAAGTGGCCGACCATCGCGTGATCGATTACGCCTTGCAGCCCACCGATCGTGTTCTGCAGCATCGTCGGCCAGGCCAGCCGCCACACGGCCCGCGGAATCGGGCCTTCGACGATCGAACGGTCGAACTTGCCGGTCTTGCCTGCCACCCATGCCTCGTCAGCAGTTCTGCGGGATCCGGTGCAAAGCCGTGCAAGGGTAAGGGCGGGACCCCCGCACGGCAATCGCCGTGGGGCCGGAGTTACCGCAATCCCGCACGTCTCTTCGATTTCCGGGGACGTAATGGCCGGATCCACGCTCCGCATGTGCAACCGCGGGCCCGTTGCACGTCAATCCTGTTGACTCGAACAGGAGCGACTTTGTGGTGATGCAGACTCGTACGTTGCTGATGACCGCCCTGCTGGGCGCCGCCGGCCTCGCCGGATCCGGATCTTCGAGCCGGCAGCTCACGGCTCCGCCTGTATCCGTCACGCCGCCGCCAACCCGTACGCACACGGTTGCCGATACCGCGTTCCGATCGACTGCGAAAGACCGCCGGTCCGTATCCATCACGGTCTACAATCAGAACTTCGGGCTCGTCCGCGAGGTGCGTGACATCACCTTCACCCGCGGCGTCGGCTCGCTCGAGTTCAGCGATGTGGCACAGCACATTCAACCGGAAACCGTCCACATCCGTGCGACCGCCGGCGGACTTCGCATCCTCGAGCAGAACTACCAGTTCGATCTGCTCGATCCGCAGAAGCTGCTCGAGAAGTACGTGGGCCGGCGCATCACCGTGTACCGCTATGATCAGCGCTCGCAGCAGGAAGTGCCGATCGAGGCGGAAGTCCTCTCCGTCAATGGCGGGCCCATCCTCAAGATCGGAAACGAGATCACTTTCAATTTCCCCGGCCGCTTCTCGTTCCCTGAGATCCCCGACAACCTGATCGCGAAACCCACGCTGCTCTGGCGCCTCGACAGCGAGCGCGCCCAGCCGCGGCTCGAGGTCTCGTACCTCACCGGAAACCTCAACTGGAAAGCCGATTACGTCTTCGTCGTCGATGAAAACGATGCGCGCGGCGATCTCACCGGCTGGGTCACGCTCACCAACCAGAGCGGCGTCGCCTACGAGAACGCGCAGCTCAAGCTCGTGGCCGGTGAAGTGCAGCGCGTCGTCGATGACCTCGAGGGGCTCATGCGCTCGGATGCGCGCCGCGCACTCGCCGCCAATGAAACCGTAGTCCAGTTCTCCGAGCAGAGCTTCTTCGAGTACCACCTCTACACGCTCAACCGCCCCACCACGCTGCGCCAGAACGAACAGAAGCAGGTTACGCTGCTCGAAGGCGCCGGCATCGGCCTCGAAAAACGCCTCGTCTTCCATGGCGCCACCCATTACTATCGCAACGCCTGGGGCGACGTCGTCTCCAATCAGAAAGTCGGCGTGTTCCTCGACTTCCAGAACACCGAGCGCAACCGCCTCGGCATGCCCCTGCCCAAGGGCATCGTGCGCGTCTACAAAGCCGACGGCTCCGGCGCGCAGCAGTTCATTGGCGAAGACCGCATCGATCACACACCGCGAAACGAACGCGTCCGCATCCGCATGGGCGAAGCCTTCGACGTCGTCGGTGACCGCCGGCAGATGGAGTTCAAGATCATTTCCGGATGCATCTCCGAAAGCGCCTGGGAAGTCACTTTGCGCAATCACAAGGACCAGCGCGTCGAAATCGACGTGGTCGAGCCCGTCGGCGGCGACTGGGAAATGCTCCAGAGCAGCCACGCCTGGACCAAGGTCGATGCCCACACCTTCACCTACCGCGTGGGCGTGGCCGCCAACGGCGATGCCAGAATCCGCTACCGCGTCCGCGTGCGCTGGTGCTGATCGCCACCACTTCAGCTCGCCGCATCCGTTGAGATGACGCAGCGGCCGGCCCGCCTTCCACCGGGCCGGCCGCCGCGCACGCTCCCTGTCCTGCTGTCCTCATCCCTCTTGCGCGGTCGGTACCGTGAGAGCATACTAGCAGTGAATGCATGCGCGAGGTGACCCATGACGCGAGAAGCACTCGGAGAGTTCGAGCATCAGGTGCTGCTGGGGGTGCTGCGGCAGGGCGGCCGGTCCTACAGTGCGCCGATCGTGATGGAGCTGGAGGCGGCGACGGGGCGTTCGGTATCGCCGGCGGCGGTGTTCGTGGCGCTCCGGCGGTTGGAGCAGCGCGGGTATGTGCGATCGACGAAGCGGGAAGCGCGGGTTGGTGAGGGAGGCCGTGGCCGGCGCACGTTCGAGCTGACGCCTTCGGGTCGGAGCAAGCTGAAGGAATCGCGGCGGACGTTCGAGAAGCTGTGGTCGGGCACGGACCTGCTGGGAGACCGTCCATGAGGCCGCCGTCGGTGGCGCGAGGGTTGTTGCGGGCGCTGCTGCCTGCAGGGGTTCGCGACGAAGCGGTGGACGAGCTGGACGAGTTGTATGCGCTTCGTGTGGCGCGCGACGGGCGCATTCGCGCGCGCCTCTGGTATTGGCGTCAGGCGCTCTGGTTTCCCGTGCGGATGCGCGCGTCGGTACTGGCGAGTGGTTCCCTCGATGTGGACGGGCGGCCGATGCAGGCGGGGAAGCATCGAGCGGCGTTGTTTCCCTGGCTGGCGGACGTCCGATACAGCGGACGGGCGCTGCGGCGGAGTCCGGGCTTTGCTGCGATCGCGGTGCTCACGCTGGCGCTGGGGATCGGGGCGAACACGGCGATCTTCAGTGTGGTCCGGTCGGTGCTTCTGCGGCCGCTGCCGTTTCCGGAAGCGGACCGGCTGCTGGAGCTGTGGGAATCGCGCCTGGACCGGGGCTGGACCGAGACGTCGTTCGCGCGTGCCAACTTCTGGGATGTTCGGGACCGGGCGCGCACGTTCGAGAGCATTGGCGGTTTCGAGTACAACACGTTCAACCTGACGGGTGGCGAGCAGGCGGAGCGAGTCAGTGCGGGCGCGGTGTCCGCAGACTTTTTCCGCGCGTTGCGCGTTGCGCCGGTTCTCGGACGCACGTTCGCGCCGGGCGAGGACGCGGCAGGCGCGGAGACGCGTCTCGCGATCCTGAGCCACGCACTCTGGAGCCGGCGCTTTTCCTCGGATCCGGCCATGCTCGGCCGGAGTGTGACGCTCGATGGCGAAAGTTACGTGGTGATCGGCGTGCTGCCGCGCGGCGATTCGTGGCTCAGCGAGGCCGACGTGTACGTCCCGATGGTGCGGCGCGCCAACCTGGATCGGGGCAGCTTCGAGTTGATCGTGATTGGTCGGCTGAGGGACGGCGTTACACAGGAAGCCGCACAGGCGGATCTCGACCGGATCGCGCGCGAGCTGGCGAGCGAGTACCCGGACGACCGCGGCATGGGCATTGTCACGCGATCGACGGAGCGCTGGGTGGCGAACGATGCGGTGCGGCGCGCGATCTGGGTGCTGATGGGTGCGGTCAGCCTGCTGCTGCTGATTGCGTGTGTGAATCTGGCGAACCTGCTGCTGGCGCGGGCGACGGGCCGCACGCGCGAACGCGCACTGCGCACGGCGCTGGGTGCAAGTCCGGGTCGGCTGGTGCGCCTGTATCTGACGGAGTCCATGCTGCTCGGCGCGCTGGGTGCAACGGCCGGGCTGGGTCTGGCCGCCCTGCTGATTCGTCTGCTGCGACAGTTCCAGCCGGGGGACATTCCGCGGCTGGCGGAAGTGAGCCTGGATGCGAGCGTGCTCGCGTTCACGGTTTTCGTGGCGCTGGTGACGGGCGTGGTGACCGGCATCGTTCCTGCCCTGCGCACACCGTACCGGTTTCTGGCGAGCGCGCTGCGCGAAAGCGAGCGCAGCGTAGCCGGCAATCGGCGGCTGAACCGGCTGCGCGGCGTACTGGTGGCGAGCGAGGTGGCGCTATCGCTGATGTTACTCGTGGGCGCCGGCCTGCTGATCCGCAGTTTTTCGCGTGTGCTGGACGCGGACCGCGGTTTCGCGACAGAGAATCGATTGATCGCGGAGATACCGATTCCGGGCAGCTACAACGGAGAACGCGCCGCGCTTCTCATCCGCGAGTATGTGAGCGGACTCGAGGCGCACCCGCAGGTGATTTCGGCGGGCGGGGTGAGCATGCGGCCATTGAGTGGCGTGGGTACGGGCATGGGGTACGGCGCGCCGGACCGGCCGCCACCGGAGGACGGCGGCGTGCCGTGGGCCAGCTGGCGACTGATCACGCCGACGTACCTGGAAACCATGGGCGTGCCGCTGGTCGCGGGCCGCAACTTCACGGAGCAGGATTCGCTCTCGCGGCCGTGGCGCGTCGTGATCAGCCAGCGACTGGCGGAGTCGTTGTGGCCGGGGGAACAAGCCGTGGGTCGCGTAATGACGTTGTGGCAGGGTCAGAGCAACCTGGCCGCGGAAGTCATTGGTGTTGCGGCGGACATGCGCGACTGGAATCTGGCCGGGCCGCCGTCGCTCGCGGTATACCTGTGCTGCGGGGCCGGCATGTCGCCGGTGCAGATCGTGCTGCACACGCGCGGCCGGCCGCAGGCCGCGGTGCCCGCAATGCGCGACGTGCTGCGCGCACTGGATCCGAATCTGCCGTTGTACAACATCCGGACGTTCGAGGAGCTGGTGGGCGGGTCTCTCGCGTCACGACGTTTCACCATGCTCCTGCTGGGCGCGCTCGCCTGTGTCGCGCTGGTCCTTGCGATGGCCGGCGTGTATGGGGTTCTGTCCTGGTCCGTGTCTCGGCGCAAGGCGGAGATCGGGATGCGTATTGCGCTCGGTGCCAGCCGCGGTAGCGTTCTCGGGCTGATCGTTGCCCAGGGGATGCGCCCGGTCGTCGCCGGACTGCTGCTGGGATTGGCCGCAGCGCTCGCGGTGTCGCGCGTGCTGTCCAGCCTGCTGTTCGAGGTCGCGCCCGCCGATGCGCTGACCTATGCCACGGTGGGCCTGGCCCTGGCGCTGGCGGCCGCGCTTTCCTGTTACCTGCCAGCCCGTCACGCGACTCGCCTCGATGTGGTCGCCGCATTGCGCGAGGAATAGCCGCAAGAACGGGTTGCGCGATTTGACAACCTGTCGCACCTGACCCACCTTCCCGGCGATTCGTGACAAACGCTGCGGCTCGGCCGCGCGTCCTAGTCCGGGCGGCTGCGAAACCGCGCCGCCCGTTGGTGTCATTGGTCCCCTCACGTACAGGGTCATATGCGCGTTTCCTCCTGGTGCG
>Ga0187892_10010292_pt1 | contig 11923 bp, 14 predicted proteins | sample MA1701073metaG_FD_139345 | JGI IMG/M metagenome (GOLD analysis project Ga0187892, IMG submission 139345) | Bio-ooze microbial communities from a basaltic lava cave in the Kipuka Kanohina Cave System on the Island of Hawaii, USA - MA170107-3 metaG ...
GGAAAAATCTTAAAAAAAATACAAGATTCCTGCCATCAGTGAAACCTTGGGTGTGGTGGCCCCGGAAAAATCCGATATCACTGGCTTTCCAGGCTTCGGCCGGTCGACCGCAATCCTTCTTCCCACCGATAAACCGCGCACGACAGGCGAGGAGGAGATCCCGAGCGAATAATTTAACGAACCATAAAGACTCAAAGATTCGGATACTTCGTAAGTCACGCCCCCGGAAGCCAAATATTGAGTCGCTTGAACTCCCTTGAGTGCCCTGCTGATTTCGCCTGCGAGCTGGACTGACCATTCCCCGGAGACACGAAAGTCGAGCTCTACAAAGACACCCGCAGAAATAACCCCATCGGTATCCAGGTAAAAAACAAGACCAGGATCCACCTTATGGTCCTCTGACACAAGAATCCGAAGAGCCGGCTTTAACTTCGCGCTGTAAAAATCAAAATTATTTGAAAAAGTATTTCGAAAAACAAACTTCGGATGAATGGTCTTGGATAGGCGATAGAGGGAGCCCACCGACACAGTGGAATACGTTGTCAGGCCGCCTCCGACAGTGTCCATTCCAAAATCGTAGGACAAGCGATGCACCCATTCTGTCGAAGGGGTCCAGGCAATTCCCGCAGACAAAACCGCGTAAAGGCCGTCCTTACCTGTCGTTGCATCCGCGGACGGAGTATAGGTCAGGCTGGATCCCACATAGGCGTCCGTGACGCTCAATACAGTGGTGGTATCGAGCGCCAGAACACCGATACAAAATAGGACAAACCGCCTTCGGCAGTCTTTCATCTACCCGGCTTGGCAGGCTTTTCGGGCTTGGAAGGACGCTCGGGTCTATTGGGTTTTTCTGGTTTTGCGTCCTGCTTCTCGATTTGCTTTACTTCTCGCGCTAACTGAGCCAGCTCTCTTTTTGCGTTTTTATCCGCCCTAGCGGTTTTTTTGGCTTCATCGATTCCCGCATGAACATTTCTTCTAAGCTCGCCAAGCTTCAGGTCATACTTTTTTGCAATTTGTCCCCAGCCCATTCCGCTTGCCCTATCCGCGAGAATGGCGTCATAACTCTGTCCTGCGTTTACCAGAGCGCCCACATGAAGAATCTCACCCCACCCATAGTTATTGGCCCGCAAACCATCCACTTGTTCCGCGGATAATTTGGAGAGCTCAATCACTCGGGTTCGCATCGTGGATTCGGGCGTTGTGGCTTCTGGCTGTTCAGGCGCGGGTTCAACCTCGGAAATGGCCAGAGGGGCTTGAAATAACATCAATATACCTAATGCAATTAAAGACAAATAAAGTCTCATGGTTTTTTTCCTCCGATAAAAAAAACTATTGTACCACCTTCGCTTTGTGGTTGATGATGTGATGCGTCCCTTTACAGGTCCGTACTTTCGGTGCGAAGATGAAACCGAAGGACCTGCAATTGGTTTCAGCTATTCACTGGAGCTTAATCTTTGCTCTTTTATCGGTGGTCATCGACCCAAAGGGGATCACTGAAAAAGGTGGTAAAAGAAATATTGCGGCAAGTAGCTGTAATCAGCTACATTCTAGCGATGTGGGGGCGTAGCTCAGTTGGGAGAGCACCAGCTTTGCAAGCTGGGGGTCGTCGGTTCGATCCCGTCCGCCTCCACCAAGAATCGCAAACAAAATCAAACATTTAGTGAATTGAATTTTCGGATTCTGTGGATTGCTTCGGCAGTTTGGGATCCTTTTGGGATCCGTCTGTTTCGGAACTACCAGGAAAGAGTCGAATGACTTCTGCGACCTTTGCGAGGCGAGCGCCTCGGTCGTGAACGTATCGATCAGTTGTACTGCTATTCGTCTATTTACCGAATGAGTGAAGAGCATTCGCAAATCATCGCGACTTGCCCCGTGCTCCATCCACAGTTCTGAACTGGAATGACGAAGGGAATGGCTACCGATGCCGTTGAGACCAAGTTCCAAAGTGACCATAGGCTTTTCCGTTAACTCTTAAAAAGGGAAAGTATTTTTGCCGATATACGAGTATATTGGAAATAATATTTGCCTTTATTGGTACTCGATGGGTATACCAACATGCACCAAGGCACTTAATGGCAACTATTTTTGCCAATTTGGTGCTAAAATAGGAAAGAATAGTTGCCATTATGCCAAGAAAAACTAGTCCATTACTACCGGGCTTGCAACGGCGACTGACGCAACTGGGAGATAACATAAGATTAGCTCGCCTACGGCGGAAGTTCTCGGCCGCCCTAATTGCTGAGCGCGCTGGCATGTCACGCCCAACTCTTCGGGCCATAGAGCGCGGTCATCCCGGTGTAACCCTCGGTGCGGTCGCGAGCGTTCTCCAGTGTTTGGGCCTTGAAAAAGACTTGGGATTAATCGCAAGTGACGACATTCTGGGGCGCAAGCTGCAGGATGCTCAGCTACCAATAAAGGAGCGGGCTCCACGCAGAACTAAGTCGGCGAGCGGGCACTTCCTTCCCGCTGGCTCGTCGGGCAAGGACGATCGGAAGTGAAAAAGACGGAACAGCTAACAATTGAAGTTTGTGCACACTGGCAAGGTATTGCCCAGCCGACTCTGGTCGGAAGACTCTACGCTGCCCCCGCTCGTGGCAAAGAAATATTTTCATTCGAGTATGATGCTAGTTGGATGAAGAGCAGATACGCCCAGAGTCTGGATCCCTCTCTACAACTCTACCAGGGACGCCAATACGCTCCTGAAGGACAAAAAAACTTCGGAGCCTTTCTGGACTCATCACCTGACACTTGGGGACGTCTGCTCATGAGACGTCGCGAAGCACAGGCCGCCCGAGAGGAAAAGAGACCAGAGAGAAACCTGTGGGAGTCGGAGTACCTCCTCGGTGTCTATGACGGCCACCGACCTGGCGGATTGCGATTTCGCACCTCGCCTGAGGGTCCGTTCTTGGACAACAATACTCACATGGCGTCTCCGCCCTGGACCTCATTGCGTGACCTTGAATATGCAAGTCTTCAATTGGAAAGTGACGACGCCGAAAAAAATCGGGAATATAGCCAGTGGTTGCGAGTGCTCCTCGTACCGGGTGGCTCGCTTGGCGGGACACGACCGAAAGCCAGCGTTCTTGATGAACGTGGTTGCCTTTGGATTGCGAAATTTCCGAGTCGAACCGACGAATTTGATGTCGGCGCATGGGAGCACGTCACCATTAAGCTCGCTGAACGAGCTCGGGTGGAAACCACTGTAGCTGACTCACGTAAGTTTACAGCTAGACACCATACATTTCTAACGAAGAGGTTTGATCGAACGGTTGCCGGCGAGCGCTCACATTTTGCTTCTGCAATGACTCTCTTACAACACGTGGACGGCGATAACGCTTCAACTGGCGCAAGCTATTTGGAATTGGCTAAGTTTATTACACAGGGAGGAGCGCGGCCGGATGCGGATCTCGAGCAACTGTGGCGTCGCATCGTTTTCTTCGTTTGCGTTTCTAATACTGATGATCATCTCCGCAACCACGGTTTCCTATTGCAGCCTACAGGTTGGGTTTTGTCGCCGGCGTACGACGTGAACCCATCGCCTCACTCCGCTGATGGACTGAAACTCAACATTTCAGAAACGGATAATGCACAGAACCTCGATCTAGTCAGATCGGTGGCTCAACACTTTCGCGTCAAGCCGCCACGAACAGACGAGATCATCGCAGAGGTGGTCGCTGCGGTAAAAGGATGGCGGAAAGAGGCTTCGGCGCTTCACATCCCGTCCAGCGAGCAAGATCGGATGGAGCGCGCTTTCCGCGTCGCGGAACGTGCTTGACCCAGCTAAAATTCCCTAAGTTCTGCGAAGCCCGGAAGCTCTTTTCTAGCTTCGGAAGTTTTGCCTTTCGGAACAAAAAGCACAGCGTTTCTCGTTGTAAATTTGCTAGCCCAGACGGAAAAAGGAAGCGCCTCGCTCCAGCGATGGGTTCCTGGTTCACTCCGCCCGAGGAGCGCAGAAGTGCCGTGGAAAAATTAACTGGAGGCGTTACGTGCCGGAGACCAAAATGACTTTTCCTTTCTTTGCCAGATTGCGAGAAAGCAAGACCGAGAGAGCGGCGGGTAGTATATGCGGATGAAAGATATTATTCGCCTTGGGAATCCATACCTTTCCCGACTCGGATGGGCAGAGTCACCATAGGAAACCCACGAAAGTCCTAAGTCTCTGCACTGTCGGAGCAAACGTAGTGGTGGATTTCCCACTCTAAATTCGCGCAGGTAAAGGAACTCAAAATATGCGCACGCACTTTCGCCAAAAATATCCATTCAGTAAAACGCATGAAAAACGCAAAATAACTTCCAAGGTGAGGGCATCATTGTCTTCGCTCGAGAGGGCACCGGGAAAAGTTTTGTTGGGGGGGTATGACAAAAACACTGCCGATCATTTTTGGTTTCTGCGCTTATTTCTTTTTTTTCTTTCCTTTTTTTTGCCTGAGCGAAAATAGCATTCCACCCCAATCTATTCCCGATAATGGCGATCGGATCCCGGAGCCTCACGGAGAGAAAGGAGACTGGAGGACGGCTGCATCGAAAGACATGGAAATATTGCTGAGAATGGCCAACGCAAAAAATCCCAAAGAAGACCATCCCTTCCCAACGCTATTGGCGACCGGGGATCCGGAGAATTTCGTTTCGGTGAAGAAGGAGCTTTTTACCCGGGATGACAAGGAAAGCCTACGTTCACTGGTGGATCTGATCGAAGAGGAGGTGGGGGCCAGATTGTTGCAGTACAACTCTTTTGTAAGGAAAGTGATTAATTACGACAAGTCGAATCGCTTTCCGCATAAAAGCGAAAGCACCAGAGAAACACTTCGCAAAATTGGTTCTTATACCAAGCTTCCTTTTTGGAGCGCATGCAGAACTTTTAAACCCGTTGACGGAAAGTTAATCGCACCGCCGTTTATTCCGCCAGACCTTCAATGGAGGGGCAAGTGAGCAGAATGGCCACTTCGATATTTTTTCTCGTGATGTTTTTTTCGCAAGCGATAACGGCAGATAAGAGGCAGTCAGCCGGGCTTGTGGATCGATATGGAAATCACAATGAGCTACGGAGCAGGCCGCTGGTGTCTGAGACGATCACTTCCAGGCAGTTGTTGTCCCCCTTTGAGGATTTGACCGACGAGCAAATAAGAAAAAGAGAGGATGAAGTCCTAAACAGATACCCGGATATTGACGAGAGACAATGCGCCCCGCTCACCGAAGGGAAGCTCGGACCCATGATCCACATTCCGGGGGCCAATGAGGTCTGTGGGATATTGAGCGAAAGAAGAAAGCGGGCAAGAGACGAGAGGAGAATAAACTCGCTCATAGAAAAAGCATTCAAAAAGAAAGGGTGTGGTTGTAATCGGTGAATACATGACGCCTCTGGATCGCAGCATGTGAAAAACATTATTATCGATGCCATGAGAAAGGCAGAGCGTTCCTACTTACAAATGGCCTCTGAGAGTCGGAGAGAAAATGAAAACGCTTCCGATAAATTTTTGAAGGAAGCAGACGATCTCACAAAGCTTCGGAGACGTATGGAAGCTGTCAAGGACCCGTCATTGACTTATAGAGATATTGATGATCTCGGAAAATGGATCGACAGGAATTTATGGGAACATGTTTACAGTGGAACTTATAGTAATAAGGATAATCCGAACATCACGGACACTTTCGATGATATTACCTTCGGCGGGAAACAGCCGTTTTTAAGCGGCTCTTTTACAATGAGAATTCCACAATTTGGGGTGGAAATGAAAGCCATGGCGAAATCGCACCCATTTTTCAAGCCAGACTTGGCAAGAATTGGAAGACTTTATAATGCATCAAAACCGGATGTTACGGGAAATTCACGTCATTTTGACAGACGAGAGAATGGCGTTCACAGGTAATCCTCGATGCATTCAGCAGTGAGGGTAATCCTGAACCAGCGGCCAGTGGCCGCTTTCCTTTCATTCTGTGAAGGATCGCCCCGAGGACTCTAGCCCCCGCATAACTTTCTTCCCTCACAAAAGCGCTGAGTAAGAGGGAAAGTCAAACGAGCTTTAACGTTGGGGATCGAGCAAACCAGGCGTATCGAGAGGAATCAAAGGGCGGGGGACTTCGGCCCGCTCCCCATAATTCAGCCAGTGATCAGGCAAATTGCCAAACAACTCGCAGATCCGCGCAAACACATCGCCCTCAATTCCCATCATTCTATTGCGAGTCGGGTTGTTGGGTGAGCGGGCAAAACCACTTACGTTGCAATACTGATTTCCCCCGGCAGTTCCGTTCGGGAGTGCTCCCGACGTCCTCATCACATTTAGTTCATACGCATATGCGAGGAGATTTTGAACGGCGTGATAGCGCTCCTCGAGGTTGCCCGCAATTTCCTCCACGTAGATCATGCGCAAATTGCGATCACCAGCTTTAAGTCGGTTGTCGTGCAGGAATTGCGCTGCCTCCGCCCAGGTCATCCCGGGCAACGTTTGAATGAAATCAGGATTGATTACCTCCAATCCCGAGACGGCCGCTTTACGTCGAAGGGCGTAGGATGCGTCCGCCAAGCCTTGAGGAGTAATCCAGCCGTTGATATCTGCCTTTCCCATTGTAAGTGCCAGATTATTAGTAGAGGGGTGTTTACCTTGTCGAAGCAATGCTTCGATGGCGCCTCCTTTTAATTCTCTTAGAAAGCCAGCGAGTTTTACGTCAAGCTGCGCCAACTCTTGCGGGTAATCGGTTGTTCTGGAAAGGTCTCTCATGAACCAGTTCGCGTTTCCCTCTCGATGGTATCCAAACATATCCAAAAGCTCTTTTCTTACGCGAATTCCAAAATCATCCAATGCCCGACAAAGTTCGTGGGCAACCCTAAGAACCTCAGCCCTGCGAGCCTGAATTTGATTAGCTGGCATCCCTGCCCTGACACCAAATGCCCCATTTAGTCCTTCTACCATCTGAGGCCAATCGGCCGGCTGCGGAAGATGCGTCCTGGGACCCCGCGCCTCAACGGAATTGACGGCGTTCCTGAACCCTGTCTGGACAAGTTGAGATCGATCGGGTGGGCTCCCTGGTCTCCGCATAGTGAGAAGGGATTCACGTGTCGCAAACCTTTCTGAAGCCACAATTTGGCACGCCCTATCCCGAAATATTAGATAGAGCCTTCCATTCTCATACTTAAAACCCAGAAACTGAACCTGCTCTTCGGCATTTCTCACTGGGTGTCTAAGAATGATGTTGTCCCCTGGATCCAAGCTTCGAAAAGAGTCATACATTTCTGGAACTCTTCGTGCAAACTGCTGCCAGCCCTCGCCATTTCCATAATAGACTTTCCCTCCTTCGATGCGCTCTAGTGGCATTTTCTTTGCCGGATTACCCGAGGCCGCAGTGTCATAAAAGGCAAAGATGTCTTGGGCCCCATCGAGTGCGATAAACCTCCCTCTCCTCCACTCTTGTTTCCAGGAGTCCCAAAACACGATTTCCCGGTTACTGTGGTCCTCAAACTGAGAGGCAATGCGCTCTACTCTCTCCTGTTGATGCTCTAAACCCCCTCTGCAAGCCTGACCTTCACGATGGTAGTAATCCCGAGGCACCTCCGCCACGTCTTGCTGTCGCTCGGCTGCGGGATTTGAAAACACAAGCGCTACCAAAGAATTGCAAGAGAGTGCCCCTCCGACGTCCCGCGAAGGAAGAAGACTGCAAAGAAGAAGAATGGTGAAAAACGCAATTTTGCGTCGATTTTTCAAAGGGTATTTGCGATAACGCGAGGGTCTCTGCGCCTAAGTAGGCAATATTATTATAATACCACACAAATTTAATTTTTACTCTGGGAGTCTTGCGACGAACATGGTAATGCTCTTGCCCGGAAAGGAGCTGGGGTGCCTAAATTTGCTAGATGTTGTGGTTTCGAGCCGGCCATTTTCTTAATGCTACTTGCGCAGAGCGCTTTCTCGACACCACAACGAAGTGACTGCGCCTTTTCCCTTGTCGGGGCAAAGATTGAAACGATCTCAGTAGAACACCAGAAAATAGTTAACGCGAATTCGACTCAATCGGTTGGAAAAATTTTCCCTGCCTCACTTTTTTCCTCGGATCCCTCGGAGGAAACCCCTCTACAAGTACTTGCCATTCATAAGCCGGAAACGGCTGAATTTTTTCATCAGACGATGCGTAACGGCACCATGCTCGATCTGTTGAAAAAGTGGAAACTCGATGGACTTGATTTCGATATTCCCCAATTGCTGCCGTACGGCCAGCATTTTTATGTGTTACCCATTCACCCGTCAGAACACCGTTACCCCAAGAATATGGAATTCGCGGTGATCCATATTCAAAAAGGCAAACCTGATCAGGCTTTCAGATTTAATACAGCAAAGGGGGCTGGCATCGCTTTTGGCATAGCTCAATATATGATTCGCGGTGAAACCATCGAAAAAAAAATGAGGGAGATTGGCCTTCACACGGAAACAATAACGAAACAGCTTAGCGCCCATCAGACCTACATTCTTCTTCGGGCACTGGGGTATATAGAAGACTACTCCTCTAAGGATGAAACCCATTTTCGAAGGCTGGATCGAGCCCAAGCGGAAATCGAATTTGAAACCATCATCAAGATGGGGCTCATTTTCGACGCCTATGACCAATCGGAAGCAACAGCAATCCTCGCATCCACGGAAAGAACGCGTGAGGCTTCAATAAGAATTCGTTCTATTTACATTAAGATTGCACAAGCTTTGAAAGTGCTTTCGAAACACCATCCCGCCTTAAATTTAGATGTGAGCAGAAGCGGTAACGAACGTATTGACGGCCTGAAAGTCGAAGCACCCCTTATCACAGCGTTGGATTATCTCCGCACTCAAATGCATTACGTTTACGACGCAAAGCTAGAAACTTGGAAACCACCTGCTCCATAAAGCAGCGAAAAAATCTTGCGCCTGTACAGAGATCCAAAATGCGTCATAGCAATTGACTGAATGACGTCACCGATGAATAAGCTTATTGACTCTGGCAAACACTTTTGTCACCTTCCCTGTTGCAAAAAGAAGGTCCGATGAGAGCACTTTTCAATTGAGTTCATTCGTAATTTTTTTTGAAGCAATACTACTTTGATCCGAGCAAACAGATCATTGACTGTGAACGTTAGAGGCGATGGCATATTATAGGTTGCCCCCAATGGACTCTCAAGCACTAAAATGAACATTTACCTGCGCCGTGCTTTGGAATAAGCACCGACAAGAAAACAATCTCTCAAATTCCGCAGGTAGCGAAAAATTAGCCTGTTCTCGATAAATTTGCCACTCTAAATTCGCGCAGGTAAAGGAACTCAAATCGAGTTCCTATGCTACCAACTTAAACTGGATTCCTTCATAATCGACAACTGGAGTCTTTACCGATCTCCCATTTATCGTCGCATCCTTAAGACGGATCGCCCCCATCTCCTCTAGAAACAGAATGATCTTATTCAAGTTGGAGACATCCATGTCAGTTAGCTTCGCGAGCTCGTACACCGACTTCGGCTTGAATTCAATGATTGCGGACAGGAGGGGAATGCTCTTCACAAACTTTTCGAAGTCCTTGCGATTGTCGAAGGAGATTTCGTAGTGGGGAACCTTTATCTGCCGTGCACTTGCGCGCTTGAAGGCCTTTTTGAAGTCCTTCAGCATCTCCGAAGAGCTTTTTACTGAGATAACGAGTTGCTTCATAGCTTCACCTCAAAGTGTTCAAGCACCAGTTTCTTGAAGTCATCGACGATCTTATCTGTGCTGTGAAACTCGTACTGTCGCTCTTGATCGTCCAGGTGGATATGATGCCCCTTTGGATGATGGTTATCCATGAGAACTTGGCGTTCAGTCTTCAGATCTTTGCAGATCAGGCTGTACTTAATACCATCGGGATACTTCGACGATTTTCCCACCTGATAAATCTTGAGTTCTACAATGAAGTGCTCTTTGATCCGTTCCTTAAACCAATACACCAAAGATGCCTTCATATTGGTTTATTTATACCAATATATGCCATTTGGCAAGGCTATACTTCGTGTAACACCTGTTAAGGAATGCCATTGGGTACATTCTATAGTAAAAACAGCACTTTAAAATATTTGCGTTGGTAAGTGTATTATTTTGTATTATAATTAATACAAGAGGTGGCTTATGGCACTACCTAAATCAGTGCGGTTGGAACCGAAGTTAGAAGGAAAGGTACAAAGTTACTTGAAGAAGAATAAAATCAAATTCTCGCAGTTGGTCAGCCTTGCTGTTTCTAAGTTCATCTCGGAGCCTCAGACCATTCAACTTGTGCCCGCGGATTCGAAGAAGTTCCTGCAAGATGTCGAGAAAGCCTACGAGAAGCACAAGGACGCGATGGATAAATTGAAGTGAAGAAGGTCCTCATTCCGTCGGCCGACGATGTCGTCCAGGCAAACAAGTTAATTTGCGAAAAAAGCGGAAGCACGCACTCCTGCTTTGGAATTGGTAAAGTTGAAAGCGCTCTCTTCACTGCGTTCTTTCCTGGCACCTATCCGTTTGCTGCCGGTGGAATTGCAAACACAGCTGGAGCCCTCTGTTTCTACTTGGTGAAGTCACACGTCTTCATGGACGGAAATAAGCGAACTGGGGCCCTAGTAGCGGCAGTCTTCATGGAGCAAAACGGGTGGACGCTCAAGTACCCCATCGATGAAAAAAAGGGCACTAATGCTTTCGCCGAGATCATTGACGCCTGTGCTGCCAGTAACGTCTCCAAACAGGAGCTTATGCAATGGTTTGACGCGCATAAGCAAAAAACCAAGGCGTAAATTTTGTCCTCCATGACGGCCCTTATCTAAAGACGAGTTTTGAAACGTCCTGGAACATATAAGAAATGGGCAGTTTCGAGGAGGCTCGTTTATTAGCATAATGTTTTGTAAATTTCAATCTTACTTACACGCACGTACAGGCCACCACACCATGCAACCAAATCCGCCAGGTCTCTTGCCTTCGAGGTGACCCTCATTATTCCGGCAGGGCCATGAGGAACCCAAACAAAAGAGGGACAAACAGGAGTAGAAACGTAGGCGGCAGAAAAAATAAAAGCATGAGCGCATTTATCTTCGTGGGCAGCGCCCGACAGTGGGATTCAAGCTCTCGTTCATGTTCCCGCCTTAAAGATAAAGAGATCGCCTCGACAAGGCCCGCCCCGGAAACATAGAGCTCGTGTAAGACGGAAAACCACGTACGATGGGCTTTCACCGGATTCACCGGATAGGTTGCCTTCAGTCTTTTGAGCAGGCAGGCCGGGCTGTGAAAGTCAGAGGCGATGGCAGATCATAGGTTGCCCCAATGGACTCTCAAGCACTAAGTGGCTAAAATATTTAAGTGAATCCAAAGTCCAGCTCCTTGCTCGTAAGTATCCTAGTAGCTGTTCCCGCACCCATTTTCGGATCTGTCCTCACCCGAGTGTGTGAAAGAATTACTCGTCAGATCGTGCAACCCAAACTTCCGCCCAAAGCAAACAACATTGTAGAGCAAAATTTGAAATACTTATCTGAAAGTCGTGAAAAGGAAGCTCAGCCAGAGGCAACCGCAGAAGAAAATGCATTCTGGGACTTCGATTTTTTCGGACTCAATATCTTGGATGGTCGGCCAGTCACAGTGTATACGGTGCGAGCGGTGGACCGTGACGGGAGATACCAGTCCGCAGAAGTAAATTTTGAAATGGGTTGGAACACGCTATTTCCAGACACTACACGAGGTAGCGAGCCACACATGCACTTAACAGCCGCTTCCAAAACTCTCCCTCTGTTGTATGCCGGGCGACGAGACTGGACTGTTATCCGCCTGCCACAGCAAATGACAGAGAGCGGGAAAAACAATGTGGTAGCAACAGAATTACAACGAGAAGGCGCGGATCTGGCGGGGCACATTTTTTTTAATCGCAAGTACAACGCAGAAGAAGTGGAACTCTTGACTCGTCTCAATCGCTTGTCGGCCAACTA
>Ga0187892_10010296_pt1 | contig 11916 bp, 12 predicted proteins | sample MA1701073metaG_FD_139345 | JGI IMG/M metagenome (GOLD analysis project Ga0187892, IMG submission 139345) | Bio-ooze microbial communities from a basaltic lava cave in the Kipuka Kanohina Cave System on the Island of Hawaii, USA - MA170107-3 metaG ...
AGGGTGAACAGATTCGGCAGCAGGTAGATGCCGCGCCGTTTGCGAATGGCGACCAGTCCGTATTCGTCCGCGGCGGGCGTCGGTATACCCGGAACGCCTGAGCCGAGCAGACGCGCCTTGCGCCGGCGAAAGCGCATTGCCATCAGTCCAGTGGAACCGTCAAATCGCGCCCGAGCGGCCGCGCAGCGGCGTGCCGGGCTAGGCGCAAAGCGCAGCCAGAGCAGGAACTATGGCGAGCATTCGCAACGACGCCCCGCGCGGCTAGGCGCGGACGAGCGGGCGTGCATTTCGGCGGCTTCACTGGACGGACAGACTTAGAGCTCCGCGATCACGCTGCTGGTGGCATAAACCACATCGCCAACAGCCACGCGGGCGCGTGCGTCGAGCGGCAGATACACATCGACGCGCGATCCGAAGCGGATAAAGCCGTACCGCTGTCCGCGCGCGAGTTTGTCGCCGGCCTTCACGTAGCAGAGGATGCGGCGCGCGATCAGTCCCGCCACCTGCACGACGCTGATGACGTGCTTGCCGCTGCGCACGATCATCGCGTTGCGTTCGTTCTCGGCCGAAGCCTTGTCGAGATCGGCATTGACGAAGCTGCCGCGCGCGTAATCGATGCGCTCGACAGTGCCATCCACCGGCGCGCGATTGCTGTGCACGTTGAACACGTTCATGAACACGCTGATCAACAGCGCATCGCGCTGCGCGTAGGGATCGTGCGCGCGGTCGACTTTGACGACGCGGCCGTCGGCGGGCGACAACACGGCGTTCGCCTCAGTCGGGGCGGCGCGCGGCGGATCGCGAAAGAACTGGATGATGAAAATCGCGATCAGCCAGAGCGGAAGGGACCACGCAAAGCCCGCGGCGATCCAGACGGTCAGCGCGGCGCCGATCGCGAGTGCGACAAAAGGCCAGCCCTCCCGGGCGAGCAGCGGATGTGGGTAAGGCACCACGAATCCTCACCTCCAATTGGAAGGTGCGTATGGTATCCGCCCGCGCGCGCTTCTCCCTCACCCCCACCCCTCTCCCAGAGGGAGAGGGACTTTTCTTTCCTCTCCCTCCGGGAGAGGGATCGAGGGTGAGGGACGGCAGCGTCAGGCACTAGTTCGCCAGAAACCTGACGCGCCCGGTCACGGTCATCTGCTGCATCGACCGGCCCGCATCGAGCTGCGGCTCGGGGACGGCTTCAGCTGTCATCGTCTGCATGCGCGCCATCGGGACGATCGGAGGACGGTCGTGTGTGGGCACGCCGAAGTTCAGCTCCTCGATGCGGATGCGCGACTTTGCGACATCCATTGCCTGCGCCGCGGCGGCCACGCGCGCGTTCAGATTCGCAATCGATCGCTGGATCAATTCACCCTCGACCTTTTCGCGCGCGGCGCGCGAAAGCCGGAAGTCGATCCCGCTCACAACAAGTTGCTGCTGGCCCGCCGCGACCGCGCGCGGCAAGTTGGCGAGTTCGCTGGTGCGGAAGTTCACGCTCTGGCGCACGCGCCAGCCAGTGATCTTGCGTCCGCCGTCGCGCGAGTAAATCGGATAGCTGCTGTAGCCCGTGGTTTCGACTTGCGCTTTCGGATCTGCCCGCTTCAGCGCCGCAACGCCTTCGGCGACGCGCTGATTGACCAGCGTCTGCGCGCGCGCCGGATCGGCGTCCTGCGCTTCGTAGTGAAAACTGGCGAGCGCCTCGTCGTTGGCGACTTCAAGCTCGGCCGTTCCGATCATTAGCACAACCGTGCCGTCGGAACGAATGGGCGTTGAGATCGGGGGAGCCTGCGCCGCGGCGACAAACGGCACTAAAAACAAGAGCGAAGCGAGAAGTATCGAGCGCAGGTTCATGCAAACTCCGGGCAATTGACATGCCGCATTAAACGCAGCCGATCGACAAACGGGGTTCGTCAGTTCTTCGTCTGGTCGACGAGCCGGTTCGCCTTGATCCATGGCATCATCGATCGCAGCTTCTCTCCAACCTTCTCGATCGGATGCTCGGCAGTCAGCCGGCGGCGTGCCAGCAAAGTCGGCGCCCCGGCGCGGTTTTCCAGCAGAAAGCTTTTCGCATATTCGCCGTTGCGGATGCGCTCCAGCGCGGTTTTCATCGCCTGGCGTGACTGCGCGTTGACGACCTCGGGGCCGGTCACGTACTCGCCGTATTCGGCATTGTTCGAAATCGAATAGTTCATCGTGCCGATGCCGCCCTCGTACATCAGATCGACGATCAGCTTGAGTTCGTGCAGGCATTCGAAGTACGCCATCTCCGGCGCGTACCCGGCTTCGACCAGTGTTTCGAATCCGGCTTTCACGAGTTCGACGCAACCTCCGCACAACACGGTTTGCTCGCCGAACAGATCGGTCTCGGTCTCCTCGCGGAAGCTGGTTTCGATGACGCCCGCCTTGCCGCTGCCGATCGCACTCGCGTAGGACAGCGCGAGGTCGCGTGCAACGCCCGACGCGTTCCTGTGGACGGCGATGAGGGACGGCACGCCCCCGCCCGCCTTGTAGGTCGAGCGCACGGTATGTCCGGGCGCCTTGGGCGCGATCATGAATACATCTAGATCGGCGCGCGGCTGAATCTGGCCGTAGTGGATATTGAAGCCGTGTGCGAACGCGAGCGCGGCGCCCTGTTTGATGTTGGGTTCGATCGACTGCCGGTAGACGTCCGCGTGATTCTCGTCGGGCAGCAGAACCATCACGATGTCGGCGTCCTTCACGGCTTCGCCAACTTCCTTCACCTCCACGCCGGCGTTGACGGCCTTGGTCCACGACGCTCCGCCCTTGCGCAGCGCGACCGTGACCTTGACACCGGAATCCTTCAGATTGAGCGCATGCGCGTGACCTTGCGAACCGTAACCCACGATCGCGACCTTTTTTCCCTTGACGAGCGAAAGGTCGGCGTCCTTGTCGTAGTAGATCTTCATGATTGCTCCGTTGAGCGTTGGGCGTTGGGCGGGGACCTTCGGAACGGTCAACGCGGAACGCGGAACCCTAAACCCGCAATATCCGTTCGCCGCGCCCGATGCCCGAACTGCCGGTGCGCACGGTTTCGAGTATCGATGCGCGATCGACGGCCTGGATAAACGCGTCGAGCTTGTCGGCGGCGCCGGTCAACTCGATCGTGTACGTGCGCTCGGTCGCGTCGATGATGCGACCGCGAAAAATATCGGCCATGCGTTTCATCTCCTCGCGCTCTTTACCCACCGCGCGCACCTTGATCAGCATCAGTTCGCGCTCCGCGAATTCGCCTTCGGTCAAATCGACCACCTTCACGACTTCGATCAGGCGATTCAGGTGCTTGGTGATCTGTTCGATCACGTCGTCGGATCCGACCGTGACGACCGTCATGCGCGACAGCGACGGATCCTCGGTCGGCGCGACGGTCAGCGTGTCGATGTTGTAGCCGCGGGCGGAAAAGAGTCCCACGACGCGCGACAGCGCGCCGGGCTCGTTCTCCATCAACACCGAAATGATGTGGCGCACGTCAGAGATCCTCCGACCCGAGCAACATCTCGGTCAATCCCTTCCCCGCCTTCACCATCGGCCATACGTTTTCCGTCTGGTCGGTGATGAAATCCATGAACACGAGCCGGTCCTTGTACTTGCCAAAAGCCTCCCGCAACGCGGGCTCAACGTCCGCCGGTTTCTCGATCAGCATGCCGACATGGCCGTATGCCTCGGCCAGCTTGACGAAATCCGGCAACGCGTCGACATACGACTCCGCATAGCGCCTGCCGTAGTCGATCTGCTGCCACTGCCGCACCATGCCGAGGTAGCGGTTGTTCAGGTTGATGATCTTCGGCGTCAACCGGTACTGCTTGCAGGTCGATAGTTCCTGTATGCACATCTGCACCGAGCCTTCGCCGGTGATGCAAGCCACTTGCGCGCCGGGGTTCGCCATCTGCACGCCCATCGCGTACGGAATCCCCACGCCCATCGTGCCAAGCCCGCCGGAGTTGATCCAGCGCCGCGGCTTGTCGAACTTGTAGTACTGCGCCGCCCACATCTGATGCTGGCCGACGTCGGACGTGATGTAGGCGTCGCCGCCCGTGATCTCGAAGAGCTTCTCCACGACGTATTGCGGCTTGATGATGTCAGAGGCGCGGTCGTACTTCAGGCAGTCGCGGCTGCGCCATTCCTTGATCTGCAGCCACCACTCCTTGAGCGCCTGGGTTTGCGGTTTCTGCGCAGCGGCTTCCAGCTGTGAAATCAGTTCGACCAGCACTTCGCGCACATCGCCGACGATCGGGATGTCCACCTTGACGCGCTTGGAGATCGACGAAGGATCGACATCGATATGCACGATCTTGCGCGGGTTCTGCGCAAAGTGGCGCGGATTGCCGATGACGCGATCGTCGAAGCGCGCGCCCACCGCAAGCAGCACATCGCAGTGCTGCATCGCCATGTTGGCCTCGTAGGTGCCGTGCATGCCGAGCATGCCCATCCACTTCGGATCGCTCGCCTTGTAGCCGCCCAATCCCATCAATGTGGTGGTGCACGGAAATCCGAGCAGGTTGACAAGCTTGTTCAGCGGCTCGGAGGCGTTGGCCAGGATGACCCCACCGCCGGTGTAGATCATCGGACGCTCGGCAGCGAGCAGCAGTTGGACCGCCTTTTTGATCTGACCCTGATGGCCCTTGACCACCGGGTTGTACGAGCGCATCGCGAGATCACGTGGATAGGCGAACTCGCATTTCGCGATCGTCACATCCTTCGGAATGTCTACCAGCACCGGTCCTGGCCGGCCCGACGCCGCGATGTAGAACGCTTTGCGCATGGCGCTCGCCAGATCGCGCACATCCTTGACCAGCATGTTGTGCTTGACGCACGGCCGTGTTATGCCGACGGTGTCACATTCCTGAAACGCGTCCTGGCCAATCGCGTGCGTCGGCACCTGGCCGGTGATGATGACCACCGGCACCGAATCCATGTAGGCGGTGGCGATTCCGGTCACTGCGTTGGTGACGCCGGGACCGCTGGTGACGAGGGCAACGCCGATCTTGTTGCTCGAGCGCGAGTACGCGTCGGCGGCGTGCACCGCGGCCTGCTCGTGCCTTACCAGGATGTGCTGAAAGCTGTCCTGCTTGAAGATCTCGTCGTAAATGTAGAGGACGGCGCCGCCGGGATAACCGAAGACGTGCTCAACGCCTTCTTCCTGCAGACACCTGACAACGATTTCCGCGCCCGTCAGCAAGGGGGGTTTCGCCTCGACGGCACGTTTGTCCGCGCTTATTTCCGCGCTGATCGACTTCATTTGCTGATCCTCTCAAGGTCCACGGGAGATTGATCGGATGCCGTTCCGTAGTCGCTCGTGACGACCGGTGCGGCGTGCGCTTCAGGCGCGTTTCAGTATCGGCGGCAACGGGATCTGCTGCTCCGTTCGCTGTGTTCTCGTTATGCAAGAGCGGGTGACGATACCGCAGCGCACTAGCATCCGCAAATATCCGTATGTTTCGCGTCCCTTTGCTAGGATCGCGGCCAGCCCGGACTGGCAGAAGCGGAGTCGAGCGGCTCGTTCGTACCGTATTCGAGCCGACGCCCCCGATCGATGGCAACCCGAGAAGAACTGTCCGCTTTCCTCGCCGGAGTTGAACGGCGGGCCTTCAAGCAAGCCTCCTTCGCGGTCCGCGACGACGATGCCGCCATGGACATCGTGCAGGAAGCGATGTTCAAGCTCGCCGAGAACTACGGCGCAAGCCGCCCCGCCGCGGAATTGCCGCTACTTTTCACGAGAATCCTGCAGAACGCCACCCATGATCACTTCCGCCGGCTGAAGGTACGGTCGACCTGGATCACGTTGTTCTCGGCGCTCACGCCGGCCAACGACGAAGATGCCGATCCGCTTGAAACGCTCGAGGCCCTGACGGGCACGGAGAAGGCAGAAAGTGCATTGGACAAGGCCAGCCGCAATCAGGTGGTGGCCATCATCGAAGAGGAGGTTGCGCGACTGCCGCGGCGTCAACGAGAGGCTTTTCTGCTTCGTTACTGGGAAGACCTTGATGTTGCCGAGACCGCGACCTCGATGGGTTGCTCCGAGGGAAGCGTCAAAACCCACTGTTCGCGTGCCACGCACGCTCTGGCCAAAGCGCTGCGCGCACGGGGAATCACACCATGAACGAAACCGAATTTGCCTACCGCATCCGTCAGGCGCTCAATGAAGCGACCGAGCAGCTTGAATACCGGATCGTCTTCCGCCTCGAGCGCGCACGCACAGCTGCGCTGGCGCGAGTGCCGCGCGAGAATGAAGCGCCCGCCTGGGCGCCGGCCGCGCTGGCAGCCGCCGGTGGTCGGTCGATCTCCGACCAGAGCCCGCGCGGGATCTGGTTGCAACGCCTCGGTCTGCTCGTTCCGCTTGCCGCCCTGTTGATCGGCTTTGTCGCGATCTACGAATGGCAGCACGCGCGCCGGATTAACGAACTCGCCGATCTCGACTTTGCCGTGCTGCTCGACGAAGCGCCAATCGACGCGTATGCCGACAAGGGCTTCGGCGCCCTGCTGCGCAACGAACAGTGAATCGCCTCGCCGTCACCGCCGTGCTTGGCGCCATCACGCTTTCAGGGGGTGCCTGGCTGGTTGCCGATGCGATCGCTCAGAGCCCGCCCCCGACGCGGCCGGCCTGGAACGAGCTGAGTTCGTCGCAACGCGAGGCGCTGGCGCCGCTGTCATCCCAATGGAACACCTTCGATCGCGATCGCAAACAAAAGTGGATCGAGGTCGCCCGGAAGTATCCGCAGCTCTCGCCCGAAGGCAAACAACGGATGCAGGAACGCATGGTCGACTTCGGCCGCCTGACACCCGAGCAACGCAGTACCGCGCGCTCGAACTTTCAGCGCGCGTACGAACTGCCAATAGACCAGCGTCAGGCGCTGATCCAGCAGTACCAGGAACTGCCGATGGATCAGAAGAAGCAGCTCGCCGACAAGGCGAAGAAGAAGAGCGAGCCGGCTCGACGCACGCGTTAGTTACGCTGTCGTTCCGGGTACCTCGGAATGACTCCCACGAACGATGCCCACCCCGCCAGTCTGGCGCTTCGACTGGCTGCGATGACCTACGACGGCGTTCTGCTGTTCGGCATCGTGTTCATCGTGGGCTACGCGTTGCTTGCGCTGACGCAGTGGACGTATCCGCTCGCGGAGACTCGACGCCTGGCGTTGCAAGCGGTTCTCTTCGTTGCCATCGGGGCGTATTTCGTCTGGTGCTGGAGCAAGGGTGGACAAACGCTCGGGATGAAGTCATGGCGGCTGCGGCTGTTCGATTCCACGGGTACCGCGCCGCGCATTTCCAGGTCGATTCTTCGTTACGTCCTCGCCTGGCACCTCGCCGCACCGGGGCTCGCATTCGTCGCGGCGTTTCAGACGCATGCGGCGATCGACCTGGTTGCCGTCGTCGCCGGCATCGGGTTGATGTTGCTTCCCGCCTTGTTTGATCCGCAGCGACGCTTGCTGCACGACCGCTGGCTTGGAACCTTGATCGTGCGCGAAAGCGACTAGCGTTCGTCGAGCAGCCTTTCCATCAGCACCGTCTCCCGCGACTTCACCGCGGCAAGAAAATCTTTGGCGCCATGCATTGCCTGAAAGCTGTCAAACCCGCGCTGGAGAAACTCGTGCAGATGCGAAAGACCGGCGGCATGCGCCGGCGCGCGCATCAGATGCAACATGCCGGAAATCAGCGGCAAGCGCGCGAGCCGGTCGAGCGTATGGCCGATGTGGTCCGCCATCTCGATCTGGTGTTCGCGTTCTGCGCGCGTGCCGGCAGTGCGGTATGCGGCTGCGTACGCCGCGTCGTCTGCAGGCAACCGAAGATGTGTTGCGACGCGCGCGTCGAGCGTTTCGGATAACTCGTCGAGCTCCACGCCCATCGCCAGCGCGTGCACAGCGCGCTCCGGCAACAAGCGAGCCAGCTTCGGCACGACGCGCAGTGCCTCGCGATCGCGCTGTTCAAAATCCTTCTCGCCATAGAGATCGTCAAGAAAGAAACGGGCAGCCGCACCGTAACGCTCGGACTCGAGCAGATCGCCGTACGTTTTGCGCAATCGCTCCCTTTGATAGTGCTTGACCGCACGCCAGCGAGCCGCGAGTGATGCATCTTCCTGCAGCCGCGTTCGCAATGCGATTACGCGGCGCAAGGCCGCAGCCAAGCGGGCCGCGGACGATTCTGTCTTTGATCCAGGCATGCGGAATTGGAACGGCTGCTCTAGCGGGCGCACCTAAAATTGCCGGTCGAGAATACGCGGCCAAACCTGGGCGCTCGCGCCCCCACCCTAGCCCTCCCCCACCTGCGGGGGAGGGAATGGGAGGGGGCGCGAGCGCCCAAGTAGGACGAGGCTTATGCGGCGCAGGACTTTGCTCAAGGTAGGTGCTTTCGGAGCGGCGGTACTCGCCGCGGGCGGCGTTGCTCTGCGGCTCGCCGACAAACCCACCGCCGAGGCGCGCCTCGACAACATGAGCAAGGTATTGCGGGCCGTCGTTCCCGCATTGCTTGCAGGCAACCTTCCGGCCGACGCCGCAACGCGCGCGCGCGCAATCGAGGATGGGTTGCAGCGTACGTTGGCAACGATCGAAGGCCTGCCGCCACCAACGCGCGCCGAGCTCGATGAGCTGTTTGCGCTGCTTGCTTCCCGGCCCGGCCGCTGGCTTGCCGGTATCGAATCATGGGAAAGCGCGACGCCGGATGCGGTTGCGCAATTTCTGTCGCGCTGGCGTACCCACTCGATCGACCTTTTCCAGACCGCCTACCACGCGCTGCACGACCTGGTGCTTGGGCCGTGGTACGCCGATGCATCGACGTGGAAGGACATTGGCTATCCCGGGCCGATTGAGCTATGACCGCACGCACACCGCCTGTCATTGAGGATCCGATCGCCGTCGGCCTGGCGCGCGGGTGGAAGGTCGTCGACGCATCGACGTTGACCTCGCCGCTGGCGATCGAATGCGATGTCGTCGTTGTCGGCACCGGCGCCGGCGGCGGGGTCACCGCGGAGTTGCTAGCAGACGCCGGGCTCAACATCGTGCTGGTCGAAGAAGGACCGCTGAAGAGCTCGCGCGATTTCAAGATGCGCGAAGCCGACGCCTACCCGCAGCTCTACTGGGACTCGGCTTCTCGCAAGACGAAGGACAAGGCGATCAGCATCCTGCAGGGCCGCGCGGTGGGTGGATCAACCACCGTCAACTGGACTTCGAGCTTTCGTACACCGCCGGCCACGCTGGCGTTCTGGCGCGAACAGTTCGGGCTCGCGGATCTGACACCTGCGGCGCTCGCGCCGTACTTTGAACAGGCCGAACGCCGCTTCGCCATCGCGCCCTGGCAAGTCGCGCCAAACGAAAACAACGATCTGCTCCGGCGCGGTGCTGCCGCGCTCCGTATACCGGCGGGCGTCGTCGCGCGTAACGTCAAGGGCTGCTGGAATCTTGGCTACTGCGGGATGGGCTGTCCGACTAACGCCAAGCAGTCAATGCTGGTGACGACGATTCCCGCCGCACTCGAGCGCGGCGCCCGATTGTTCACGCGACTGCATGCGCAACGCCTGGAATTCAACGGCAATCACGTTGGGCGCTTGCGCTGCGCGGCGCTCGCCGCCGATGGACTCACTGCGCGCGAACTGAATGTCGATGTCCGCGCGCGCCACTACGTCATCGCCGGCGGCGCGATCAATAGTCCGGGACTGCTGCTGCGATCGAACGCGCCCGATCCTTACGCCTTGACCGGAAAGCGCACCTTCCTGCATCCGACGGTGATTTCAGCCGCGTTGATGGAACACGCGGTCGACGGTTTCAATGGCTCTCCGCAGACGGTTTTTTCCGATCACTTCCTCGAACTCGATCGCATCGACGGTCCGATCGGCTTCAAGCTCGAGGCGGCGCCGGTGCATCCTGTTCTGTTCGCATCGACGCTGCCCGGCTTCGGCGAGCAGCATGCGGAACTGATGCGCCAGTTCGCGCGCACGCATGTGCAGATCGCGCTGCTGCGCGACGGCTTTCACCCCGACAACATCGGCGGCCGCGTGAGTCTGACGGCTGATGGCCGCGCGGTTCTCGACTATCCGCTGAATGACGTGATCTGGGACGCGGTGAGGCGCGCGTTTGTCGCGATGGCCGAGATTCAGTTCGCCGCGAATGCGAAGACCGTTTATCCGGTGCACGAACTCGCCGGCGGCTATGCGACGTTCAAGGAGGCGAAACAGGCGATCGCGCAGTTGCCGCTGAAGCCGCTCCTGACCCGTGTGGTCAGCGCGCACGTGATGGGCGGCTGCGGCATGGGGGATTCAGAGCGGCGCGGCGTGGTCGATACGCGCGGCCGTCATTTTCACGTCGACAACCTGTCGGTGCACGATGGATCGATTTTCCCGACCTCGCTCGGGGCGAATCCGCAGCTATCGATCTACGGGATTGTGGGAAAGATGGCTGAGGGGTTGGCGGCGGAGCTCAGCGGGCGGCGAAAAACGCGCCCACCCTAGAGGAGCCGCGCGCTTGCAGGCGCGCGTCGCTCCGGCGGCGCAACGCTTGCGCGTTGCGAAACCCCGCCTCCGCCCCCGCAAGCGGGGAAGGGAATCAGGCGCGCGGCCGAAAGCCGCGCGGGATCGAGCTCAGCAGTTTCTTCGTATACGCATGCTGCGGAGCTTCGTAGATCGACTCCGACGTCCCACGCTCGACGATCTCGCCCTGATTCATCACCAGAATGTCGTCCGCCATGTATTTAACGACTGCAAGATCGTGGCTGATGAAGATGTAGCTCATGTGAAACTCATCCTGCAGATCGAGCAGCAGATTGAGCACGGTGGCCTGCACCGATACGTCGAGCGCTGACACCGACTCGTCGCAGATCAGCACCTCGGGTTTCATCGACAGGCAGCGCGCGATCGCAATGCGCTGGCGCTGCCCGCCGGAAAACTCGTGCGGATACTTGTGGATGCTGTCGGCCGCCAGTCCGACGCGTTTCGCCAGCGCGATCGCCAGGTCGAAGCGATCATCGTCGCTCTTGCCGATGCCGTGAATCTTCATAGGCTCGGTGAGAATCTGGCCGATCGTGAAGCGCGGATTAAGCGACGCGTACGGGTTCTGGAAAATGATCTGGATGCGGCGCCGGTACGCCATCATCTGCGCGTCGGACAGCAACAGCAGATCGGCGCCGTCGTACATCACCTTGCCCTCGGTCGCGTCGACGAGGCGCATCAGCAACATACCAACCGTCGTCTTGCCGGAACCGGATTCGCCCACCACGCCGAGCGTGCGTCCGCGCGATAGCGTGAACGACGCCTCCTTCACGGCTTCGATCTTCTTGCGTGCGAACACGCCGGTTTTCAGCCGGTACTCCTTGCGCAGTCCGATCGCTTCGATCAGCGGTTTCGCCTCGTGCGGGCGCGCCATGCGATCGCCGCCAACCGCAACCGGCGCCGCGCCGTTGCCTTTCATGAAGTCTTCGATCACTGGCAGCCGCTTCGGCTTGACATCGAGCCGCGGCCGGCACAGCAGCAGCGCCTTGGTGTAAGCGTCGCGCGGACTCGCAAAGATCTGCTCGACCGGCCCGGCCTCGCGCACTTCCCCTTCCCGCATCACCACCACGCTCTCGGCAATCTCGCCCACCAGACCGAGGTCGTGGCTGATGAACAGCACCGACATGCGGCGGCGGTCCTGCAGATTCCTGATGAGATCGAGAATCTGCCGCTGCACGGTCACGTCGAGCGCGGTGGTCGGCTCGTCGGCGATCAGCAGCTTCGGCTCGCACGCAATTGCCATCGCGATCATCACGCGCTGCTGCTGTCCGCCCGACAACTCGTGCGGATACGCATCGACCCGCGCCTTCGGTTCCGGAATACCGACCTCGGTCAACACCTCGACCACGCGATCCATTGCCGCGCGGCGATTGAGCTGCAGATGTAGCCGCAGCACTTCGGCAATCTGGTCGCCGACCGTGAAGACCGGGTTCAACGAT
>Ga0187892_10010297_pt1 | contig 11916 bp, 12 predicted proteins | sample MA1701073metaG_FD_139345 | JGI IMG/M metagenome (GOLD analysis project Ga0187892, IMG submission 139345) | Bio-ooze microbial communities from a basaltic lava cave in the Kipuka Kanohina Cave System on the Island of Hawaii, USA - MA170107-3 metaG ...
GACGAGACGCCGGCCGATCCAGCGTGCGAATGCTACACCTGCCGAAACTTCAGCCGCGCCTACCTGAGGCACCTGGCGACCAGCAATGAAATGCTCGGTGGCCAGCTGGCGACGTTGCACAACCTGCACTTCTATCTCCGCTTGATGGCCGACATGCGGGCAGCGATCTCTGACGGCCAGTTCACCGAATGGTCGGCCGAGCAGATCGCACACCTGACACAGGGAGGAGCGAATGATTAGCCCCGCATGGGCACAGATGGGAGCCGGCGATGCACCCTCGCCAATCGTCCAACTCCTACCGCTGCTTCTCATTTTCGTCGTCTTCTATTTCTTGCTCATCCGACCGCAGCAGACGAAGGCCAAGGAACACAGCTCCCTTCTGGCCAACCTGAAGCGCAACGACGACGTGATCACCAGTGGCGGCATCCACGGGAAAGTCGTCGCCCTCAGTGAACGTGTCGTGACTTTGGAAATCGCCCCGAAAGTGCAAATCAAGGTCGAACGCGAGCAGATCGCGTCGCTGGTCAAAACGACGCAACAGGAAACCAAAGAAAAAGAGAAGGAACAGCCGAAGTGAGCAGCCAAAACCTACGTTATCGCATCATCCTCCTGGTCGCCTTGACGCTCGTCGCAATCGCCTACCTGGTGCCGACGTTCGTCACCGAGCTGCCGGAGTTCTGGCGCAACTATCTGCCATCGAAGCGAGTTCACCTCGGTCTCGATCTTCAAGGAGGTACTCACCTGGTGATGCAGGTGGGGATCGACGAGGCCATCGGGAACTCGCTCGAACGCAACGCCGAGTACATCGAACGCGCCGCCAGCGACGAGAAGATCACCGGAGTCACCGCCAAACGCGAAGAGATGGCTCTGGTCGTCTCCGCCCCGTCGGAAAGCCGGGAGCAGATCTCAGACCTGCTCAGCGACCGCTTCTCGGATCTGGCCGTCCAGGATTCGCAAACCGTGGGCAGCCAAACGAACATGCGGCTCGAGTACGTCCCGGCGGCACGGCGCGCGCTTGCGGACCTGGCGCTCGAACAATCACTCGAGACGATCCGTAACCGTATCGATCAGTTCGGCGTCTCCGAACCCATCATCCAAAAGGAGGGAACGGACGGTATCCTGGTCCAACTTCCGGGGATTCAGGACCCAGAGCGCGCCAAGGATCTCATCGGCCGCACCGCTGTCCTCGAGCTCAAACTCCTGCCACGCGAGCAATTCGACGCGGAGGCCTATGCCTCCGGACAAAAGCCACTTCCTCCTGATCTCGAAGTGCTCGACGGCATCAAGGTCACCACCAATACCAATGGTCGCACCGTCAGAACGAAGACGAAGAACGTGGTCGAGAAGAAAACCCTGCTAACCGGTGATACGATCGTCAATGCTCAGCCTCGACCCGGAGGCGGTTTGGAGGGACCGTACGTCGAATTCGAGCTCAACTCACAAGGAGCGGACCAGTTCGAGCGGTTGACCTCTGCAAACGTCGGCCGCCAACTGGCCATCGTCCTCGACGACACAGTGTACTCGGCACCGGTCATCAAGGATCGCATCGCCGGCGGTCGAGCGGTCATCGAGGGTAGCTTCACGCTCGCCGAGGCGCGCGACCTGGCCATCGTCCTGCGTGCCGGTGCGTTGCCCGCCCCGGTACACATCGCCGAGGAACGGACCGTCGGGCCGTCACTCGGCCAGGACTCGATCGATCAGGGAGTATTGTCGTTCATCGTCGGCGGCGTTCTCGTCGTCGCGTTCATGATCATCTACTACAGATTCGCCGGGTTGCTGGCAGATCTCGCCGTCGCGATGAACATCCTTTTCCTGCTGGCGACGCTCGCTGCTTTTCAGGCTACGCTCACACTGCCGGGAATCGCGGGAATCGTGCTGACGGTCGGTATGGCAGTCGATGCCAACGTGCTGATCAACGAGCGCATTCGCGAAGAGCTGCGCATCGGCAAGAGCGCGCGAGCCGCCATCGAGGCCGGCTACGATCGTGCGCTACCGGCGATCCTGGACTCGAACATCACCACGTTCCTCGCGGGCGTCATTCTGTTTCAGTTCGGCTCGGGGCCCGTGAAGGGCTTTGCGGTAACTCTGTGCATCGGTATCGTCATCACATTGTTTACCGGCGTCGTGGCGACACGGACTGTGTACGACGTCATGCTCAGCCGCCGCTGGCTGAAGGCGGTAAGCATTTGAGGACGATGACGCTCTCGAACGTGCCGACGGTGCAACCACGAGGAGCTCGCCGCGGGCGCTGAGCGAATGAAAACCGGGCGGCGTTGGAAACTGCGACCCTGCCCTGCCGACGCTGAGCACTGTCTATCAGATCTCGGCATCTCTCCCCTGCTCGCCCGCATGCTGGCGAGTCGCGGCATAACCAGCAGCGATGCCGCGAATGCATTCTTCGATGCGCGTCTGTCGACGCATCTTCGGTCGCCAATGCTGTTTCGACACATGCCGGCGGCCGCCGAACGAGTTCACGCAGCCCTGCAGCGCGGCGAACGGATCGGCATCTACGGCGACTACGACGTCGACGGAATCAGCGGCTCGGCGATTCTGGTCAGATTCCTGCGAGCGCTCGGACACGACCCCGTGCTGCACATCCCCAACCGCTTTCGCGACGGCTATGGGCTCACTGAGTCGGGAATCCGCAAGCTGGCGGACGCCGGGGCGCGCCTGATGATCACCGTGGACTGCGGTGGGGTAAGCCACCGTGAAATTGCGTTGGCGCGCGACCTCGGCGTCGAAACTATCGTTTGTGATCACCATCAAGTGTCGGGATCGCCTTTGCCGGCGCACGCAGTTCTGAATCCCATCGAACCGGATGCTGGGTTCCCATTTCAGGGGCTCTGCGGTGCCGGCGTCGCGTTCTACCTTGCCATGGGTGTGCGGATGCGTTTGCGCGAGGCTGGCGTGGCCGACCTGCCGGATCTCCGGCGCTATCTCGGACTGGTGACGCTCGGCACGATCGCCGACATCGTCCCGCTGGTGGCGGAGAATCGGGTCTTCGTGAAACACGGCTTGCAGGAGCTGGCCCGCTCGACGTCGCCGGGGGTGCAGGCATTGAAAGCGGTCTGCGGCGTCTCAGCCGTGTCGGCCGGCGTCGTCGGCTTCCGGCTTGCGCCGCGGTTGAATGCCGGTGGGCGTCTTGCCGATGCGATACGCAGCGTGGACTTGTTGACCACCGACGACGAGACGATCGCCAAGCGGCTCGCCGCGGAGCTCAACGAGGAGAATCAAGCACGTCAAGGGATCGAGCGGGAGATCTTCGACGATGCGATCGCGCAGGTGGAGCGCGACGAGAAGTTCGCCGAAAGGCGCGGTCTGGTGCTGGCATCGCGGGAATGGCACCAGGGGGTGATCGGTATCGTCGCCAGCAGACTGGTCGAGCGCTACTATAGGCCGACCGTGCTCATCGCGGTCGATCCGCAGACCGGACTGGGGCGAGGTTCAGGCCGAAGCATCTCGGGTTTCAATCTCTACGAAGCGTTGAGCGCTTGTGCGCCCCTGCTGCAAACCTTCGGTGGTCATCGGGTAGCCGCGGGGCTGTCGATCCGTGAAGAGCAGATAGACGAGTTCACGGAAGCATTCGGGGAGTACGTACGTTCGCATACGACGGCCGAGGATTTCACCCCGGTCACGCTCGTGGACTGCGAGCTGCGCTTCGATGACATCGACGACGCCTTGCTCGCCGATCTCGATCGGCTCGAGCCTCATGGTGCGGGAAATCCGCAACCGACGTTCCTGGCGACCGACGTCACGGTTCTTTCAAAGCGCATCGTCGGTGAAAACCATCTCAAGCTGTTCTTACGGCAAGGAAACCGGGCTCTGTCGGCGATTGCGTTTGGCAGGGCGGACGCTACGGTAGAAAGTGGCAGTCGGCTGGACGTGCTGTTCTTGCCGCAGCGTAACGAATGGAATGGCTCGTCGTCGATCCAGTTGCTGATCGCGGACTTCCGGCCCCACGGGTGAGGCGCGAAAGCTCCGAAGACGCCGAGAAAACTGAAATCAAGTGAAACTTTCGGGCGTTTTGGCGTGGTTTATTGACTGCGATAACACGCTGTGTTAGCCGTGGAGTCGTTGCATTCCCGGCCTCCCGGGGAGCGTATCATGGAGCGTGACGACGCAGTTCTGAATAGCAAGGACGTTGCCCAGATCCTCGACATGAGTCCGGATACGGTCAACGAGTACGCCCGCAAGAGTATCCTGCCGGCCTTCAAGAAAGGGCGGCAATGGCGCTTCCGACGTCGCGATATCAGTGCCTTCAAGAGGCAGCTGCGCGGCGAAACCGCCGCGTAAATCGACCGCCACGAGCCGACCCCGTTCCAAGGCTCACACGGAGCAGACATGCCCACTCTAGGTGATACCCAGGCCCACGAAAGCAAGATCTACTATGAGTTTTCACACCTTTACGACCGCGTCTTCACGCGCGTCTTCTACCCGCGGATCGGTATGGTCGTCCGCTCCCTGGGCATCAAACCAGGCGCGGAGGTTCTCGAGGTCGGCGCCGGGACCGGTCTCGCATTCCAGGCCTACCCATCCCACTGTCACGTGACCGGGGTGGATCTGGCCGCGGAGATGTTGGAGCAGGCGCAGGAAAAGATCAGCTGGAACGGCTGGCGTCACATCGAAGTCAAGGAGATGGACGCGCTGAACCTCAAGTTCGCAGACAACACCTTCGATTACACAACGGCGTTTCACGTCGTCAGCGTCGTTCCTGATGCAAAGCGATTGATCGGCGAAGCGGTTCGCGTCACCAAGCCCAACGGCACGATCGTGATCATCAATCACTTCCGCAGCCGCAATCCGATTCTTTCGCGGTTGGACACGATGGTCGAGCCGATCTGCCGCCAACTCGGCTGGCACACTGTCGATCTCGACGAAATGCTCGAGGGACAGCCGTTACAAGTCGCGCAGCAGTACAAAACGTCGAGACACTCCCTCTTCACCATCATCGTCGCCAAGAACGCCAAGGTTTCCCCGGCGATGGCGGTTGGCTCCTGACGCCCGGACTTGCGGCCAATCTTCCTTCGCAGACGGGCCTGAGACCTGGGCTCAGTGTTTGCGCGGCGACGGGGCGGCGTACGGTGTGATGCCGTGTTTCAAGAGCCAGCGGGCATCGTTCTCACTGTGGGTGTAGAGCCAGCGCGTGTAGACCCGTAGCTTGTGGATATCGCCCGGAAATAGCTGCTCGAAGCTGATCGCCGTCAGCACGCGCACAAAATCGGGAAAGCGGTCGGCGAGCTCGGCGAACGAATCCCCGGGCAAAGCGGCGACATCGCTTGAGAGCCTGGAGAGGTGCTCGTACGCGGTGCGACCCAGCTGCGTGTAGTAGTCGGCGCTCACCAGTTGGCGGTGGATGCTTTCCATGAACATGCCGGAAAGGAACAGTGAGGTATCAGCGACGTGCCGCAGCTTTCCGGCGCGATGGGAGGCCGGGCTGTGGAAGGACTCTAGATATTCCAGGGCGAGCGGCCGCGAGAACCACTCGCGCTCGGCGCGCGCGAAGCGCTCGAGCAGCTTGACCAGGTAGAACTCGGTCTCCTCGCTCGACTGGACGGCTTCGCTGCGCATTGCGGATTGCAAGAGATCACGGAAGAATTCCGTGAGGTTCCGCTGGACTACGGGTCGGCTGACAGTGCTCATCGACTCTCTCCCGCAGCAAATCCGCTTGCGATGATAGGCGTGAATCGACGGGTGAGCAACTAAAAGTTGCCGTATGGCTTATGGCGTATCGGCTACCGCCGCCTCCCATCCGCAAGACGCCATCAGCCATACGGGCGATGGACAAACGCCCTGCCCTTCGAGAGAATTGTCGCAGGGTTACCCTTCGGCTATACTCGCCGCAATCATCTCACCTGAGGGAAGGTGTCGAAGCTCGATGCGCAATCGACGACAGAAGTTTTCAATCTTCATTCTGGCAATCTTGACGACAGCAACGCTGTGGTTCGGCGGGCGTTTCGTCAGCCGGGTCTCGGCCGTCGCCAAGGAAACGTACCAGGATGTCGAAGCCTTCACGAACGTCCTCTCGCTGGTCCAGAAGACCTACGTAGATCAGGTCACCACCAAGCAGCTGATCGACGGCGCGATCACCGGAATGCTGACCGCCCTCGACCCGCACAGCGCCTATCTCCCTCCCGATGTCTACAACGAGCTCCAGGTCGATACCCGCGGCAGCTTCGGCGGTCTGGGGATCGAAATCACGATGCGCGACAATGTCTTGACTGTCGTCTCACCCATCGAGGACACGCCCGCCTACAAGGCCGGCATCAAGTCCGGAGATCAAATCATCAAGATCGAAGGCGAGTTCACCAAGGACATGCCGTTGATCGACGCGGTGAAGAAGATGCGCGGTCCCGAAGGAACAAAGATTCAAATCTCGATCCGCCGAGAGGAAACCCACAAGATCATGGATTTCACTCTCACGCGCGAGGTCATCAAGATCCAGAGCGTCAAATCGCGTCTGCTCGAACCGAACTACGGCTATTTGCGGATCACACAGTTTCAAGAGCGCACCGACAGCGATCTGCAGAAAGCGATGACCAAGCTGCAGGAAGCCAACGGCGGTCCGGTGACAGGGTTGGTGCTCGATCTGCGCAACAACCCCGGCGGCCTACTGACGCAGGCCGTGCGGGTCTCGGACCGTTTTGTCGACTCCGGCCTGATCGTCTACACCGACGGTCGCCTCGAAACCCAGAAACACAAGTACTTCGCGCACAAGGCCAATACCTACACCGACTTCCCGATGATCGTCCTGGTCAACGGCGGTAGCGCCAGTGCCTCCGAAATCGTCGCAGGAGCGCTGCAGGATCACCGGCGGGCTCTCGTCCTGGGCATGCAGACGTTCGGCAAGGGATCGGTGCAAACGATCCTACCGTTGGACGATAGCCAGGCGATCCGGCTGACCACCGCGCGCTACTACACTCCGAACGGACGCTCCATCCAGGCGACGGGAATCACTCCTGACATCGTCGTCGACAACAAGATTGCGGCAAAAGAAGGAGAAAAAGAGGGAGAGGATTTCTCCGTGCGCGAGGAAAACCTGCGCGGCCACTTCGAGCAGCGAGATGAGGGCGTCGAGGAGGAGCAAGAGCCGGCGCTGACCGGAGAGATCGATATCGCTCGCGATCCGCAACTGTCACGAGCCGTGGAACTGTTGAAGAGCTGGAACGTTTTCAAAACCGTCGTCGCCCACCAATCGAACTGAACTGACCGGTCGCCCGGTCGATTACGTCATCCCAATCAGCGACAGCAACGGGTGATTGCTGTCGCTGATTTGCAGCTTCTGTTAGAGTCGCGCCATGCAGCTCTCCCTGGAGACAGCAGCGAGCGCGCTGACCGTATCGCAACTGACCCGGCGCGTGCGCACAACCCTCGAGAGTCGCATCGACGGCCTCTGGGTTGCCGGTGAAGTGTCCAACTTTCGCGTTCCGCCGTCGGGACACTTCTACTTCAGTCTCAAGGACGCGCAATGCCAGATCGCAGCGGTCATGTTCCGCAGCGCCAATCAGCTTCTGCCGTTCATGCCGGAGGACGGCATGCACGTTCTCGCGTACGGCCGCGTCAGTGTCTATGAAGCGCGCGGCAGCCTGCAGCTCTACGTCGACAGCATCGAGCCGCGCGGACAAGGAAGTATCCAACTCGCGATCGAACAGCTCAAGCAACGCCTCGCAGCGGAAGGTTTCTTTTCGGCGGACCGAAAGCGTCCGTTGCCGTTTCTGCCGGAAGCGGTCGGCATCGTGACCGCGGCCACCGGCGCCGCCATCCACGACATGCTCGTAACATTAAGGGCACGCATGCCCGCGCTGCGAATCATCGTCCGCCCCTCCAGTGTTCAAGGGAAGGAGGCTGCACCCGAAATCGCGGCGGCGATCGCCGACCTGAATCGCCACGGCCAGGTCGATGTAATCCTTGTCGGCCGTGGCGGCGGCTCGCTCGAAGACCTGTGGGCATTCAACGACGAGAGGGTAGCACGAGCCATCGCCGCGTCGCGTATTCCGGTTGTGTCGGCCGTCGGTCACGAGGTCGACGTCACCGTCGCCGATCTGGTTGCGGATCGACGCGCGCCGACGCCAACCGGTGCGGCTAGTCTGGTCGTTCCGGACCGCCGCGACCTGCTCGCTGTGTTGACATCGCTGGAGTCCACCCTCGCGGCCGGCATCACACGTCAAATCGAACGCCAACGAGATCGCCTCGACGGTGCCCGCTACCGTTTGCGGGACCCGCGGCAAGCGCTCAAAGCGCTTCAGCTGCGGATCGACGAGTTGAGCGAACGTCTGCAGCGAGCAATGAACGCCGGCGTTAGAGCAGCACGTCAAAACCTGGAGCACTGCGTCGAACGTCTCGAAGCCCTCAGCCCTCTCGCCGTCCTCCATCGCGGCTACAGCATCGCGCGGCGGGCAAGTGACAACTCGGTCGTGCGCGACGCAACCATTCTCGAAGCACGAGAGACCCTGCATCTCACTTTCGACCGCGGTACGGCGGCGGTGCGTGTCGATTCAATACAGCGCCCACGCCGCGACGAGTGAACGAACCCGACGCGGCCTGTCGCCCGAAGAAGGAGGCGTGCAAGATGAGCGAGCGAATCAAGAAGCGGAAGTTCGATGAAGGGCTGGCCGAGCTGCAAAAGATCGGCACCGATCTCGAGCGCGGCGACCTGTCGTTGGAAGACGCCCTCAGTGCATACGAACGTGGTGTTGCCCTCGTACGCGAGCTCAACCAACGCCTCTCCGAAGCCGAGGCCCGCGTCGAGCTCTTGACCCGAAATCCGGAAGGCGAGTTGCGTCTGCAGCCGATGGACCGCGGTGAAGATGCCGAGTAGCCGGTCGCGCGTGGTCCGCTTGCAGGCCGGCCGGCGGATCAATCTGACAACGTACTTCGATCGCCGGCGGCGCCAGGTCGATCGCGCCTTGGAGCAGTACCTGGCTGGTGGTGATCGAGGAAACGATCTGTTCGCCGCAATGCGTTACGCCCTGTTTCCAGGCGGCAAGCGCTTGCGTCCCGTTCTCGCCGTCGCCGCCACCGAAGCGGTTGGCGGTACGATCGCCGCCGTTCTTCCGTTCGCCTGCGCCCTGGAAATGATTCATGCCTACTCTCTCGTTCACGATGATCTGCCGGCAATGGACGACGACGATACCCGCCGCGGCCGTTCTTCCTGTCACGTCAAATTCGGCGAGGCGACGGCGATCCTCGCCGGTGACGGACTCTTGACCGACGCGTTCACGATCATGGCCGACGCGGCGGCGCGCCGCGGAGCGGACGCGCGGTGCGCCGCGCAGGTCATGGGCGAGATTGCCCGCGCCGCCGGCGCCCATGGCATGGTCGGCGGGCAGGTTGCAGACATGACGGCCGAGCAACACGCTGTTGATCTGCCAACGGTGGAGCTGATCCACATTCGTAAGACCGGTGCGTTGATTCGGGCAGCGGTTCGCAGCGGTGCGCTGATCGCCGGTGCCGGAGCCGGTCAGCTGCGCAGGCTCACGCGCTACGCCGACTGCATTGGTCTCGCCTTTCAGGTCGCGGACGACATCCTCGACGCCGAAGGCTCAGCCGCGGCGACCGGCAAACGCGTCGGCCGCGATCGCGAGCGCCAGAAGGCAACCTTTCCAGCAGTGATCGGCCTGCAAGCTTCGAGGGAACGGGCGCGCGAGCTGCGCACTCGGGCGTTGCGAGAGCTCCGCGATTTCGATCGCCGAGCCGACGCTCTGCGCGAAATCGCTCACTTCATCGTATCGCGTGCCTGCCCAGCCGATGTCGGCAAAGGGTGAACGGGCCGATCGCCTGCTTGTCGCTCGCGGTCTCACCGGCAGTCGCGAGCGCGCCCGGCGCCTGATTCTCGCCGGCGAAGTGTGGAGCAACGATCGGCGTATCGCCAAGGCCAGCGACACATTGCCGCTCGATGCGCCCCTCGAAGTCCGCGGCGCCGACATTCCATTCGTCAGCCGTGGCGGTCTGAAGCTCGAGGCCGCGATCGAGCATTGGAAGATCGACGTGCACGGCAGCACCGCAGTCGACGCCGGCGCTTCGACGGGTGGCTTTACTGATTGCCTTCTGAAGCACGGCGCCAACCGCATCTTCGCCATCGATGTCGGCTACGGCCAGCTCGCTTGGGGTCTACGGCAAGACCCCCGTGTTCAACTCTTCGAACGCACCAATGTGCGTCACTTCGATCCAGAGCGTCTCGGAACCCTGGTCGACATTGTCGTCGGCGACTTGTCGTTCATCTCGCTGAAGCTCGTTCTGCCGGTGATGCAGAAGATGGTGCGGCCCGGCGGACTCCTGCTGGCGCTCGTCAAACCTCAGTTCGAAGTCGGCAAGGGCCAAGTCGGCAAGGGCGGCGTGGTCCGCGACGTTGCGGAACGTGAAGCCACGGTTGCTGCCATCCGCAGCTTCGGCGAAGGACTCGAGCTCGAGTGCCGCGGCAGCTTCCTCTGTCCGATCGAGGGCCCCAAGGGCAACCGCGAATACTTCCTTCTGTTCGACAAACCCGCGGCGTGAGGACTGGAGATAGTCGCTCGCCAGCTGTAGAGACACGGCATGCAAGCAGTTCTCCTGGACGAGCACGGCCCCCGCGTGGTCGACCACCGCGAGCCAACAGCGAGCCACGAGATCGCCGTCGTCCGGGTCCACCTCGCCGGCATCTGCAACACCGATCTCGAGCTGCTGAAGGGCTACATGGGTTTCCGTGGAGTTCTCGGCCACGAATTCGTCGGCACGGTGATCGAGGGCCCGGAAAACTGGCGCGGCGAGCGCGTCGTCGGGGAGATCAATTTTGGTTGCGGTCGATGCAGCGTGTGTACGCAGGGCATGCGGCGTCACTGCCCAAACCGTCGGGTCCTGGGGATCCTCGATGCCGACGGCGCCTTTGCCGAACGCGTCGCCGTTCCCGTGGTCAACCTGCACCGCGTCGCTGATGACGTTCCGGACGAAGCCGCCGTCTTCAGCGAACCGTTGGCCGCGGCGTTCGAGATCCTCGACCAGGTTCATGTCGACGTGACCACCGAATGTGTCGTTTTGGGTGACGGCAAGCTCGGCTTGTTGGTAGCTCAGGTGTTGTTCCAGGCCGGCGCGAAGGTGCTCGCCGTCGGCAAGCATCCATCGAAACTGGCGCTTCTCGAACGCCTTGGACTTCGGACGGTCGCATCATCGGATTGGGATCGGTCCGCCGTCGACTTGGTCGTAGAGGCGACGGGGACAGCGGCGGGGTTTCAGGCCGCGATTGCGGCGACGCGGCCGCGCGGGACGTTGGTCCTCAAGAGCACGGTCGCCGAGCACGTCGCGCACGACCTGACCCCATTGGTGATCCACGAGATTACCGTTGTGGGTTCGCGCTGCGGTAGATTCGCGCCCGCGCTAGACGCCCTCAAGCACCGCCAAGTCGACGTTCAGTCGTTGATCTCGCACCGGTTCAACCTGCGCGACGGGCTTCGAGCCCTCGAAGTGGCCGCGTCTCCGGGTGTCTTGAAGGTTCTCCTGGAACCCTGACGGATCGTCATCCCGAAGGTCAGGCGCCTGGAAGCACGGACGGATCTCCGGGCGCCTGCACCAGCTCGATCAGCGTTCCATCTGGATCCGTGACGAATACCGCAGCCGCTTCGAAAGCCGGTATTTCGATCCTGCTCTTCTCGAGAACGCGCACTCCGGCGGCCTCCAGGTTCCGCAAGAGATCCGCGAACGAATCAACCCGGAGTGAAAGGTGTGTCAACCCGCGCTGGTTCATGCGGCGCGGCGAACCGTCGCCGGTTGCACCTGGCCGTTTGTAGTGAAGCAACTCGATGCGCGTACCGTCGCGCTCGAGATAGACGGCGTGCAGGTCGACGTCATCGATCTGCAACAGCGTGCTGGTCGGCTCGCCGCCTATCTCGAGCTCCGAAATCCGCTTGAAGCCCAACACGTCGCGATAGAAACGGACCGAGCGGTCGA
>Ga0187892_10010301_pt1 | contig 11913 bp, 12 predicted proteins | sample MA1701073metaG_FD_139345 | JGI IMG/M metagenome (GOLD analysis project Ga0187892, IMG submission 139345) | Bio-ooze microbial communities from a basaltic lava cave in the Kipuka Kanohina Cave System on the Island of Hawaii, USA - MA170107-3 metaG ...
CGAGCTTTCGGAGCTCCGGCTCCGCGCTGCGCAGCGCGGAGGCGAGGCGCTCGAGAGCGGGGTGCGGGGCCTCGAGCGACAGCACGAGACCGGCGACGGTTCGCATCAGCGACGCGACCTCGACCGACTCGGGAAGCGGCTCGACGCCGAACGTCCAGCGCACCTCAGTCTCCCGCGAAGGATTCAAGTTCGTTGCTCAGCGCTTGGCCCTCCATCGAAGCCACTGTCGTGACTCCGTTCGCCTGCGGCTCACTGCCTTGCACCCTTCGGCATCCCGAGGATGCGCTGCGCGATCAGGTTGCGCTGGATCTGCGAGGTCCCGGCGGCGATCGTGGTCTGGAGCGACCACAGGTAGTCGCGTGCGAGATCGTCCGTCCCGTCGGAGCCGAGGATCGGCCTCCCGACGACGCGCACCGCCAGCTCGGCGATCTCCTGGCTGAGCTCGCTGTAGCGCAGCTTGACCGCGGAGCCGAGCGGCGAAGGGACACCCGACCCCTCGGCCTCTGCGACGCACATCTGCGTCATCCTCCAGAGCGCTTCGATGCTGGCGGAGAGCCGCCCGATCCGGAGGCGAAGCTCGTCCCAGGCCGTTCCGCGAGCGCTGCGCCGGGACCTGGCGAGCGCCGCGAGGCGAAGGAGCTGCGAACGCATCGTGATGATGTGCTGCGCGAACGCGGTGCCTCGCTCGAAGCGCAGCGTGACGTTGGCGATCCGCCAGCCGTCGTTCTCTGCGCCGACCCGGTCGGCGACCGGCACCCGCGCCTCGTCGAGGAAGACCTCGCAGAAGTGGCTCTCGCCGTCGAGCGTCCGCATCGGGCGCACCGTCACGCCCGGCTTGCGCATGTCGAGGATGAGCCAGGTGATCCCCTTGTGCTTCGGCGCGTCGGAGTCGGTGCGGACGAGCAGCTCGCAGTAGTCCGCGATGTGCGCGCGCGTGCTCCAGATCTTCTGCCCGCTGACGACGTACTCGTCCCCGCGGCGCACCGCCCGCGTGCGCAGGGAGGCGAGGTCGGAGCCGGCCTGCGGCTCCGAGAAGCCCTGACACCAGACGCTCTCGCCCCGGAGGATGCGCGGGAGGTGGAACGCGCGCTGGGCGTCGCTCCCCTCGGCGATCAGCGTGGGGCCGGCGTGCATGAGGCCGACGAAGTTCACGCCGATGTACGGCGCGCCGGCGCGGGCGTACTCCTCGAGGTAGACGAGCTGCTGGCTGATCGGCAGCCCGCGGCCGCCGAACTCGGCCGGCCACGCGAGGCCGGCGAGGCCCGCGTCGTGGAGCTTGCGCTGCCACGCCGTGTCGTAGGCGCGTCGAGCGGGCCAGTCGTCGGAGGGAGGCGGCGGCCCGTGGGCCGGCACTTCCTTCTCGAGCCACGCGCGGACCTCGGCGCGGAAGGCCTCGTCCTCGCGGCTGTAGCGCAGATCCATGCTCAGGCCTCGGCGAACAGGGCGCTGACGGCGGCGAGGTCCACCTTCGCCGACGCGGTGCGCGGCAGCGCGTCGACGATCCGGATCTCGGCCGGCAGCTCGTAGCGGGCGAGGATCTCCGAAGCGTGCGCGAGCAGATCCTGCGCCGTCACGGGCCCGCGCAGCTCGACGGCCGCGACCGGCACCGCGCCGAGACGAGGATCGGGGCGGCTCACCACCGCGGCGCCGCGCACGCGCGGATGCCGCTCGAGGGCGGTGCGCACGTCCTCGGGACGCACCTTGAAGCCGCCGCGGATGATCACCTGGTCCGCACGGCCGAGGATCCAGACGAAGCCGTCGGCGTCGATGCGGGCGAGGTCCGTCGTCCGGACCCACGAGCTGCCGGCGCCGAGCTGCGCGGCCTTCACCTCGAGCAGCCCCTCCGCGTCGGCGCCGAGCACTTCGCCCTTCTCGGGATCGACGACGCGTAGCTCGCAGCCCGGGTGCGCGCGGCCGACGCTGCCGCGCTTGCTCGCCCAGAACTGCCGATGGTCGGCGAGGTTCCAGCCCGCGACGCCGCCGCCGAACTCCGTCGCGCCGTAGGACGCCAGCACCGGGATCCCGTACTTCGCCGTGAACGCATCCGCGTCGGCCGCGGACAGCGGCGCGGTGCCCGAGACGACCGAACGGATGCTGCTCAGGTCCGCGGGCGCGACGTCGGCCTCGAGGACCATCCGCAGCGCCGCGGGCACCAGGCTGGACGTCGCCGGGCGATGGCGGCGAACGGCGTCGACCCAGCCGTCCACCGTGAAGCGCTCGAGGAGCGCGAACGAGCGCCCGTCCGTGACGCACTGGAGCACGCGGAACAATCCGGCGACGTGGACGAGCGGGGAGTTGATGATCGCGACGCCGGTGCGCAGCCGGAGCTCCGCATCGCGCCTCGACTCGTAGTGCTTCGCTCCGGTGAGGGAGCGAGCGAGCATCTCGTAGCCGAGGTCGATGCGCTTGGGCGGTCCCGTGGTTCCGCTCGTCAGCATCTGCACGGCGACGCCGGGACGCGTCGGCCCGCCGGCCGACGCCACGGCTCGCAGCACTTCGACGGGGCTGCCGACGTCGCGCGCGCAGAGCGTCGTCACGGCGACCTCGCTTCCGACGAGATCGACGAGATCCTCCGCCTCGCCGGCGATGCAGGAAAGCTCGAGCGACGCGATCTCGCGGCGGACCCGTTCGGCCCCGCGCTGCGGATCGATCGCGACGACGCATGCGCCGGCGCGGAGAGCGCCGAGCACGCACGCGACCTGGGCGGGTCGATTGCGCAGCAGCACGCCGATCCGCGTGCCCGCGGCCGGAAGCTGCGCCGCCACGGACTCCGCGGTGGCCGCGAGCTCGCCCCAGCGGCGCCAGCGTCCCGCGAACTCGAGCGCGGCCGCCGAGGGATCGATCGCGAGCACCGCGGCGATGCGCTCGCCGAGCGGAGCGGACGCGTCGCCCATCAGCGGATCCTCGGCGGACGCTGCACCGGAGCCTTTCGTTTCACTTCGGCTGCGCCGATCGGATTGCCGAGCCGCGTGTAGATCAGGCCCTGGTCCATCGCGGCGCGGTACGGCCGGTCGAGCGACTCCCAGATCGCGCGGACCGTGCCCTGCGTGGCGGCGCTCGGCTTGCTCGCGACGCCGGCCGCGATCTCGTGCGCCCGCGGCCAGAGCTGATCGCGCGCGACGACCTCGGTCACCAGCCCGATCCGGAGGGCCGTCGCGGCGGAGACGCGCTCGTCGTTGCCGGACAAGGCGATGCGCAGCGTCTCGCCGAGCCCGATCCGGCGCATGAGCCCGACGGGTTCGAGCGCCGACACCAGGCCGTGCGTCACGTGGGAGTCGAAGAACGTCGCGTCCTCGGAGCAGATCACGACGTCGGCCTCGTTCAGGAAATAGAAGGCCCCGGCGGTGCACATGCCCTGGACGGCGCAGACCACGGGCTTCCACAGCTTCTGCCCCTTCGGGCTCAGCAGCTCGCCGGGGTCCTCGTGGTTCCAGACGTCGTCGGGCTGCCCGTACGCCTTCTTGACGTCGAGCCCGGCGCAGAACGCGCGATCGCCGGCGGCGCGCAGCACCACGGCGTTGACGGACGGATCGGCCTTGATCCGGTGCCAGGCGGAGCGGATCTCCTCGCACATCTGGCGGTCGAAGGCGTTGAGGGCGTCGGGCCGGTCGAGGGTGATCGTCGCGACGAGGTCGGGCGTCGTCTCGTACCGGATCGTGGCGTAGTCGCCGCTCATCGACACTTCCAGTCCGGAGGGCGCTTCTCGACGAAGGCGCGAGGCCCCTCCTTCGCGTCGTCGGTGCGGAGGACGCGCTCCCGGAAGGCCTCGGCCATGATCTCCGCCTCGTGCAGCGGCAGCTCGAGCCCCTTGCGGATCGCGAGGCGCGTCCCGCGCACGGCGAGCGGGGCGTTGCGGTTGACGAGCGTCGCGATCTCGCGGGCGCGCTCGAGCAGTCGCTCGTGCTCGACGACCTCGGACACCATGCCGAGCTGGAAGGCGCGCTCGGCACCGATCCGCTCGTGCCGGCCGGTGAGCGCGACGCGCATCGCGATGTTGAGCGGCAGCACGCGGGCCAGCCGCGCCATCTCGCGGCCCGACACCAGGCCGATGCTCACGTGGGGATCGAAGAACTCGGCGCGCTCGGACGCGATCACGATGTCGCCGGTCGTCACCAGGTCGAGGCCGGCGCCGCAGCACAGGCCGTTCACGGCGGCCAGGATGGGCTTGGTCATCGCTCGGAACGGAGGCGTGGCCTCCTGGGGAGCCTCCCACTGGGGCAGGGTCGTCAGATAGGGCTCATCGTAGATGACCCGCCCGTCGGTGGGGATCTCGACGACGTCTGCTCCTGCGCAGAAGGCCCGCCCGGCGCCGGTCACGATGGCGATCCAGACCGCTTCGTCGGATTCGACCGCGGCGTACGCGGCCTTCAGCTCCCGGACCATCAGCGGACTGACCGCGTTGAGCTTGTCGGGCCGGTTGAACGTGATCGTGGCGATCCGGTCCTCGACCTCGTAGCGGATCGTTTCGAACTCCATGGCGGGTTTCATTGGCCCTCGAACTTGGCCGCTCGCCGCTCTTTGAAGGCGAGCAGGCCCTCTTTGAAGTCCGCGGTGCGCGACGAGAGCTCCAGCGCGAACGCCTCGCCCTGCATCGCCTCGACGAGGCCCGTCTCGAGGGAGCGCTGGATGCAGCGCTTGGTGAGGCCGATGGCGACGGTGGGTCCGGCGGCGAGCCGGTCGACGAGCGCCGCGGTGGCGGATTCGAGCTCGGCGTCGGGCACGGCGCGGTGGATGATCCCCCAGGCGGCCGCCTCGGCGCCGGAGAGCTTCCGGCCGAGGAGCAACAGCTCCTTGGCCCGGGCGACGCCGGCGAGCCGCGGGAGCAGCCAGCTCGCCCCGCTGTCCGCGCTGAAGCCTCGCTCGAGGAAGGGCTCCCAGAAGCAGGCCGACTCGGCGGCGATCGTGAAGTCGGCGGCGAGTGCCAGCTGGAAGCCGAGCCCGGCCGCCCACCCGCGCACCCCGCAGACGACCGGGAGCTGGATCTCCACGAGCAGCTCGATCAGTCGGTGCGCCTGCAACGCGGTGCGCCGCTGGAGGCTCCCCGTGCGAGGTCGAGTGCCGGCCGCGTTGGACGCCACCCAGTCCGCGCCGGAGCAGAAGTCGGCTCCGTTGCCGGTGAGGACGACGACGCGGAGCGAGTCGTCGGTGGCAGCCGTCTCGAGCGCAGCGACGATTCGGCGGATCGCGGCGGTGTCGAGCGAGTTCTTGCGCGACGGGCGATCCAGCGTGATGCGCAGCACGCCGCCGCCGCTCTCGATCGCGACGCCCTCGGGAGCTGCTGCCGCACTCATGCGAGCGCGGCCTCGATGGACGAGCTGATCGAGTACGCGTGCGAGTCGGCGTCGCCGAAGGTGTGTTCGAGCACCCACGCGCGCTTGAGCAGGTAGCTCGGCAGCATCTCCCAGGTGAAGCCGATGCCGCCGTGCACCTGGATCGCGGCGCGCGCATTCTCGAGGGCGGCCTCGCCGGCGAGGAGCTTCGCGGCAGCGCCGGCGCCGAGCGGGTCGCCGATGCCCGGGTCGTCGATGACGGCGGCCGCCGCATAGGTGGCGCTGCGGGCGAGGGCGGTCCGGACGTACATGTCGGCCAGCATGTGCTGCACGGCCTGGAAGGATCCGATGGGGACGCCGAACTGCTCGCGCGCCAGGGCGTAGCGGCGCGACGACGCGAGCGCGGCATCGGATACGCCGAGGAGCATCGCGGCGCAGAGGACCGTGCCCACCAGGCGCAGCTGGGAGGCGTCGTCCGCGTCGCCCACCCGCGTGCCTCTCGGGAGCGCGTCGAAGCGCCCGACGGGCGTGAGGGGATCGAGGGGAGCGAGCGTGCGCGCGGTGGGCAGCTCCGACCCCGCGCACGCGAACACGCCGTCGGCGCGCAGCACCAGCAGCGAGTCGATCTCTCCCGCGTGCTCGACGACGACCGGCTCGTCGTTCGAGCCGAGCTGCTCGACGCCTCCGACGAGGCGGTCCCCGCTGGCTGCCCCTGCGATGCACGGGGCGGCCAGCGTCGACCACAGGGCGGGGCCGCTCACGAGGTGCGCACCGAGCTGCTCGAAGACGATCGCTCCCTCGACCACCCCGAGGCCGAGGCCGCCGTCCTCCTCGCGAGCGAGCAGGCCGAAGACCCCGAGCTCGGCCAGCGCGCGCCAGGCCGCCCGGTCGATCGGCTGGCCTTCCCGCTCGGCGATCCGCTCCGGGGCGAAGCGATCCGCGCAGAGCCGACGGACGGTGTCCTGGAGCCCGAGCTGCTCCTCGTCGAGACGGAAATCCATGCGCGGCGCTCTCGTCCTCGCTGTAAAATATCTAGATGTTATAAGCTACGCTGGGTGGAATGATCGCGCAATTCCAGGAGGGCCGAGGCCGTGAGTGACAGCCGTGTGCTGATGGATCGAGACGAGGGCACGGGTATCGCCCGCCTCACGCTCAACAACCCCAAGCAGCGGAACGCGTACGACAAGCGCATGCGGGAGCAGCTCGGCGCGCACCTCGACGAGCTGGCGGCCGATGACGGCATCAAGGTCGTGCTGCTCCGCGGCAGCGACGGCGTCTTCAGCACGGGTGCCGACATGGGCAACGCCTACTCCTGGTACGGGGAGGACGCGACCGGGGAGGAGGGCCGGAGCCGTTCTCGGCGGCCGAGCCAGCGGCGGCGGCTCTCCGTCGACCGCAAGACCTTCGACTTCTACCACAACTTCCTCGGCTATCCGAAGGTGATCGTCGCCGAGGTGCAGGGCTTCGCGCTCGGCGGCGGCTTCGAGATGGCGCTGATGGCCGACATCTCCGTCGTCGCCCGCAACACCGTCGTCGGGATGCCGGCGACGCGGTTCCTCGGGCCCGCGCTGGGCTCGCTGCACATGTTCTTCTACCGGCTCGGTCCGACGCTGGCGCGGCGCTTCCTCCTCACCGGCGACACCCTGGAGGCGGGGAAGCTCGAGCACCTCTCGATCTTCACCGAGGTCACGGACGAGCAGGCCGTCGCGGCGCGTGCCAGCTGGTGGGCCCGCAAGGTGGCTCGCATGCCCGCCGACGGCCTCGCGATCGCGAAGGAGACGTTCCGCCTGGTCGAGCAGCTGCAGGGGTACCAGGGCGAGGAGGTCTCGAGCTACCTCATCCACGCCTTCGGCACCAACCTCCAGTTCGGGGACGACGAGTTCAACTTCGTGAAGTCGCGCGCCGAGCACGGCACGAAGCGGGCGATCGAGCTGTGCAAGGCCCACTTCGAGGTGCCCGAGCCCTGAGCGGCTAGGACGCCCGCCCCGGCGTGGCAGCCACGGCCTGCTCGGCGACGGAACGCGCCCACTGATAGTCGGGTTTGCCGCTCGGATGGCGACGGACGCGTTCGCAGAAGGCGATCGCGCGCGGCGCCTTGAAGCGAGCGATCGAGCGCGCGGCGAACTCCCGCAGCTCGTGCGGCTCGAGCGTCGCCCCGGGGCGGAGCTGCACGATGCCGACGACCTCTTCGCCGAACCGCTCGCTCGGCCGCCCGACGACCAGCGCATCGACGACGTCGGGATGCCCGCGCAGCACCTCCTCGACCTCTTCGACGAAGATCTTCTCCCCGCCGCTGTTCACGACCAGGGAGTCGCGCCCGAGCAGGACGATGACGCCGTCCGGCCCGAGCCGGGCCCGGTCGCCGGGGACGGCGACGCGCTGGCCGTCGATGATGGGGAAGGTCTCCTCGGTCTTCTTCCGGTCGCCGAGGTAGCCGAGCGGCACGCGCCCGCGCCGCGCGGTCCAGCCGATCTCGTCGTCGCCCGGCGCGAGGAATCGACGCCGGTCCGCCGAGAGCACCGCCCCGCCCGGGGCGGGCGAGAAGCCGTGCGCCTTGGCCGCGCGCCGCGTCGCGCCGTAGGCCATCCCACCGGTCTCCGATGCACCGTACCCGTCCACGATGGTGATCCAGGGGAGCAGCTCGAACAGCTCCTCCTTGCAACCTTGGCTCGTCACGGCTCCGCCCGTCGCGAGCGTGTGCAGCGACTCGATGTCGTAGCGCCTCGCCCGCATCTCCTCGATCAGGCGGCGTGCGAAGGCGTCCCCGACGATCGACATGAAGTTGACGCGCTCGCGAGCGACCGTCTCGAGGATCGTGCGGGCGTCGAACGGGGCGGCATCGTCGTGGAGGACGATCGTCGCGCCGGAGTGGATTCCCGCGAACGCCGTCCACTGGGAGGCCGCGTGCATCAGCGGCGGCGCCGCGAACCAGGTGCCGCCGCCCGCCGACGCCTTCGCCACCAGGCTCTCCCGGGACGAGACGTCGCCGCCCCCCATCGCTGCGGGGAAGATGTCGGCCTGGCGCCACAGCACGCCCTTCGGTGAGCCGGTCGTGCCGCCCGTGCACACGAGGTAGAGATCGTCGGGGGACGGGACCGGAAGCTTCGTGTCGGAGCTCTTGTCGGCGGCTTCCTCGAAGCTCGTGCTGCCGGCGAGCGGCGAGACTCCCGATCCGTCGTCGACGTCGATCAGGACCAGGGCGCGCGCCTCGCGGTCTCGTCGAGGAGGGGACCGAGCGAGCGCTGGTAGACGGCCGCTTCGGCGCCCACCATGTCGAGCAGGCGGCGGATCTCCTCGGGCCGGTAGTGCTGGTTGACGTTGAAGGGCACGGCCCGGGCGCGGAAGCAGCCCAGCATCGCTTCGATGTATTCGGGGGAGTTGTGGAGGAGCAGCGCGACGGGCGCCTGGCCGCACTCCCAGCGCTGGAGCGCGTCGCGCTCGCGACGCATGCCGAGGCCGCGGCGCTGGAGGAACGCGGCGAGGTTCCGGGTGCGCTCCGCGACCTCGCCGTAGGTCCGCCGGACGTTCTTCCAGACCAGCATGTCCCGGTCGGGCGCCGTAGCGGCGATCACGTCGTACGCGGCCGAGAGGGACCAGTCCTTCGACTCCATCGGGCTCTCCTGGTACGCTGATAAAAGTCTAGATGTTTCCTGGTGCCGCCGCAGGCGAGGAGGTCGACCCGTGAGCTCTCGAACCCGGCCCCTCCGCGGCTCGACGGCTACTGTCCCGCGCTGCGGAGGTTCGTGAGCGTTGGCGCGAGCGAAGAAACAGGCAGCGACGGCGGACAGGATCGAGCGCGCTCGGCTGCGCGAGAAGCCCCAGCAGATCGCCGACGAGCTCCGCCGGCTCATCGTCTCGGGCGAGCTCTCGGAGGGCGATTCGCTCGGCCACGAGCCCGAGCTGGTGGAGCGCTTCAAGGTGTCGAGGCCGTCGCTGCGCGAGGCGCTCCGCATCCTCGAGGCGGAAGGCCTGATCTCCGTGGTGCGCGGCATGCTCGGCGGCGTCGTGGTTCACGAGCCCGACGGACGGATGACCGCGCGCACCGCGGCGTTGGTGCTCCAGGCGCGCAACGTGTCGCTGGCGGACGTCCACGAGGCGCGAAGCCTGCTGGAGCCGACCGCCGTTCGCGTCGTCGCGTCGCTGCGATCGCGGCGCTCGGCGGTGTCGGAGCTGCGGCAGCTGATCGACGACCAGATGCGGGTGATCATGGATCCGGAAGCCTTCGGTCGCGCCAATGCGCGATTCCACGAAGGCCTCGTCAAGTGGGCGGGCAATCAGACCCTGAGCATCGTCGCCGAGATGCTGAACGAGATCGTCGCGCGGGCGGTGACCGCGGTCAGCATGATCGGGTCGGCCGGCAGCTCCGTGGCGACTCGTCGCCGGGGCATCCGCTCGCAGGAGCGGCTCGTCTCGCTCATCGAAGCCGGCAAGGCGGCCGAGGCCGAGGCGCACTGGCGCGCGCACATGACGGTCGTGGGGCGGGTGCTGCTCGGCCAGCGCGCCACCACCGTCATCGATCTCATGGATCACCACTAGGCGGCCGGCGGGCCGCTCGTCTAGTCTCGGCAGCCGTGTCCCAGCGCCACATCCTCACCGACGTCTCGGACGGCATCGGCACGCTCACGCTGAACCGGCCCGAGAAGCTGAACGCCTACACCACGGAGATGGGCGAGGAGGTGACGGCGGTGCTGCGCGCCTGGCGCGACGACGCCGCCGTGCGCGCGGCGATCCTGACGGGCGCCGGACGCGGCTTCTGCGCGGGCGTGGACCTCGAGCACCTCGCGGCGCACCAGGCCGGCGGGAACGTCTCGAAGGGCCCCCGTCTCGGCGAGGAGGACTTCCTCCGCAAGCTCCCGCTCGAGCTCGTCGCGTATCCGAAGCCGCTGATCGCGGCGGTGAACGGCGCCGCGATCGGCGTCGGCGTCACGATGATCCTGCCCTGCGACGTCCGCATCGCGAGCGAGGAGGCGAAGCTCGGCCTCGCCTTCGTGAAGCTCGGCATCCTGCCCGGCCTCGGCGGCACGCATCTGCTGTCGCGGATCGTCGGCCGCGCCAAGGCGCTCGAGCTGGTGCTCTCCGCGCGCACGATCCTCGCGCGCGAGGCGCTCGAGATCGGCCTCGTGAACGCGGTGGTGCCGGGCGAGAAGCTCGCCGCCGCCGCGCGCGAGCTGGCCGCGCAGATGGCGGCGCACCGGCCCGAGGTGGTGGCCGCGGCGAAGGCCGCGCTGAACTACGGCGCCGAGCACTCGCTGGAAGAGGCGATGCGCAACGAGGAGCGCGCCAGCGCGGAGCTGCGCGAGCGGACGACGAAGCGATGAGCGCCGGCGCGCCCCTGTTCGGGAACGCGGCGGAGGCGTCGCGCGAGACGCGGGGCTGGTTCCTGGGCCACTTCGCCGCCGGCGAGGCGAACCCGCTCCGCAGCCGCGACGTCGAGCTCAAGTGGTTCGTGCACGAGATGGGCGAGACGCGCAGCGAGTGGGCGCCGGGCAATCCGGTGCGGACGCTCAACCTGCTGATCCGCGGACGCTTCGTGCTCGTCTTCCCGGACCGCGAGGTGTCGCTCGAGCGCGAGGGCGACTTCGTGCTGTTCGGCCCGGGCGTGCCTCATTCGTACCGCTCCGTCGAGGAATCCCTCGTGCTGACCGTGCGCTGGCCTTCCGTGCCGCCGCGAAGGGTGGAGTGACCATGGACTTCGAGCTGACCCCCGAAGAGAAGGCCTTCGAGGCCGAGGTCGAGGCGTTCCTGCGCGAGAACGCCTCGCCCGAGGTGATGGACCCGAACCCCGAGCAGCTCTCGCAGACGGTGGACACGCCCGCCAAGCGCGCCTTCATGCGGAAGCTCGCGGAGCGCGGCTGGCTCGGCATGTCGTGGCCGAAGCAGTACGGCGGGCGCGAGCTCTCTGGCATCTACGACTTCATCCTCACCGAGGCGCTCTCGCGCTGGGGCGCGCCGCAGCCGGGCAAGGGCGTCGGTATCGTCGGGAAGACTCTGATCCGGCGCGGCAGCGAGAAGCTGAAGGGAGCCTTCTTGCCTCAGATCATGCGCGGCGAGATCGAGTTCGCGATCGGCTACAGCGAGCCTCAAGCCGGCTCCGACGCGGCGAACATGCAGCTCCGCGCCACGAAGGTGGAGGGCGGCTGGCGGCTCGACGGGCAGAAGAGCTGGACCACCTCCGCGCACTTCGCCGACTGGTACTGGGTGGGCGCGCGCACGAACGCGGCCGAGAAGCACAAGGGCATCACGCTATTCCTGATCCCGATGCAGCACCCCGGCTTCACGATCCGCCCGATCTGGACGATCGGCGACGAGCGCACCAACGAGGTGTTCTTCGACGACGTGTTCGTGCCCGACGAGTACGTGGTGGGACAGCTCAACGCTGGCTTCACGTACATCGCGGAGGCGCTCGACCTGGAGCGCTTCGCGATGATGCCGGTGGGGCCGCTCGAGAAGAAGGTGGAAGCGCTCGTCTCGTGGGCGAAGAGCGCCACGCGCGATGCGGAGCCGGTGAAGCGCGACCCGGTCGTGCGCGCGCGGCTGGCGCGCGCCGTCACGGAGCTCGAGGTGGCGCGCATGCTCCAGCGCCGCGTGATCTCCGCCGCGCTGCGCGACCGCGTGCCGACGCTCGAGGCCTCCGAGTACAAGC
>Ga0187892_10010304_pt1 | contig 11909 bp, 5 predicted proteins | sample MA1701073metaG_FD_139345 | JGI IMG/M metagenome (GOLD analysis project Ga0187892, IMG submission 139345) | Bio-ooze microbial communities from a basaltic lava cave in the Kipuka Kanohina Cave System on the Island of Hawaii, USA - MA170107-3 metaG ...
AAAAGCCGGTCTTCTTGTCGAACCCCTGAAGCTCCTGGCCGTCGCGCCGGGCCAGCTCCGGCTTGTAGTCCCAGGTGTCCACCTGGCTGGGGCCGCCGTTGAGGAAAACCCAGATGACCGACGTCGCCCGGGCCCGCGCATGAGGCGGGCGCGGGGCCAAAGGTTGGCTCGCGCGGTCTTCCCCCTCGAGCAGCCCGGCCAGGGCGAGCGTCCCGAAGCCGCCTCCCACGCGGGACAGGAACTCACGCCGCGTGGCGTAGACGGACGGGACGGACGCCTGGAAATGGGGCTCGTGCCGATCTCTCATATCGGGCCCCAAGTCGGTCCTGTTCGAAACATGCGCATGATTGCACCACAGAGACACGGAGAACACTGAGAAGCGTCCACCGTAACGCTTCTCAACGGTCCTCTCTGTGTCCTCCGTGCCTCTGTGGTGATCACGTTCTCACCGGGACGCACCTAATCGACATAAATGAACTCGCTCAGTCCCAGGAGGGTCTGGCAGAAGTCCACGAGCGCGCTGGCTTCAGTGTGTGCGGCGGCCTGGTCCCCGATAAACTCGAGGCCGTCCGCCAGCTCCTGCCCCGACGGCGGGCGCCCGAGCGCGATCGCGTACGCGACCCTCACCGCCTCCGCCGGCGACCCTGTTGCCCGGGAAGCGACCCGCCGCGCGAAGCCCTCGGCGTACGTGCGGACGAGGGGGCTGTTCAGGAAATAGAGCGCCTGCGACGCGACGACGGTGACCGGGCGGCGGTCGATGCCCTGCAGCCCGTCCGGCGCGTCGAACGCGGCCATCATGGGGATGAGTTGACTGCGTTTGACCGTGAAGTAGATGCTTCGGCGGCGATGGGCCGGGTCGAGCGTCCCCGTTCCGTACAGTCGGCTCTCGAGCGTCCCGCTGGCCGCGAGCATCGCGTCGCGGATGGCCTCGGCTTCGAGCCGCCGGCGCGGGGTGCGCCAGAGGAATTGGTTCGTGGGGTCGGCCGCCGATTTGTCGGGGTCGACGCGCGAGCTCTGCCGGTAAGCGGCGCTCGTCAGGATGAGCCGGTGGATGGGCTTGAGGCGCCAGCCGTTCCGCACCACCTCCGCGGCCAGCCACTCCAGGAGCTCCGGATGCGTCGGACGCTCCCCCTGCGCGCCGAAGTCGCCCGGCGTGGCCACGATCCCGCGGCCGAAGTGGTGATGCCACAGGCGATTCGCAATGACCCGCGCCAGGAGCGCCCCCGCCCCCCGGTCCACGTCCGTCACCCATTCGGCCAGCGCCCTCCGTCGGTAGGAGGTGCGCGACCCCGCGGGCGGCTCGACGTGCCAACGCTTTTCTCCATCGGGCGCCCGCATCAGCACCTGGAGGAAGCCCGGCGACGCGACTCCTTCCTTCTGATTCGGGTCGCCTCGTTTCAGGAAGTGCGTTTCCTTGAGGAAGTCCGCCCCTTGCGTGCCCAGCCGCACGGCCGGGATTCCCTCGCCCGAAATGAGCATCGTCACGACGTTCGGCCGCGGCGCCGTCCGCAGGTGGTTTCGAACCGACTCGTTCAGCGCCCGCCATCCGGGATCCAGGAAGCGGAATCCTCTCTCGAGCGCCGACCGTCGATCCCCCGAGACGTCGGCCCCCGCGTCGATCTCGTCCAGGGCCGCCAGGAAATCCTCCGGCAGGGCCTCGCCCTCGGGTCCCGTCGGCCGCGGCGCCGGTGTCACGGACAGGCGAGGCCTCCCGATCGTGTGGCGCGGATTGATCACGAACTTGAGCGTGAACGTCAGCACCGTGCCCCCGTCGAAGCCCAGATCGCTCTGGGTGTTAAAGACCGCGGCGTGATCTCTCCCGAAGGGCGCCGCGCCGCCCCAGCCGGATTCCTGGTTCTCGTCGATGGCCGCGCCGGACGGGTAGCCGTAGGGCTCGACGCTCGCGCGCGGCTGAACGAGCTTCACCGGCGTCGGCTTCTCTTTCGCGTTCAAGGGAGCGGCTTTCAGGCGGAAGTCGGTCAGGACAAAGTTCCCGTTGTCGCCGCGGCCCGGACCCCCTTCGATCATGGATTCGTGGGTGAGGGCTTCAAGTCGCACGGCGGTGATCCCCCGGAGCCGCGTGTGGGCGACCAGGGTATAGGTGTCGTCTTTCGGGTTCTTGCCGCCCGCCAGGACGGAGCCGTCGGCGAGCTTCGAAAATTCCGCCTTGCCCGCCGATTGGGTCTCGACGAGGTCGAGCACGATCCATTTCGGGCGTGCGATTTTCCGGGTCGGCTCCGCCAGCCACGCTTCCAGGCGCTTTGGAAGATCGCTCTGCTCGTACTCGCGAAGCGCCGCGACGAGAGGCGCATGTTCCTGATCGAACTTCGCCTTGGCCTCGCGGTAGCCCTCGGGATCGAGGTCCTTCTTCATGTCGGAGCGAACGGTCGCGGTAAAGGTGGAAAGCAGCCGGTAGTAATCCCGGTTCGGAAAGGGATCGAACTTGTGGTCGTGGCAGCGGGCGCACCCGATCGTGATTCCCAGCATCGACGTTCCGATCGTCCGGAGCATGTCGTCCATCTCGTCGTAGCGCTCCTTCTCCACCTGGTTGGCGGTGATCTGGGTACTGTGGACGCCCGCCGCGAGGAAGCCCGTCGCCGCGAGCGCCTCCAGGTTTCCGGGCTCGAATTCGTCGCCGGCGATCTGCCAGCGGACGAACGTGTCGTACGGCAGGTCTTCGTTGAGGGCCTTGATCACGAAATCCCGGTAGGGAAACGCGAAGAGGCGGTCGAAGTCGTGTTCGAAGCCGTGGCTTTCGGCGAAGCGGACCGCGTCGAGCCAGTGGCGCGCCCAGCGCTCTCCGAAAGAAGGGCTCGCCAGGAGTCGGTCGACGAGTTCTTCGTATGCTTCCGGCCTCGGATCCCGGACGAAGGCTTCGACTTCCTCCGGCGAGGGCGGCAAGCCGACAAGATCGAAGAACGCGCGGCGGATGATCTTCCGCCGGTCGGTGGGCGGGTTGAGGGACAGGCCCTTCTCGTGGAGCTTCGCCTGGACGAACGCGTCGACGGGATTCGGGCACGGCTTTGACGCCTTCGGCTGGGGGAGCTGCGCCGAGCGGAGCGGCTGGAAGGACCAGAATTCCTTTCCCTTCTCGATGTCGACGGTTCGCGGGCGCGGGGCCGCGGCGGCGTCGCCGGCGCGCGGGTCCGGCGCGCCCATCTTGACCCACCGGGTGAGCGCCTCGATCTCCTTGAGGGGCAGCCTGCCCTTGGGAGGCATCTGCAGGGTCTCGTCCCCGTAACGGATCGCCTTGACGAGGGGGCTTTTTTCGGGCTCACCGGGAGCGATGACGGGGCCCGATTCTCCGCCTCGCATCCACCCGGCTTTGCTGTCGAGGTAGAGCCGTCCGCGAAGCTTCTCCGCCTGCGCGGAGTGGCACGGGTAGCACCGGGCGGCCAGGATCGGACGGACTTCGCGCTCGAAGAACTCCACTCCCTCGCGGTCGGCGGGAACGGACTCCTGCTGCGAGTTCGCGGCGGAGGAGAGGCCGAGCACGCACAGCAGGATCGGACGGGCGGCGCTCATGGGATAGCCCACTATACCAACGATTGCCCTCCCCGCCGTCAAGCGGTAGATTTACAACCCGATTGCGTAATTGTCATAACGGGCCCGCAGTCAGCGCGGCCCCACGCATCGGACGGCGCCGTCCGGCGAACTCGTGAACACGTGCCCCCGGGCGACGGCCGGGAGCAGCGTCGGGCCCTGAAACGCCGTGCTCCAGCGGACGCCGCCTTTTTCCGCATCCAGCGCGCACACTCCCTCCGGGCCCCCGACGAGGAGGGTGGCCGCCCTGGGGACTTCCGCCAGCACCAGCCAGTCGGGGTCGCCGCAGGGAAGATTCTCGACACGCCACCGAAGTTCGGAGGTGTCCCCTTTCCCCTTCTTGGCCGTCATCCTGAAGAACTTCCCACGGTCCACGGCCGACACCGTGCGCCCGGCGCTTCTGAAATACGCTCCGGCGTCTCCGAAAACCGGAGGAGACAAGGTGACCAGAGGAGACGAGAGAGACTCTCTCAAGGAAGACTCGCGCGGGGCTTTGTCCCACGGAGCCGCGAAGACGTCGTAGGACGACCCGTCCGGACCGCTGATGCTCAGCCGCGCCCGGGTTCGGGAGCCGAACACCAGAAACCCCTTCTCGAAGGCGGCGTCGTCGACTCCCTGAACGCCCCGGACGTAGCTCAGCTGCTGAAAGGAGGTCCGGCCGTCGCTCTTGAGCAGCTTCCCGGTCTTCCTGTCCAGGTGAACCGGGTAGGACAGCCCGTCGGTGGGAACGAACACGCGCTCCTCGTTCAGGGCCAGATACCCGGACGGCACTACGTCGCGCAGCTCGGTCCGCCAGAGCATCTTCCCGTCCTGAGCGTCGAGGGCGTAGAACGAGACGCCCTGTCCGGGAAGGAGACCGGCGGTCAAGTAGAGCGTTCCTGCGTCCGCGGCAATCCCTTGCCGGATCGGCCACGCCGAGACGACCGACCCGTAGGCGACCTGCTTCCTTCCGAAAGGCGCGCCCCGATAACGCCAGAGAGGCCGACCGTCCGACGCGCTCAGGCAATTGACCCAACCGTCGTCCGAACCCGCGTAGACCCTTCCCTGCCAGTAGGTCGGAGCCGCGTGAATGGGCCCCGACGTGGGGTGTTTCCACCGCACCTTGCCGGTGGCCCGTTCGAGGGCGTACACGTACTCGTCGGTCGAGCCCAGAAAGACCAGGTCACCGGCGGCGACCGGCGGTGTCGGCGAACCGGCGATCCGGGTCTCCCACACCAGCCGCGCGGGTGAAGAAAGGTCCTGCGCCGTCCGGCCGGTCCGCGCGACGTTGCCAAGGACCGTGGGCCAATCGGTTTCCGCCGCAGCCTTCGGCTCTTCAGGCGCGGGCGCGGCAGGCCGCTCGATGACCGGATTGAAATCGGCGGGCACCCGCTCGACGCTGAGCCCCGGCTGGAGCGTCACGGTCCCGATGAACGGGAGGCACCAGCACTCGAGGCTGTTGGGAAGGACGTGGACGAGTCCGTTCGCCGGGAGCGTTCCCACGAGGCAGGCGGCTCGGAACCCTCCGTAGAGCTGTCGGTTCCCGTCGGCCGTCCAATAGAAGTTGCGGTCGAACCTCACGCCGCCGGCGGCCGTCAGATACTGGCAGTTCCCGCCGTGTCCGGCCGGCGTGCGGCAAAGCTGCTCGGAGACCGAGAAGGCGAGGTCCTTGTCTTCGGCTTGGAACTCTTTCAGCCGTTGGCCGTCGGCGGCGGAAAAGACCAGAGTCGACAGCCGGTTCTTCGATCCGTACGTGCGGATGTTGTACCGGTCGAGATAGAACGTGCCGCGATGGGCGACGCCTTCCCACCACGTTTCCTTCGCCTGATTCAGCCCCTCGGCCGTCCAGACCGTCTTGCCCGTTTTGGCGTCAATCGCGTGAAGCGCGTCGCGGCCGACCTGCACGAAGATGCGGTCGTCCCCGATGGCCAAGGGCGGCGGGAAGGTCGCACCCAGCTTTTCGGCGGTCCCGCCGGCCCTTACCCAGCGCGGCTTGCCGGTCTCGACCTCCAGGGCGAAGAGCGTCGGCGGGCCGCCTTCCGGAGGTCGCGGGTTCGAATCGTAGCGATCCTGGGGCAGTGGGTCCGAGCCGCTCGTGTACCCGTAGAGCGTGTCGCCCACCAAGGCGACATAGCGCCAGCAATTTTTCGGATCCGTGGGGGGCGGGGACTTGAACTCCTTGACGTCCTTCCCGGTGGCGGCATCGACGACAAGGCAGCGGCCGGAATCCCCTACGAACAGCAGGTCCGCGCGCGCGGCCATCTCGCGGGGCTGAATGCAGCCGGGGGTTTGAAAGATCCTTACCCACATGCTGCTGTCTTCGGCGACCCCGCGGACGCGGGTATAGCGGTCGCCCCCCACCTCCCGGGCCCAGAGCTCCACGCCGTTGTACGCGTCCAGCGCGGTGATGTAGCCGCGTTTGGGGTTGGACGGGCTCTGCCCGGCGATGAAAATCCGTCCGCCCGCCGTCAGGCCCTGCGAAGCCCAGAAGCTGCCTCGCGTGTGGACCGGCCGGGTGTACCACAGCGGCCGGAACGGGGGGCGGATATGGCGGTCGGGGCTGTAGCGGTTCTGGGTGGGGTCGTAGTCACGGTGCGTCCACTCGGCGGCTCCTTCCAGCCGGTCGCGCCGGATCGGGATCCATCGGCCCCTTCTCTCGAGCAGCCTGAAATCTCCGATTCCGGCCGCTTTCAGCGAAGCTTCGCCGGAATCCGCGCCGCCGACGAAAAGAAATCCTTCAGGTCGGAGGACGCGCCAAAGGTCTTTCAGCGATGTTTCCGACGGAAGGGTCGGGCAGAGGATGAGGTTGGCACTCCAGTCAGGGTATTCCAGAGTTTCCGGCGGGCCCTTTTCGATCCGGACGCGCTGGGCGGAAAGGCCGGCGGATTCCACGGCCTTCCGCGCCCCGGCCGCCCTGCCCTCGTCCGACAGGAAAACGTAGACCGTCAGCTCCGAGCGCCGGGCCAGCTCGACGCCGACGCGCTCGTCGTCCAGAACGATGCCGATCCCACGTTGCGCCCCGTAGATCTTGAGAATGTCCGCCGCTCCAGTCGGATCGTGAGCGTTTTGCGCCTCCCCCAGGAAGCCCAGCGCGATTACGCCGAGCACGGCCGCGAAGGTTTTCATGCTAGCGCCCGGACGGCATTCCCGAACTTGACGAACGTGAAGCCCGCGACGGCCAGGAAGACGGCCGCGTTGAGGTCGCGGCAGACAGTGGCTCTCCGGCTCACGGCCCGCACCTCCTCGCTTCCTGAAGGACGGCGTCGTAGGCGGCGTGTGGCGATCAGCGCCTCTTTCGCAGCAGCACCAGTCCGGCCGCCAAGGCCGCTCCGAGCCAGGCCCCCCCGGCACTCGGCCAGGCGCCGATCGACCCGCATCCGCAGCCATCGGACTTGTCGCCGCCGCCGGAGCCCGGCGTAGGGCCGGACCCCCCGGGAGGCGGCGTGGGAGGGGGGGCCGGGGGAGGCGCCGGGGGCGACGGCCCGCTGCCGGCCGCGTGCCGGTAGAGAAACACCTTCGGAACGAAGGCGTCCAGTTTGACGAACATCGTCACGCCGTGATTGGCGATGGGCGTCGCGAACACGCACCACATCGTGCCGGCGGCCGGGGAGGCCGGGGAGGGACACGTCTGCACCGGCGCCGTGCAGTCGCTTTCCAAGGTGTACGTGCCCGTCTGGATATTGAAACTCGTGAACTTTCCGTCCCCCGAGAAGATGAGGAAGTCGCCGCTCACGGGGTCCACCGTGGTCACGGTGCCCCGGTTGATGTATCCGAGTTGAACGGGGGCCTGGGGCAGTTCCGTAACGGCGCCGTCGCTCGTCAGTTTCCAGTTGCGCCGGTTGTTGCCTCCGGTAAGCCATACGAGTTTGTGCACCGGGTTGTACGTCGCGCTGGCCAGACCCGCCGCCCCCGCCGTGTCAAAGCCGCTCGCCGGCCCCAATCGCTGCCACGCATTCGTGGTCCGCTTGTAGAGGAAGACGGTGCCGATATCGGCGCTCCAATCCTGGATCCACTGCACCAGGCCGTCCATCTCGCGGAAATAGGCGCAGGAGCCGTGATACCCCGTCGTGCCGCCCCCGGCGTCAAGAGGTGGGGTGGCTGTCCAGGTGTTGGCGCCGATGGAGTAGCGCTGCCACGTTCCCGACTTGGGGCCGCCGCCCGTGGTGTAGTACTCGCGGAAGTAGAACTCACCGCGCGCGGGATCCATGTTCGATTGATTGTGGAAGTTGTGGTTGGTACCGAACGGGTACCACGGCTGGTCGGGCATGACCGTCCAGGCGTTGTTGCTCTCCGTGTACCGGATCCACTTGGTGGCCGTGACGCCCCAGTTGTGATCGCTCCCGATAAAATGGAGCTGGCCGGACGCGGGGTCCCAGGCGCCGTTGTTGGCGTCGCCCACGATCGTCGACGCGTTGCCGCCGCCGTGGTCGGCGGAAGAGAGTGCGTTGGCGAGATTCGTCGTCGTCAGTTCGGCCCACATTCCGGGCGCCATGGACGCCGCGAGCTCGCCCAGGGCCGTCGCGCCCTGGGGGCTCGGCGCGGCGTGGGAGAACGGGATTCCGCCGCTTCCGGTCAGCCCGGCGGCCAGGAAGCACGCCATGCCCAACTCGCGGACCCTTCCCATCATCGGCCCCTCCGGGCGGCTTTGTAGCGGTAGACCCACGTGTCACCGTCGCCCCCGCCGTAGCTTCCCTCGTAGACAAGGACGGCGTTCTGCGCCGGGTCGTAGTAGGCGTGGGACATCGTCGCGCCCCTCTCCCCCGGCTTGACCCCGCCCGTCGGGGGAGGCTGAAGGCACCACTCTTTCTTGTCGATATCCAACGCCCAGACGTACGTGTCGTCGCAAGGAAGGCCCAGCTTCTCGAAGTGCTTGCCCGTGTCGTACACCTTGAAGTTGGACTTCGTGTAGACGGTCAAGGTCGTGGCGTTGACGGAATCGTAGACCAGGATCCCGCAGTTCCCGTCCAGGTTGACAAACGGCGTCTTGGCCGCGGGTACGATTTTTTCCAGGGTCCCCTGGACAGGGTCGAGGATGAACGTGCCGCCGGGTTGCGTGTTGCTGATCACCATCACTTTACGCCTCGAGTCGTAGACGATCGGGGAGTTGGAACTGATGTAGTCCGAGGGGTCGACCTTCCGCGTGAGCTTCCGCCCTTCCCACTTTCGAGATTTCGGATCGAAGAGTTTAAGGGTGTTCTGGTCGTCCTTGTACATCGGGACCACGACGAATTTTCCCAGCGGCGGGAAGTAGCGGAAGGTCGAAGCGTAACCGGCGACCCGTGCGGAATCGTCGCTGTGGACCCACGACCACTTGTTGGTCTTGAGATCGTACTTCCATAAGGTCGGCCCTTTCACGGCCCTTTTGGACAGGGCTTCCTCGTACTCCTTCCCGGTGAAGCTCAGCCGGACCTTCAGGCTGTCGATGTGGAGGTGCGAGCCCCCGGTGTAAAGTCCTTGCCAGCTGCATCCCGCGTCAGTGTACAGCCAGAGCGCGTGGCCGTCCGAGTCGTAATCCATCGCGCCCCACTGATGGCCCGCCAGCGGACGCTCTTCCCGGGTCATGAGGACCGCGTCCTTGAGCTTGAGCACCCCGGGGTCCTGGGCCGCGTGAGCCTCGGCCTTGTGCAACTCCTTCCAGGCATTGGCGGCCATGTCGTAGGTCCAGAGATCGTTGCTGGACCCGCCGTGCACCGCCCCCCAGACGAACGCAACTTTCGCCTCCGGCGCGTAGGGCATCCACGGCGACCCGGAACGGACGATCGAGTGCGGCGTGGGGGTCCGGAGCTTCAGCCACGAGTTGTCGGGCATGGCCGCGACCTGCGGGTTGAGCGGACCGGCGGACCTGCCCCGGGCCTTCTCCGGAGCGGCTTCCTTCCCTTCCTGCGCCGCCGCCGGCAGGGCCGGAAGAGCGCCTAACCCAAAGGCACAAAGGCCACAAAGAAGACCGCGTAGGCCTTTCGCCCCGCGAAAGCTTCGCAGGGCCGGTGCCGCGGCGACACGCATCATGGCGGATCCTCCTCCGGCTCGCGCTGCAGATAGGGCCCCCCTCGAGCCTATCCCTCACATGAAAATCGACAGGTCCGCCTCAGCGAGCAGGAAGCTTGAAGAAGTGCACGTTCTCGTCGATGGAATTGACGACGATGAAGGCGCCGACGCTCGGGACGTACTGCCAGCGACCGAAGGTTCCGTTGGGCGCCGGGGTGGGCGCGCCGGGAGGGTCGTAGGCGGTCCACACCTTCGTGTCGAGGTCAAGCGCGTAGACGGGTCCGCCGGCCCAGCCCACGATCCGGTCGGCCACCGGATCGTAGTCCAATCCCGGCACCCCCGCGGCCACCAGCGCGTTTCCCCCAGTCGTCTTCAGGGACTCGCGCCGGAACTTCCCGTCCCGGAGATCGTAGACGTAAAGATCTCCATTCCCGACCATCACCAGCTTCCCACGCCGCGTGTCGACCGCGCTCGTCTGGTAGCCGTTGGAAAAGTCGGCCTCATTGTGTCGGGTCCAGACGTTGGCGTCGTAGTCGTACGAGTAAAGTCCGGGACGGCCGTAATTGGATTCCGGCCACCACAGCTTCCGCGAAACCGGGTCGTAGGCGCACGTGCTTCCGTGGTGCGGGGACGGGTTCTCTCCCGACGGCTTTCGATTCTCCCAGCGCCCCGCGGCGAAATCGAAAACCCACGTGAGCGGCGAGACCAGCCCCCGCCGCGCGGAGCCGGCCAGGTCCCCTCCGCAGGCGAAGAACCGGCCCGCGTGCGCGAGGTACGCCAGGCCGCCATACGTGGAACGCGCGTTCGGCGTCCCGTCCGCATTGACGGGGCCCCCGTCGACGGGGTCCGCGGTCGGATCGGACAGGCGTTCCCAGGAGAGCCTGTCGACTTTGAACGCATAAAGCTCGTTGCCGTGGTACTGAGTCGGACCCCCTCCCCAGACGAGGAGCTGATTCCGGCCGCTGTCGAAAGCGCCGCCGGACCAGCACGCCGTGATATTCTCCGGGCCCAAGGCCTGGATCTTCGGGTATTTCTCCGCCTCCGGAACGACCCGCCGGAGATGCGTGCCGGGCACGGCAAGCCAGCTGTTGGGCGGCATCTGGCAGACCCGCTCCACGCCGGCGGAGAGCTTCCCCGGGACGTTCGTCGAGGCGACCGGCTTCGCCACGAGCTCTACCCCTGCCGCCGCCACCGCCGTGTGGCCGCTCAGAACGTCGACCGCCTTCCCCGCCAGGTTCTTCAGCCGGACCTTGCCCTCTTTGACCTCGAGCGTGGTCCCCTTCTTCGGGTCCGGGTCCACGACCAGCCGGAGCGTCGTCCCGAGAACTTTTGCTTCTCCTTGGGGCGTGGCGAACACCATCGACCGGCCCGAAGGCTGCCTTGTCACGACCGCTGAGACGGTTCCTTTCGCCAGCGTGACCCGCTTGCCCTCCTCCCCTTCCTGCAGCGTTCGAATAACCGCGTCCCCTCCCACGTCGAGCCGCGTCCGGTCGGGATATGCCATCACGGCGGCGCTCCCCGCCCCGACCGTCTCCAGGCCCTGTCCCGAGAGGAGGTCTTGGCCGGACGCGACCCGACTCCGTTCGGGCAGGAGAAGCACGGTTCCACGGACGCTTTCCAGCCTGGCGATGGCGGAGGGTTTCTCTCCCCCCAGGAACAAGAAGGCTCCCGCCAGTGCGACGAGCGCGACGGCCGCCGCGGCAAGCCACCTCCAGAATCGACCCCGCGTCGCCCCCATCTGCGACTCGACCCGCCGAATGAACCGGGTTTCGTCGCGCTTGGCCTCGAGACGCCGGAAGAAGGAATGCTCGAAAGTCGCGGAATCCCGTTCGGCCCTCTTTCGCGCCCGCAAAAGGCCGTGCAGTTTCGCGTCTTCCAGGAACTCCCGCCGAAGCGCCCCGTCGCCCTCGAAGGCGCCGGCGAGGGCGCCTTCCTCTTCGGAGGAAAGCGCGGCCCCCGAAAGGTACTTTGCCCAGACCGCCCTGATTTCGTCGGCCGTCATGAGGCCTCGCTCCCGCCGAGCTTGAGGTCGATGCACTGGCGGAGCGCCCGGCGGATGCGCAGGAGCGTCATCCACACCGCGCTTTCCTTCTTCCCCGCTTCCCGCGCGAGGTCGACCGCGCTCCGACCGTTGTAGTAGAACTCTTCGACGAGCCTCGAGCTCCCCTTCGGCAGGCCCTCCAGACATTCGTCCAGGGCGCGGATTTCCCCGGCCTGCCGGGCCTCCGGCGAATCCGCCACGAGGTCCCGACGGAGCCCCTCCGCCAGAACGGAGTCCATGGAGCGCCGCTCGCGCGCGCGGCGGGCGGCCGCGTCCTCGAGGTACCTCAAGGCCCGGTGGCGCGCGATCCCGAGAATCCAGGTGCGGAGGGGCGACTCCCCGCGAAACGTCCGGAGGGTCC
>Ga0187892_10010305_pt1 | contig 11909 bp, 10 predicted proteins | sample MA1701073metaG_FD_139345 | JGI IMG/M metagenome (GOLD analysis project Ga0187892, IMG submission 139345) | Bio-ooze microbial communities from a basaltic lava cave in the Kipuka Kanohina Cave System on the Island of Hawaii, USA - MA170107-3 metaG ...
AGCGCGCCTTCGTCGAGCGCGGCGCCGCGCAGTGCGGGATCTGCACCCCGGGATTCCTCCTCGCGGCGGAGGCGCTCCTGCGCGAGACGCGCGCCCCCTCGACGGACGCGATCCGCGTCGCGCTCGCGGGAAACCTCTGCCGCTGCACCGGCTACGCGAAGATCCTCGACGCCGTGCGCGCCGCGGCCGGAGAGCGCGATTGATCGGCCCGCGCGCGATCGTCCCCCGCGACCTCGACGACGCGGTCGCGAGGCTCGCCGAGCGCGATGCCGGCGTCCGAATCGTCGCGGGAGGGACCGACGTGATGGTCGAGGTGCAGGCGGGGACCTTCCGCGGCACGGCGCTCCTCGACCTCTGGAAGATCGAAGGCCTCCGAGGGATCCGGCGGGAGAACGGCATCCTCTCGATCGGAGCGCTCGAGACCTACACGGATCTCCAGCGCGATCCCCTCGTGCGAGCGCACCTCCCCTCGCTCGTGGCCGCCTCCGCGACGATCGGAGGGATCCAGATCCAGAATCGCGGCACGATCGGAGGCAATCTCGCCAACGCCTCCCCCGCCGGCGACACGCTCCCCGTGCTCCTCGCCCTCGACGCGGAGGTCGAGTGCGCGTCGAAGGCGGGCCGGCGGCGGATCCCCGTGCGGGACTTCTTCACCGGCTACCGCAAGACGGCGCTCGCACCCGAGGAGATTCTGACACGGGTGCTCGTCCCCGTTCCCGTGGAAGAGCGGCTCCTCTTCCGCAAGATCGGGACCCGCGCCGCGCAGGCGATCTCGAAGGTCGTCCTCTCGGCGTCGATTCGGCTCCGCGGCAGGGCGATCGAGAGGATCCGCATCGGCGCGGGCTCGGTCGCTCCCGTCCCGGTCCGGCTGCGCCGGACGGAGGGGATCCTCGAGGGACGCGCCCTGGAGCCCGCGCTCGTCGAGCGCGCCGCCGCCGCGGCCGCGGCGGAGGTCCGGCCCATCGACGACGTCCGCTCCACCGAGACGTACCGCCGACGCGTGACGGGAAACGTCGTGCGGCGCTGGCTCCTCGAGATCCTCGCGGCGTGACGCGCCCGCGCGGGGCCGACGGGATCGCGGCGAGCGCGGCGCTCCTCCTCTCCGCCTGCGTCTCCGCGGTCGTGCCGCCCGATGCACCGGAGGACCCCGTGTCGGTCGTCCACCGCAAGGAGGCGAGACACGGGGGGCTCCTCCTCCCCCGGGAGGAGGGCGGCTTCGTCGAGTACGGATTCGGCGACCGCGACTGGTACGCCCTCGGGAAGGACTCCTGGTTTCACGTCTTCGACACGCTCCTCTGGCCGACGATGGGAACGCTCGGCCGCCGCGAAGTCGAGGCGAGCGACCTCGCCGGCCTCGAGCGGATCTACCCCCACTCCCGCCTCACCCCGATCGTCGTCGGCGAGGCCGAGATCGCGCGGCTGCGGGAGCGCCTCGAGGGCGAGTTCGCCGTCCGCCGCGAGACCCGCGTCTACAACTCCGACTACGCCCTCTTCTTCGTCGAGCACGAGGACGGCTTCTGGCTCCTCCACAACTGCCACGACGCGGTCGCGGAGTGGTTGCGCGAGCTCGGATGCACCGTCGCGCGCGCTCCCGTCCGCCTCGGGCTCTCCGTGAGGCGCGCCGGGGCCTACGGGCGGACGGCGACGGTCGTCGCGTTCGAGAGAAGCCAGGCGGAGGCGGCGGGATCGAACGCGGCGGCCTGGAGGACGACGGGGAGGTAGGCGATTCCCGGCGAGAAGCCGCCGAGCGGCAGCGTGAGCGAGAACGCGCCCGTCGCCGAGAGGTTGCCCGACGCGATCGGGGCGAAGAGGAAAGGATCGACCAGCAGCTCGCCGAGTGCGCCCGACCCGAGAGGGACGTACGCCGGGGAGACGGCGATCACGAGGAGGAACGCCGCGCCCGCCGGACCGTTCGTCACGTCGAAGGTCGCGCTTCCCGAGAGGGTGAGCGATCCCGAGGCCTCGAGGACCGGGAGCGCCGGCGCGCCGAAGGTGATCCCGGCGCCGCTCGTCTGGGGAATGGGCGGGCAGCTGTTGCCCGAGCCATGGAAGAGGGGGACGGAATGGACGCTCGCGGTGCCTCCCGAGGACGTCACGACCGCGGGCGGCAGGAGAGGCGACGGTGGAACGCAGAAGGTGGCGCCGGGAAACGCCCCTCCCATGACGAGGGAGGTCGGACCTCCGGAGATCCGTACGAACGCCGCATCCACGGAGATCGCCGGCGAGGGAACTCCGGCACTGCTGGAGATCGAGGTTCCCCCGCCCCCTCCGGTGACCTGGCAGTCGCCGAGCGAGACCTCGCTCCCCGCGAGGGCCGCGACGGCCGGCGCCCCGTCTCCTCCGGGAGCGAACGCGCAGCACGCTCCGGCCCCCCCGAGGAGGACGGAGGACGAGACGTGCGCGCGGCCGCCTCCGTCGACGACGAGCCCGAAGCCGGCGGGGTTGGGCACGCCCGCGAACCCGTGGCAACCGGGCCCGCCCGTGATCTGCGAGCGCGTCACGTGGACGGTCGCGTCGAGGACGTAGAGCCCGGCGTTCAGGGTCGGCCCGTAGGGGCTCACGCAGGAAGAGCCGTCGATCGCGACGTCGGCGAGCTCGGCGCGCGTCGACGCCCCCGAGATCGTGACCCGGGGGCCCAGGGTGAGGAAGCCGCCGAGCGTGGACGTGAACCGCATCCCGTCGACGTAGGCGAGGGAGCCCGACGGCACGTTCGTGATCGCCGACGTGAAACCCGTCGGCGCGAGACCCGAGACGATCGTCGTCCCCGATCCGGAGCCGGCGATGCGCAGCCCCTTCCCCGACAGGGCGAAGTGGGTGTAGACCCCCGGCTGGACGACGAGGATGTCCCCGTCCGCCGCGGCCGCGATGGCCGGCGGGATGTCCGGGAAGTTGACGCCCGGACCGGGAGTGTCGTCGACGACGAAGATCGTCTGGAGGAGGAGGAGGGGGAGCATGTTCCGAGGGACGATGCACCATGGTACCCCGACGATTCGACCCGGTTCGGGGCGCGATCACCCGCGCAGCGCGCGCAGGAACTCGCGCACCTTCCGGTGCCCGAGGGGCGTCTGGCGGACCGCGAGCGTCGTCCCGAACACCTCGATCGCCGTCCGGGGATCCTCCTCCCAGGATTCGGGGAGGACGAACCGGCGCACGAGATCGACGACGACGTCCTCCGTGAGGCCGCTCGCCGGCCGCTCCGAGGGCTCCGGCGGCCCCGGCGGCTCTCGTCCCGGAGGCACGAGTCCGACGTACTCGGGCCCCGGGAAATCGCGGATGCGGACGGTCAGGTGCGCGATGGAGTAGAGGCGGAGGCTCACACGCGGCCGCGCCTCCTCCGGGGTCGTCAGGAGGAAGAGCGAGTTCTTGTAGAGGAAGCGAATCCCCGCCGTCTCGGCGAGAACCCCCATCGTGGAGAGGACCGAGACCCTCTCGAGCCGCAGCGTCACCGGATCGAGCGCCCCTTCCGCCGCGGCCTTGCGGAGCGCCGGGTGGACGACGAAGTCGAGGCCGCTCGCCGCCGAGAGCGCGCTCGCGAGGAAGTCCGGGCCGGCGTCCCGGAACTCGAAGCTCGTCCTCGCCTTCCGCAGCGCGGCGACTCTCGCGGCGAAGGCCCGCTCCTCGCGTTCGTCGTAGAGGAGAACTCCCTCGGGAGTGTCCGCCGGGACCCCGAGGGTGAGGGCGACCGCGAGGAGGGAAAGCATGGAGCCGTCCGGGCCCCCTCTTGTACCGTGCTTCCGCTCCTCGGATACACCGGGGGAGCCGCCGGACCGCCGTTGACTTCGACCGCGCGGGGCCGAACATTCGGCGGCCCGAGATCCCCGAGGTTCGAGGAGTCTCCATGCACGTCGAGTACGGCGCGGCCGCGCTCCCCGTCATCGTCGGCGTCACGCAGGTGATGAAGGACGCGTTCCGGATCTCGAAGCGCCTCGTCCCTCTCCTCTCCCTCGGCCTCGGCCTCGGGACCGGAGCCCTCCTCTACCGCGAGCACGGCTGGACCCGCGCGCTGATGGAGGGGCTCATCCTCGGTCTCGCCGCCTCGGGGCTCTACTCCGGCCAGAAGGCGGTGCGCGGTGCCTGACTTCGGCGGCGCGGACGTCTCCCTTCCCGATCCCCTCGAGTCCAAGGTCCGCCGGGTGCTCCGGGAGTGGCGCTCGCTCCGGAAGGCGGAGCGCCTCTGGGGCCGCGACCCCTCCCTCTGGACGGACGCGGACGAGGGGGGATGGCTCGGATGGCTCGGCATCCCGGAGTCGCTTCCCGTCGATCCGCTCCGAGCCCTCGCCGAGGACGTGCGGCGCGACGGCTTCTCCCACGCCCTCCTCCTCGGGATGGGAGGCTCGAGCCTCTGCCCCGAGATCCTCTCGAGGAGCTTCGGGCGCGCCGCGGCCTTCCCCGCGCTCCTCGTCCTCGACTCGACCGACCCCGCCCAGATCGCCGCCTTCGAGAAGAGGATCGATCCCGCGCGCACCCTCTTCGTCGTCTCGAGCAAGTCGGGAACGACGACGGAGCCCCTCGCGCTCGCGGCCTACTTCCTGGAGCGCGCGAGGGAGGCGGTCGGTCGCGAGAGCGCGGGCCGGCACTTCCTCGCGATCACGGATCCCGGCTCCCGCCTCGAGAGTCTCGCCGGAGGCGAGGGGTTCCGCGCGGTCCTGCCGGGCGTGCCGGAGATCGGCGGGCGCTTCTCCGCGCTCTCGAACTTCGGGATGGCGCCGGCGGCGCTGATGGGCGTCGACGTCGGGCGACTGCTCGACGCGGCGCGCCGCATGGCTCGGGCCTGCGGCCCGAAAACGCCCGTCGAAGAGAATCCGGGAACGGTCCTCGGCACGATCCTCGGCGTCCTCGCGACGGAAGGGCGCGACAAGGTCACCCTCTTCGTCTCGCCGCGCATCTCGGGCCTCGGCGGCTGGCTCGAGCAGCTGCTCGCCGAGTCGACGGGGAAGAAGGGAAAGGCGTTGATCCCGGTCGACGGAGAGCCGCCGGGGCCGCCGGAGGCCTACGAGAAGGATCGCCTCTTCGTCCAGATCCGGCTCGAGGGGAACACGAGCGTCGAGACCGACGCCGCCGTCGACCGGCTCGCGCAGGCGGGACACCCCGTCCTCCGCTTCACGATCGAGGACGCGTACGGCCTCGGCCGGGAGTTCTTCCGCTGGGAGTTCGCAACGGCGGTGGCGGGCTCGATCCTCGGCGTGAATCCCTTCGACCAGCCGGACGTCGAGGCGAGCAAGGTCGCCACCCGCGAGCTGACCGCCGCGTTCGAGGAGACGGGCGCGCTCCCCCCCGAGGCGCCGGCGCTCGAGGAGGGAGGGCTCCGCCTCTTCGCGGACGGGCGGAACTCCCGCGCGATCTCGGAGGCGGCGGGAGGGCGCGGGACGGTCGCGGACTGGCTCCGCGCGCACCTCGCGCGGATCGGACCGGGGGACTACTTCGCGCTCCTCGCGTACGTCGAGAGGACCGGGGCCCACGAGGAGCCGCTCCGGGAGATTCGCGGCGCCGTCCACGCCCGCAAACGGGTCGCCACCTGCCTCGGGTTCGGTCCGCGCTTCCTCCACTCGACGGGCCAGGCCTACAAGGGAGGCCCGAACACGGGGGTCTTCCTCCAGATCACCTGCGAGGACGCGGCCGACCTACCGATCCCCGGCCAGCGGGCCACCTTCGGCGTCGTCAAGGCGGCGCAGGCGAGGGGCGACTTCCAGGTCCTCGCCGAGCGGGAGCGGCGCGCGCTCCGCGTCCACCTCGGCGCGGACGTGGCGGGCGCGCTCGCGCGGCTCCGCGCGCAGGTCGAGCGGGCGCTCGGCGGTTGACCCCGATTCGAGGAGGCGATCCATGCAGCTCGGAATGATCGGTCTCGGGCGGATGGGCGCGAACATGGTCCGGCGCCTGATGAAGGCCGGGCACTCGTGCGTCGTCCACGACCGCAACGCGGCGAACGTCTCGGCCCTCGCGAGGGAGGGCGCGACGCCGAGCGCGTCCCTCGACGAATTCGTGCGCCGGCTCGAGCGGCCCCGCGCCGCGTGGGTGATGGTCCCCGCCGGCGAGGCGACGGAGGGGGCGATCGCGGCCCTCGCGGAGCGGATGGAGCCGGGGGACGCGATCGTCGACGGCGGCAATACGTTCTGGAAGGACGACCTGCGGCGCGCGAAGGCGCTCGCGTCGAAGAAGATCCACTACGTCGACGTCGGGACGAGCGGCGGGATCTGGGGGCTCGAGCGGGGCTACTGCCTCATGATCGGCGGGGAGGCCGAGGTCGTGCGCCGCCTCGACCCGATCCTCCGCACGCTCGCGCCGGGGAAGGGGGAGATCGCGCGGACGCCCGGGCGGCCCGCGCAGAGGGGAACGGCGGAGGCGGGCTATCACCACTGCGGGCCCAGCGGCGCGGGCCACTTCGCGAAGATGGTCCACAACGGGATCGAGTACGGCCTGATGCAGGCGTACGCCGAGGGGCTCGACATCCTGCGCAACGCGGGCCGCGAGGACCTCCCCGAGGAGTACCGCTTCGCGTTCGACCTCGCCGAGGTCGCCGAGGTGTGGCGCCGGGGAAGCGTCGTGGGGTCCTGGCTGCTCGACCTCACCGCGAGCGCGCTCCTCGAGGACGCCGACCTCGCGCGGTACACCGGCTTCGTCCAGGACTCGGGGGAGGGTCGATGGACGATCTTCGCCGCCATCGAGGAGGCCGTCCCCGTCGAAGTCCTCTCCGCGGCGCTCTTCGCGCGCTTCCGCTCCCGCCAGGAGCACACTTTCGCCGAGAAGGTCCTCTCGGCGATGCGCCACAAGTTCGGCGGCCACGTCGAGCGGCCGGCGGGCGGCTAGCGCGCGACTTGCGGGCCCGCGCCCTCGGCCGGCGGCCGTCTTGTTTATGGGTCAATTACGTCAAAGACCCACATGCTGGACAGGCTCGTGGGAACCCGACTCGCTCGGTCCAAGACGAGCGTCCTCCTGCTGGGGCCCCGCCAGGTGGGAAAGTCGACTCTCTGCAAGGGCCTGCGGCCCGTCCGTACGGTGGATCTCGCCGACGAGTCCGAGTTCCTCCGCTACTCGAAGGATCCGGGCATCCTCCGACAGGAACTGCGCGCGCTCGCCGAGCCCGGCCTCGTCGTCGTGGATGATGTGCAGCGCGTGCCGGCGCTCCTGAACGTCGTCCAGGTGCTCCTCGACGAGCCCCGCAATCGGCTCCGGTTCGTGCTCACCGGCTCCAGCGCGCGCAAGCTCCGTCGCGGAAGTGCGAACCTCCTGCCGGGTCGGGTCGTGCTGGAGCATCTCGACCCTCTCACCCCGCGCGAGCTCCCCCCGCCGTTTGACCTCCCGCGCGCCCTTCAGGTCGGCATGCTCCCCGGCATCCATCTCGGCGGCGAAGGCGCGATCGACATCCTCGGGACCTACGCCGAGTTCTACCTCCGCGAGGAGGTCCGGGCTGAAGCGCTTACGAAGAACATCGGGGCCTACGCGCGCTTCCTCGACGTCGCGGCCGTCGTGAGCGGACAGTGGCTCAACTACACGAAGATCGCCTCCGACGCCGAGATCCCGAAGGAGACGATCCGCCGGTTCGTCGAGATCCTCGAGGACACGCTGCTCCTGTTCCGCGTCCCTCCGTTCCGTCTCCGACGGAAGGTCTCCCGGCGCGTTTCCCGACGAGACCGTTTCCTCCTCTTCGACGTCGGCGTCCGCAACGCGATGCTCGGCCTGCACCGCCGCCCGATCCCTCCCGTCCAGCTCGGAGCGACGTTCGAGCAGTGGTTTCTCCTTCAGGCGATCTACCTCAACCGTGCGCTGCGGAAGGGGTGGGCGATCTCCTCCTACCGGACCGAGTCGGGAGCGGAGGTCGATCTCGTGATCGAGCGCGACGACGACGTCGTCGGGATCGAGATCAAGGCGAGCCGCAACGTGGCCGCGTCCGAGACGCGCGGCCTCTTCTCGCTCGCCGAGACGATCGGCGCGAAGACGCCCTTCGAGAAACGAGTCGCGTACCTGGGGGAGACCGAGCGCCTTCTCGACAATGGAGTTCGAGTCTCCCCCTACCTCGACCTCCTCGATGAGGTCTTTTCCGGCTAGCGCGCGGCGACGTCGAAGAGGATCACGTCCGCGCGCAGCGCGAGGATCGGCCGAAACTCGAGGCCGCCCCGGCTCTCGATCGCCGCGTTCCGCCCCCACTCCGAGACGGCGAGGAAGGTCCACCGCGAGACTCCCCGCGTGCGAAACAGGGCGACGAGGGCGTCGTGCTCCTCCTCGCTCTCCGCGAGGAGGACGCGCCGATCGAGGTAGACGGGGCCGAGGATCTGGGCGAACCATCCCTCGTCCGCCACGACGACGTCGGACGCTTGTCCTTCGACCGCCGAGAGGAGGGCGATCGAGCGCCGGGTCATCTCGCCGAGGACGCGCACTCCTCTCTCCTGGACGAGGAACGAGAGCGCGAGGAGGGCGAGGGGGGCGACAGCGGCGAGGGCGCGGCCGGACCGCGTCCGGAGCCGCTCCGCCACGGCCGCGAGCGCCAGGACCGCTAGCGCGACGTAGGCGGGCAGGAGATACCGCGGGCCGAACTGGGCGCCGCCCGCGTTGGGCGCCGTCGCCGAGACCGCGCCGACGTAGAGGGCGACGGTCCACCGGATCGTGCGGAGCGCGGGCGCCGCCGCGCCGCTCGAGCCGCGGAGCGGCGCGAGCGCGAGGAGGACGAAGGGCGCGCTGCTCCAGAGATCCTGGTGGATCGCGTTCGGGCGCGGCGCGAGGTACCCCCACGTCGCCGCGGCGGCGAGCACGAGAAGGAGGGGTGCCTCGAGCGCCGGCCGCCGGAAGATCCACGACGCCGCGAGTGCCGCCAGCGCGATCCAGAGCCACGGACGCGTCGCGTCGTCGAGGAGGAGGTCGGAGAGGATCGGCCCGCGCGTCTCGAGGAAACCCCGGACGAACTCCGATTCCCCCGATCCGTAGTGGAAGGCGACGTCCGGGCCGAGGAGATGGCCGAAGACGCGCGCGTTGTAGAGGAGGAGGGGAAGGACCGCGAGCGCGGCGCCGAGGAGGATCGGAGCCGTCGATCGCCGGTCGCGCATCCACGCCGCGACGGCGAGCGCGGGAACGAACCACGCCGACTCGAGGCGCATCCAGAACGCGATCCCCGCGAGAACGCCCGACGCGACGAAGAGCGCCCGGCGGCTGCGCTCGAGACCCGCGAGGAGCGCCACGAGGCTTCCGCCGAGGAGCGCGGTCGAGAAGGCGTGCTCCCACAGGACGAGCGCGTAGAACGCGAGCGGCGTCGCGAGGCCGGCGACGAGGAGCGCGAGCACGGGCGGGAGATCGGGGATCGCTCGGCGCGCCATGAGGGCCGCGGCGAGCGCGGCGGCCGCGGCGCCGAGGATCGAGGGAAGGTAGAGGCCGGGGAACCCGAGCGCCCGGTAGAAGGGGACGGCGAGCGCGGCGTAGGCGTGGGAGAAGATCGAGTAGGAGCGTCCCTCGTGGGTCCAGGTGAACATCTTCGGGAGGGGCGAGAATCGGCCCTCCGGATCGAGATCCTTCGCGGGGTACGGGAGAGCCGGATCTCCGAGCCCTCCGCGGGCGAGGTGCTGGACGAGGAGGGCCTTCATCCCCTGGTCGTTCGCCCAGACGCCGCGGGTGTGGACGACCGCGTGGAGGAGAAAGAGGTAGAGCGCGCCGAGGAAGGCCGCGCCGCACGCGGCGCGGAAGAGGAGCGCGGGTCGAGAGATCGGGCTCGGCAAGGGCGGCCCGGAGGCTAGTGCCCCGCGGCGGGAGCGGGAAGCCCGTCCGCGGTAGACTCTCGTCCCCTCCCTCCCGAAAGAGCCCCCCGTGTCGGCAAACCCCCTCGTGCTCCTGCTTGCGATCCTCCCCGCCCTCCATCCCGACCCGGTGGAGAAGAGCGTCGGAGGCGACGTGAAGAAGACCTACTTCCTCTTCGGCGCCGACGACGCGAAGAAAGGGGAGAAGCGGAACCTCCTCCTCGTGATGCCGGGAGGGCACGGCCAGGCGAAGGAGTTCCTCCCCTTCCTGACGAACCTCCACAAGAGCGTCGGGAACGGATTCGTCTTCGCCGCCCTCTCCGCGCCGCAGTGGAGCCCCGAGCAGACGGAGAACGTCGTCTGGCCGACGGAGCGGTCGCGCAAGTCGCTCCGGGGGGTCGAGTTCTCGACGGAGACCTTCCTCCGCGAGGTGCTCGAGGACGTGAAGTCGAACGCTTCCTTCAAGATCTCGAAGGCCTTCGTCTTCGCGTGGTCCTCGAGCGGGCCCGCGCTCTACGCGGCCTCGATGGAAAAGGACGCCCCCTACGACGGCTACTACGTCCTCGCATCCGTGTTCAAGCGCGACGACCTGCGCTTGAGCGCCGCGCGGGGCCGGCGGTTCTACCTCCAGCAGGGGACGGAGGATCGCGTCACGCCGCTCCGCTGGGCGGAGGAGGCGGCGGAGACCCTGAAGAAGAGCGGCGCCGTCGTGAAGCTCGACGTCTACCAGGGGGGCCACGGCTTCGGCCAGCCGAATCCCTTCGGCGCGGTGCGCGCCGCCCTCGACTGGCTCGACTCCGGGAAGTGAACGTACGGCACCCGCTACCTTTTTCCCAAATCCCCGCCCCCGACCTCCCCCCCGATCCCCCGACCCGGCGTGAGCGAATCGAAACGGGTCCCTCTCGTCGGCGTCGCGCTGACGTCCGGCTCGGCGCTCGTCGTCCAGGTCGCGCTGACGCGCGTCTTCTCGATCACGCTCTGGCACCATTTCGCCTCTCTCGTCGTCGGGCTCGCGCTCCTCGGGTTCGGGGCGGCGGGAGCGGTCCTCGTCGCGAGGGGAGGCGCGATCCGGGAGGGAGAGGGGTCCGCGGAGGAGGTGCTCGCCCGGCGCGCGCGCCTCGCCGCGGTCGGGATCGCGGTCGGGTTCGCGCTCTCCGGTCCGATCACCGTCGACGCGCTCGCCGTCTTCCAGGACCCCTCCGTCATCGCCGCGCTCGCGCTCCTCATCGTCCTCGCGACGATCCCGTTCTTCGGGGCGGGCGCGGTGCTCGCGACGGCGCTCGCGGCCTATCCTCGTCGCGCCGGAGCCGTGTACGCCGCCGACCTCTGCGGCGCGGGGATCGGCGCCGTCGTCGCCGTCGCCCTCCTCGGCACGATCGGCGCGGCGCGCGCGATCTTCTTCGCCGCGGCGGCGCTCGCCGTCGGCGCCGTCGCCTTCTCCCTCGCGTCGGGAATCCGTTCGACGCTGAAGTCCGCCTCCGTGGCGGCGGTCCTCGGGCTCTGCGCGTTCGGGCTGCGGGAGGACGACCCCTGGATCCGCCCCGCGCCGACGAAGGAGATCCAGGCGATCCTCGACAAGCTCGAGCACCGCGAGTGGAGCCCGATCGGGCGGATCGACGTCTCGAAGGAGATCGTGACGGGGCCGGCGATGGGAGGCGAGTTCTCGGCGAAGACCGTCGTCGCACGAAAGGTCCGCGGCGTGACGCAGGACGGCGCCGCTCCGACGCTCCTCCACAGCTGGGGAGAGGGGCTCTCCTCGATGCCCTTCCTGCGGCACGGGACATCCTCCATCGCGCATCACCTCCGCACGTCGCGCCCGGAGCCCTCCCCGGGGAAGACGCTCGTCATCGGCGTCGGCGGCGGGATCGACGCCCTCATCGCGATCGCCTTCGGCGCGAGCGAGATCGTCGGCGCCGAGGTGAACCCCGCGATGCTCCGGCTCCTCACCGAGGTCTACCGCGACTTCACGGGGAATCTCGCGGGCCGACCCGAGGTGCGGCTCGTCGAGGCGGAGGGGCGCGCCTTCGTGCGCGGGAGCCCGGACCGGTTCGAGGTGATCCAGCTCTCCGGCGTCGACACCTACGCCGCCCTCGCGCAGGGGGCGTACGCCCTCGCGGAGGCCTACCTCTACACGGTCGAGGCGGTGGAGGACTACCTCGACCACCTCGAGCCCGGCGGATTCGTCTCCGTATC
>Ga0187892_10010306_pt1 | contig 11909 bp, 14 predicted proteins | sample MA1701073metaG_FD_139345 | JGI IMG/M metagenome (GOLD analysis project Ga0187892, IMG submission 139345) | Bio-ooze microbial communities from a basaltic lava cave in the Kipuka Kanohina Cave System on the Island of Hawaii, USA - MA170107-3 metaG ...
TAGTACCGTGTCTCATAAATTTGTGAGCAGTTTGTAGGGCGTGCGAAGCGCGCCAAATCGCTGGCGCGTGGTACGCGCCCTACGGTTTTACCGCTAATGAACTTGCGAGACACGGTACTAGGAGGGTGTTAAAGTGGAAAGGTATAAACGTATGTCCACCATCAGTTTGACTTTGGATACCCAAGAGCTTGCACGCTACTACGAACAAATCAGTACTGCACATCAGTTCAAAACGGGGCAGATGCTCATCGAAGAACTTGCCATCGTACCGGGAGAAAGGGTACTCGATGTTGGCAGTGGGACTGGTCTGCTCGCGGAGCATGTGGCCGGGCTCGTCGGGCCCGCAGGTTCCGTTGTTGGGATCGATCCACTGCCGCTCCGGGTCGCGCTCGCGCAACACAAAGGGCGGTCGAACCTTAGCTTCAGGGTTGGCACTGCCTACGATTTGAGTGAATTTCTGGAAGCGTGTTTTGATGTCGTGTATCTCAACGCCGTGTTTCACTGGTTGCCGGAAAAGGTAGCGCCCCTGCGACAAATCTACCGAGTACTAAAAAGAGGGGGCCGACTGGGCCTCTCGACCGGCTCCAAAGATCATCCTAACCAGCTTCAGGTGATCAAGGCGCGAGTCCTCACACGCGAACCTTACAGCCGTTACGTCGAGGCCTTGGATGGTGGGGCACATCGCGTCAGTGTAGGTGAACTCCAGAGCCTATTGGGTCAGGTCGGGTTTGAGGAAAAGAAAATTGAAGTGCGGCCCCACGTGCATTATCACTCGACGCCAGAGGCGGCAGTCGAATTTGCCGAGGCGAGTTCGTTCGGCAATTTCCTCGGCCACCTTCCAGAAGAACTACGCATGGCAGCTCGCGAAGATATCAAATACGAACTGGAGCAATTCAGAACGCCTGAGGGTATACGTCGAGAGGGTGCCCGCATCATCGCGGTTGCTCTCAAGCCATAAACGAGAAGGAAAAAGAACAGAGGAAGCGCGGAGGAGAACAAGGACAGTAAGGAGACAACGCCATTGCCTGACCTTCAGTCTTTGAGAGAATTTGCGCTCAGGGTTTTCCCCTTCCTTTCTAAACTCTTTCCCTGAACTGCCGATGGCAAAGGAGACGGCACAAAGAGTAGTCAACCGGATTATCGGCAAACTGAAAAAAGAGCACCCAATGGCGGTCTCGGTCCTTTCCCCTCGTTACTGGAGTATTCAGGCAAAAAGTATCAGTGTAGTGATCGCGTACGTGCTTGTTTTGTGCGCGGTGTACAGTGGCTTCACCATGTATCTGGTCTCACGCGGAGAAAGAGAAACCCAAGAGCGATTCCAGCAAACCGTGGTGACGGTTGCTGCCCATCTTGACGCATATTTAGACTCTGGACGAAAGCAACTCGTTGCAGTTGCGAAATTCCCTGGGCTTATCAACGACTTGCGAATCGTAGGGGAAGCCCAAGAGATAACATCTTTGTCGGTATGGACAACGCCCCGCTATGGATTCCTCCAATCTCCCGTTTTTACAGGAGGGCTGTTTCTCTTGGACCGTAATGGTGTAGTGACCTGGACGGAGCCGCCACGACTCCCCTGGCTTGGTCGGACCTTGATCGACGCAGCCAGTGTCGCCCGTCTCTATACCGGAGAACACGAGGAGGTCTCGGGGGGCATGAGTGCCAATCAGTTCTTCGAGAGACCACACTTTGTGATGAGCGTGCCGATCTACGGTATACACGGAGAACTCAAAGGGGTCCTTGGTGGTGTGGTTGATCTGACTGGAGATGAACTGAGGAATTTCCTTAGTGCCCCTTCCCTCGATCGAGCCCAGTCTATCGAAGTCCGCGATCAGCAGGGGTGTATCCTCGCGAGCACTGAGAGTGATCGCCTCCTGAGGTGTTTCGTAGAAAAGCCACTTCCTGAAACGGTTCTGACGACGACGGTGAAGCTTGCTCAGGCTCCGTGGTATGTGCTTTCCAGGCAACCGCGTGAGATTGCGTTAGCCGAAGTGAAGCGTCTCCATCACTTCTTGTGGTGGATCGGGTTCGGTATGATCTTCCTGGCCGTAAATGTTGGTGGGCGATTTGTCAACAGCTTTGTCGGCTCGATCCATCGACTGACCGCCGCTGCGAAACGGATGGCGAGCGGCGATCTTTCCCAGCCAGTGGTGATTGAGGACCGGCAAGACGAACTAGCAACCCTCGCCGATGCTTTTGAACGTATGCGGGTGGAACTCGGACGGTCGCGAGCGATTCTCGAACAGCGTCTGAAAGAGCGAGAAGCCTTCATTCGGATTAAAGAAGAATTTCTGGCTAACGTATCCCACGAACTACGCACCCCACTCCATGTCATTATGGGATACACTGATATACTGACTGAGCAAGAAGGGGATGAACTCAAATTAGGGATGCTTGCTCACATTCGGACAAAGGCTGATCATCTCTTTCGTCTTCTTTCCGACTTGATGATGGTATCCGGAATAAACGCTGGGAAGACCTCCCTGAAAATTGGTTTCGTCAGGATTGCGGATTTAGTCGAAATTCTGACCTCTCTGGTCGACCGTTTGCGACAGGAGAAAGACCTTCGCGTGGCCTATGATGTTCCGGCGACCTTACCCACCATGGAAACCGATGGCCTCCGCCTCGAGCAGATTCTCTCGAACCTGGTGACGAATGCCGTCAAATTTACTGAGCATGGGCAGATTAGTATTCGTATCCGGTATGCCAGTCCACAAGACACAATGATTTTCGAGATCACGGATACAGGGATCGGCATTCCCAGCAAAGAACTCCCCTTTATCTTCGATGAGTTTCACCAGGTTGACGCGTCGGTGAGCCGTACCTACGGAGGGATGGGGTTAGGACTTGCCGTCGTGAAGAAACTGGTTGATCTCCTCCAAGGGGAAATTACCGTTGTCAGTCAACCTGGGGAAGGATCGACGTTTACCGTGACTCTACCACTACGATTGCAAGTGGACACACCCCAATCACAAGAGTTTCCATCCCTCATGCAAGCCGTGAGCTAAATCGAACTACAGAACTAAGAGCGTAAGTACGACGCTCCGTTGATATCGACGATCGTACCAGTGGCGAAATCCGCTTCGCCGGAGGCAAGAAAGGTCACAATCGCAGCGACTTCTTCGGGCCGTCCGACACGGCCTAGCGGGCTCTGTTGGCGAATCGCTTCTCCCCGCGGACTGGCAAGAATCGACGCCGACATGTCAGTTTCAACAAACCCCGGAGCGACCACGTAGACAAAGATATTATGCGGTGCCAAGGCCTGGGCGAGCGATTGGCTCATGGAGTTGAGCGCTGCTTTACTGGCAGCATAAGCCGGTGATTTGGGAGCACCACGAAACGCACCGCGAGACGACACATTGACAATGTGCCCACCACCCTGTTCGACCATGTGAGGAGCAACACAGTGCATGATATTGGCCGGGCCAACGAGGTTCGTATCGAGTGTCCGCTGCCACACATCTTGCCACTTCGGATAAGCGATGCGCAGGATCGGTTGCCATTCGTTAATGGCCGCATTGTTGACGACGACGTGAATGCGTCCCATGTCTCGAAGAATTGCGTTCACGAGGCTGACGACCTCTTCTCCTTTAGACACATCGGCCTGAAAAGTCTGGTGTGGACCGCCAGGTAACGAGGTCAACGTTTGCTCCGCGGCGGCACGGTCGCGGTTGTAATGAATTGCTATCCGTGCCCCATGTTTGGCGAACCGCTGGGCAATGGCGCGACCAATACCGCGCGACGCACCGGTGACTAGCACCACTTTCCCGGTGAAGTCCATTGTTGCTGTTACCTTACGCTTTTGCACTCGGACGAGCAGAGACTGCGGCATACCAACGTTGCGTATTCTTGTTGCCAGCCGGAATAGGGAGGTTTGCGCGATTCATCGCACCTTCGACAGCGCACAGGGCCGTAATATCTGCGATACTAAACCGGTTCCCAGCGACATACTCGGTCTCGCTCAACCGCTGTTCGAGTCGTTCATAGAAGCGTTTGACACTGTTTGTGCCTCGCTCGACCAACGCGGGGATTGCCGGGACTGGCTGTGCAACACCAGGGAGGCCGCGACTGCTAAACACCGGGATCGAGTTACGGACAACTTCGCCGACAGCCGCCATACCATCAAACTCCATGTGACGTTGCCATGATTCAATCGTGGCTTTTTCCAGTGGGCTCCTGCCCATCAGATTTGGTTCGGGATGCGTATCTTCGATATAGCGACAGATAGCGACCGTTTCATCGAGGCGAGTGCCGTCTGCCAGCTCGAGCACTGGGAGTAACCCGCGCGGATTCACCCGCAGATACTCAGGTTTGAGGTTCTCTCCATCAACAATGCTGACTTCGACCTTTGGCAGGTCAAGACCCTTCTCAGCGAGGAAAATACGCACCCGGCGCGGGTTCGGGGCCATTTTACAATCGTACAGTTTCATCGTTCCCTCCTCTGCGTTTGGTTTACCGTCCCATTTTCAGCCGGTCTTCTTGTGCCCAACCTTCGCGTAACGGTACCGTGAAGTATGGCGTGAGATTCATCTGGGTGAACTTCCACTGTCCGTTCTGTTTGACGTACGCGTCGTCATAACGAGCGGCGACGAGGTAACTCTCGCCCTTAGAGACAGACTTCGCCTCCAGATAGCTCAACCCTGTTGCTTTGTCGCCGTTGATCTGGATGACGTGGTTATGAATGAACTGTTTGACAAATTGCAGCAATTGCGGTACGGCAGCGAAAAACTGCTGCAGTTCGGCTCTCCCGTTCGCCTTGCCGAGGTAGCCAAAATCCAACGTGCCATCTTCAGTAAAGAGATCGGGAATCTCCGCGATCTTTCCTTCATTGATGTATTCGTGATAGCGACACCGTAGGACACGCAGCGCTTCTCGATCGTTCAGTTCTCCGACTTTCGCTTCAAGCGCGTGAATCCGGGCTTCAAGATCCTGAGCCATAGAGTTCTCCTTCCCTCAAAAGTCATTGCACGAATCCTTTCTACCATTCTCTTATCACCGAAAGAAAGGAGATATGGAACACCAGTCTTTGCTCATCTCAAAAAAAATTCCTCTGTAATAACATTCCTATTTTTGCCAATACCAGCAGGAGCATTGCTCAAAAACGGAGATCACTTAGGCCGCCATTTCATCTGGCGGGAATCCGCCTCGACGCCACATGAGCACCCCAAGAGTGATCATCCACACCAGAAGGAGAAAACTGGCCGGCATATTGATGACCATTGCTAGCTCAGAAAACCCTGTATATGCCATCACGACACCTGCAACTGTTGTGGGCACGCCTCCCACGATGGCGAGTCCACCTACCCACCTCGGATACGTGCGATCAACCAGCAGCGCGACCCCGTAAACGGTCACCGTGAGGCCCATTAAGAGACTCAGCATGCTGGCTAACCCGACCTCCACCTGGCGGACGGCGAAAGCGGCGTAAAAGGCTATAGTCTTTTGCTCGACAGGTGTCGCGGCCCAGGTATCTACCATGACCTTCAGGGCGACCCCGTCCACTGCCTGTAGCGCTGTGGCCACGGCCAGACTGGCAACTGCTCCTCCTGCCGCGATCCGTGACCACGCTGTGCCGCTTGTCGCTTCCAACTGTCGCGCGAGAAGCAGAAGTGTTGTCACCATCAGCACAACTCCTACAAGTTGCGTCAGATGACTTGCGATCCACAGTTGGTCTGCGGCGTATTCGGTGAAGGCCGCGACGGCCTCGTTCGGGTCGGCTTGCAGCGGATGGAGATAGGTTCCGACGAAAAGCAATACACTACCAGTGATTGCGCATGTCGCGCCAATCCTGCTTTCGCGGCGGGATAACGTCTTCATCTATCCATCGCCTCATTTCTCGTGCACGGCCTGGCGGGCCGTGCACTCCTTTATAGTGGTGATGTCAGGAGGGAGCATCAGTCACGTCGGACAAGAACCCAATGACCGCTTTGCTAAAGGCATCATTCTGATCGCCGGCGACCATGTGGCCTGCATCAGATACGTCCGCATACTTTGCATGCGGTACAGCGGCGAGGAATTCGTTGACCGTTTCATCGCTGATGACGTCACTCAGTTTCCCACGCACAAGCATCGTGGGAATTCGTAACGCACGAGCGGCGTCGAGCAGACGCTCAGGGTCTCGGCCTCTAGCGAAGCGAGCCGGACTGATTAGTTGCGGGTCCCAATGCCAACGGTAACGTCCGTCTTCACCGAGACGCAGGTTTTTCGCCAATCCGCTCAGATCCTTGGGGCGTGGACGATGCGGGATGTACGCAGCGACCGCATCTGCCGCTTCCTCAAGGTTCGCAAACCCATTGGGGTTCCCCGTCATAAAGGCACGAATCCGCTCAACGCCTCTCTGTTCAACGCGCGGAGTGATGTCCACGAGAACGACAGCGGACGCGACCGGGTGTTCTGCCTCTCCTGCGACAAGGAGCGAGGTGATGCCGCCAAGTGAGGCACCAACCAACACTGGCGGCTTGGGGAAACGACTGATCACTTGCCGGATGTCTTTCACAAAGACGTCAATGATGTATTCCCCGTCTGGGGACCAGTCACTGTCGCCGTGTCCCCGCAGGTCAAGGCTCACCGTATGCCATCCTTGTTGAGCCAAGGTCCGAGCGGTTCCTCCCCATGCATGGCGGGTTTGTCCGCCGCCATGCAGAAACAAAACCGGTGTTGCCTGGTTATTCCCCCAAGCGTCACCAATAAGCTTTACCCCTCCATCGATGTGATAGGTCACTCGTTGAGGGGACAGTGCATGCTGTTGTGTAGTCATGCCTACCCTCCATTCTACAAAAAAGATTTTTCGACAAGGTATGTTTTTTCACATTCGCGACAGGTTTACAAGAAGTTATGCTCGATCGATACATAATTATCGCCCAAGCGACTTTAACACTTCTAGTGACGGCGCGAAGAACGTCGCTCCCGACACAGCTTGGGTATAATCCATCAGGTGATCGTGCAGTCCATCACCACTGGCGCCCATCATCCGGCTGAGCATCTTTTCCGGGATGTCCAAAGTTTTGCTATAGGCGATAAAAAAGAGTCCGGCTTCCGACACCGTTCCATAGGGAAAGCTATGCCGGACGATTTCAAGTTCTTCGCCATTTTCTTCCATCACCACACGGCTGATGTGGGCGGTCGGTGGCTTGGCTTTGTCGGACAGTTCCTTACTGTCCTTTTTCTTACGTCCAATCGTTTTTTCCTGTTCTGCTGTCGAAATGGTGGCCCATTTTCTCAGGTCATGTACATATCGCTGTGTGAAGACATAACTGCCACCAGCAAACGCGCGATCTTCGTTGCCGATCAATGCTACCTGGGTGCGGTCTTTCTGCCCAGAGGGATTTTCGGTGCCGTCGATGAAACCAGTAAGATCACGCAAATCCAGATATTGAAACCCGTGCACTTCGTCCATGACTTCGACCATGTTGCCGAGTTGGGCTCGAATGCGCATGGCTAATTCGAAGTTGAGGTCGTGCCGTTTCGAGAGAATGTGGAAAAATACATCGCCTCCCGTGCTTGGCGCACGAAGGTTCCCGCCATTGATGGCTGTGAATGGGCGAAGACCAGCAGGACGTTTACCATGAGAGATCACGTCCCAAAACTCTGAGCCGAAACTCACCGTGCAAACCAGTTTTGCTCGCGGATCAGCCGCACCGACTCGGCTGACGAGTGCTGGAACGCCAGCCGCGATTTTGGCCACGGCTTTCCCATTGGTGGCCGGGTTGAGGACACGCAAAACCAAGAACAATGCATTCGAACTTGGGGCCGGAATAATGCCCGCTTGTGGTTGGGGCATGGTGAACTCCTTATCTATATCGAGAACTTTTTTAGCTGAGCAAAACTGAACACTTGTACACTCAACAATCGCGCGGCTAAACCCCCCAACATTTCGGGAGTGTAAGCGCATCAAAACACCCATCACCTACAACAATAACCTTATGAGGCTTCGGTATTCATTTCCTTGTGACAAAGAGGAGGATTGTGATATGCGGTATGGAAAATGTCCGACAGGAGGGTGCAATCATGACAGATTACAGTCGTTACGAATGCATTCGAGTGGAGAAAGCCGACAAGCTGGCCACCGTGACCCTCAACCGGCCTGATTCTCTGAATGCGGTGAATCCACAAATGCATCACGAATTGGAACGTCTCTGGCTTGATCTTGCAGAAGATGATGAGGTCAATGCCATCTTGCTCACGGGAGCAGGCAAAGCCTTCTGTGCCGGCGGCGATGTGAAAGGGATGGCCTCACGAGCCGATGGAGAGAAGGGGAAACAACGACGCTTTGCATTAAATCCTGCGAGCGGCCGTCGTCTCGTGCAGAATATGCTCGATGTCGAACAGCCCATCATTGGGGCAATCAACGGAGATGCTGTCGGGTTAGGGGCGACTATTGCCCTGTTCTGCGATGTCATTGTGGCCTCAGAAAAGGCGCGTTTCGGTGATCCTCACGTGCGAGTCGGCATTGTAGCGGGAGATGGTGGTGCAGTGATTTGGCCAGCCCTGGTTGGTCCGGCGCGCGCTAAGGAATTCTTGATGCGCGGTCATCTTGTCCACGGCACCGATGCGGCAAAAATGGGGTTGGTCAACTACGCCGTACCGCCTGATGAAGTCCTTACCAAAGCCAGGGCCATCGCTCAGGAACTCGCTGACGGTCCGACCTGGGCAATTCGTTGGAGCAAATTGTCGGTCAATAAGTGGCTCAAAGATCAGGTCAACCTGATTCTGGATGCTTCGCTCGCCTACGAGATGATTACCTTCACGACTGAAGACCACAAAGAGGCAGCGCGGGCGTTTGTCGAAAAACGGAAGCCAAAGTACCAGGGACGGTAAGAGCTGAGAAGACAACACTCATGCTCAACACTGCTCCGCGCTTGAATCTTCCTCTCCCGGATGGGAGAGGAACGAGGTAAGGGCGACCGGAATCTTTTTTCTCCCGTTACCTCGTCGCTGCTTCAATAACTTCCAGTGCCTCTACAGGTGTTTTTGCTACCGTATACAACTCCCGAAACCGCTCGTGAATGAACGCCTCCGTAAACCCGCGCTCAAATTGTTGGAGGAGCCCAGCAAAATACTGGTCTGTATTAATGAAGACAATCGGCTTGTGGTGGAAGCCGAGTTGCTTGAATGAGAGCATCTCGAGAATCTCTTCTAGGGTGCCGAAGCCACCAGGCAGAGCGATATAGGCATCGCCAAACTCATCAAGCCCACGCTTGCGCGAGCGCATATCATCAACCGAGTGCATCTCATGACCAGCCTGTGCAAAGCCGCGCTCAATAAATTCGGCCAAGATTACACCCCGCACTTTTCCACCATGTGTGAGAGCCGACTGCGCGAGGGCACCCATCAAGCCGATATTGCCGCCGCCATACACGAGCGTGTGACCGCGCTGGGCAATGAGCCGGCCCAGTTCCGCTGCGACCGCAATATACGGTTGTGCTACCCGTTTGCTGGAGGCGCAATAGACGGTGAGCGAGAGAGAACGGAGAGGAGTGGGAGAAAGCATACGCTTCGCTAATGAAGAATTAAAAATTAAGAATTAAGAATGCAAAATTTCTCTTTTCTTCGTTTTCCATTCTTCATTTTTCATTCTGCATTCTTCATTGCGCTTACAGTGCCTTGACCACCTCGTCCATCGCGCTCCACTCTACAATCGGTGTGAGCCGACGTTTCGAGATCAACCCACTCGACAGGATCGTTGAGAAGGGCACGAAGGTTTTAGAGTGATCCTGGATGTCGAGAATCAAAATGATTTTCGCTTCTTCGTTTGATGCCCACGGGCCAGCTTTGAGTGTCACACCTTGAGGAAAACCAGTATCCCCTCTGAGGACACCTTGAAACATCTTGTGGATCTTCTTAGTGTTTTCTGGTGAGGTTTCGTTGAGCCAAATCTCGTCCAAATAGAGCGGCATAGTTCTTCCCTCCTTTTGAATTTTCGCTTTCTCCCCCAGGGGGCATAGCATAACGGGGAGACGGGGGACAGGGGAAGAGGAAACGGAGAAACGGGGAATCGGGGAATCGGGGAAGTGGGTAGAGGGTAACGAGGGGTTTTCCTGACTGGACGCCGAGGAACGAATTTTGCCACAAGACACAGTAACCACAGTAACAGACAGAGAGGAGGGTATAAGCTATGGTAAAGAAAGCAGTATTGATTGGGGTTAATCGCTACAAAATTCCCGGCGCGGACCTGCGAGGCTGTGTCAACGATGTCGAGAATATGAAAGGTGTTTTGACCCAAATGTATGGCTTTCCCAGCAAAGACATCACCGTGCTGACCGATTTCGCCGCGACCACGAAAGCGATGAAGGCTGCGATGAGCAAATTGGTCCGTGAAGCGCGTCAAGGTGATGTGTTGTTGTTGCACTATTCCGGGCATGGCGCCAATGTTGTAGATGTCAGCGGAGATGAGCCCGACCGTCGCGATGAGATTCTGTGTCCGACCGATCTCGATTGGCACAAACCATTGCTCGACGACTGGTTACGGAAGACGTTCAACCGCTTACGGACCGGAGTGAGCCTGACCGTCATCATGGACTGCTGTCATTCCGGAACCAACACGCGTGTGTTGTTGCCGCCCGATGCCCCTAGTATCCCCCGCTTCTTACCGAATCCGTTGGACCTTATGGAAGTCGAGTCTGGCCGCAAACTGCGTGGGAAAGTCGAAGGGAGCTTGCGTGCCTCTTCTACTGCGAAACGCAAAAGGTCAGATGTGGTTGAGGCGGACATTCCGGAACTATTAATTACCGGCTCCCGTGATACCCAAACCTCCGCCGATGCTTACATTGGTGGCAGCTATAACGGTGCACTGACCTATTGCCTAGTCGAGACGTTGAAGGCAGGGGGCAGTAATATCTCCTATCGCAAGTTGCACGAAGGCACGATCAAACGCCTTAAGCAGGGGGGATACGATCAAGTGCCACAGCTTGAAGGGCGCTCGGCTAAGTTCGATCGGCCATTTCTCGCACCAGAGCCGTAGATTCTTGCCATCCGCCGTCGCAAAAGAGTGTCAAACGGCCAGAGGGTGTCAACCGGAATTGACACCTTAAACTTCATGCGTCGTATTCACTTGTCGCAATCCCCCAACGAATGCTGCGACGAAGCAGTTCGCAATAGACGAGTAACTCCAGCCGTGCGAAGTTGGTGTCGTGAAATAACGAAAACTCAATAGAACAGATTCAAAAACTCGACTTTGCCATCTTGGGTTACACGATAGTGCACAAGCACCGATCCTGAACGATACAAATAACTTGGCGACTGCGGATCATAAAAGCTCGACGTGCGCCCTGGTAATGTCGGATCACCTGCAATGGCAGCCAGGACTCGTTCTAACATCTCTCGATCTCGTGGAGAAGCTTGCTGCTCCCACTCCCGAACAGCGGAGAGAAATTGCCGTGCGAAAATGAACTCAGCCACGCAAAAGTCCTTTTTCACGTGCCGCTTTCAGCAGTTCTTGTATTCCAGGCATGTGTTTCAGTTTCAGCACTCGGCCGGCTTTCACATCGTCGGCAGCTTCTTTCATCGCTCGCATGGCCTCTGGGTCTTGCCATAAACGCGCGATACGTTTGAGTGTCTCTAACCGTTCAAAGTCAATAAGAACAACCGCCGGAGTCCCACGTTTGGTTACAATAATCTGGTCGCCTTCGAGGGTTTCATCGACAAGTTGCAAGAACCGTTGTCGCGCTTCGCTGACGCTGACGTATCGATCCATACTCAATTCTCCTTACAACGGAGTGTACAAAAAATTGGGAATGAAACAAGAGCAAAATGAAAAGGGCAACCACATTGGGCTGCCCTCCTAAGATAAAGATGAGTGCAATGAGAGCCTATCCGAATAACTCCCAATTCCGTGGCTTTGCAATGTTCTCCAAATCCCCCGCTCGGCTGCGCCTTCGCCGCCCCCTTTGGCAAAGGGGGCCGACAGACGCGGA
>Ga0187892_10010307_pt1 | contig 11909 bp, 8 predicted proteins | sample MA1701073metaG_FD_139345 | JGI IMG/M metagenome (GOLD analysis project Ga0187892, IMG submission 139345) | Bio-ooze microbial communities from a basaltic lava cave in the Kipuka Kanohina Cave System on the Island of Hawaii, USA - MA170107-3 metaG ...
ACTCCTTCGGATAGGTGCTCTTGCGGTCGAGCCGGTTCCAGCCGAACTCGAACATCCATTGCTGCCACGGCGCGCGCGTGGCCAGCGTGAGCGGCTTGGCGAGATCGGGACGTTGGTGCGAGTAATGGTCGCGGATGTAATTCATGTACGTGTTGTCCGCGAGCGCGTTCTGGGTGATGATATACACGTCCGAGCGGTCGAACTTTTTGTCGAGATAGTACTTGGTGCGCTCGGGGACGCGGCTTTCGCAAAAGATCATGTACGTCGGCACGAACCGTCCCGGGTCGGTGCCGCCGTAGAGGACCGCGTCGCGTTCCATCGAGGGATAGAGCTTCTGCACGTCGGGCGGGAGTTTGGTGTTCGGCTCGAACATGTCGTGGCCGAAGTAGTAGCCGAACTCGTGGCCGCGCTGGTTGCAGTCGTCCCAGTTGACCAACGCCGGCGCGAGCGGCAGGGACATCGCGCATATCGAGCCTGCCATCAATACGACGCCTGCGAGCGGAGCTGATTTCATCGATTGGCTCTTGCTTGTGATCAACCCCAGCAGGAACGCAACGCCATACCCGATCCACACGGCGTAGAGCGCGTGCGAGAGGACGTAAAAAACCTTCTGGATCTGCTGGGTCTGCTTGTCGAACTCGGGGTTGAGCAGTTTGATCAACGCCGGCACGAGAAAGAAAAACAAGGCGAGCTGAAACCCAATCCACCATTTGTCCTTCGGCGCAAGGTCACGAAAGTAAAAGAAGACCACGAGCGCCAGCAGGCATACCGGTAAGGTGAAGTTGTCGCTCAGGTTCTCGAAATAGGCATTGATCTGGCCGTAGTATTTCTTAAGCGACCACGGCGTGCCGGTCGTCGGGTCGGGCGGAGGCGGTTTCCCCCAAACGAACGGACCGATGTAGCGTTTGATCTGGCCGGACAACCCCGCCTCGTACTGACCACGCGTGATGTGGTGGTAGATGCCTTCCTTCACCCGGCAATAGCCCCAGTTCATCGGTGGATTGGTCGTCGAAGAGACCGGCATATAGACGTAGAACGAAAGCCCCAGCAGGAACGCGAGCACGAGATAGAGGATCGGTTTCCACGCGATCACTCGTTGCGCGCAGGCAAACGGCAGCGCGATCAACCCCAGCACGACGATCGGCGTCGCGAAAGCGCCGGTCACGACGCCCATCAGGGTGTAGATTTCTTTTGCGCCGCCGTGGAAGGCCACGAGTGAGAGGAAGTAGGTGAACAGCGTCATCCCGCAGATGACCCAGAAGCCGGTCCGCAGCATCGGCACCGAACTCGGCGCCGGTTTCCAGGAGAATTGCTTCCGCTCGATGGCGACCAGCACCTTGTGGAGGACGACCCCGAAGCTGAACACCACGCAAAGCAGGATCAACCGCGCGCCGGTCAAGGCCAGGTCTTTGTCGCCGTTGAACCCCTGCATCTCGGGATCACCCAGCAGCGCCCAGACTTGCCGGAGGCTGTCACCGGTCGTGGGATATCCGACGGAGAGGTACGAAATCGCGGCGACCATGAACGTTCCCTGAATGAAATTCGCGACCAGAAACTCGAGGATGAACTCGCGATGGGCGAAAAAGACGATCAACGCGAAGCAGAAGAAAATCAGGATCAGCGTGTGATGGTTCGTCAACCCCAGCCCGAACCAGAACCACGCCCAGTACAGGTATCGAAGCTCCTTCGGTTTGTGGATCCAGATGAAGATCATCACCATCAGGATCACCAGGAAGAACGCGTTGAGGGTATAGACCTCGGCAACCACCGCCTGCGACCACATGACGTCGCTGAAGGCGAAGATCAAGCCGCCCGAGATGCCGGCGATCTGGCAGATGCGGTCCCGGGTCACCGCGGCGAGCTTGACGCAAAACGGTTTGACCACGTCGAGGAAGCTGGCGCCGCTGCGGGCGATGAGCAGCGCGACGAGCCCATTGGTGACAGCGCCGCAGACGGCGGAGAAGAGATTGACCCGCCAGGCCATGTTGCCGAACGGGATCTTCGAGAACAGCAGCGTGAGCAGCGTCCACAACGGGTAACCGGGCGGATGCGGCACGCCGAAGTTCATCGAGGCGGTGATGAATTCCCCCGAATCCTGCAGCGTCACCTCGGGCGCGAGCGTGTAGCAATAGACGACCAGCGAGACCGCCGCCGCGACGCCCGCCGCGATCCAGTCCGAGCGACGGAAAAAACGCCCCGGTTCATCGGACACCGTGCTTTGCTGCGGAGTGGGTGCTGCGGGAACTGGGGGGGCCTTCAGGGCTTTTTCCATGAATGAAAAGTGCGCTTAAACTAGGGCAACCGCTATCCAGCGTCAAGTTGCATCCCGGTGACTTGGACACAGCTTTGCCCGCAACGTTTCACTTGATTTTGGCAGGGACGGGGAGGATTCATTACGCCACGCGTTCATGAGATCCGACCAGAGCCTGACGATTGTCATGCCCGCCTACAACGAGGAAGCCCGCATTGGCCGCACTCTGGAGGCGTATCTCGACCATTTCCACCACGTGAAGTTCCCGCACGTCGATGTCCTGGTTGTGGTGAACGGTTGCTCCGACAACACTGCCGGGGTGGTGCGACGGTTCCTTGCCCGGCATCCGAACCTGCGGATCATCGAGGAGCAGCGTCCGATCGGCAAGGGCGGCGCGTTGATGCGCGGGTTCAGCGAGGCGCGGGGCGAGTTCGTGGGGTTTGTCGATGCGGACAACTCGACCGCCCCGGCCGCGTTCGAGTCGCTCGTCGATGCGCTCGGACAGGGCGACGTCGTGATCGGGTCGCGCTGGCTGCCGGGTTCGGTCGTTTCGCCTCGTCAGCCACTCAAACGACGGATCGCGTCCCGGGTGTTCAATTTCCTTGTGCGCACGTTGTTCGCCGTGCCCGTGCACGATACCCAGTGCGGCGGGAAGGCGTTCAAGGCCGAAGTCGTGCGAACGATCCTGCCGAGCCTGGGCGTAACCCGCTGGGCGTTTGACGTGGACCTTCTCTTTCAATGCCGGCGCCATGGGTTTCGCATCCACGAAGCGCCGATCACCTGGAGCGACAGCACGGGTTCTCGTCTGAAGGTTGCCCAGGCATCGTGGGAGATGCTGCTGGCCATCACCCGGTTGCGGCTGCTGTATTCGCCGTTTCGGTTCGTCGTGACCTTGTACGATCGAACGCTGGGGACGCTCGTGCTGTGGCTCGGGAAGAAGTAGCGGCGACCCGCCGGGTCTTGGGTGATTTGCCGTTGTAGCCGCCCGCGCCGAGGGCGGCCCGTCCATGGTTCCATCTCAAGCGGCCGCCCTTGGCTTAGTATGAACAAAATCCTTGCCAGACACCCTCAGATGCCCGGCGCGGGCGGCTACAACAGTGGCAGTGTCGAGATGCACCCGCCATCGCTTCACCGCCGGACTTTTGCTTGGAAAAGCCACAAACACGAGTATCGTAGCGCCGTTGAGCGGGAAGTCGCAGAACGGATTGAAGGACGCATGAGCACGTATTACGGTTACGGCCCGGACCAGCACGAGAGTTGGCTCACGCCACCGTCGCCAGTCATCAAGCGGCTGTTGATCGCCAACGGTGTGGTATTCGCCTGCCAGATCCTGGTGGTGCTTCTCGCCGGCAAGGAAGTATATATCGGCACCGTTCAGCGCTTCCTCGCGCTCAGCGGCGAAGGGCTCCGGTCATGGATGGTGTGGCAGGTTGGCACCTACATGTTCCTGCACGATCCTTGGAGCCTCTTTCACATTCTTATCAACGCGCTGTTCCTCTGGATGTTTGGACGCGAGGTCGAATACGAGATCGGGCCTCGCCGGTTTCTGAAGCTGTACTTGGTCGGCGGCGCGGTGGGCGGCCTGCTGTGGGTCGCGTTTAATTTCAACCGCCCCTATCCCGTCCTCGGCGCGTCGGGCGCAACTTGGGCGGTTTGTTTCGCGTATGCGACGCTGTGGCCCGACCGACCGCTTCGGTTCTTTTTCCTGATCACGATGAAATGCAAACACTGGGCGATCCTGGCGCTGGTGATCGAGCTCTACTACAGCCTTATGATCACGTCGTTCGTGGCCAACCTCGCCCACCTCGGCGGGATGGGGTTCGGCTACCTGTTCATCAAATGGCTCGGTTACGGTCACATGCCGAGCTGGATCGAAGCGATTCAACGAGCGTTGCCCGCTGGCCGAAATCGTGCGCTCAATCCGAACGACGAGTATCATTCCTCGCGCCCGGGCGTCGCTCACAACCATCCCTATCGGTCGTTCGAGGAACAAACCGTCGAGCGTCCCGCCAAGAAGAAAGGCGTGTTTGGCAGGTTCTTCTCGTCTTCCTCACAGGCGCCAACTCCGTCTGCCGAAGCTGACTACGACGACAAGGAGGAATACATCCGCAAGGAGATTGACCCCATCCTCGAGAAGATCTCCAAGCACGGGATGCACAGCCTGACCAAGCAAGAGCGGCAGATCCTCGAAGCCGCCCGCGAGAAGATGGGCCGGCGACGCTAGGCGAGTGTCGTTTCGCACGCATGAGTCCCGGGCGATTGCTGCGAGCCAAGAAGCATTCCCCGGCCAAAATCGCCAGGCTGCTTGAGTCCTTCGGCTTCGAGGAGGCCGTCACCGCCGCACGGCATGTTATCGACCTGCTCGGGGACAAGACCCGGGCATCCATTTTCCTGCGTTGCGCGGATCGCTTTTTCGAGCTGGCGGCTGCCTCCCCCGACCCCGACCGGGCGCTGTTGAACTTCGAGCGGTTCCTTTCCGCGGACGCCCGCCCTGATCTCAAACAGCCGCGCGCGCTCGAACTGCTTGTACGGACGTTCAGCGTGTCGCAGGCGCTCGCCGAGGCGTTGATCCGGTCGCCCGAGTTGCTCGGCTGGCTGCTCGGCAACGGCGCGCTGGATGCGCCGAAAGAGAAGGGAGCTTTGGGTCGGGAACTCCGAGCATCGTTGGAACCGGCGACCGACAACCGAGGACCGAGGACCGACCCGCAAGCGTTGGTTCGCCGTTTCAAGCGCCGCGAGCTGCTCCGCATCGGCGCGCGCGATCTGATGGGCCTGGCGAGCCTGGAAGAAACCACCGGCGAAATGTCGAACCTGGCCGACGTCTGCGTGAGCCAGGTCTATCAACTGGCGTACGACGAACTCGTGAAGCGCTTCGGGACGCCGATGTTCGAGAGCGAGGGAGGCAAGCCGCACCGGGCCGAGTTCGCCGTGATCGGCATGGGCAAACTCGGCGGGCAGGAGTTGAATTATAGCTCCGACATCGATGTGATGTTCCTGTATTCCGCGGAGGGACAGACGGCGCCATCGACCTCGTCCTCCTCTGTTCGCCCCATCACCAACCATCAGTTCTTCACCAAACTCGCCGAGGCAATCGCCACCGGCGTGGGCCGCGCCACCGAAGATGGCAACGTCTTCCGCATCGATCTGCGGCTTCGTCCCGAAGGGGGCAGCGGTCCCATCGTCCGCTCGCTCGAAAGCTACGAGAATTATTACGCGCAGTGGGGGCAGACCTGGGAACGAATGGCGTTGATCAAAGCGCGCTGCATCGCCGGCAGCCAGCATCTCGCCGACGAATTCTTCGAGGTGATCCAGCCGTTTCGTTACCCGCGCCACATCAGCGAACGCATCCTGCGCGAGATCGCCCAGATCAAGGAACGCATCGAGAACGAGATCGTCCGCGAAGACCGGCTGCGGCGCCACGTCAAACTCGGCACCGGCGGCATTCGCGAGATCGAGTTCATCGTGCAGACGATCCAGCTTCTCCACGGCGGCAAACAGCCGTTCATCCAGACGCCCAACACCCTCGCCGCGCTGACGAAGCTCGCGCAGTACGAATTGCTGCCGTTCAAGGACTGCGACGCGCTCGGGGAAGCCTACCGGTTTCTGCGCACGGTCGAGCATCGCTTGCAGATGGAGGCGGAGTTGCAGACGCACACGATCCCCGACGACGAAAAGGCGAAGCTGCGCCTCGTGCGCGCCGTCGGCTTCCGCACCGCCGGAGGGTTCGACAAGGCGCTGGGCGAACACACCGCGCGGGTCCGGTTCAGCTACGAGGAGTTGCTGATGTCCGAGTTCGGCGGCGAGGAAGCGCGGATGCAGCAACTCTTCCAGGACAAACAGCAACGCCAGACATTGCACGGACAACTGCTGGAAATCGGTTTCCGCGATCCCGTCGCCGCGATCCAGACCCTGGAACGGCTCGCGATGGGGCCCGGCTACGTGCAGGTCTCGCAGCGGACGACCGAGTTGTTCCTGCACGTCATGCCGCGTCTGCTGGAGGTCTGCAAGGAACTCGCCACTCCCGACGACGCGCTCAAGCAACTCGATCGGTTCGTCGAAGTCTATGGCGTGCGCGGCGCGTTGTTCGAGATGTTTGCCAACACGCCGAAGCTTCTGGAGTTGTTCCTCAAACTGTTCGATCGCAGCCGGTTTTTGAGCGAGGTGGTCTTGCGCCGACCGGAGTTGATCGAGGAGGTGACCCGGGAAAACATCCTCAACTACACGCGCACGACCGAACAACTGCTGCGAGACCTCAAACACCCGGGCCAACACCGCGAGCCGCGCGAGTGGCTCCGCGTCTTCAAACGCGCCGAATTGCTCCGCATCGGCCTGCGCGACATCCTCGGCATGGAACCGACGCCGCAGATCCACGCCGAGATCACGGCGCTGGCCGACGCTTGCGTCCAGTTCGCGCTCGAACGTTGCCGGGCAGAATCGAAACGGAAAGCGCTGCCGTTTTGCGTCGTCGCACTCGGGAAATTCGGCGGACGCGAGCTGGGCTATGGGGCCGACCTCGACGTGGTGTTCGTCACCGACGACAACGCGGCGAATCGACCGAAGGCCATCCAGCTTGGCACGGAGCTGATCGATTTTCTCTCGAAGCAGACCGGCGAAGGCTCGGTGTTCGTGCTCGACCCGAGGCTGCGTCCCGACGGAGACCAAGGGCCGCTGGTCGCGTCGTTCGCCACGTACGAGCGCTATTACGCCAAGCGCGCGCAGTTGTGGGAGCGTCAGTCGTTGACGCGCGCGCGGGTCGTGGCCGGCAGCGAGGACTTGGGTGCCAAGGTCGCGAAGCTGTTCGCGCATCACGCCTTCGAGCGCGGTCTGAGCGACGATGAGTTTGGAGAAATTCGCAAAATGCGCCAGCGGATCGAGAAGGAGCGCGGCGACCCGGCGCATCCCGAGTTGGAGTTCAAGACTGGCCCGGGTGGGTTGATCGACGTCGAGTTCCTCGCGCAAGCGATGCAGATGCGCCACGCGGCGAAAGAGGCCGGCTTACGCACGCCCAACACGCGCGAGGCAATCGAAGCGCTGGGCCAAGCGAAGGTCCTCGGTGATTCCCAACAGCAGAGCTTGCTGGCCGGCTATGAGTTCCTGCGAAGAGTCGAGTCCGCGCTGCGTCGCGTCGATAACAAGCCGGTTTCCGCATTGCCGGCCGATGCCAACGAACAAGCCGCCCTGGCGAAACGGATGGGGATTGCAAATCGAGAGGCGTTTTGGAATGAGTATCAGGAGCGTCGCAACATCACTCGGCAAATATACACAGAAGTAATGGAGGGAGTTTCATCATGACCACATTGCCCGAACCCAATCTGCCTTGGACCGACCACTACGTGAAGTACGGTTTCGCGGTCCTCAAGGGCCTCGTGAGCCGGGAGTTCATCGCCGAAGCGCTTGAGGAAGTGAAACGGTTGGTCGGCAACGGCCTGCCGCTCGAACAATGGACGACGAGCAACGTGCCCAAGAACGCTTACGCGATGGAAGGCGGCGGCGGCAGCCCGGTGTTCCGTCGCGTCTATGACGAGGCGAAGCTGCGGGCGGCGATTGACGAGATGTTCGGCTCACCCGACGAGTTCAACAACGACCGGCGGTTCCAGTTGTTCCTCAAGCCGTACGATCCGAACGCGAAACCGGGGCTGACGCGGAAGGGCCACATCGATTTCGTCAACTCACCGGTCCCGACATTCGGCAGCGGGTTCATGTTTCAAGTGTCGCTCGTGGACAAAGAGCCATTCGGCGGCAACATCACGATCTGGCCGGGCACGCATAAGCTCGTGCAGCGATGCGTGATGAACGATCCCGACTGGCAATACCCGAAGAACTGGGCCGACATCCCCGAGAGCGAGCCGTTCGAGTTCGTGCCGAAGGCCGGCGACGTGTTGTTCTTCCATCACCTTGTCGCGCACGAAGGTAATCCGTGTTGCACGCGCATGCCGCGCGTGAGTCTGCATTGCCAGGCCTTGCGCGACGAGTGGCGCGACGAAATCGACCCGGGCGAGCCGAACCTCAGCCCGTGGGCGCGCAGCCTCGCGCTCAACGGCCGGTACCACACGCGCTGCGACGAGAAGAAGATGATGCTCGATTACTACGGCTCGCAAAAGAGCCGCGATCAGAAGGCGAAGCTGGCGGGGCAGTACAAATGACAAAGAAACTGACCCGCTACGCTCGCTTAGCAACGATCTTGTCGATTAAACCCAAGTACTGAGCTTGGACGGAGTCCCGCATCTGATCAACGCAATCATTCGCCACTTGATCCGAGATGGGAAGCAGTAGCGGCACAATTCTGTCGTGCAACAATCTCTCAACGATTCCTGAATCCGATTTCCGTTTTTGGCAGCCGCCTTCGCGGTCATTTTGGCCCTTCATCCAACTTCCTCAACGCCGCCTCTGCCGCGCGCATCTCCGCTTCCTTCTTGCTCGCGCCGGTGCCGCGACCGAGTTCTTCGCCGTCGAACTCGACGATGGCCTCGAATTTCTTCGCGTGATCGGGGCCTTCCTCGCTGTTGATGCGATAGGTGGGGCCTTTCGGCGACCTCGCTTGCAGACGCTCCTGCAACATGCCCTTCGGGTTCTCGCGTTGCGGACGGATTTGCAGGCCCTCGACCTCCGAGTCGAACTGGTCGCGCACGAACTGGCTCGCGGCAAACAGCCCGCCATCGAGGTAGATCGCGCCGATCAGCGCCTCGTAGCAGTTGGAGAGGTTCGACTGCCGCTTGCGTCCGCCGCTGGCTTCCTCGCCCTTGCCGAGAATGAGGAAATCGCCGAGCGACATGTGGTGCGCCTGCCGGTAAAGCGTGTGGCGGTTCGCTAGGTGGGAACGCAGGCGCGTGAGTTGCCCTTCGTCGCCTGCGGGGAAAAGCCGGTACAGCCAGTCGGTGAGAATGACCTGCAACACGGCGTCGCCGAGGAATTCCAGGCGCTGGTTGTCGCGCTTCTGCGCGCCGCCGGTCTCGTGGACAACCGAGGAATGCGTGAGCGCCTCCGTCAGGAGGGAATGGTCGCGGAACTGGTAGTTGATGCGTTGCTGGAGTTCGTCGAGTTTCATGCGTCGTTATTCGTTATCGGTTATTCGTTATCCGTGGTTCGCCGTCGGCTTTCCGAATCACGAACAACGGATAACGAATAACGCCGCTCTATTTCGCCCGAGGGTGAAACCGGTAATGCACCTCTTTCAGCCGGGCGCCGTCCACGTGTGTATAGATTTGTGTCGTCGAAATGTCCGCGTGACCGAGCATTTCCTGGATTATGCGCAGGTCGGCGCCGTGATTCAAGAGATGAGTCGCGAAGGAATGCCGCAGCGTGTGTGGGCTGACGTTTCGTTGGATCTTCGCGCGGCGGAGGTATTTCTTGACCAGTCCCCAGATGGTTTTGGTGCTCATCTTCGTCCCGCGGCGGCTCAGGAACAGATGGCTCGTCGTCTTTGGCTTCACCAGCTTCGGACGCACTTCGCGCAAGTAACGCTCAATCCATTCCCGGGCCTTGCGTCCGAAAGGGACGACCCGCTGTTTGTTGCCCTTGCCGGTGCAGCGCAGATAACCGACGTCGAGGTCCACGTGATGGACCTCCAATCCGCTTAACTCGGACACGCGCAGGCCCGAGGCGTACAGCAATTCCAGCCACGCCCGGTCGCGAAGCTCCAGCGGGACGCTGACGCGCGGCACGTTGAGCAGATCCTCGACTTCAACCTCGGAGAGCGTGTTCGGGATGTTCTTCCATGCGCGCGGCCAATCCATCGCTTCAGCCACGTCCTGCGCGACGTACTTCTGGCCGGCGAGCCACCGGAAAAACACTTTGATCGCCGCGAGGTACAGTCGCAGGCTCGCCACCGCCAGGTCGCGCCGCTTCAGGTTCTGGAGAAACTCAACGATGTGGTCCGCGGTGACCTGGTTGAGGGACTTGATATTCTTGCCGGCCAGCCATTCGACGAACTCCGTCAGTTCCAGACGGTAGATCGTCTGCGTGCGCTTTGCCTGCCCTTTCTCGAGCGCGACGTGCGTGATGAAGTCTTCGACGAGTGGTTTCACGAAAACGGGATGCTGGATACTCGATGCTGGGTGAAAAGCTGGAAGTCAAACCGCGCAATGAATTGCGCTACGAACTCCCAGCGGCGGTGCAAGATCGGCGGTGTGGTGGCGCCCGTCCTCGGGTGCCGAGGAAAACCGCCCGAAGCCGCCGGGGACGGCGGCCACCACACCGTGGATCCGAACGCAGTTGCCGATCTTGCAGCGGCGCTGTACAAACTCCCCATCTTCTGTCTTCATAGTTTTCCCTTCGTGCTCGGCACGCCTTTGACGCGCGGGTCGCGCTGGCAGGCAAGATCGAACGCCTTGGCCAACGCTTTGAAGATCGCCTCGACGACGTGGTGCGGCTCGTCGCCACGCAGGACATCCAGGTGCAGGTTGCAACGCGCTTCGTTGGCGAAGCCTTGCAGGAATTCCTTCACGAGGCCGACCCGGAAGCTGCGGCCCCGGCCGAGTTCGACATTGGCGATGCGGCCCCAGTTCTTCGCCGTGAACACGAGAAATGGCCGGTTGCTGAAATCCAACGCCACGCGGGCCTGGGCCAACGTCTCGTCCATCGGCACGAGCGCCCAGCCGTACCGGCGAATGCCGCGTTTGTCCCCGAGCGCCTGCAAAAACGCCTGCCCGAGCGCGATGCCGACGTCCTCGACCGTGTGGTGCGCGTCCACATCGAGATCGCCCTTCGCGCGGATCGCGAGATCACAGAGCGAGTGTTTGGCCAGCAACGTCAGCATGTGATCGAAAAACGGGATGCCGGTGGCGACCTTCGCCCGGCCCGAACCGTCGATGTTCAGTTCCAGTGTCACGTGCGTCTCCGCCGTGTTGCGTGTGATCCTGGCAAAACGCTTTTTCATGAAGCCGGTGACTCGCTGTTTCGCTCGTAGTTCAAGCTTCAGCTTGTTCGGGAAGACCGGGCGGACAAGCTGAAGCTTGCACTACAAACGCATCCATTCTTCCGTCCGATGTAGCAATGTGTTCATCTCCTCGTCCGTTCCGATCGAAATTCGGACGAATTCGTTTATGCGCGGCGCAGAAAAATAGCGAACCAAAATCTTCCCGTCGCGCAGGAACTGATACAGGTCGGCCGCATTTGCCTTTGCCGGCCTGGCGAACAGATAATTCGCCTGCGACGGATACACGAAAAAGCCCAGCTTCTCCAGCGCCCCGCGCACTCGCTCGCGCGTCGCGATCACCTTGCGGACGTTCTCGCGAAAGTGCGCCTGGTCCTCGATGGCGGCAATTGCGGCGACCTGGCTCAGGCGGTTGACGTTGTAGCTGTCCTTGACCTTCATCAACCCGGCAACCAGCTCCTTCGATCCAAACGCGAAGCCGATGCGCATCCCGGCGAGCGAGTACGACTTCGACATCGTCCGCGCCACGATCACGTTCGGGTATTCGCGGACGAAATCGAGGCAGTTCTCCTGGCAGAAATCCACGTACGCCTCGTCGATCAACACCACGCCCTTCATCGCCTCGATCACGCGCTGGAGTTCGACGCGCTGAATCCAGACGCCGCTCGGCGCGTTCGGGTTGGTGACGAACAACAGCTTCACGTCCCGCAGTTGGTGCAGCAACGGCGTGTGCGCGACGATCTGGAAATGTTCATCGAGCGGGAACTCCACCCTCTGTGTTCCCTG
>Ga0187892_10010308_pt1 | contig 11905 bp, 3 predicted proteins | sample MA1701073metaG_FD_139345 | JGI IMG/M metagenome (GOLD analysis project Ga0187892, IMG submission 139345) | Bio-ooze microbial communities from a basaltic lava cave in the Kipuka Kanohina Cave System on the Island of Hawaii, USA - MA170107-3 metaG ...
CTAACTAGCCAAGGGCTTCGCCCTTGATATCCCGGGATACGAGAGGGCTCGCGTCAGGCGTTGCTGAGTTATGCTTCCAGGTATCTCACCACTTGGAGGCCCCCATGAACACCTTTCGCGAGCATCATCAGCATAACATTCGTATGCACTATCGGTGCTTCGACCGCATTTTGCTGAACGGCATCATCCAGCCCTTTCAGCAGGAGGAACGCGTGGTTGGTTTCTTCAACACCTACCGGAAACTCTATCCCGTCAGCCGCAACGTGCTGCGCGAGATTGCTTCGCAGTTCCACAACTGGGTGAAGGATCGTTCCCAGAAATAGCAGGCGCCGATCCTGGAAGCTCCCTCCGGCCGCCGGGACGACTTTGTCGACCGCTACTTCAAGCGGGCCAAAGCCGATCAAGTGGTCTGCTCAAGGCCCGAGAGCCGGCACGCATCATGACAGCGATCGGCACCCAGAAAGAGAACCGCTGGCACCTGGAGCTGAAGCAACGCTGGGTCGAGCAGTACAACTTCTACCTCAATGACCGCCAATGGGGTCGGATGTCCGTTCGCGTCTGCCCTTACTTCCCCTTTTCCGCTCGCCTCTGTCTGAACCAGCACCATTGGCTGGCCAACCGTCTGCGACAACAAGGCATCCGCTTCGAACAGCCGGGCAATGCCTTTCTCAGCTGTGCCGATTCGCAAGCCTTGCAGAAACTGGCCGACTCCTTAACTGCCCAAGACTTGATTCGCTGCGGTCAGAAGTGGCTGGCGCAGCTGACGCCCTACTTCACAGAACAAGAACGCCGACAAGCCGGAGTGCAGCACCGCTTGTTCTTCTCGCAGGTCGAGTACTGTGACAACCTGATCTTTACCCGTCGCGCCGCTCTCGATCAATTAGGTGACCGACGGCTCGATGCCAACCGCACCATCGGCCAGCCCAACAAACTCACCCTGATCTTTGGCCGTAAGATCACTCAGCGTCACTCTGGAAAACTGCAGACGGTGATCGAAGACCTCAACCTGCCCAACCCTGTGATGCGCAGCCATTACAAGAACGGATTCATCAAGCAGTATGTCCGAGATCATCGCTTGCTGCGCACCGAAGCCGCCACCAACAACGTCAACGACTATAAGGTGGGCAAGGCCATGGAGAACCTTCCCCAACTGCGTCAGACGCTGCAGCGCATCACCGACCGCTACCTCGAGGTCCAACAAGACATCCTGGAATCCTTTGTCGACCGAGGCCAGCTGCAAAAACTCAGCGCGCCTACTGTGCTGCCGAACGGCAAGCGCATCCCCGGACTCAAGCTGGATCACCCCCGGCAACTGGCTCTCATGCAAGCCTTGGTGCGCTTCTCTCACATCGCTGCCGAAGCGATGTTCACTACGGCCGAGGTCCACGCCGACACGGCCCAAGCCTTGGGTCGCAACCTCACCGACTACAAGCTCGGCTCGCTGCGTTACGACTTGTCCAAACTTCGCGCCAAGGGACTGGTCGAGAAAGTCCCCCACTCCCGCCGCTACCGATTGACTGCTGAGGGATACCGGATCTGCGTCATCTACCTCAAGCTCTTCCAGCGCCTCTATGCTCCACTCACCAGTGGCATTCTCGACCCGTTCCCAAACGATCAACAGCTTCCAGAAACCAGAATCAGTCAACTCGACAAACTCTACCGAGCCGTTGTCAAAGCCCTCGATCAACTCGTCGACGCTGTCGGACTTAAAGTCGCATGAACACCAACACAACGAGAACAAAATCCTCGTTAGGATTTACATAACGGTATAATGACACCTGACGTTCTTGGACTTGATGTGAGTTTTGTGTGATCAAGCGGGCCATTGACCGCAAAGGCACGGCTCATTCTTCTTTGGACACACCAGTGAAGAGACCAAGGTAATTGCTCGCCAGGCGTCTCCTGAACACGGAGCAAGCGGGCAGGTGAGCTGGGATCGACGGATACATCGAATTGGTCTAAAGGAATCTGGAGACCGCCTCCACACGCTTTCACATAGGCTTCCTTGCGAGTCCAACAACTATAAAAAGCCTTCAGCTTTAGGTCGGGGGCAACGGAGCGAAAAGCGCTACGTTCGGCGACAGAGAAGTATTGATCAACGAGCGCCTGCATTTCAGGAATAGGTCTGACAAATTCCAGGTCTACTCCTACTTCTCCCAGCCCCAGCGCATAAATCGCCCAGCCCGACGAGTGCGATACATTGAAGAATACTGATCCGTCGGTCTGTCCCTCTGAGTCCTTCAAATAGGGTTTCCCCTGAGGCCCATAGGTGAAATCGATTCTGTCAGGATTTACCTGTAGATAGGTTCCAAGAATTTCTCGCAGAATGCCACGGCACACAATGAACCTTTTCCGATCTCTCTCGAAATGGAAACGAGAAGCTCTCTGGCCCTCATCTCGCGAAAGCAATCGCGCAATCTGCCCGAGGCGGGCCTCAGTGACGCTGTCGAGCTCTGCAGTCCATACCAGAACTTCACCTTCCTTTAGCCGGGGCGCATCAATCATTCCTTTCAGGAGATACATGGCTGCTCTGGATTGGGAGGAACTTCCAAGTGACAAACTCGCGAGGCGAGGTTCAAGCCCCATTCATGCACAACGAGGCGGATTTGTCAGAGCCGGCAATTGGCGTCGCTCGGCTAAATGCGGAGGACGCAATCTATTTCCATCATACTGGAGAAGACGTGCGATTCGGCTTCGTTTGTCACGCCGCGATCTCCACGCGCCGGCAATGTTCAGGTAGATTCGGATCGGAGTCCGCCTCAACCGTCCTCGCGTGCCAAAGACGAAGTCTGTCACTTCCTTCCAGTTTGACCCGTTCACAATATTGACGGAAATGGAAGGACTGGGGTTAGCATTTTGGTCGTGTGCCACTATTTTCCTGGAATGAACAGTGGTTCTCCTGGCTCGAGGATAAACGTCGTCGGCTCCGCTTTCGCAAAAAGCGGGAATTGATTCAAGTCCAGGCGTTCGATATCCCTGATGCGCAAAACGTAGGGTCTGGCTTTCGGTACATGTATGGCTCATGCTCCGGCGCTTAGAGAATGAATTTCTTTGATCCGTAAATCTGCATGAGGAACGCATGGGAAGCCAGCCCGTGATAATGCAGCACGGGGGAAGGCACCACCTTCCCGACAAGCACTTGAGGTCGCACGACTAACTTTTGCAGGTAATACGCCAACTGATTGCTTGTCGATTTAGTTCCGGACGGGTCAGTTTTTTGGGTTTTGAAGAACACTGCCACGACCCCTGAATCGGATGTTTCTCAATGAGAGGTCTGAGGGTTCAGGTTCGGTCTGCTCAATCAAAGAATTAACAACCACCATTTCCAGATCAGCTACCGTGGAGGCCTCAAATACAGATCGCACGGATAGCTCTATTTGGAAGGAGTTGCGCACTCGAGAGATTAGTTGCATTGCCAGTAGAGAGTGTCCCCCTAAATCAAAGAAGTTGTCATGGATACCAACCTTTTCCACGCCAAGAACTTGCATCCACATTTCTGCCAGCGCCTTCTCGATCGGCGTGCTGGGGGCAACGTAGCCATCGATTGGCTCGGGCCTACTATCGTCTGGTTCAGGCAGTGCCTTGCGATCCACCTTGCCGTTGGGCGTCAACGGAAGCACATCAAGGAACACGAAAGTTGATGGGACCATGTAGTCTGGAAGCGTTTGCTTTAGAAAGCTGCGCAGTTCATTGAGTGTAACAGCTTGTCCCTGCTCCGGAACGACGTAGGCCACGAGGCGCTTCTCCCCTTGGTCGTTTTCTCGTGCCGCCACGATCGCCTCAACCACTTGTGGGTGATGACCGAGGATAGCCTCGATCTCTCCCAGTTCGATCCGGAAGCCGCGGATCTTAACCTGCTGGTCAAGGCGACCCAGGAATTCGATGTTCCCGTCCGGCAGGTAACGCGCCAAGTCTCCGGTACTATAAAGCCGCGCACCAGGCCTGTTGCTGAACGGATCTGGGATGAATTTCTCTGAGGTGAGTTCCGCTCGGTCGAGGTAGCCCCGGGCCAAGCCATCGCCACCAATGTGCAACTCCCCTGGAACTCCCAGGGGCACGGGCTGACGATCGCGGTCAAGGAGATAGATCTGTGTATTGGTAATGGGCCGTCCAATGGTCGCAGGTCCGGCGCTCTTTCTCAGGGCGTACGTGGAGTATGTTGTATCTTCCGAAGGTCCGTACAAATCGAAAACTTGTTGAATCGTTTCTCGCTGATAAAGTTGGCGCACAACACCTTCAGAGAGCGGCTCACCAGCGAGATTCACAGTGCGCACTGAACGAGGAATTCCGCTGTCAGTTCGCAGCAACTCAGTGATGGCCGAGGGTACTGTATTCACTAACGTAACCCCAACGTTATTGGGCAGCGATGGAAGTTCCAACGCGTCCTTTGCCAGGATGGCTCTGCCGCCCGAAGTTAGAGGACAGAAGAGTTCAAACACGGAGAGATCGAAGCAGATAGAGGTTGAAGCGAGAACGCCCTCAAGGTCCCCGGAGGTATAAACGGCCTTGGCCCAGCTGAGAAATGCGACGGTGCTTCGATGTTCGATAGCCACGCCTTTGGGTTTGCCGGTTGATCCTGAGGTGTAGATGATGTAAGCCAGATTACTTGAAGTCGTCTCGTTCGAGGGATTCGCTTCGCTCTCTTTCGCAATAGATGCCCAATCCCTGTCCAGACACACTTCTGAGGCTTTGTGGGCAGGCAGCTTCGTTAGCAGCGGGCGTTGCGTTAACAGGATGGGTACGCCCGCGTTTTCAAGAATGAACGACAAGCGCTCCTTGGGGTAATTTGTGTCCAGCGGGACATAGGCCCCCCCCGCCTTGAGGATACCCAAGAGGCCTATCACCATTTCCAAGGAGCGTTCTAAGCAGATGCCAACCAGCACCTCCGGACCTACTCCTAGCTTTCTCAGGTAGTGCGCCAGCTGGTTTGCCCGGCGATTCAGTTCTCGGTAAGTCAGCTGCTCGCGTTGAAACACCACCGCCACGGCGTCCGGCGTACGCTCCACTTGCGCCTCGAAGAGTTGGTGGATGCAGTGGTCCCGCGGATAATCCGCTTGCGTATTGTTCCACCCCTCGAGCAGCTCGTGGCGCTCGGTATCGGGCATCACGCCCAGGCTGCGGATAGGGGCCGTAGGTGAGCTTTCCAGTGCGCCAACGATTTGCTCCAGCGCGGTGTGCATGTACCTGCAGATACGCTGCGGGTCTACCGGTGCTTGCACCTGTGCCACCAGTCGGAACCCCTCGCCAAAATCATCCACGGACAATGTGAGCGGGTAGTTGGTTCGCTCCCGGAAGCGAATAAACTGTCGCCCTTCAATTTCCTCGGAAAACCAATCGCTGACGGTGAGTTGTTCATCTCGATTCGGGTTCGTCCCCTGGGCAAGAGCGGCGTATGTGCTGCGCTTATCCCGTCCCACCCCACGGCTTGGCCGGCGATAGTTCAGGATGGAATTGAAAACCGGAATGTTGATATTCACCGCACTGCAACGCCGCACTAGTCCGAGCGGCGCATGCTCGTGGCGCAGCAGTTTCGCAAGCAAGGCCTGGACTTGCCGCACGCACTCTTCAACGCTGACATCGCCCAGGGAAAGCCGTATCGGCAAGGTGTTGATGCACGGGCCCAGCACCCGGTCAGCACCCTGTCCACCCTGCATACGCCCCAGCAGCACCGTGCCGAACACCACATCGTCTTGACCGGAACATTGCGATATCACCTTTGCCCAAGCGAGATGAAAGAGGCTGGCGGTACTCACACCAGTTCGCTGCCCCATCTCTCTCAGCCGTAAGGCCAAGCTCGAATCGACGAAAGAGCGGGCCTCTTCAATTCTGGAGCCATTGCCCAACACATCGTTAAATCCAAAAGGCGTGGTGGGCTCAGTCACATCGCCGAGCAATTTGCGAAAGAACGCCTCGTGCTCCTCAAGCGGCACGCCCAGTCTTGCCTGCGCAACGTAGTCGCGGTAATGCCGAGGTGCGGGCAACTGGTCGACTCGACCCTGCAGGTAGGCCTGGAGCTCTTCCTCCTGCAGATTAACCGAGGCCTGGTCATCCATCAGGTGGTGGGTCAATTGGTGGAAAACCCAACGCTCATTCGGCGCATCAAAGGCCAAGAAGATGCGTATCATCGGCGGTAACGAGAGATCCAGTCGGTAGTTCAACAGATTGTTGCGTACCGATAATTGCTCGGCAATATCGCCATCGGCAGGATCGAGGATGAGCTCCTCCACGCTCACTGGCGCCTTGCGACAAACCACCTGTATCGGCTCATTCAAGCCTTCCCACAAAAAAGCAGTGCGCTGTATATCGTGACGATCGACAACCCATTGCAGTGCCTCGAGGTAGCGATCCAGCCGCTCGCGGCTGTCGAAGGCAAACTGCGTTTCCATGATGTACAGATCGCCTTCGGCGGTGATGAGGTGATGGAATAGAAACCCCTCCTGCAGGGTTGCCAGAGGATAGATATCCTGGATATTGGCTGCTCCGCCTGGCACCGCGGTTGTTACGCGCGCGATGTCCTCGGGGCTCAGCTGCACCATCGGCAACATATCGGGCGTGATTGCCTCGCAGCCCGGTGGAATCAAGTTGGCCGGTACATCGACCTCGTTACATTCCGCCCCGACCGCGCTCGCCAGCTCGGCAATCGTGGGCGTGAGAAACAGCCCGCGTACATCTGCTTGCAGCCCGGCCCTACGCATGCGCTCGATGACGCTCACCGCGAGTAACGAATGACCGCCGAGTTCAAAGAAATTATCGTGGATTCCCACGCGCGCGAGGTTGAGCACATCGGTCCAGATTGCGACGAGAGTCTCCTCGGTCGGCGTTTGCGGTGCAACATAGGCGGTCTGCTGGAGGTCCGAATACTTCGGTGCCGGCAACCCCTTGCGATCGATTTTGCCACTCGAGGTCAAGGGCAGTTCATCGAGCAGCACCAAGGTGCTAGGGACCATGTATGAGGGCAACTGCACCGACAAGCGCTCCTTCAACACGGTGGCGGAAAGATCCGCCTGTCGCGGCACCACATAGGCCACCAGACGCTGATCCCCGGGTTGGTCTTCCCGCATCATCACTATGCTCTGAGCCACACCAGCGTGCTGGTTCAGCATCGCCTCAATCTCGCCCAATTCGATACGCTGGCCACGTATCTTCACTTGAAAGTCCGTCCGCCCCAGGTACTCGATCGCCCCATCGGGGAGATACCGCGCCAGATCCCCCGTCTTGTACAGGCGCGCTCCGAGCTCACGCGCGAATGGGTCCGGCACGAAGCGCTCCACCGTCAGATCGTCCCGCCGCATATAGCCACGCCCCACCTGCACTCCGCCGATGTAGAGCTCCCCTGCCACACCCACAGGCACCGGCTCCATCCGGGTATCGAGCACATACATCTGAGTGTTCGCCACCGGTCGTCCGATCGGCACGGTGAGCCGCGTATCACCCCGCTGGCACGCCCAGTAAGTCACGTCCACCGCCGCTTCGGTCGGCCCGTAGAGGTTGTGTAATTCCACCCCGGGCAACCGGGCAAAAAAGCGTTCCTGCAATTCGTGGGGCAATGCCTCGCCACTGCAAATCACGCGTTTGAGCGATCCGCTACACGCCTCGACGCCTTCCTGCTCGAGGAACATCCGCAGCATCGACGGCACAAAGTGAAGTGTCGTGATCCCGCTGTGTCGGATCAGCTCAGCCAAGTAGGCACTGTCGCGGTGACCCTCGGGCTGGGCAATCACCAGCCTTGCACCGGTCAGTAGTGGCCAGAAAAATTCCCAAACCGAGACGTCAAAACTGAACGGTGTTTTCTGCAGGATGCGATCATGGGCAGAGAGGCCGTATTGCTCCTGCATCCAGAGCAGCCGATTGCAGATGCCTCGGTGCTCGTTCATCGCACCCTTGGGCCTGCCGGTCGAGCCTGAGGTAAAAATCACATAGGCCAAACTTTCTGGTGTACCAATGTCCTCAAGATCGTCGCCTGATTCATCGCCGTAAGCTTTCCATGAGTCATCGAGCAGGAGCACATCCTTGGCTGCTGCTGGCAGCTGGTGTGCCAGGGACGGTTGCGTGAGCACCAGAGACGCCTGGGCATCCTCGAGCATGTGCGCCAGGCGCTCGGGCGGATAGGAAGGATCCAGGGGCACATAGGCACCGCCCGCCTTGAGCACCGCCAGCAGCGCCAGCACCATCTCAAAGGAGCGCTCGGCGAAGACGCCGACAAGGTCGTCCGGTCCCGCGCCTTTCTGGCGCAGGAGTCGAGCAAGTTGATTGGCTCTCCGGTTCAGTTCCGCATACGTGAGTTGCTGTCCGTCGAACTCCAGGGCAACGGAATCCGGTGTCAGCGCGGCTTGCTTTTCAATCAGTCGGTGCAGCCGCGCTTGATCACCGTAATTTCGAGTGGTGTCGTTCCACTCGACCAGCAGCTGCTGGCGCTCGGCACCGGGCAGCACGTTCAGGCTGCGCAACGTGCTGGTCGGTGAGGTTTCCAGAGCGACAACCAGCTGCTCCAGTGCGGTGTGCATGTAGTTGCAGATGCGCTGCGGATCTACTGGTGACTGGGCCTGTGCCTCCAGCATAAAGCCATCGCCCAGGTCATCTACGGAAAGCTCGAGAGGAAAGTTGGTGCGCTCCTCAAACTTCAGCAATTCAAGCCCCATCCGGCTTACCGCCGTTGCCATGGCATGATTCAACGTCTCGGGTATTTGGCCCCTGATCTTGAGGTGGCGGAAGTTGAGCAGCGCGTTAAACAGCGGCCCGGTCGCCGGCACCGCACTGCAACCCTGGGCTACAGCAAGAGAGGCGTGCTCATGGTCCAGTAGCTCCGCCATGCGGGTGTGGGTTTGGCGAACACCATCCTTGACGCTGGTGTCGCCCAGCTGGAGGCGCAGTGGCAACGTGTTGATGAATGGCCCCAGCACTCGCCCGGCGTCCTGCCCGGCGTGCATGCGCCCAATCAGCACCGTGCCGAATACCACATCGTCGCGGCCGGAGCATTGCGACAGCACCTTTGCCCAGGCGAGATGGAACAGACTCGCAGCGCTCGCTCCGTGTCTGTGGGCCGTTTCTCGCAACCGGCTCGCCAGAGCGGAATCAACCAAAGAGCGCGCTTCTGCAATCTTCGAAGCATTGCCTTGCACATCAGTGAGCCCAAATGGCAAGGTGGGCTCATCCACATCGGCGAGCATGTGGCGGAAAAATGTCCTGTGTTCTTCCGCAGGATTTCCCAGCCTGGTTTGGGCAACAAAGTTACGAAATGGAAGCGCGGGGGGCAACAGGTGTGCCTGCCCTTGCAAACACAGATGAATTTCTTCGCTCATCAATTCATCTGTAGTGTGGTCCTCTAACAAGTGATGGTGAATCCGGAGGATCACCCATCGTGCATTTGCCGCATCGTGGGCAATGAAGATGCGGATAATCGGTGCCAAGCGCACATCAAGCCGGTATTGGCGTGGGTCAAAACGCTTCTCGAGCTGCTCGACGATATCGCCATTGGCCGCATCGAGGCGGAGTTCCTCCACAATCAGCGGCGCCCGGCGGCACACCACCTGAACAGGCTCGGATAAACCCTCCCACAGGAAGGCGGTGCGCAAGATATCGTGGCGATCGATCACCAACTGCAGAGCTTGGATATAGCGATCGAGCAGTTCGCGGCTGTTAGAGCCAAAGATAGTCGTCACTAGGTAGGGATCTCCTGTGCCGGCCATTCGATGATGGAACAGCATCCCTTCCTGCATTGGCGGCAATCGATAGATATCCTGAATGTTCGCAACCCCGCCAGGTATGGCAGCCACCACGCGCTTGATCTCCTCGATGCTCAGCTGCACCAGCGGCAACATGTCGGGGGTGATAGTCTGGCAATCCGCCGGGATTAAGTTGGGCGGCACTTCAACATCGTCACTTACTCCCGTGACTGCGCCGGCCAGCTCGGCAATGGTGGGCGTGAGGAAAATGGTGCGCACGCTGGCATGCAGCTCAGCTTTGCACATTTTCTCGAGAGCCTTGACCACCAGGAGAGAGTGGCCGCCGAGCTCGAAGAAGTTGTCGTGAATCCCTACGCGCTCGAGCCCAAGAATCTCGGCCCAAATGCCGGCCAACGTCTCCTCGGTGGGCGTGCGCGGCGCGACATAAGTAGCGTCCGGAGCCGCGCGGTCGGGCGCCGGCAATGCTTTACGGTCAACCTTTCCATTTTCGGTAAGCGGCAACGCTCCGAGACTGACGAAGTGGGCCGGAACCATGTATTCCGGCAAGCCGACGCGAAGCAGCTCGCGCAACTGATTCGCCAAATCGGCCGGCGCATTCACTGCAACGGTATAAGCCACCAATCGCTTGTCACCGGGCGCATCCTCGCGCGCCATGACCACGACTTCGGCGATAGCCTGGTGCGTTGCTATAACCGATTCGATCTCGCCCAACTCGATACGAAAACCGCGGATTTTCACCTGGTGATCAATGCGTCCAAGGTACTCGATGTCACCGTTTTCGAGACGGCGCGCCAAATCACCGGTACGGTAAAGCAGCGCCCCGCCCACTGGCGAGAAGGGATCGGCAATGAAACGCTCGGCATTCAACTCAGCGCGATTGAGGTAACCACGCGCTACGCCAGCACCCCCGACGTAGATTTCGCCCGGCACGCCGACCGACGCAGGCTCTCCGCCGGGTTCGAGAATGTGGAGCTGCAAGTCGGGGATCGGCACACCGATGAGGCTCCCCTGGCCGAAGCGCAGGTCGGCCCATCGAATCGGTCTATAGGTGACGTGCACCGTGGTCTCGGTAATGCCGTACATGTTCACCAGCTGTGGCCGTTCGTCGCCGTAGCGCTCGAACCAAGGTCGCAGGCTCTGCAGTTCGAGCGCCTCGCCACCGAAGATCACGTAGCGCAGGGCAAGGTCGGCATTAGCTTGCGCCAGTTCTACTTGGATCAACTGCCGGAACGCTGAAGGGGTCTGGTTAAGCACCGTTACGCCTTCGCGCACCAGCAATTCCCTGAAGTCTTCTGGAGAGCGACTGATCCAATACGGCACCACCACCAGGCGCCCACCGCTGAGCAGCGCCCCCCATAACTCCCACACTGAGAAATCAAAAGCATAGGAGTGGAACAAGGTCCATACATCTTGTTCGCCGAAGTGGTACCAGCTCTCGGTGGCATCGAACAGCCGCGTCACGTTGTAGTGAGTAATCAAGACGCCTTTGGGCCTACCGGTTGAGCCCGAGGTGTAAATCACATAGGCAAGATTATTGGCTGTCGCGACCGGAGCCGGATTGTTGTTTAGCTCCGAATGCAGTTCGCCACATAACACCCGCACCACCGGGCTGCCTTCGAGATTCGCGATCAAGCTCTCTTGCGTAACCACCACCTGTACGCCCGAATCCTCGAGCATGAAAGCAATGCGATCTCGGGGATAGACCGGATCCAGCGGCAGGTAGGCAGCACCAGCCTTGAGAATGCCGATGATCCCCACCACCATCTCAATGCTACGTTCGATCTGTAGGCCGACCAGTTGGTCCGCTGTTACGCCGAGCTCGCGCAGGTGGTGCGCGAGCCAGTTGGCGCGGCGGTTAAGCTGTGCGTAGCTCAGCGACTCATCCTTCCATACCAGCGCCACGGCGTCCGGCGTGCGCTCAACCTGCTGCTCAAAACGCTCATGCAAGCACGCTCCCAAGTCGAACGATTGAAGGGTTAGGTCTCTTTGAGTGCGTTGAGCAGATGCGGGCAATTCAGTCATGTGGATCTCCAAACTTTGTTCAGTCGAGTTGCAGCGGCGGTGGGTGATGACATCAGTGTTACGGCAAATAATACCGATGAATGAATATCACGCTTGCTCCGGCTCTGCGGTCAAGTGCTTGTAAGTAATCGTGGTGGTGTTGAGACAGGCCTTGGTGAGTCGCTCAAACAAGTTGGTTTCCATGGTTCGCCGGTTCAGCC
>Ga0187892_10010309_pt1 | contig 11905 bp, 9 predicted proteins | sample MA1701073metaG_FD_139345 | JGI IMG/M metagenome (GOLD analysis project Ga0187892, IMG submission 139345) | Bio-ooze microbial communities from a basaltic lava cave in the Kipuka Kanohina Cave System on the Island of Hawaii, USA - MA170107-3 metaG ...
CCCTAAAAGGCTTGTCGTCATTTCGGGCGGTGACCATGATAGTCGTCAAATCATAGTCCTCCTGCGCACTGGATCCAAGGTCGCGAGTCGGCGTGTAGACCATCCGCGCGGTCGGCGGGCCGCGGGTCTGGCGGAGTGACCAACGGTCCCCGCCTTCCCCGACGACCAAGCCGATTCCGAGTGCAGACCTGCCGCGGGCGGCCGACCGCGGCGGATTGGAGAAAAAAAGCGGCGGCCCTTGAGGCCGCCGCTCCAGTAACGCTTCAAAGACTGCTGTTACGCTTTCAGCATGCCGGTGTCGATCGGCAGCTCGGTGATGCGCTTGCCGGTGGCCGCAAAGATGGCGTTGCACAGCGCCGGCGCGAAGGGCGGGGTGCCCGGCTCACCGACACCGCCCGGCGGGTACTGGCTGCCGCTGTTGACCAGGTGCACCCGGATCTCTTTCGGCGCCAGCGTCATGCGCGCCACCGTGTAGTCGCTGAAGTTGCTCTGCTCGATGCGCCCCTGCTTGGCGGTGATCTGCGCGAAGCAGGCGCTCAGGCCGTAGATGCTGCCGCCTTCCATCTGCGAGATCACCCGGTCGGGGTTGATCACGCGTCCGGTGTCGCAGGCGACGTCCACCCGCGGGATGCTGACCGACCCGTCGGCGGCCACCTGCACCCGTACCGCGGTCGCCACGTAGGTGGTAAAGCAGCGGTGCACCGCCAGGCCGATGGCTTCCCGCGACCCCAGCTTCTTGCCGTAGCCCGACTGCTCGGCCGCGACCCTGAGCACGCCTTTCAGACGCGAGGTCATGATCGGGTACTCTTCGTAGGTCTGGTCGTAGTTCCAGTAGGCGGTCTTCGACAGATCCAGGACGCGGTCGGGCCCGATCAGCTCCAGCAGGAACTGGTACGGATCCTTTCCCGCCTCGTGCGCCAGCATGTTGGCCATGGTGTTCTGCGCGAAGGCGTTGGGGATGTTGTTCACCGCGCGCAGCCAGCCGATGCGCACATGCGCCTTGGCCTTGCCGTTCTCCAGCCGCAGGTTGGGCACGTTGTACGGGATGTCGAGGTAACCCAGCGACAGCTCGATGGCATGCCCCAGCTGCGGGTCCTCCTTCTCGAAGGTGGACCAGATGGTCGGGAACACGCTGTTGCTGTGCCACGCGACGACCCTGCCGTTCTTGTCCAGGCCCGCCTCGACGTGCAGAGCGGTCGGGGTGTGGTAGTAGGCATGCTGCAGGTCGTCCTCGCGCGTCCAGGTGACCTTCACCGGCGTGCCGAACTGGCGCGACAGGATGGCCGCCTCGGCGGCGAAGTCGGGCTTGGACTTGCGCCCGAAGCCCCCGCCCAGCAGCGTCACGCGCGAGGTGACGTTCTTCTCGTCGATGCCCAGCGCACCGGCCACGGTGGCCCGTGCGGCCTGCGGATCCTGGCAGCAGGACCACACTTCGCACTTGCCGTCCTTGAACTCGGCCACGGCGCTCGGCGGCTCCATGGTGGCGTGCGAGTAGTGCGGCAGGTAGAAGTCCGCCTTGACCACCTTGTGCGCGTCCATCAACGCCTTGTCCACGTTGCCTTCGTCGCGCACCACCTTGCCCCGCTGGCGTGCGGTGTCGGCCATCGCCTTCTTGTAGCTGTCTGAGCTGTAGACTTCGTTCGGGCCGTTGTCCCAGCTGATCTTGAGCTTCTTGCGGCCCTCGTTGGCGGCCCAGGTGTTGGTGGCCACCACCGCCACGCCGCCCAGCGTGTTGAACACGATCGGCGGCTGGTTCTGCGGGATCTCCACCACGTGCTTGACGCCGGGCACCTTGAGCGCTTCGGCTGCGTCGAAGGACTTGACCTTGCCGTAGGTGACCGGGCAGTGTTCGACCACGGCGTACAGCATGCCGGGCCTGTTCACATCGATGGCGTACTGCGCCTTGCCCACCATCATGTCCGGGAAGTCCACGCTGGTCATCGGCTTGCCGATGTAGCGGAAGTCCTTCTCGTCTTTGAGCGCAACGCGCTTGGCGCTCGGCACCTTGAGCCCCGCGGCGGTGTCCACCAGCTCGCCGTAATCGAACGAGCGCCCGGTCGGCCCGTGCACCACCTTGTGGTTCTTGGCCTTGCACTCGAGCGCGCTCACGCCCCACTGGATCGCGGCCGCCTGTTCGAGCATGGTGCGGGTGACCGCGCCGAACTCTCGCATGCGGTCGAAGTTGTGGCGCACGCTGCGCGAACCGTCGGTGTACTGGTTGCCGTAGACCTTGTCGCCGGTGGCCTGCTCGATCTTGACCCGGCTCCAGTCGGCTTCCAGCTCGTCGGCAAGGATCATCGGCACGCTGGTGCGCACCCCCTGCCCCATCTCCGAGCGATGCGCGACGATGGTCACGGTGCCGGTCTTGTCGATCGACACGAACACGTTCGGGCTCAACGTCCCGGCCGGCGTGGCCACGCCCTCGGCCGCTTCCGCGGAACCCAGGCCGATGTACTTGCCGTAGAACGGATGCAGCTTGGTGATCGGGTCGAGGAACAGTCCCAGCGCGAAGCTGCCGCCCAGCGCGGCGCTGGCCTTGAGGAAGGTCCGGCGGCTGACGTTTTCGATCTTGATCATGGTTACCCCCTCGCCGCTTCTTTGATCGCCGCGCGGATGCGCGTGTAGGTGCCGCAGCGGCAGATGTTGCCCGCCATGGCCGCCTCGATGTCCTCGTCGCTCGGCTTGGGGTTCATCTTGAGCAGAGCGGCCGCCTGCATCACTTGCCCGCTCTGACAGTAGCCGCACTGAGGCACATTGAGCTTGACCCAGGCCTTTTGCACCGGATGATCGCCATTGGCGCTCAGGCCCTCGATGGTGGTGACGGCACCGCTGACGTTGCCCACCGGCAGCGCACAGGAGCGCACCGCCACCCCATCGATGTGCACGGTACACGCGCCGCAGGCCGCGATGCCGCAGCCGAACTTGGTGCCCGTCAGGCCGACGACGTCGCGCAGAACCCACAGCAGGGGCATCTCCGCCGGCACGTCGACCTGTTGGGTCTTGCCGTTGATGTTGAGTGTTATCGCCATGTACAGGCCCTCCGAGTTGGACACAACGTGAGAGGGATGAAACGACCGGCGTCGTCTGGTGGCGCAACGCCCCACGGCAGCGGGCAGGCGGAGCGCCGCGAGCGGCATCCCCGCCGGCGTGCCCGGAAGGTGTTCCGCGCACGCCTCGATTCGATCTCCTCCCTAGCCTTTCCGCCCGGCGGTTGAGCTTCTTGGTTGATCTTCGCCGGACGCACTCAAGCTAGCACTTTGCAGGCGCTTGCGCTAGCCCCGGCGGCGGCCACGGCGATGGCCCTCAGGGCAGATGCTGGATGCCGGCCAGCAACCACCCGGCGCCGCGCTTCTTGCGCTTGGCCAGGTTCCAGATTTCCTGGAATGGCCGGGCGGATTCACCGGGGTGCTCCCGGACGGTGCCGCTGAAGCGCACGCGCGCCACCCAGTCCTCGGGACCTTCTTCGATCGCGAGCAGGTCGGCTTCGACCCTCAGCAACTCCGTGCGGTGGATGGCGCCGAGATCCTCGTCGAGCTGCCCGCGGATCTCGGCGAGGATCTCCGGCGTGGTGAACCGGCCGAGGTCCGCCAGGTTCCCGGCCTCCCAGGCCGCCTGCAGGCGCAGGAAGTGCACCTTGGCGGTGCGAACGAAAGCCTGAACGTCGAAATCGGGCGGCACACTGGACGGACGCGGCGCGATCGGCACAGGGGGAACCGCTCTCGCGCCGGGCCGCGCGCCAATCGCACCCGCCACTCTGCCCGCCACGCTACTCGGAGGCATGCCGATCACCTGCGCCACGTCGAACGCCGGCTCCAGGCGACGTGCGACCTGTCGCGGCGCGCGCGGCCCGCGCAGCAGGCGCCACACGATCATCGCCGCCAGCACCGGCAGGCCGATCGTCAGCGCGCCCGCCAACAGCTCGGCCAACGGGGTGACCAGGCCGAGATCGGACACCACCGCGGTGATGCCCAACGCCGCGGCGAGTGCGCCGATCGGTCCGAGCCGGCGGCCGGGCGCCGGCCGGGCCGGCGTCTGCACCGGCGTTTTCTGCACGGACGCAGCCTGCGAAGGCTTTGCGACCAGCGGCTCACGCGCGGGCGGTTTCGCCTGCTGCGTGTTGGCATCCGGGGATTGCCACCCGAAAGATTTGCCAGCGCCCAGACGCCGCGCCTCGGCATCGGGGCCGAACAAGGCCGCGCCGAGCAGCATCGTCAGCGCCGCGAGGACGGCGCGAGAAAGAAACCTTCCGGATCGGGATCCGGATCGGGAGTCGAGCATGTCCGGTGGCGACGCGCCGGTCGTGGATGATCGACAGTTAGACAGGCGCGGGCACGGAAATTCCCCGTGCGCTCAGGTCAGGGACTTGCTGGAAAGCGCGAACGCGCCCATCATCGCAATCTGATCCCGGTTCTGCGCTCGCGCCGGCGCGCGCGGCGGGGCATGCCCCGTTACCAGTTGTTGTATGCGAGAGACGACATGAAACCGAACAACATCCGCAACCTGTGGCAACAGAAGAAACCGGTGGTCAACGGCTGGTGCAGCATCCCCAGCAGCTTTTCCGCCGAGGTGATGGCGCATCTGGGCTGGGATTCGATGTGCGTGGACCTGCAGCACGGCGTGATCGACTACCAGACCGGTGTGGGCATGCTGCAGGCGATCTGCACCACCGAGGTCACGCCGATCATGCGCGTGCCGTGGAACGATCCCGCCATCATCATGAAGTGCCTGGACGCCGGTGCCTACGGCATCATCTGCCCGATGATCAACACCCGCGATGAGGCGCAGCGCTTCGTGGGCGCGTGCCGCTACGCGCCGGTGGGCTACCGCAGCTCGGGGCCGATCCGCGCCCAGCTCTGGGCCGGCGACGATTACCACGACAAGGCCAACGACACCATCATCACCTTTGCCATGATCGAGACGGCCGAGGCGGTGAAGAACCTCGATGCCATCCTGTCCACGCCCGGTCTGGATGCGGTCTACATCGGGCCGTCGGATCTGTCGATCTCTCTGGGCGGCAAGCCCGGCCTGGATCAGACCAACCCGAAGGTGGTGGGCGCGATCGAGGAGATCCTGGCGGGCTGCAAGCGGCACGGCGTGCACCCAGGGCTGCACACCGGCTCGCCGGCCTACGCCAAGGCGATGATCGCCAAGGGCTTCGAGTTCGTCACCATGCTCAACGACAGCCGCCTGCTGGTCCAGGCGGGGCGCAAAGTGGTGGAGGAGATGCGAAGCGGTGCCGGCGCCGAGAAGCGCGAGGGCGGGGTGTACTGACGAGAGGGATCAACTCACCAACTTCCGCTGCCTCGTAGAAAAGATCCCGCCTCTCACGAGGCGGGGTGCCGGCGCAGCCGGCGGGGCGGTGTGGTGTATCGGCTATCCCGCTACCAGTTTCCGATACACCTCGATGTTCATCCCGACCCGGTCGGGAGATAGATGAACAGATCGCCGGCGGGTCCAGGACGACGAACGCATCTGCGCCTGCCGTGCGTGCCGGGTACCGAGCGCGATGCTACGGTCGCTTGGCCGACGTCCAGGCGTCGAGCTTGGCGCGCGCCCGGTTTTTTGCCGGATCCATCGCCTCGTCGTGCCCGGGCAGCTTCATGGTCAGCTCGATCACGTAACCGCTGGGGTCGCGGAAGTAGATCGAGTGGATGAAGCCGTGATCCGACACCCCCCGCGTCTCGATGCCGCGCGCCTTGCCCAGCGCCAGCATCGACTTCAGCGTGGGCTCGTCGACCTCCAGCGCGATGTGCAGGTCGTAGTCGTGCTGCGGCTTGAACTCGAACGGCATGTCGGGCGCCTCGAAGAACGCCAGATAGGAGCCGTCGCCGAGCTGATAGAAGGTGTGCAGCGTGCTCGTCGGGCGCCCGCTCTTGGTCTCCTTGATCTCCAGGGTGCCGGCCAGGCGCAGCCCGAGGAAGTCCTCGTAGAACCTGCGCGTCTCCTCCGAGTCGCGGCAGCGGTAGGCGTTGTGGTGCAGCTTGCGGATCATGGCCGCTCCTCCTTCCTCGCGCGCGGTTACACGTTCTCCAGCTTAGCGTCCTTCAACGAAGCGGCGTACCCGTCGATGGCCTCGTTCACCTTGCTCCAGTTCTTCAGTTGCTTCATGCGGCCGAGCCAGCGCTTGACGTTCGGGTAGGCCGACAGGTCGCTGCGCACGACCTCGGCCAGCGCGACGAACGAGGAGCCGAAGTAGTCCGCGATCGTCATCTGCTCACCGCACAGATAAACATTGCTGGCTCCGAGCCAGTTCTGGTCCAGCACCTTGAGCCAGCCCTGCGCGCGTTCCTTGCCCCAGGCGACGGTCGCCTTCTGCACCTCGTCGCTCGGCCGCTTGTGGGTGGGGAAAATCTGCGGATAGACGAACCCGTAGGCCAGGTCGCGGCACACCTGCGTGTTGATCCAGTCCATGCGCTCGTTGACGCGCGCGCGCTGCTTCAGGTCCTTGGGATACGCGGGCGAGCCGATCTTGTCGGCCAGGTACTTGAGGATCGCCGAGCTCTCGGTCAGGCGGAAATCGCCGTCCTCCAGCACCGGGACCAGGTGGTTCGGGTTGATCGCCTCGAACGGCGGCTTGAAGTGCTCCCCGGTGAACAGATCCACCACCTGAAACTGCGCGTCGGTGCCGTTCTCGAGAACGAACAGCATGACCGGGCGGCTGGTGGTCGACGCCGGATGGCAGTAGAGCTTCATGGTGTGTCCTCCTCCACAGATGGAACGCAGGCGGCTTCGCAGAGTGGCCGTTTCGGTAGTTTAGTCCTTACCGGTCCAGGTGGGTTCACTCCCTCCTGGGGCAGTAGTTTCAATCCCCGCGGGCCAACCGGGCCTGCGCCAAAACAGCCGCCCGCTTCAAAACAGCCGCCGGGTCGCGAGGTCGGCGCCGGCGCGCAGCGCGCGCAACTTCTCCCACACGATCTCCTCGGCGACCATCCCCACGCCGGTGGAGGTGTCGAACCCGCAATCGGTGCCCGCCAGCACGCGACGCGGATCGCCCACCGCCTTGGCCACCAGCTCGATGCGATCGGCCACCACCTCCGGGTGCTCCACGTAGTTCGTGGTGGTGTCGATGACGCCGGCGATCACCGCCCAGCCGGGCGGCAGGGGATACTTGGCCAGGCTGCGGTACTCGTGCGCATGGCGGGGATTGGCCATCGACAGCACCAGCGCCGCCGCGCGCGCGCGATACAGGTGCGGCAGCAGGTCTTCCAGCGGCACGTCGAAGTTGTGCGGGCCCTCGTAGTTGCCCCAGCACACGTGCAAGCGCACTCGATCGCCCGGCACATTGGCGAGCGCCCGGTTGATGGCCGCAACGGTCAGATCGAGGAACTCGAGGAACTCGGACAGCGGCCGGTCGGCGAACTGCCGGTGGCGCTCCATAGCCAGGTCGGGCCCGTCGATCTGCAGCACCAGGCCGCGCGCCGCGATCGCCTCGTACTCGGTCCTCAGCGCTTCGGCCACCGCGTCCAGGTATTCCGCCAGCGACCGGTAGTAGTCGTTCTGCATCCCGCAGGCGACGATCCCCGGCGACGGCGCGGTCCAGAACGATTCCACGAAGCCGCCCGGGTGCTCGTTCAGGACCTTGCGGTATTGGTCGAGCTCGTTGTCCAGCGCCACACGGTCGAGGTACCGCACCTCGCCGACAGCACGCGGCGGCGCCGTATGCAAGCTCTTCGCCGCGTGCGTCTGGAACAGCTCGCGGAAGCTCGGGTAGCTCGCCACGTCCTTGGCCGGCGGCCGCCGGCCCTCGCCGCCGAAGCCGGACATGCGGTAGCGCACGTAGGTGAAGAAGCTCTCGCGCGGCTGCTCGCCGTCGTTGCCGATGTCGATTCCGCACTCGATCTGCCGGGCGACCGCCCGGCGCGTCGCGCGCGCCGTTTCCTCGGCCAGCTCGGCCTGGTCCACCGCCTCGCCCCGGCTCCTGCGCAGCTGCAGGGCGACCAGCGGCTTGGGCCGCGGGAGGCTGCCGGTGTGCGTGGTCAGGATCCGCGATTCGCTTCGTTTCATCGGGCGAGGCGCGCAGCTACTCCGGTCTGACCTCGATGAACTTCGAGATCGCGACCCATTTGCCGTTCTGAATCTGGGCGATGCGCACCTCGTTCATCCCCAGCCGGTTGGTCTTGGTGATGCGCACCTCCGGGCTGCCGAACATGTCGCTCGCGAACACCGTGGTCTCCATGGCGTTGATGAAACCGTCGGTGCTGAGGTTGGGTCCTGCCTTGTCCGCGGCCTTCGCGAACAGTTCCATGATCGAGTAGCCGTACACCGAGAACACGGTCGCGTCTTCGCCGAACTTGGCCTTGTACTTGGCCGCCCAATCGCGCACCGCCTTGGACTGATCGTCGGGATAGGGATGCGGAACCGTCAGTACGCCGTACAGCCCCTCCACCGCCTTGCCGCCCAGCACGTGCACCAGATGGCTGTAGAGCGCGTTGGAGCCGAGGTACTGGGGCTCGAACCCGGTCTTGCGCGCTTCGGCCATGGCGCCCACGGTTTCGCGCACGATGGTGCCCATCACCACCAGGTCGCATTCGGCCGCCTTGAGCCTGGCCACCTGGGACGAGAAGTCGGTGGCCCCGCGTTTGAACGAGGTCTTCTCCACGAGCTGCATGTCGAGCGTCTTCAGCCCCGCCTCCACCCCGCGCAGCACCTCCAGCCCGAACTCGTCGTCCTGGTACAGGATGCCAACGCGCTTGAGGCCCTTCTCCTTGACGAACTGGGGCACGATCACGCGCATCTGGTCGTAGTACGGAGGAGACAGCGCGAACTTGAGCTTGTGGAACGGATCGAACATCTGCCGCGCACCGGTGAGCGGCATGAAGTTGATCACATTGCGCTCGAACTGCACCGGCATCGCCGCCATGTTCGGCGCGGTGCCGATGTGGCCCAGGATGGCGAACACCTGATCGCCGGTGGCGAGCTTCTGCGCCGCCAGCAGCGCCTTCTTCGGATCGTAGCCGTTGTCTTCCACCACCAGGCGGATCTTGCGGCCGCGCACGCCACCCTGCTCGTTCAGCTCGTCCGCGCGCATCTGCAGGCCGTTGCGCGCCTGCTTGCCGTAGGCCGCGATCGGACCGGACAGGTCCTGGATCGTGCCGATCGCGATCTCGTCCTTGGCCACACCCTGGCTCTGGGCCCAAGCCGCCGGTACCGTCAACGCGGCGAGCACCAGAGCGGCCGCGATGGAAATCGATCTGTTCAAGGGTTCCTCCGTGTGCAAGCCCCCCTCTCCCCGCTGCGGGAGAGGGGCGGGGGCTGAGGGCAATTCATCCAGCGCGACTGTACATCGATTCGATCAGCTCGGCGTACTTCTGGTGCACCAGCTTGCGCTTGAGCTTCATGGTCGGGGTGAGCTCCTCGTCCTCGGCGGTGAGGCGCTGCTCGATCAACCGGAAGCTCTTGATCTGTTCCACCCGGGCGAACTGCCGGTTCACGCGCTCGACCTCGCCGCGAATCAGCTCCTGGATCTCGCGCGCGCGGCACAGGCTGGCGTAGTTGGAGAACGGGATGTCGTGGTCCTGGGCGTAGCGCTCGACGTTCTCCTGATCGATCATGATCAGCGCCGTGAGGAAGGCGCGCCGGTCGCCGATCACCACGGCGTCGGTGATGTAGGGCGAGAACTTCAGCTGGTTCTCGATCTCCGAGGGGGTGACGTTCTTGCCGCCGGCGGTGATGATGATGTCCTTCATGCGGTCGGTGATGCGGAAGAAGCCCTCCTCGTCCACCGCGCCGACGTCGCCGGTGTGCAGCCAGCCGTCGCGCAGCGTCTCGGCCGTCTTCTCCGGCTGGTTGAGGTAGCCCATGAACACGTTGGTCCCGCGGATCAGCAGCTCGCCTTCGGGCGACACGCGCACCTCGTTGTACGGGCCGGCACGCCCGATCGAGCCGGGCTTGATGCGATCGACCGGCATGAAGGTGGCCGCGCCCGAGCTTTCCGTCTGCCCCCATGCTTCGAGCATCGGAATGCCCAGCGCCAGGTACCAGCGCACCAGGTCGGGGGAGATCGGCGCCGCGCCGGTGACCAGGAAGCGCGCGCGATGGATGCCGATCAGCTTGCGCACGTTGTCGAGCGCGAGCCAGCGCGCGGCCAGAAACTGCAGCTTGAGCCATAAGGGGATCGGCCGCCCGGCGACGAAGCGGTCGGCGACCCGGCCGCCGGCCCCGATCGCCCAGCGGTAGGCGAGCTGCTGCGGCAGGGTGGCTTCTTTGACGGCGATGGTCACCGCGGAGTAGAACTTCTCCCACACGCGCGGGACCGCGGTGACGATGGTGGGCGAGATCTCGCGCACGTTCTCCGGCACGGTGTCGGGGTTCTCCACGAAGTTGAGCACGCCGCCGCTCAGCAGCGCCAGGTATTCCCCGCCTACCCGCTCGGCGATATGGCATAGCGGCAGGAAGCACATCCGCTCGTCGATTGCATTTCCGCGCGGCAGCACGGCGTCGTAGCCGCGCACCACGTGCACCAGGTTGCGGTGCGAGATCATCGCCCCCTTGGGCCTGCCGGTGGTGCCCGAGGTGTACACCAGGATGGCGAGGTCGGCCGGCTTGCGCGCGGCGACGCGCCGCTCCAGCTCCGGGGGATGCGCACCGGCGTGGGCGCGCCCCAGCTCGCGCAGGGCCTCCAGGCTCATCACCTGCGGGTCCGAAAAGCGCGTGAGGCCCTCCATGTCGAACACGACGATGTGCCGCAGTTTCGGCGTGCGCGCACGGATCTCGAGCACCTTGTCGAGCTGCTCTTCGTCTTCCACGAACACGTACGCCGAAGACGAATCCTTCAGCAGGTACTCGCACTGTTCGGCCGCGTCGGTGGGATAGATGCCGTTGGACACGCCGCCGGCGGACAGGATGCCGAGGTCGGCGAACATCCACTCGCGGCGGGTGTTGGACAGGATCGAGGCGCACTCGCCGGGCTCGAAGCCGAGCGCCGCCAGCCCCATGGCGATCTCGCGCGCGATCTCCCCCAGCTCGCGCCAGGTGGTGGCCTGCCAGATCCCGAAGTCCTTCTGGCGCAGGGCCACGCGCTCGCCGCGCCGGCGCACGGCGTTCCAGAACAGCTCGGGAACGGTCTCCCCGGGCAGCGCCTCGGATGGGCCGCGCAAGCGCGGGCGGGTCCAGAGGCAGGTCACCCTACCTCCACATTTTCTTCTTCTTCCACCGCCGCTCCCCGCGCACGCCCGCCTCCTTCATCCCCAGATAGAACTCGCGGATGTCCTCCTTTTCCCGTAGGCGCGCGCAGTCGTCCTCCATGACGATGCGTCCGACCTCCAGCACGTAGCCGTAGTCGGCCAGATCCAGCGCCATGGCGGCGTTCTGCTCGACCAGCAGCACGGTGGTCCCGCGCTCGCGGTTGATGCGCTGGATGATAGCGAAGATCTCCCGGGTGAGCCGGGGCGACAGCCCCAGGCTGGGCTCGTCGAGCAGCATGATCTGCGGCCGGCTCATCAGCGCGCGGCTGATGGCCAGCATCTGCTGCTCGCCGCCGGAGAGCTGGCCCGCCTCCTGCCGTGCGCGTGCGCGCAGCATCGGAAAGTAGCCGTACACGGTCTGCAGATCCTGCGCCGCGCCGTCGCGGTCGCGCCGCGTGTACGCTCCCATCATCAGGTTGTCGTGCACCGACAGCAGCGGAAACACCTCGCGCCCCTCCGGCACGTGCGAGATGCCCAGGCGCACGATCTGCGCCGGGTCCTTGCCGTGGATCGCCGCGCCGCGATAGACGATCGATCCCTTCTGCGGGTCGAGGATTCCGGAGATGGTCTTCAGAATGGTCGATTTGCCCGCGCCGTTGGCGCCCAGCACCGCGACGATCGACCCGCTCGCCACCGACAGGCTGACGCCGCGGATCGCCTTCACCGGGCCGTAGGCGCTCTCGACGTTGGCGAGCTGCAGGATCGGTTCGCTCATGAGAGGC
>Ga0187892_10010311_pt1 | contig 11904 bp, 11 predicted proteins | sample MA1701073metaG_FD_139345 | JGI IMG/M metagenome (GOLD analysis project Ga0187892, IMG submission 139345) | Bio-ooze microbial communities from a basaltic lava cave in the Kipuka Kanohina Cave System on the Island of Hawaii, USA - MA170107-3 metaG ...
AAAACAAGCAAGGTCTTCACTACAGCGGTTTTGCGCCAATCTACCGCCCCCCGCACTTAAAATCCAAGTACTTACACGGCGCCTTCGCCCGAAAACGGGCGCGAATCGGCTAAGTCGGGCTAAAGCGCCGCTTGATACTGCCTGTAGTACTGCAGGACCTTCTCTACGTAGAGCTGAGTCTCCTGGTAGGGAGGGATTTTATACCCATGCCGGATCACCGCATTTTCTCCGGCATTATAGGCTGCGAGCGCGAGCCGCAGATTCTGCTTGAACAACCGAAGCAAGTCGCGCAGATACCGTGTACCGCCCTGCAGATTAGCCGCTGGGTCTGTTAGGTTGCTCACCCCGTAACGGCGTGCGGTATCCGGCATCAGTTGCATTAAGCCCACGGCGCCCTTGTGCGAGACGGCTATAGGATTGTAAGAGGATTCCGCCGTGATCACCGCATGCAACAAGGCATCCGGGAGCCGATATCTGTGCGCGGCGCTGGCGATCAGCGGTGAAAATCGGGCACGATTTCTCTTGTTGGAGCCGATGCCGGTGGGACGCCGGTTATGCGCCCGTGCCGCGGGCCGAAAGGTCTTGACCCAAAGCATGTAACCCGTATGTTCGGGTTTATCCGTGAGATGCACACGCCCGTACTTGTCTATGTATTTATAGATATCAGCCTTGGCCGCCGGCGTGACACCGACCAAGAACAACACCAAGAGGGTTACCAAAGGAGAACTCGCGGGAGGAGACAAGGCAAAACAACTCAGTTTATTACGTATCACAGTCATTCCCTTACTTATTGGGTTAGAAACATCGCTGTCTGAACACCTATCGAAGCGTAAGCGCCGGCCAGCGCGTCGTCCAGCATGATCCCAAATCCTCCTCCCACATGCCGATCGATGGCTCGAACAGGCCATGGCTTGAGGATATCAAATACTCGAAACAATGCGAAACCGACTGCGACCCAAATCCATCGAGGTGGGACCGCCGTCATAGTAATGAGATAGCCGACCACCTCATCCCACACGATGCTGGGATGGTCGTGCACCCCGAACACCGCCGTTGTCCGCTCGCAAACAACTATCCCAAATAAAAACAGTAAGATAACAGCAAACCCGTACCAGAGAATAGGCAGCTGCACCATCCCCAAGTATAGGCCGACACCGATTAGGGTGCCAAAGGTGCCGGGAGCGATCCGGACAAAACCGATGCCAAAACCAGAGGCAATCAGGTGGGCTGGCTTTTTGAGAAAGCCGGCTGGCAAGCGCTGCCGGCTACTCGATGACGGCTTTAGGCCCATCTTAGCCCGCGGAGGAAATAGGTATACTAACTATTTGTTTAACAAAGCGCGGTAAAAGGAACGCGTTGGAAAACCGCGGTCTGTGCCAGAAGCAATCGTCTGCTGTTCGCCTGGTGCGTCGTAGGCTTTTCGTTCTCAATTCAGCGTAGCGGCGATAAGATAGGAAGAAAGATCGCTTTTGTGAGACCATGGCTAACCGCTGGCTACATGGCGCTTTCCTGGTGGGGGGGGCGCTCGCATTCACTGCCCATGCACAAGGCCCCTACCCGGGTGACGGGGATCCGCTTGAGCCAGACTACGGCTACCCTTATAGCGAGTAGCGAATCTATCATCTGGTATACCCGCCGAAAATCTTCGACTACTGTGTCGAATTGTACGGGATCCGGGGTTCGCGGGCGGAGCAATGCATGCGCTACGAGAACCAGCAAAAGCGCGCAGCCGAAACACTACTGCAAAGAGAAGTAGGAAACCCGCGAGTGCGCGAGCAAATCTACGCTAAGTGCTTTGCGGAATGGGGCGAGAAAGGGATTGAAGTGGGTTAATCACTGCGTGCACACAGAAGTGAATTACCACCAGATCCATAGCCGATAACGCGGTCGCTTGCTCTGGTTCTGTTCAGCGTGCCACGGTAGTGAAAGCAGGCAATTTATCAGCCTTAGATGACTCTAAGCCGGGGTTAGGGCTCGCCGTCGAGGGATTTAAGCCGGCATGGTGGATCACAAGCCCCCACGCCCAAAGCATCTGGGCCGCTTTCTTGCGCCGCCGCCCTCGGCTGCCACTCACGCGTGAGCGGCTGGAGTTGCCCGATGGTGATTTTGTTGACTTGGATTGGACGCCCCTGGCGAGGGGACCCCTGATCCTCGTGTTTCACGGACTGGAAGGATCGAATCATTCCCGCTATGCGATGGGAACGCTTAAGGCCATAAAACGCCACGGTTGGCAGGGCGCCATCATGTACTTTCGCGGCTGCAGTGGGGAGATCAATCGGCTCGCGCGCAGTTACCACTCGGGCGACACGGGTGACATGCGGTTCTTGTTTCAATGCCTCAAGAACCGCTATCCAGGACGGAGGCTTGCCGCAATTGGTTTTTCTTTGGGAGGCAATGCGCTGCTCAAGTACCTCGGTGAGGCGGGAAACGGCTCCTTGCTGTCGGCGGCGGCCGCCGTGTCTGTGCCCTTCGAGCTCGACCGAGCGGCGCGCCAGATGGAAGTGGGCTCCTCCCGCATTTACCAGTGGTACCTGATACGGCGGCTGCGCGCTAAGGCAAAAGCCAAGGGTTTGGCTTCCCCCGGTGAACTAAGACGCCTCAGGACCTTTCGCCAGTTCGACGACCGGATCACGGCGCGGCTGCACGGTTTCGAAGGCGTCGATGATTACTACCGACGCGCGAGCTGCCGTCAGTACCTGCGAGGCATTACGGTTCCCACTCTGATCGTGCATGCTAAGGACGATCCGTTTTTGCCCCCAGAGGCGATCCCGAGCCCCGACGAGGTCTCAAAAACCGTGCAACTAGAAATCAGCCCGCGGGGTGGACATGTGGGTTTTGTCTCCGGCAAGACGCCGCTACGTCCCCGTTTCTGGTTGGAATCGCGGATCCCGCGTTTTCTTGATCGGGTCTTGGTCGTGAATAGAGCACCCTAGGAGCCTATCGGACTTTGGGATGAATCTACTTCGGCGGTGGGAAATCGGTTCATTTCTCCTAGGCGAATTGAAGGAGATCAGGACATCCTCTATCATTGCTCCCCCGTTGTGCAGATTCATCGATTCACAAGATGCGGAGGCAGCCGATGCGAACGACGACCCTAATCGGAGTAATGGCGCTTTTCCTGGTAGCGTGTGCCCACACCTCCACCTTCGAGAACGTGCGTCTCGGCATGAGCAAGGAGGAAGTGGTAAAGGCGGCTGGTCGTCCCAATAGCATCATCGCTAGCAATAGGGTAGACAATGACCTAGTGGAGGTATTTGAATACCGAAAAGAGAGTATTTGGTGGGGCGATGACTCGTATTGGTTTTTCTTCTCCAACAATACGTTGCAGAAGTGGGGGCGGCCTTATGACCATTATTACCTCGATTAGGCATTCCCTTTAGTGCCCACGAGCGCGTCTCCACGGCGCCGTTCCTTAAGTCGGCGTGGAATGCCATGCGTTTTGCCGGTTTTTCGTTAACGGCAAGGGCTGTGTTCTCGATTTTGTTTCTTTTGAGCGCCGGCTTGCTCGGCGTCGGCTATTATTTGGAGCTTGTAGGCGGCTTGGAACCGTGTCCGCTCTGTTTAATCCAGCGCTTGTTCTTCGGGTTTATTGGCTTGACCGCCCTCATCGCCGCCTTACACAACGCAAAGCTTTTGGGGGTGCGCGTCTATAGTGCTTTGATTGCGTTGTTTTCGTTGTCAGGCGCTATCGTCGCTGGCCGGCAAGTCTGGCTGCAGCACCTCCCTCCCGATCAGGTGCCCGAATGCGGGCCAGGACTATCCTATATGCTAGAGACTTTACCGCTGGGAGAGGTGCTGCTAAAGATCCTCAAGGGCAGCAGCGACTGTGCGGAGATCGGTTGGCGGTATATGGGGTTGTCGATCCCCGAATGGGCGCTGGTGATGTTCGCGATCCTGTTTTTTATCGGCGCCGTTCAGATGTTGAAACCGGTGTCAACAACCGGCTAGAGCTCCGAAGCTAGCGCGCTTCCTCCTTCTGCTATCAAGGTGAGGATTGCCACTGGCAGGACTTTTTTTCTAAGTCCTCGTAGGAAAGCTGTTTGCTTGCTCACCGGTTTGTTCCTTCCTTGGCACGCCCTCGCCGGCGATTGGGCGCTGCCTCAACCGCTGACCGAAACCTTACACCGTGCAGGGATCCCGAGCAGTGCCATCAGTGTCTTCGTGCAAGAGGTAAACAGTGCTAAGGCTTCGATCCAATTTCAAGCAGCGCAGCCCCGAAGCCCCGCCTCTGTGATCAAGTTATTGACCACGTACGCGGCCTTAGAGATCTTGGGGCCGGCTTACACCTGGGCCACAGAGGCTTATGTAGGCGCTCCCATAGTCGGCGGCTACCTGGCCGACGACTTAATACTCAAGGGCTACGGCGATCCGTTCTTGGTGACAGAACGGCTCTGGACCCTGATCCAAGGCTTGCGGGCACGAGGGTTAAAGCACATCGGCGGTGACCTGGTCATCGACAATGCGTACTTCGCGACGGCAGCGGAGAACCGGGGCGCCTTCGATGGGCAACCCGACCGTGCGTACAACGCCCATCCCGATGCCTTGCTCGTTAACTTTCAGGCGGTGCAGTTCACGCTTGCTCCCAATCCGCCGAGCGCCTCGGTGCATGTTATCGTGCAACCCTGGCCGACCAACCTGCGCGTCCAAAGCACCTTGCGCCTTGCCACGGGTCCCTGTCGCGACTCGCTCTCTAGGCTGCAGATCGTCATCTCCCCGGATAAAAATGGCAGCACTGCTTTCTTTGCTGGAAAGTACCCGGCAAGCTGCGGCGAGGTAACGATCAACCGCGTAGTCATGTCGACGGCGGCGTTTACCTATGGCGTGTTTAAGCGCCTGTGGTTAGACTTGGGTGGCGTGTTGGATGGCCGCTTACGGGTAGCGTCCCTGCCTTCGCGGGCGAGACGGATCTACGCCATCGAATCACACCCGCTTGCCGAGCTGATTCGCGGGATCAACAAATACAGCAATAATGTGATGACCGGGCAACTGCTGCTGACCCTGGGGGCGGAACGCTTAGGGGTGCCGGGCAGCAAGCAGAAAGGGATCGCCGCAATCAAAGAATGGCTCCATTCAGAAGGCTTGGAGTTCCCCGATCTGGTGTTAGATGAGGGAGCCGGCTTATCGCGAAAAACGCGCATCGGCGCCAAGAGCTTAGGCCAGCTTTTGCTTCGGGCTTACGGTAGCCCCTACATGCCCGAATTACTCTCCTCAATGCCCATCGCCGGAATCGATGGAACCTTGCGCAACCGCCTTAGCAAGGAACCGATCACCGGCCGCGCTCACCTAAAAACAGGACAGATCGACGACGTCGCCTCCATCGCCGGTTACCTGAAGACCCGCATGGGACGAACCCTGGTTGCCGTGTGCCTGATAAACCACCCCGGCAGCCACCTGGGCGGAGGAAAGCAGGTCCACGACGCCTTGCTGCGGTGGCTGTACGAGCACGGTTAGGCGGCGTCACAGAGGACATAACGTCCCTCAATTTAGCGTTGTTGCTTCGAGGCGGCGGAAAGTGACATCGTAGCCCTTGCGGACGACCAAAAACCTTCCGGTTTGTGGACGTCACGCGGTGTGCATCACAAAATATTTGCAATTCATTTGATCGTTGGGCGGCTCCAATCGTCTCGCTCCGATGAGCTAAAGCCATTAAGATGCGTAGATGCACTTTGACATCATCGGTGAGATTACCGACATTGAGACGATCGCTGTCGGCTCCAAAATCCGTGAGGCCAAGCGCCTTGAGAAACAATATGGGCGAGGGCGAGGGCGGTGACGGAAACTGAAAGGCATCGCCCAAATTCGCCTAGGCGGTGGGCGTGTCAGATTGGCAGAACTGCATTGGTATGAAGCGCATGGCATCGGGAAAAAAGAAATCAAGCGCAAACGTTATCTGGACTGAAAGATATGAAACGAGCAAAGCACGAAACGCCACTTTTCGCTGTTTGTATCAACAACACAGAATATCCGGCGTCGCTGGAATTACACAAGATCTATCGCGTCATTGCTGACGGGGATGCGGCGCAAGACGGAGACATCCGTGTAGTTGATGAAAGTGGTGAAGACTACCTGTATCCAGCCAACTGGTTTGCAATGGTGAGGCTCCCTCAGGAAATACGGGACTCTGTCCTCGGTGCCGCATAAGGAGCCCCCAACAATGGGCTCAAGTTGCGACGCTCGGGATCACCGCGGCTGTTGCGAGCGCCTTGTGGCAGGCGCGACTTAGCTTTACGTTTTGCAAAAGAACGCCTTTGACTATCGGAAATCGGCGGGCTGGAGATTGAATTTATTGAGGAGTTGGTAGATCCGGGAACGGGACAACTGCGTTTCCTGGCAGATCCTCTTTATGTTTCCGTCGTGTTTTTGCATGATGCTGATTAGGTATTGTTTCTCTGCGTCATCCTTGACGTAATCGAGACGCTTGACATGATTTGGAAGCGCCTCGGTATCCAGCTTGATTCGATCCGCGTCATATTTTTGGTAGCGCTCGGGCAGGTCCTCTAACTTTACCGGCGCATCCGTCGCGATATACGCGAGGTATTTTGCCATGTTCTTGAGCTCGCGAATATTTCCCGGGAAATGATAGCGTTTGTAGACAAAAGCACGCAGTCGCTGCTCCAATACCACGTTTTTTTTGTCAATCGCGGCGCAGGCCTGTTGCAGGAAATGCTCGAACAGTATTTCGATCTCGTCCCTTCTTTCCCGCAGCGGAGGGATCCATAGCGGGCACATGTTGATCCTGTAGTAGAGATCCTCCCTGAATTCTCCCTCTTGCACCATTTCCGCAAGGTTCTTATTGGTGGCCGCGATCACTTTGACGTCTACGCTATACGTGTTGTCCGAACCAACGCGTTGCAGCTCGCCCACCTCCAACACCCGCAGCAGCTTTACCTGGGCTTGCAGCTCTAAGTCACCGATTTCGTCCAGGAAGATCGTTCCCCCATCGGCTTCCTCGAATTTGCCCTTGCGTTCGCCAACGGCGCCCGTGAACGCTCCTTTGACATGGCCAAAAAGCTCCGATTCGATGATATCCGCCGGAAATGCGCCGCAGTTTACCGCGACGAACGCCTTGCGCTTGCTGTTGAGATGGATGATCCTGGCGAACAATTCCTTGCCCGATCCGGTTTCCCCTTCCAGTAAGACGGTCAAATCTGTCGCGGCGACACGTGAGATGATCTTCAGGATCTTGGCGATCTGCTTGTTCTGACCAATAATGCCCTCTATCTTAAGTTCCCAGGGCTCGTTACCGGGGAGCGTTGCGGCTGCATGACCATGGTCGTGGGCAACGTGGGCTTGGTGGACGGTATTGAAGACCTGCAGCAAAGTCCCCCGCAGGATATCGAGCTCATGCAGGATGCTTCCCCTTTCCCAATCGCTTGATCCTGGCCAGTCCAGGACCTTCATCTTCAAGAGCTCTATGCGGGCGATGTTTTCGTTGAGCAGCGCCCCTATCTTTGCGCCGGGCTCGGGCGGTTCTGGCGGTAAGTAATCGATATCCGGTCTGTCGTCCATGGTGGCGCAGCGCGGGAGTTACTCTACGGGGTCAAGAGCCAGTGGCGATAGATTAAATTGCTTCTCCGCCATGTGGTAATATAGGCCGGTATAACCGTTTTCCTTGACGTAGGCCGGGTCAGTGAGTTGTTCGTGGGTACCCTTCTCCGCCACCTTGCCATCATGGATAAAGCAGATCATATCCGAGTCTACAATGGTGCTGAGTCGATGGGCGATCGTTATGGAAGTTCTTCCGCGCAATATGGTGCGCATGTTTTCCTGGATGCGCATCTCCGACTCGTTGTCCAGGGCGCTCGTGGCTTCATCGAAGATGAGGATCTTGGGCTTTCGGTAGAGCGCCCTGGCGATACAGATCCGCTGCCGCTGCCCCCCTGAAATGCCCATGCCTTTCTCACCGATCGGAGTTTGATAAACGAGGGGATAATTGATGATGAATTCATGAGCGCCGGCGAGTTTCGATGCTTCCATGACCGCGGCGAGATCAGGTTCAGGGTCACCCAACGCAATGTTCTCAGCCACTGTTGCGGAGATGATGAAGCTATCCTGCAGCACCACACCGATGTTTCCTCGCAAAGAAGCGAGATCGATGGAGCGAATGTCCCTACCATCTATGCGGCACTCCCCCGACTTGGGTATGTTGAATCCCAGCATCATTTTGGCAATAGTGCTTTTGCCGCAACCGCTGGGTCCTACGAAGCCGACCCGTTGGCCGGGTTCGATGAGGAGGTCGAAATCCCGCATGACATAGTTTTCTTTCTCATTGGCCACATAGCTAAAGTCGACCTTGGAGAACTCGATCTGCCCTTGGCAGTCGGAAAGCGTGGCCGGCATACGCTCGGGGGTGCTGATAGGCTCTTTCTCTGGTTTGACAGTCAATACCTCACCCACCCTGTCTATCGAGATCTGCACCTCCAGTAGGCTGTTCCAAAGCCCCACCATGGAAAGCACCGGGCCGATCACCATGCCGGTAAGCATATTGAAACCCATCAACTCCCCGATGCTCATGGAGCCGTCCATCACCTGATGGGCCCCCAGCCATAAGATGACAACGCTCGAGGCCAGGCTTACCAGCTTGTTCAAGCTGCCGGACATCAGGTTGAGCTTGGCCGACTGGAAGCTTCTATTGACGTTATCCACGAAGGCGTTTTCCCAGTTGGCGCGGGCCATGTACTCGTTGGCGGTGGCCTTGAGCGTCTCTATGCCGTTGAGCGCTTCGATGAGCTTCGCTTGGGATTGTGCATTGGTCTGGAAGATCTCCTGGGAGATGGCCTTGATGCGCGGTGTGAAGTACCAGATGATAGCCAGGTACATAGGGATGAAGACCATGAACACCAGCGTGAGCGAGGCGCTGTAGCCGAACATCATGAGGAAATAGAGGACGATCATGAGCGTGTTCAGGATCACCGTGATGGTGGAGCCCGAGATGATTGCCCGGATCTTGGTGTTCTCTCCAAAGCGAGCCATGATCTCGCCCTTGTTGCGGGTCAAGAAGAAGTCCATGGGCAAACTCAACACGTGCCGATAGAACTCGGACATGATGCGCATGTCGATGCGCGCGGTGGTGTGCGCCAGGAGCAGGCTTTGTGCGATGCTGCTGATAGTTGCGAACACCGAGACCAAGACCATTCCGGCCAACATCATGTTAAGCAGGCTCACGTCATTGTGCACCACCACGGTGTCGACGATCGTCTGCACGAATAGCGGGCTTGCCAATCCCAATAGATTGATGGTGAGCGCCGCGACCATGGACTCGGCGAAAAACCTCTTGTAGGGGAGGATGTAGCCGAGGAAATGGTAGATCGGTTTTGCTGGAACCTCTTGCTGTTCGAAGCGCAGGGTTGGCTCCAGGGCGATAAACACCCCTCGATCGGGCTCTACCGCTACTCCGGCCACCTGAGCCTGCGTCCAACCGGTTAAGAACTGCTCTTTACTCATCGTCTTGAATCCCGCCGCCGGATCGGCGATGTGCACCTCCTTGGCGGTGATCCGATAGAGCACTGCGTAGTGGTAGCCCTCCCAACCGATGATCCCGGGCAGTTTCACCGTCTTTAAGTCTGCGTACTTGAGAGCATAGGCACGGGCCGAGAAGCCGAGATTTTCAGCCCCGGTGATGATGAGATTAGGAGTCAACTGGGCGCTAGAGAGGTTACTGAGCTCGCGGATCTGCCCGAGGGTAAATTCCTTGCCATAGTGGCGGCAGATCATGGTCAGGCAGGCGGCGCCACAGTCCGCCTCCACGTTCTGTCTGACCAAGGATAACCTGCGAATATCTTTCCGCTTTTCGAGCGCCAAGAACTCCTCTTCGCTCACTGCGTCGGCCAGTTTGATGCGCTGGTCGACCCCCTCAGCCCGTTCCCTGACGGCGACCTCTTCTTCCTCGTTTGTCTTCAGTTCCTGAATGCGTGCGCGAAGCTCGTCGTAGAGTGCTGGATTGATCTCGAGGATACGCAGCACGGCTTCTTGTCGGATGACTAACACGGCGGCATCGGTAGCCGCATAAGCAGAGTGAGGTTGCGCGCCGTTCCTGCCTTCACCCGGCAGCGCCCCCCCTTCGCCGAAGAGATCTCCTTGGTAGAGGCGATCGAGGTAGACCGGCTCGCCGCTCAGCGGTTGTCGAACGAGATCAACGGCTCCCTTTTCCACACAATAGAGCCTGGGATCGTTGCTTCCCTGCTCGAAGATCGGCTGACCCTTGAGAATCGTCTTGACGCCGATATGGGTCACAATCTCGGAGAACTGCTCCGCCGAGTACTGGGCCGTGCCGAGCAAACCACGCAAGCGATGGGACAGCTCCACCAAGCCAACATGCTTTTTAAACAGCTCCGCTGCGACGGGATGACTGCGCAGCAAGGCCCTAACCCTGTCTCCAGGGAGTCTGAGTGCCGTGACATGTTCGCTGGCCACCGCCTGATAGGGCCAGCTAAGGTTCTCCAATAGCGCCTGTTCGCCAAAGGCGGCTTCCTTTTTCAGCTGACCTAAGCTCACCCGTTTGCCATTGAGGGTTTGTTTCAAGCGGACTGTGCTAGAGCAGACGACATACAATCCGTCCATAGGAGCGCCCTGGTCCACGATCACCTCGTTGGCCCGATAGGCGCGTACTTCGAAAAGCGGCTCTAAGGTGCGCTTGTCTCGCTCGGGCAAAAGACTAAAGAGGATGTGGTTTTGTAAGGTGTAATGAATGACCTCTTGCCTTGCATCCATAGCGGTACTCTCAAAAAGCGAAACATAAAGCGCAACCTCGTAGAAGCGCCAACGTTTTGCTCAAACAGACTCTTCCTCCGGCGCGAAGAACTTCGAGATCGGAGAAAACAGGATCTCAACAAAACGCTTGTCGCCGGTCTTGATCTCGGCTACTCCTTCGAGACCAATTTCAAGCGGTTTAGGCTTTCCGCCCAATTTTCTGATGTTCTCGTCCCGAAGCACGATCTTGACTAAATATTGAGATTCCTTCCCTGGCGGTCCGCTTGGCGTTGTGGCGATGTCCGAGATCAATCCGGTAGCGATCCCGTACTCTTGGTAGGGATAAGCAAAATACTTGATTTTCACTTCCTGGCCGCGCTTCAAGTGGCCGATATCTTTGTTTTCTACAAAGGCGTGGCCCTCTAAAGAAGCGATTTCCCGCACCAGGGTAACAAGCGGGGCTCCAGCGGGGATGATCTGACCCCTAGCGACATGGACTTTAGTGATGACCCCATCAAAGAAACTGGTGTAAACCGCGTTGGTTTCCACGTAGGTCACGCCTTCCTGATTTCCAGCTTCATTGAGGCGCTTCTCGATGGAGTCGATTTCCTCCTGCAACTTAGTCGTGTCCCGCTTACGCTGCTTTTCGCGCTGAGCGAGCTCGCTCGCTAGCTTATCCCGCTGTCGAAGATCCGTAAACTTGCTTAACTCAAATTTAGCGGTGGTCAACTGGGAGCTTGTTTCAGAGACCCTCGCCTTGGCGTCAAATACTGCTTTTTGCATGATGGTCAACTTCTCCAGGGCCGCATCCCGTTGAGACACGGTCACATCGCGGCTAGAAAACAGTTGCTCGGTGGTTTGATACTGCCGGTTTGCGATGCCAAGGGCGGCTTCCGCGACCCTGACCGCGTTGTTGCTCGTGGCGAGTTGCTGGTTTAGGATTGCGATTTGCCCCTCAAGCTCGGCGATCCGCGCCTCCCGATTCCCGGTCACATCCTGCAGCTCATACTTCAGCTGCTGAATGCTGTTGTCGTATTCCGACTCTACTTTGCGTAGTTCTTTCTCTAGATCTAGCTGTCGGTTCTCGAAGGCGCCCCGCTGGGCATCATCAAATGGTCTGGTCTGTTCTTGGATCATCGCGACCGGGTCTCCGGAACTAACGAAGGTATTCGTCTTAACGTTTATCTCTGAGACGGTTCCCTCTCCGGTGGCCTG
>Ga0187892_10010313_pt1 | contig 11899 bp, 17 predicted proteins | sample MA1701073metaG_FD_139345 | JGI IMG/M metagenome (GOLD analysis project Ga0187892, IMG submission 139345) | Bio-ooze microbial communities from a basaltic lava cave in the Kipuka Kanohina Cave System on the Island of Hawaii, USA - MA170107-3 metaG ...
ACCCATGACGAGCACACTGGGTGTCCGGAGGACCGTCCTGAGCAGACGCCAATCGTGGGATCCTCCAGTCACTGATGAACGGCGACCTGGCAGTGACGCCCATCGCCCTACCGCGACAGCCGCCACCAGCATGCACGCCGATTCAAAGATGAATGGGCTCACCGCTCCGACACCCTGATACAGCCAACCGCCGACCGCGCTCCCCAGCAGTAGTCCGGCCGTTTCGCTCATGAGTAACAAGCTCACCGCCCGTCCACGTCGCTGAACGGCCGGAACACTCACCATGGCGGTGGTCGCGACCGTGGCGAACATCGCCCAGCCCACTCCTCCGAGGGATCGGAAGCCCAGAAAGACGCTGTAGCTGGAGGTCATGATGCTAGCAAGGTCGATGATCGCGATCAGCAACAAGCCCCAGATCATCAGCGGACGTCCGAAACGCTCCAGCAGGTATCCGGTCGGAAGGCTGGCGATCCATTTCCCAGCGCCGAACACCACCGGGATCAAGGTGACCATCCGATAGTTCGCGGTGAATGACCGCTGGAGATAGAGCGGCAGCGACGGGCGGAGAACCCCCTGCCCTAGATTGAATAAGAACGCCGCGGCAAGCACCGAACCCGGCAATCGCTGCTTCGAGCCGGTTTGATGCGATGTCACCCGCCTTCGACCTCCAGGCACCGACATCCATCCTTGTGACTCCGACGGGGCGACGTCAGCAGCCGGCGCAATACCTGTTCGAGCTGCCGCTGCAGCAGCTGGAGTTCGTCGGACTGGTGCTGCACCGCCGAAAGCTGCTGTCGGACCAGTGCCAGAAGCCGAGGACGCAAGCCCGGACGTCCGCCCTCGAGGGCCGTGACTAGTGTCTTGATCTCGCGGAGCGGCACCCTCAAGGAGCGAGCCCGCCGGATGAAGCGCAGCCGCTGTACACCGGACTGGTCGTACTGTCTATACCTGGCCGCCGAGCGGTTCGGGGGCGGCAGCACGCCGATCTGTTCATAGTAGCGAATCGTCTTCGACGCCACGCCAGTAGCCTTGGCGAGCTGCCCGATGGTGAGAGCATGGGTCATCGGCTCACCTCCATGATTCGCATGCACCGGCACGATAGTCCTTCCAGCTACTGGAAGGTCAAGGCCAATTTCCTTGACCGCGTCGGCGCCGGGGAGCAGGATCTGCCGGGAGTCAGCGCTCTGCGATCGTGTCGGGGCACTCCCGCGGCGGGAATTTTCTGACCCCGCCATCCCGTCTTACTAGACAGAAGCCCATGGTGAGCTCGCCCCCCGCAGAGGGCCAGGAGGACGCCCGGCAGCGCTTCGAGGCCCTGGCCCTCCCGCACCTCGCTCACCTGTATCGGCTGGCGGTGAAGCTCAAGGGCGGCGCCCAGGACGCCGAAGACCTCGTGCAGGAGACCTACATCCGCGCGCTGCGCTCCTTCGCCACGCTGCGGCACCCGGCCCGCATCCGACCGTGGCTGAGCCAGATCCTCAGCCGCCTGGTGCTGGACCAGCACCGGGCGGCGCCCCGCGAGGTGGCCGTCGGCGATCTGGCCGAGATCGACCGCTTCTCGCTCTACGAGCTGATCGAGCAGGAGGATCCGTTTCCCTACTCGGACAGCCTGCACCGCGACTTCCTCGCGCAGTTCGGCGACGACGAGGTGCGCCGCGCCCTGATGACCCTTCCAGAGGTGTACCGCGTCCCGCTGGTGCTCCTGTACGTGGAGGATCTCAGCTATCGCGAGCTGGCCGAGCTGCTGGGCTGTCCGGTGGGGACCATCATGTCGCGTCTGCACCGCGCTCGGAAGATCCTGGAGCGCGAGCTGTGGCAGTGCGCCAAACAGCGCGGGATCGTGAGGGATTGACGTCATGGAACCGCTGACCTGCGAGCAGGCCGTTCAACAGTTCTTTGCCTACCTCGACCGGGCGCTGTCCGGCGAGCCGCTGCAAGACCTGGAGGCCCACCTGGAGGCCTGTCTGGACTGCTGCGACAAGCTGGGCTTCAGTCGGCAGCTCGACGGGTTTTTCAAGGAGCGCCTGCCCGACAGCCCGGTGCCGACGGCCCTCGAGACGCGGATCCGGGAAGCGCTGCGGCGCCACTGAGCGAGGAGAGCCATGGCCTACTTCACGGTCGATCAGGCCCGCTCGATCATCCGCGACACCTACACAGCGGCGGCCACCGACATCCCAGCGGTGGCCGCCGGCCTGTACGCCGCTGACGAGCTGGCTGGGGTCCCGCGGGGCGCTGTCAGCCTGGCCCTCGGCGTCGGTCACCCGGTTCGGCACGCTCGCCTGCGTCCCGGAGAGGTGGTGCTCGACGTGGGCTGCGGCGCGGGCATCGATACACTCCTGGCTGCGCAAGCCGTCGGCCCCCGCGGGCGCGTGATCGGGCTCGATATGACACCGGTCATGGTCGAGCGGACCCGTCGGCACGCGGCCGAGGCCGGGCTCGACAACGTGGAGGCCCGGGAGGGCCTGATGGAGGCGCTTCCCCTGGCTGACGCCAGCGTGGACGTGGTGGTGTCGAATGGCGTGCTGAACCTCTCGACGCGCAAGAGCCGGGCACTGGCCGAGATGCTACGGGTGCTGAGGGCCGGCGGGCGGCTGGCCCTGGCCGACCTCGTGGTGACCCAGGCGCTGCCGGAGGTCGTGCTGCGCTCGGCGCCGGCGCTGGCCGGCTGACTGGCCGGCACACTGGCGGAGCCAGTGCTGACGAAAAAGGTGGCCAACATCGGGTTCGAGGCCGTCGCCACGGTGGACCGCCGGCCCTTCGGCATCGACGCCCTCGCCTCGTATCCGGTGTTTCTACCGGAGTTCGTGGCCTTCCTCCGGCGAGTCGTTCCCGCCGACCGCCATGACGAGCTGGTCTGGTCGGTCGTGGTGCTGGCTCGCAAGTCGAATGGCACAGGAGACGACCATGCCGGTTGATGCCGAGCGGTTGCGCGAGGAGATTCGCAAGGTCTACAGCGAGCTCGTTCGCGATCCGAAGCGCGGCTATCACTTCCACACCGGGCCGGAGTACGCGGTGGAGCGCCTCGGCTATCCTGCCCAGGCTCTGGCCGAGCTGCCGGACTCCGTGACGGCGCCCTTCGCCGGCGTCGGGAACCCCCTGGCCATGGGCGCGCCGCGACCGGGCGAGACGGTCGTGGACATCGGCGCCGGCAGCGGGATGGACAGCTTCCTGGCCGCCCGGTCGGTGGGACCGACGGGCCGCGTCATCGCGGTGGACATGACCGACGCGATGCTCGAGCGCGGGCGGGAGAGCGCGCCACTGAGCGGCACGCCGTGGGTGGAGTATCGGAATGGACTGGCCGAGGCGCTCCCGGTGTCGGATGGCGCGGCGGACCTCGTCATCTCCAATGGGGTCATCAATCTGGCCCTCGACAAGGACGCCGTGTTTCGCGAAGTTCTTCGAGTGCTGCGGCCTGGGGGTCGGCTGCAAATCGCCGACATCGTCGTCCACCGCGACATCCCCCCGGCGGCGCGCGAGGACGTCGCGATCTGGACGGCCTGAATCGGGGGCGCTCTCCTGGAAGGAGAGTACGTCGAGAAGATCCGGCGGGCGGGCTTCGTGGACGTCCAGATCACCTGGCGCGGGCGACCCTTCACCGGGGCCAGCGGCCAGCGCAAGGCGGACAAGTTCGAGACCGAGGGCGTGAACATCCGGGCGCGGAAGCCCGAAGGAGCATGACGATGGCCAAGATCCTCTATCTCGGCACGGCCGGTAGCGACGACCCGACCCGCGCGGGCTTCCCGTTCCAGTGGGCGCTCGGCGCCCGGGATGCCGGTCACGAGGCCGAGGTCTTCCTGGCCGGCGAGGCGGTCTATCTCATGAAGGGCACGGTGGCTGACGCCGTGCTGCCCGTGGCCATGCCATCCCTGAAGGAGCTGATCGACGAGGTCGTCGCGCAGCGGGTACCGATCTTCGTCTGAGGGAAGTGCTCGGTGGCCCGGGGGGTCACCGAAGACGATCTCAAGGGCAAGAACGCCCAGTTCGTGAACCCGAAGCTGTTCGCGGAGAAGGTCGTGGCGGCCGACAAGGTCGTGTCGATCTAGCCGGAAGGAGGACATCCATGACAAAGCTGGCAACATTGGCGGCAATCGCGACCGCGCTCGTCACGCTCACGCCGACCGCCGGGAGCGCCCAGGCCCACGGCGACCACCTGATGGTCGCGCCGGCGGACCTCAAGTGGGCTGACGTGCCCTCGTTACCGCCGGGCGCCAAGATCGCCGTGATCGAGGGCCCGATGAACGAGGCCAAGCCCTTCACCGTGCGCCTCCGCCTACCTGCCGACTACCAGATCCCCGCGCACTCCCACACCGCCATCGAGCACGTCACCGTGATCAGCGGCACCTTCAACATGGGCACCGGCGACAAGCTCGACCCCAAGGCGACGCGGGCGCTTGGACCGGGCGGCGTCGCGATCATGCAGCCCGGTACCCGGCATTTCGCGTGGACCAAGGAGGAAACCGTCGTCCAGCTACACGGCGTGGGTCCGTGGACGGTCACCTACGTCAACCCGGCGGACGATCCGCGCAAGAAGTAGCAACGGGGGCGGGCCGGGTGGCCGCGCTCCATGGTCGCCCGGCCCGCCGCAGGGCCGGTGGTTTTGCGCCCCTCGCCCACGCTTCTCGACCAGCTCCGATACCATGGCAACGAGCGCACGAGCTCCGACCGACACGGAGGCACGGGCCATGCCTACAGCTGAGAAAGATCCCGGATTCGATTCCGCCAAGGCCGAAGCGTTCGCCGGACAGTTGCTAACGGCGCTCAACCATAGCTCCCTCTGCTTGATGGCCTCAATCGGCCACCGCACCGGTCTGTTCGATACGATGAGCGGGCTGCTCCCGTCGACCTCGGAAGAGATCGCGAAGAAGGCTGGGTTGAATGAGCGGTACGTGCGCGAATGGCTGGGAGCCATGGTCACGGCACGAGTGCTCGACGTCGATCCAACCAGCACCCAATATGTCTTGCCACCAGAGCACGCCGCGTTCCTGACCCGCGCGGCGGCCGCTGACAACCTGGCGGTCTTTGCCCAGTACATCGCGCTCATGGGGAGCGTAGAGGATAACATCGTCGAGTGCTTCAAGAAGGGCGGGGGAGTCGCGTACGAGAAGTTCCCGCGATTCCACGCCGTGATGGCCGAAGACAGCGGGCAGTCCGTGCTTTCCTCGCTCGAATCCCACGTCCTTCCGCTCGTGCCGGGATTGACCGACCGCCTCGCTAGAGGCATCCGGGTGCTCGATGTCGGTTGCGGAAGTGGCCGGATCATGAATCGGCTGGCCGAACTGTACTCGAAGAGCGGCTTCACCGGGATCGATCTCTCGCCGGAGGCGATCGAAGCGGCCCGCGGTGATGCATCGTACAAGGGCCTGCGGAACATCGAGTTCGTCATCCGTGATCTGAGCGACTTTGACAAGAGTGCCGAGCCGGAAGCCTTCGATCTCATCACGACATTCGACGCCATACACGATCAGGCAAGGCCGCTCAACGTTCTGACAGGGATCCACCGAGCCCTCAGGGCCGATGGCGTGTACCTGATGCAGGACATCCGGGGATCGAGTTCTGTGCACGACAACATCGGGCATCCGATCGGCACGTTCCTCTATGCGATCTCGGCAATGCACTGCATGACCGTATCGCTAGCGCAGGGCGGCGAGGGACTAGGCGCGATGTGGGGCGAGGAGAAGACGCGCGAGTACCTCCGAAAAGCCGGTTTCCGCTCCATCGACACGAATCAATTGGCCCACGACATTCAGAACAACTGGTACGTGGTCAGGAAATGAGTGGCCACGATCTCTCTCGGCTGCGCTGCAAGCCCCAGAGCCGCGTGAGAGGCCAGGGAGCAGACACCCACGTTCCCAGCATTGCCTCCCTCGCGCTCCTCCTCCGAAACGTGCCGGGCGGCCGGGGAGTACGACCGGCCGGCGCCCTCCCCTCACCGGAGCATCCAGGGCACCACCCACAGCGCTAACGAGGCCGGCGTAGCGATCCAGAGCATGACGCGCTGCCGGCGCCCCCCAGCGCCTTGGCGGTACGCGAAGTAGTGCCCGAGGGCGAGCGAAGCGATCGACACGGGAATCAGGACGATCTGCAGCTCCGCCATCCTGGCGGCGAGCGCTCCGCTCGCCACGCCCAGCACGCCGAGCGCGGCGGTCAGCAGCGTCGCCGGTCAGAGAACCCAGAGGAAGGCAGAAGCCCCCGACAGCCCGCTTGCCCATCCGACCTTGTGATCATCCAGCATGTGAGATTCCTCTCTCAGCCGACATGTCAGTGTTTGGGACTTGCCCGCCGGCGGCCCGGGCTATGCCGCGATAGAGGTACGAGCCCACCCGGGGTCCCGCAACGTAGCCCCGGTTCACCTCCAAGGCTTCGAACCCCCCCGATCGCAGGAGCCGGTCGATCGGTCGATTCAAGTGGCAGCCACCCGCTACCCTCCGCCAGAGCGGTGTGAGCCGATCCTGCCATCGGACGACCGCCGGATCCGGCGAGCGCCCGTGCTCGACGAAGATCAGCCGGCCCTCTGGCCGTAGCACGCGACGCATCTCCTGGAGAGCCGCCACGGGATCCGGGATCGTGCAGAGCGTCCAGGTTGTGACGATGTCGTCCACCGACCCAGCCGCAAGCGGGATAGCCGCTGCTGGCCGGCACAGGAACTCCACCGGGAAGGCCGCGCGCGCCGCCCGCGAACGGGCCATTCGGAGCAGCTCCTCCGAGGGGTCCAGCGCATAGAGCTTCCGCACCTCTCGGCTGTAGACCGGAACATTGAGTCCGGAGCCTACCCCGACCTCGAGAACCACACCTTTCGCGAGCGATACCCAGCCCGCCCGCTCGGGGCGGAGCGTCCGACTCCGCATGGCGAACTCGGTGAGCGTCGGCAACAGATACTTACTGTAGAGACCCATCAGCCGCCTCCTGAATGCAGGACCCGCTCATGCGTGCACCTCTTGGCCTAAGGCTCCGACGAGCATCTGCACCACGGTGTCCTGCGCGACTCGCGGGTCGAACGGCTGCGGAGACGGATCCCAGTGGCGGTGAACCGCCCAGAAGACTAGTGTCTCAATGATGAGCCGGGCGGCCACGGTCGGGTTGCGGCCCGCGCGGTATCGTCCCGCACGGATGCCCCGCTCGAGGTACTGCGTGAGCTGGAGCAGCAGCGCCACGCGCCCCTGCGCAAACCAGACTTTCGCGAGTGCAGGATATTCGACCGCGCAGCGGTCGACGAGCTTGATGCCGGTCCTGTTCCGCGCCATGGCTTCGTAGAGCTCGCCCAGGATCCTGGTCAGCTCGGTCGCATCCCAGGCGCTTCCGCGCCGACGGAGTGCGGCCCGGAGCGTCGGGCTCGCCGGCTGCGCGGCGAGCCGGTGCTTGACCCACCGAAGAGTCCTGCCGCGGGGGGGCGTGCGGACCGGCAGATTCGGCGGCAACGCGATCGGGCGGGGCGCGTCAGCGGAGCGGAGCACGATGTCGAAGAGGGCCTCCTTGCTCTGCACGTAGAGATAGACCGTGCCTTTCGCCAGGCCCATCGCTTCGGCGATGTCATCCATCTGGGTGCGCCGATACCCCTGGGCAATGAAGACACGCGTCGCTGCCTCGATGAGATCCTGGAAGCGCGAGTCGGGAATCCGGCGTGGCACGCTCTCGAACTTATACATGACCGACCCGGTCAGTCAAGAATAATTTCTAGGCAGCTCAGCCCCCTCGCTTCTCGGCCAGTTCCGACAGCATGGCCACGAATTCGCGGGCTCCGGCCGACAACGTGCGCGCCTCGCTATGGATCACGTGAAAGTGCCGCTGGATCCGGATGCCGCGCAGGCGGACCGCGGCCAGGCGGCGGCTGGAGACTTCACCACGTACGGCGTGCACCGAGACGAAGGCGACACCCAGACCGGCCATGACCGCCTGCTTGATAGCCTCCGTGTGGTCGAGCTCCATGGAGGCACGCCAGCCGACGCCGGCCTGCTCGAGAGCTCGCTCGGTGACACGCCGGGTGGCCGAGCCTTCCTCGCGGACCAGCAGCGGCTCATCCGCGAGATCGCCTGGAGCGACCTCGCGACGCCGAGCCCACCGGTGTTTCGGCGCCACGATCAGGACGAGCTCGTCCACGAGGCCCGCCTCCAGGCACTCCTCTCCGTGCGCGAGGCCGTGGCCACCCACCACTCCCAGATCGACCTCGTGCGCGCGGATGGCTTCCTCGATCACCCGCGAGTTGGCGATCCGCAGCCGTAAGTCGATCCCGGGATGCCGACGTCGAAATTCTCCGATCACGGCGGGCAACACGTAGATCCCCGGCGTCGTGCTCGCGCCGACCAGAAGCGACCCGCGCCGGAGCCCCTGGAGCTCCCCCAGGACCTCGCGAACGTCAGTCAGCGTCGCGAACACCCGGTTCGCACGCTCCTCCAGTAGCCGGCCGGCCTCCGTCAGTATCACCCCGCGGCTCAGGCGATCGAACAGTCGGACGCCCAGTTCTCCCTCCAGCTCTCGCACGTGCTGCGACAGCGCCGGCTGGCTCGTGTGAAGGGCTTCCGCACCCTGCCGGTAACTACCAGCGCGGGCAATGGCCAGGAACACCTCGAGCTGCCGGAGCGTCATGCCATAAGCCTAGCCCTATTGGCCGAGTAAGAAAACAGTATTGGAGCTTATCGAGGCGCCGGCGTACCTAGGAGCCAACCGAACCGCCCGGCCCCGGGCAAGAAGGAGGCTCCTATGATCTTCCGTCAATTCCTGACTCCCAAGACCGGCTGCGCCAGCTACCTCTTCGGCTGAGGGGGCGCAGCCAGCTGCGCTGTGGTGGATCCACAGCAGGACATCGAGCCCTATGTCGAGGCCGCCGCCCAGAAGAACATGCGGATCACGCACATCTTCGAAACCCACGTCCAGGCGGATCACGCCTCCGGCGCGCGCCGTCTCGCGACGGTGACCGGCGCGCCCATTCTCGTCCACGAGTCGGCCCCGGTCGAGTTTCCCCACGTGGCCATCCAGGATGGGGAGGAGCACGATCTTGGCAACGTGCGGGTCACCGTCCTGCACACACCGGGTCACACGCCGGACGGCGTCTCGCTCCTGGTCACCGACAAGGCCCGAGGGTCCGAGCCCTGGTTCGTGCTCACCGGCGATACGCTCTTCGCGGGCGGCGTGGGCCGGCCGGATCTGCTCGGAGAGGGCGCGGAGGCGGCCCTCGCGGAGCAGCTCTACGACAGCATCCACGGCAAGCTGCTCAAGCTTCCGGACCACATCGAGGTCTTCCCGGCCCACTTCGGAGGCTCTGCCTGTGGCAAGGGGCTGAGCGGCAAGCCCGGCTCCACCATTGGCTTCGAGCGGCGCTTCAACCCGGCCCTGCAGCTTCCATCCAAGACCGAGTTCGTGCGCTACGTGCTGACCGACTTGCCACCACAGCCGGAAACTTTCGCGCAGAACCGTCGCCACAATCTCGGCCGAGCGTGAGCGAGGTCCGGCTGGGCCTTCACGAGAACCTGCCCCAGTTCTCGCTCCTGGTCCTCCTCAACGCGTTCGTCGGCGCCATGGTGGGGCTGGAGCGGACCGTGCTGCCTCTCCTGGGCGAGCAGGAATTCGGGCTGAGCTCAAAGACCGCCATCACCTCGTTCATCGTGAGCTTCGGGGTCACCAAGGCCGTCATCAATCTCGTGGCCGCGCGGCTGTCCGACCGGATCGGCCGCAAGCCGATCCTGGTGGCGGGGTGGGTCCTCGCCTTGCCGGTGCCGTTCCTCATCATCTACGCGCCCGCGTGGTGGTGGATCGACCTCGCCAATGTGCTGCTCGGGGCCAACCAGGCGATGGCCTGGTCGATGACGGTGATCATGAAGATCGACCTCGTCGGGCCCAAGCGGCGCGGGCTGGCCATGGGCCTCAATGAGTTCGCCGGCTACTTCGCCGTCGGCATGATGTCGTGGATCACTGGCTACATCGCCGGCCAGTACGCCCTCCGCCCGCAGCCGTTCTATCTCGGGATCGCGATCTCGATCATCGGCCTCCTCCTGAGCATCCTGCTGATCCGCGAGACACGAGGCCACGTCGCGGTGGAGACCCGGTCGGACCCAGGCGCGCCCGAGAGTCGCGCGCCCTCTCTCGGCCGCATCTTCTATGTCACGAGCCTCGGCAATGTCGGCCTCTTCGCCGCCTGCCAGGCCGGCCTCGTCAACAACCTCAACGACGGCATGTCGTGGGGGCTTTACCCCCTCTATTTCGCGGCCCTGGGCCTCGGCGTCCAGCGCATCGGTGTCGTGAAAGCCGTGTACCCCGTCTGCTGGGGCCTCCTGCAGATCGCGACCGGCCCGCTCTCCGACCGCTACGGACGCAAGGGTTTGATCGCGTGGGGAATGATCATCCAGGCCGGCGGCATATGGCTGACCGTCCTGGTACCGGCCTACGGCGCCTGGATCGCCGGCGCGGCCCTGCAGGGCCTCGGCACCGCGATGGTCTACCCGACGCTCCTGGCCGCGATCACCGACCACGCCCACCCTGCATGGCGGGCGTCGAGCCTCGGCGTCTACCGATTCTGGCGGGACCTGGGCTACGCGGTGGGCGCCCTCCTGTCCGGGCTCGTGGCCGATCTCGTCGGCCTGGAGGCGGCCATCCATCTCGTGGCCGCCCTGACGCTTGCCTCGGGCCTCGTCGTCGCCCGCCTGATGGGGACATCGGCGCCGGTCCCGCGGCGGGCGTAGAGTCGTTCTGTCACACTCCGCCTTGGGCCGTGTCTAAGAGAGTGGAGACCCGTGAACCGCCCTAGTCCCCTGACCGACACCACCACCACCGATCCCGAGGACTGTCACCTCGTGGCCCGGGCTCGGTCCGGAGAAGGCGATGCGCTCGAGGAGCTCGTCCGCCGCCATCAGCCGTGGATCTACAACATCGCGGTTCGAATGCTCTACCATCCCCAGGACGCGCAGGACGCAACGCAGGAGATCTTGATCAAGGCCGTCACGAGCCTCTCCTCCTTCGAGGGCCGCAGCGCCTTCCGAACCTGGCTCTACCGTATCGTCGTTCGCCACGTTCTGAACACCAAGCGTGGACGCCTGGAACCAGCAATGCTGAGCTTCAGCTGCTACGGTCATGGGCTCGACAACACGCCAGACCTGGATCTCCCGGACGACCGCAGTGCCCCCGCCGACGTGCGTCTGCTGGTAGACGAAGCCCGAATCACCTGCACCACCGGGATGCTGCTGTGCCTCGACCGCGGGCAGCGGCTCGTCTACATCCTCGGCGAGATCTTCGCGGTAAGTGACGCCGTCGGCGCCGAGCTGCTTGAGATCAGCCGGGAGAACTTCCGCCAGCGCCTCGCACGGGCCCGCCGCGACCTGCACAGCTTCATGAACGACAGGTGCGGGCTCGTCAATCAGGCGAACCCGTGCCGGTGCGCCAGGAAGACGCGAGGCTTCGTACAGGCCGGGTATGTGGATCCTCAAAGCCTTCTCTTCGCGCGCGAGCGCGTCCAGCAAGTGCGCGAGGTCGTGCCGAGAGCCCGCGAGGCCCTCACGACCCTCGACGCCCGCTGCGTCGAGACCTATCGCGAGCACCCGTTCCACGAGTCGCCAGACCTGGTGCAGGCGCTGAGGCGGCTCGTCGCGAGCCCGGATTTCCATCGGGCGACCGAGCTCCCCTGACTTCCCTCCTGGCCGCGGTTTGCCGGCTCACGTTCCTGCACTATGTCGGCGCGCAGATGCGCGGGCCGATACTTCCTCTTTACGCGGCTGCGCACGGCGCGACGGCAACGGGCGTCGGGTTCATCGTGGCCGCCCACATGGCGGTGGCGGCGGCCGGCTCGATCCCCCTCGGCCGCGCTTCGGGCGTCTGGGGCCGTCGCCCGCTCATGCTCGGCGGGATGCTGGTCAGCGCGGTGACGTCGCTGCTCTTGCCCCTCTTCGAAGGCGAGCTCGCCCTCATGGCGGTCTAC
>Ga0187892_10010314_pt1 | contig 11898 bp, 14 predicted proteins | sample MA1701073metaG_FD_139345 | JGI IMG/M metagenome (GOLD analysis project Ga0187892, IMG submission 139345) | Bio-ooze microbial communities from a basaltic lava cave in the Kipuka Kanohina Cave System on the Island of Hawaii, USA - MA170107-3 metaG ...
AATTCCCCAAATTGGAGGGACGCGCTCTGTCGCGTCTCCCGCTTCGCGGGACGGTCACGACGGAGCGTGACCCTCCAACTCGCTCTGCGTCAATCTTCTGAATCAAAATGGGGAATGTCTGGGTGAAATCCGAATATCGAAATCCGAAGGAAATCCAAAACACGAATGGCGGAAAAACAGACAAAAGGCTGCGACGCAGTCGGCACGGCTAATTCGATAGACGTGGGTGGGTTGGAATTGAAGAACGTGCCCATCGTGATTTGCGACTCGCCACAGGCGCAGATGGTCAAGCAGGTGGGGCAACATGACGACGGGATTTTGGGGCGGTCATTCTTCAACAAGTTCAAGATCACATTGGATGACCGCAGCAAGCAGTTGAAGCGGACGCCGAATCGAGGATGGCACAAAGCAGTCGTCAGTTGCTGAGAATCTTTTTGCCTTCGTTGAGGAAGATGCCTTCGAGGTTCATCTTGAGTTGTTCGGGGTTGCTCGCCTTGGCGAGGCCCGCTTCCTCGGTGATGAGACCGTCTTCCTTGATGAGCTTGAAGATTGCCTGGTTGAAGGTGTTCATGCCTTCTTCGGTGCCCGCCTCGATGGCGGCGGCAAGTTTTTCGACTTTGTTTTCCTCGATCATCTTGCGGATGAGCGGGGTGTTAAGCATGACTTCGAGGGCGGGGACGACGCCGCCGCCGATGGAGGGGATGAGGCGTTGGGCGATGGAGGCGTGGAGGGTGAGCGCGAGTTGGCGGCGGATTTGTTCGCGTTCTTCGTGCGAAAAAAAGTCGAGCACGCGTGGGATCGCCATGTGCGCGCTGGTGGCGTGGAGGGTGGTGATGACGAGGTGTCCCGTTTCGGCGGCTTGGAGCGCCGCCATGAAACTGGGGGCGTCGCGCATTTCGCCGATGACGATGACGTCGGGGTCCTGACGGAGAACCTGCGTGAGCGCGCGGCGGAAGGAGAGTGTGTCCAGCCCGATTTCGCGCTGGCTGATGGAGGCTTTTTTTTCCTCGAACTGGTATTCGATGGGGTCTTCGAGGGTGACGATGTGGACGGCTTCGGTCTGGTTGACGTGCTCGATCATCGCCGCCATGGTGGTGGATTTGCCGCTGCCCGTGGCGCCGCAGATGAAGATGATGCCGCGCTCGACGAGGACGAGTTGGCGGAGTTGTTCGGGGATGTGAAGCTCGGCGAAGGTGGGGATGACGGTCTTGACGTGGCGCATCACGACGGCGCGTGCGCCGCTGTGGGTGTAGACGTTGACGCGGAAACGCCCGACGCCGTCCTCCATGTAGGAACAGTCAACCTCCTTGTGGCGGCTGAGGGCGGGCTTGAGGTTTTCGGGGACGATGCGCTGGATGATTTCCTCAACCTGTTCGGGGGTGAGGAGGACTTCCTGCGCGGGGTAGAGTTCGCCCGCGATGCGAAGCATGGCGGGCTTGTTGCATTTGATGTGCACGTCCGAGGCGGACATGCTGACGGCGAATTTGAGCAGGTTGCGCAGGGTTTCCATGGGAGCACTCCTTATGTCATTCGCTTTTTAAGCAAGCGAAGTGCCACGGACAAGGTTGCACGCAAAACTGCTGCCCGATCAGAGGGTGGGGCGTAATTTCCTGGAGGCGGCGCGCAGTTTCTGCTGGGTGCTGGGCGTTACATCGCAAAACAAAAGAGCGACGTCATAGACGCCGCCCTTGGGTTGTTTCTTGCAGTGAACGACCACGCCGCGACAGCCGATCTTTTTGGCGCTGGCGCTGGAGGGTTTGCGCGAAGGGAGTTGGAGTTCCATGTCCACTTCCGTCCACGCGGGCAGGGCAGCGTCGGATTTGAACGTGACGCCATTGGGCTGGAGCAGGAATGTGTTGCCGACGACGCTGGCTTTCTTTTGTCCGAGCTGCAGGGCAACGGAGCCGAAGGCTCCAGAGGTGTCTTTTTTGGCTGAACTCATTTTATGGATCCTGAGTGGGTGGGGTGAAGCTTCAGGTGGAATTATGAATCTGCGCGGAGCCTAGCACACGAGACGGGCGCGGTCAAACATTGCCTCGCGCCAGCCGCAAACCGTTCGGGGTTCACGATCAGAACTTCCCCATTTTGATTCAGAAGATTGACGCAGAGCGAGTTGGAGGGTCACGCTCCGTCGTGACCGTCCCGCGAAGCGGGAGACGCGACGGAGCGCGTCCCTCCAATTTGGGGAATTTCTGGTTCACGATGGCGCCCCTTGATTTTTGGAAGAACGACTTTTATACTGCGACGGATTTTGGGGGTGGGAGCAACTTGAGGTAACCAACAAGCACCGTCTAGCAACACTTAGAGTGCCTATCAAAACCGACGGAATCGTGACCGATTCCGCTCCCATCCGCTTCGGAGCGTTCCGTTCGGAGTTTTGTTAGCGGCTCTTAGAACGCCTCACAAAACCTCGGTCGCGCGACCAAGCCCAAGATCGGTTTTGTGAGGCGCTCTTAATCTGGCTTTATCGCTTTATGACGCCCGAACCCCAGCAAGTCGTCGGTCAGGACTCTCGCGAGCCGCAAGTGGAATCCAAGCCCGCCGTCGAACGCCCTGAGCCGACCAGTCCGCCGTCCCTGCCACCTTCCTACGTCGTGCTTCACATGCCCCGTGCGGCGTTGTGGATACTGGCGGCGGCGGTCATCGCGCCGTGGGTCTGGATGATCGCCTTGCCGCAAGGAGGCAAGGGCGGGAAGCAGTGGAACTTGTTCGACGGTTCGTCGGCGCTGCCGAGGACGGAAAGCAAGACGGTCTATTGCAAGTCAGGCCCGTGGGGTGAAATGGAATACACGCGCATCTTGATTGAGCCGCCCGAAGAATTTGTGATGGCGAATTACGATGTGCCGCAGCAGGCGCGCTGGTTTTTCAAGGGATATTCTGCCGACGCCTTGAGGCATTTTCTACAAACGACAGGTTTAAATTCCAACCAGTTGCAGACGTTAACAGATTCTTCACACTGGGAACGGACTGTGGATGGCATCTGGGTCAAACCGCCAAAGGATTTGGTCCTGAATATGGGTGGCGAGGCGCGCGCGCGCCTTTACACCGCCCTCGCGGCGTTCACCGAAAACTCCTCGCAGAACGAGCCGTTTCGTTTCCGCGCTGATGTTGCCGATGAATGGTTTGAGGACAGCGGTTTGTCCGATGAAACCATCGCACTGGTAAAACGGCTGTTGTATCGGCGCGGCTCGACACTGTGTTTTTCAGATCACGAGGTGATTTTACCGCTGATCAACTCGCCCCAGGAAAAATCGCGGCTCGTCAAGACACTGGCGCGCAAGTCCACGATGTTGCTCAAGCTGCGCGTGCGCCCCGATTCCGACATCGAATCCATCTCCAAATATTGGGCAAAAGGCTACCGCGCCAAGGACATTCGCCCGATTCTCCAGTCGGCCGCGCATCACGCGGACGGTGTGACCGTGGACGTGGCGCATCTGATGCCGAAGTTTGCACGCTCGCTGCTTTACACTTATCCGTTGCCGACCGAAGACCCCGCCAAGCTCAACCGCGACTGCCACTGGACTTCGCTGAACTTCTTCAGCGAGGACGTGGACGACCGCTACTCCGATATCGAAGTCGTCCGCCAGACGCTGCAAACCCAGTATCACCCCGTCCCAGGCGACCTGGCGTTAGGCGACATCCTCATTTTCCTCAGACCTGGCGGCGTGGTCATCCACTCCTGCGTTTATGTCGCCGACGACATCGTGTTCACCAAGAACGGCGCGTCCTTCGCGATGCCGTGGATATTGATGGCGCTCGATGACGTGCTCGCGTTCTACCCGTCCGAGCCGCCTCTTGAAGTGCGCCGTTACCGCGCCAATAAGTTCTGATGCGAGGCAATCCGCCTTGCCCAACCCCGTCCCCCGCCCTATAGTCCGTCGCCACAAAAAACGCAGCGCATCGGAACTTTTCCCGCCGCCGCGCGTTTCAATTTGTGTTCCGAAAGGTCATCCCATGAAATTCAAACGCATCATCCTTCCTGTCCTCCTCGCCGTCCTTGCCCTCAATCTCGTCGTCGGCACCCAGATTTATTCGCAAGGGCTGCGCGACGACCGTAACGCGCAGGAATCCGCCTACGGCAACGTCCAACTCCTCACCCGCATCATGGAAATCATCCGCCAGGATTACGTGGATGAATCCAAGTCCTCCTACATGCACCTCACCCAAAGCGCCCTGCGCGGGATGCTCGCCACCCTCGACCCGCACAGCCAGTATCTCGACGCCGAAGCCTATGCCAACCTCCAAAAAGACACCGCAGGTCAATTCGGCGGACTCGGCATCATTGTCGGCAGCCGCGACAACGTGCTCACCATCATCGCCCCCATCGAAGACACACCCGCCTCCCGCGCGGGCATCCTCGCGGGCGACCGCATCCTCAAAATTGACGGGCGTTCCACCGACAAATGGACGGTGGACGATGCCGTGAAAGTGTTGCGCGGTCAGCCTGGCGAAAAAATCACGCTCACCCTCCAACGCCCCAGCACCCGCGCCATCCGCGATGTCGTCCTTGAACGCGCCATCATCAAGGTCGCCAGCATCAAGGACATCAACAACCGAGGCGTCGCCAACGAAAAATCCTTCCCGCTCGGCGCCGACAAGATCGGCTACATCCGCGTCACACAATTCAACCAGCCGACCGCGCAGGATTTCGAGGCCGCGTTGCGCAAACTCGAATCGCAGGGAATGGAAGCCCTCGTTCTTGACCTGCGCAACAACCCTGGCGGTCTCCTGGATTCCGCGCGCGAAATCGTCAGCAAATTCGTCCCCGAAAACACTCTCGTCGTTTACACGGAAGGACGCCGCGCCTCCCAGCGCATCGAATACAAAGCCACACGCGGCAACAAACACCCCAACTACCCCATCATCGTCCTCATCAACCTCGGCAGCGCCTCCGCCTCCGAAATCGTCGCGGGCGCGTTGCAGGACTTGAAACGCGCCATCGTCATCGGCGAAACCTCCTTCGGCAAAGGCTCCGTCCAATCCATCATCCCGCTCAAGGATTCCGAGGGACGCGATTGCGGACTGCGCCTCACCACCTCCAAGTATTACACCCCCAGCAAACGCGTCATCCACGAAAACGGCATCACACCCGACATCAACGTTGCGCTCAGCGACGACGACGAGCGCAACCTGATCGAATGGCGCAACCGCATCCCCGATGAACTCCAAGCCGAGGATTTTAAATCCGAAGCCGCGCCGCTCGACCCGCAGATGGAACGCGCCCTCGACGTGCTCAAGGCGCTCAAAATCTTCGAGAAACAGGACAAGGCAAAGGCGGCAAAGAAATAAGGATCGCCTCCTGAAAGCCTCCGTTTCCGTGAGAGCGATGTTCAATCGCGACCGTCACTCAACCTGAAACTCCACTCGACGACGTGTTTCTCCTCGGCATCGAAACTTCCTGCGACGAAACCTCGGCAGCCGTGGTTGCCGACAACGGGAAAATTCTCTCCAACGTCGTCTCCTCGCAAATCGAGTTGCACAAGCCGTACGGCGGCGTTGTCCCCGAAATCGCCTCCCGCAACCATCTCCAACTCATTGACGCCGTCATCGCCGATGCGCTCACGCGTGCCGACGTCGCGCCGCAGCAACTCACCGCCGTCGCTGCCACCTACGGGCCTGGGCTTGCCAGTTCGCTGCTTGTCGGGTTGACCACCGCCAAGGGGCTTGCGTTCGCGCTCGGCGTTCCGTTCATCGGCATCAATCATCTCGAAGCGCATCTGTTCTCGCCGTTCCTCACGCTCGAAAACGGCTGGCGCAAACGTCCCGCAGCAGCGGGATTCATCTCGCTCATCGTCTCGGGCGGACACACCATCCTCGCGTTCGTGCGCGACGTGGACGATTACGAAATCCTCGGCGCGACCGTGGACGACGCGGCAGGCGAAGCGTTCGACAAAGTCGCCAAGCTCCTTGGCTTGGGCTACCCAGGCGGACCCGAGATTGATCGCCTCGCCCGCGATGGCAACCCGCGCGCCGTGGATTTCCCGCGCAGCATGCTCGACGACCCCAGCTACAATTTCAGCTTCAGCGGAATCAAAACCGCCGTCCGCTACCTCATGCACGGGGTGCCTGCGCGGAGCGGAGAGCGCGGAGCGGCGCACGCGACGAGAACGCCTGCCACTAATCTGAAATCTCAAATCTCAAATTTCAAATTAACTGATCTTTGCGCCAGCTTTCAGGAAGCCGTCGTGGACGTGCTCATCGGCAAATCGCTGCGCGCCGCGCGCGCGAAGAAAACGCGCATCATCGGCGTCTCGGGCGGCGTCGCCTGCAACCGTCGGCTCCGCGAAAAACTCGCCGCTGCGTGCGCCGAACAAAATCTCGCGTTGCACGGCGCCCATCCGCGCCTCTGCACCGACAACGCCGCGATGATCGCGGCGCTCGCCGCATTGAAACTAGAGCGCGGTCAACGCAGCGACTGGTCACTCGACGTGCAGCCGTCGCTGGCGCTGTGAACAATGTGCTGCCTGCGTCTCGTTAGCAGTTTCAGAGCAGCACGCCTTCGGTAAAACGCCGTAGGAGCGACATTCCTGTCGCGATGTGCTCGACGTGCAGCCGTCGCTGGCGCTGTGAACAATGTGCTGCCTGCGTCTCGTTAGCAGTTTCAGAGCAGCACGCCTTCGGTAAAACGCCGTAGGAGCGACATTCCTGTCGCGATGTGCGTCTTATTTGTAAGGCGGTCGCGACAGGAATATCGCTCCTATGAAAATGGAATACGTCGCTAATGATTCCGAAGGTTTTCAAGCGATGCAGCTAAAACCTCGAACCTAAAACCAAAAACCTCTATCCTTCGCGCCATGAGCGACGACGCGACTCACCGCCAACTCGAACACGACCATCGCCCCGAGGCAATCCGCAAGCGGCTGTTGAAACCGCGCGAACAGAGCGTGCTCGGCCGTTCGATGGTTCGAGGCGGCGCAGAGACGCTGCTGACGGGCGGCGTCGCCGCTGCGCTCGCGTATCTCATCGGTGCATGGCTGCGGCAGATGTTTGGTGGCGTGAATCGTTTGAGGCAAGTTGCTCAGATGGAAAATTAGTTTGTCACCCTGATCCCGCAAAGCGGGAGAAGGGTCTCTGTCTGAAATTGAAGCCAGTAAGAGGAGATTCTTCGCTGTGTTCAGAGATGACACGGGCAGGGACGCCCGTGCCACCGATTGTTAAGATTGGGTTTTAGGATAGGCTCTTAGAGTGCCTATCAAAACCGACGGAATCGTGACCGATTCCGCTCCCCTCCGCCTCGGAGCGTTCCGTTCGGAGTTTTGTTAGCGGCTCTTAATCGGAATTTTCGGCGGGGCGTTCTGCGTCCGCAACGCTTCCTGGATCGCCAGAAATTCGCCGACGTTCTCCATCGTGACGATGCCGACGATGCGTCCGTCGGACAGCACGGGCAGGGAACGGCATTCGTGGCGCTGAAGCCGCTCGAAGACGCGTTCCGCCATCTCATGCGGTTGCGCCGTCTGGAATTGCGTCTGCATCACGTCCCCGACGCGCAGGGATTGCCCTTCCTTCGCCAGCGCCTTGAGCAAATCCGAGCGCGTTAGCACGCCCACGACTTTTCCATTTTCCTCGACGGGAAAATCGTGCTGGAACCCCGCGAGGATGTGTTGCACCGCGACGGAAAGCGGGTCGCCGCCGTTCAACGTCCGAAAATCGGTGATCATCATCCGTTCGATGGGCACGCTGCTGAGCGCCCATTTGGTTTGCACGTAGCTTGCCTCCTGCCCCGCGCCGATCCAGACGAAGATGGCGATGATGATGAGAAACGGACCGCCTCCCAGCAAGCCCGCGATGCCAAACATCGCCGCCATCATCTGCCCGATGGTCGCCGCCAGCCGCGTCGCGCGTGGATATGCCATCTTCATCGCCAGCAACGCGCGCAACACGCGTCCACCATCCATCGGGAACGCGGGCAGCATGTTGAACAGCGCCAGGAAAATGTTCACCTGCAACAGCCGCACGAGAAAATTGCCGCCGAGCAGCGAGAGATCGAATTGCAGCATTTCTGCAATCGTCATCATCGGCACCAGCACGGCGAACAGGATGATCGCCAGCGCCACGTTCACGGCGGGACCCGCGAGCGCCACGACAAGTTCCTGCCACGGTTTTTCAGGCATTCGCTCCAGTCGCGCCACCCCGCCGATGGGCAGCAGCGTGATGTCGCGCGTTTTGATCCCGAACCGTTTCGCCGTGAGCGCGTGCCCCAGTTCATGCAGCACCACGATCACGAACAGGACCAGGATGAATACGACGCCCCCGACCGCCGCCATCACGTTGCCTTCGCTCGCCAGATAGCTGTATGCGGCGAAAAACATCGGTAACAGCACGAACGTCGCGTGGACGTAAATGCCAATGCCCGCCACCGTCAATATGCGCCATGACCATCTCATAAATTAATTCAGCCGCGCAGGCTGTGAAATGAACATAGCGGGTGCGCGGCTGACGCTCAAACGAATATCACGGTGCCCCACGCCAGTTTTGCGGCGGGTGCGATTAAAAGTGATGGGCACGACTCCGTCTGCGCAACAGGGTGGGACCAGCTTCCAGCTTGTCCTCCGTCTGCGCAACAGGGTGGGACAAGCTTCCAGCTTGTCCTCCAGCCTCCAGCGGGACAACCAAGTCCGTTTCGACGGACTCCGAGTCCCGCGCAGGCGGGATCCCGAGAACGGGACACGGAGAGGGTTGTCCTCCCCTTGAAAACCACGCCGCTACTTGTTGACCACCACTTTTAATCGCACCCCTTTTGCGGCGGCTTGCTGGCGCGCGGTCAACGTCTGTGCGCAAGATGTTGGGCTCGACGTTGCAGAGAAACCGCGGCGCAACGACACCCGCCCGTCATGCCGCCGCGTGGGGGGGGGGGGGCGTGACGGCGCGATTTCGGTTTCTGCGAGGGGCGCTCAAAAACAACCCTTGTCTATTTCGTCGGCAATCAATTCCTTGAGCCGCTTGACGTTTTGTTGTTCCTGACCTTTCAACTGCTTCCAAAAGCTCTGCAATTTGTCGTGACCCTCCGCGTTGGCGATGTATTGGTCGAACCGCCAGACGGCGTCGAGCCGTTTGCTGAGTTCGTGGACGAGATCGTGGTCGTGGTCGGCGGCGCCTTTGGTCTTGCCGATTTGTTCCATTTCCTTTTCAGCCAGCATGGTCATGGTGTATCTCCTTTCCTTTGTTTTCGACTGCCGCCATCAGCTTGATGGGGCGTCTGTGGTAAAGTACGCCATCGCTCGACGCGCTTGCGCGCAGCGATGGCGTTGAAGACGCCCGCGCGAGTTGCCGCGCGAGGGCGGCTCGAATTTCATGGGCGCAGGCTCAGGCGACGCGCTCGTGTTTGGCGCGTTCTTCGCGCATCGCTTGCTTGCCAGCGTTGAAGGCGGTGGTGACGTCCTCCCCCTTCTCCCTGAAGAACCCCTTCCATTCGCGGCCCTTGTCGGCAAGGATTTTGCGCGTGTCTTTGCCTGAACGGGGCGCGTAAAGCAGGGCGATGCCCGCTCCCAGCGCCGCGCCGACGGCGAACGCCGTCAGGATGCCGCCCAGGTGATGTGGTCGGTTGTTCATATTTTCATTCATGTGATTTCTCCTTTGCTGTTTCGCCGTTGTGACGGCGGTGAGTGAGTGCTTCAAAGAACGTGCTCACGCCTGCGCGCAACACGTTCATGTTGCGGGCGAGCGAGAAGACAGGCGGTTCGATTGCCGAGCCAAGCTCGTCCACGAGGCGGTCCACGCGCTCCGTCCAGCGACGCGCGGCGCCCACCATCACTTCCACGTCGTCGATCTGTTTGTTGGCGCGTTGCGACAGCTTATTTACGTTTTGGACCATCTCGCGGCTGTCCTCGACAAGCCCGTCTAGTTTTTTCTTCACGTCCTCGGCGGTTTGCGTCAGTTGCCCGAGTTGACGCTTTGCCAGGAACAACATCGGGATTGCGCACGCCATCAAGAGGACGAACGCGACCGATGCGATAAATAGGGCAATTTCCAAAGCCATGCTCATTGGCATCTCCTTTCTGTGTTTGGTTAAATTGTTGAGTGCGCACTCCGCCGATTCGCATTGCTGTGACGCGCGCGCGTCATCGCACGTGAAATACGCCCACATAATTTCCCGACGCATCCGTTTCAAACTCCCCGCAGGTCGGATCGGCCACCCACGCCCCGTCCACGAGATAGGCGTATCGGTAACGCCCAGGGCGCAGCGCGATTTCGATGCGCCAGACGCCATTGTCGTCCCTCGTCAACGGTCTCGCGCCCGCTTCCCAGTCGGTGAAATCACCCATCAGCAGGACGCGCCTGACGATGGGCGCATCCAGCATGAACGTGACGGGCAATTGCAGCGTCTTGTGCGCCGATTGCGGTTGTTTCTGAAGTTCGAGCAACTCTGGCAATGTCATGCAACCTCCTCTTTGAATGCGGGCTTTATTGCAATTCTTCCCCAACGATTCAACTTGGGCTGGGCGCCCAGCCTCCACGCTCCGACTCGGGTGGTGGTGGGGGTGGAGTCGAAGATCACTTGATTTCAATGACGTTGTTCGTCGTCCCGAAGCCGTTTGCTTCGCATTCCTTGCACGTCGGGTCCGTCTGCCATTCGCCATCCACGATGAATTTGTAGTGGTGGCGTCCCATGGGAACGTTGACCTGGGTCTTCCACACCTCACCGCCGTTCTTCTTCAGCGGGCGGGCGTGCTGTTCCCAATCGGTAAAATCGCCCGCGAGCAGGACGTTCTTTGCTTGCGGCGCTTTCAATGAAAACACCACGGAGCGCTGTGCGGCGGCGGTTGGAGTTGTGGATGGAGTCTGAAGTGTGTTTGCCATACTGATAACCTCTGGTTTCGATGAGGCGGGACGCCGTGGGGGCCGGGCGTCCCACCGTGTGATTGGTCGGCCCTGCCAATGATGCGGTCATTTCTTGCTTTCGACGGGGACATGAACGGTTTGCCTCCGTTCGGTCTGCACCTTGGGCAGGTGCACTTCGAGGACGCCGTTGCGGTATTCGGCGCGCGCGTTTTCAGCCTTCACCTCCGAAGGAAGCGTGACGCGGCGGGTGAACTCGCCGCAGGCAATTTCGCGACGGTAATAGTCAATGTTCTTCACCGTCTCGTCCCTGCTGATTTCGCCTGACAGACACAAAGTATTGTCGCAGCATTCGACCTTGATGTCCTTGGGGTCAATGCCAGGCAGCGTCGCCTTGACAATCACTTCCTTGTCAGTCTCGAAGATGTCCACGGGTGGGATGAGTTGCCCTTCGGCTCGGAACGTCATGGGAAATTCCAGCATTTCATTGAACCATGGCTCTTCAAAGCCCAGCGAGGACAGGAACCGTCGCGGGCGTTGCAGGAGGGTGAAGGGCGAGTCTGGGTTGGAGATGCGTTCAGTCCTGCGCACTGGGACAGATTGGGATTTTCTTGCGATCATGATTTCTCCTTGTTCCGCCTGATGATTTACTGGCGCAGCAACCTGACACGGCGGAACTTGCTGAAGATTGCTGCTCGCGGCTCCCGCTTACACCCAGAGACTAACGAGCGGGACGGTTTGGAACAATTGGCAGCCAAGCCGATTGAAGGCTAGGAAGAATTCTTAGAAAAATCGGAGTTCCGTTTGCGGTCGTCCTCGGAGCGCAACGTCTCAACGTTCCGTTTTTGCGAGTCAATTGAACCAACCGCAGAAACGCCGCCAGCGGAATCGTGACCGATTCCGCTCCGAGGGGAGCGGAATGCGTGAGCGTTCCTTGGATTGTGTTGCGGTTATGCGGATGCGGAATCGTGACCGATTCCGTTCCGAGGGGAGCGGAATGCGTCAGCGTTCCGTGGATTGTGTTGCGGTTATGCGGATGCGGAATCGTGACCGATTCCGTTCCGAGGGGAGCGGAACGCGTCAGCGTTCCGTGGATTGTGTTGCGGTTATGCGGATGCGGAA
>Ga0187892_10010315_pt1 | contig 11898 bp, 15 predicted proteins | sample MA1701073metaG_FD_139345 | JGI IMG/M metagenome (GOLD analysis project Ga0187892, IMG submission 139345) | Bio-ooze microbial communities from a basaltic lava cave in the Kipuka Kanohina Cave System on the Island of Hawaii, USA - MA170107-3 metaG ...
CCATTGAAAGCGAGGTCGCATGCAATCTCTGATTTCTTTTGACAGTCTCTTCGTCGTTATGAATCTCCTTCCCTCATTTGGCCCTCTGTATCTCGGATACTTGTAGAATGGAGCAATCACTGGGGATTCTGGCTGAATAGTTTCTCCCGAAACTATTCTATCGTTAAGGTAAGCAAGCAAGGCTTTTGCTCCGAGGTCAGTAAGGAAGGTGTAGTACTCGTGTCGCGCTTTTGAAAGCGCCTTTCTCACTCTCACAATTGCGGGTTTGTTTGCGAATGCCGCTAGACCGTCTTTGATGACAAGGTCTGGAAGGTCCTTTATCATCAGGCCGTCTGTGGCATTGTAGTTTCCCAATACCTCTGGTCTTAATCCTGCCTTTGCCATCAAAGCCATTGAAGCTCCTGCTCTAAGGTTCGCTCGTCTGAAAAGTTCCGTTAGTTCTTCTCCCTGAGGAACTCTTTCATTTTCTAATGTTGGCGTGTAGTTCGGGTTTCTGACATTGAGCTTTCTTTTGATCTCCATGTCGAATTGCCGCAACCAAGACTTGACAGCGTTCAGCATTCCCTTGATGTAACCGGGAGAGTTTCCTTTCTCTTCCATTTTCGTTATCTGGTCTTGTATCAGATCCGTTACAGCTCTTACATCTTTCATTCCGAGCTCTGCAAACTCTAGTGGAGTTAATCCGCATTGCTCGGAGAATCTGCTCAATCTCCTTAACCAGATTTCAGATGTGTTAGGGCTTCCCCTCGATACGTTGTCGTACCATCGTTTGATTTCAGGCTGTGAAAGAAGTTTTTGTTTTTTCGTTATTACGGAAGGTCGTATTTTTGTTTCTGATATTTCATACATCTCTGTGTCCATACCTTAGCCCAGCATCGTTTGGACTGTTTGATGCTGGACCGCATCACATTATGTTATACAATTCTGAGCTAAAAGGTTTGCGTTAACGTTTTGTAAAATAGTACGGTTAAAGATGTGGTACAATCTTGTTTGATATGTCCTTTGCCGCTGAAATAAAATCTATGCGAAGATTTCTAGGAATATATGAATTTGCGGATCGATGAAGACTTTTCATTAATCTAGTATCACTAAGCTTTTGTGGGAATTGTTCGCAAAATTCGTCGTAATCTATGTGAGCTGCGGCAAGAGTATCTTTCAAAATTGGTATAATTTTATTTACATCGTCATGTGATAGTAAACTCCTGTAAATATCATAAACATCCTTTCCCTCTGTCCTCTCGTGGAATGCCTTTAGTTTCTTTGCTATCAATGTATTAAACGAATAAACAGGCACTTTGTCTACATGTAGAGGTAGAATTTCGCTTTTTGCGCTTGCAATTTCATTGCTTCCTGTAAGCGATTCGCCTATGTTGAATTCCAACTTTATGTTATCTCTGTTTTCTTGTTCGTTTTGGAAATAACACATAAACATGATTATATTTTTCCGTCTAGCTTCTTTCGGAATTGTGTACGAGCCATTTAGAGTTTGGATTATGTTGGTTTTGATAAAATCTATTTTATCTTCTCTCTCAACATCATTTTTGAAGAAAATATCCATGTCTATGTCTTCAGAAAATCTCTGAACTTTTCCAAGGTAAATCTTGTTAAGTGGCGTTCCTCCTTTGCATAGGATTATTGCACTTGAAGAAATTTCCTTAGATAAAATGACGGGACATATTTTAGTCCAAATATCAAACACTCTGGCTTCTTTCATAACATATTGAAGGCCTATTCCAGTCTTTGCTGCGGCTTGACGTGCGGCTCTTAGATCAACCATTATACCACCAAGAGAGGAGATTCTTTTTCCCTATGTTGTCTACTATCATCCATTCTTTGTTGTATGAACCGCCTTTTTGACTGAAATCTAGTTTCGTCTTATTTCCAATCCGTCCTTTCAGATACTCAATGAAATCTTTAGGAATATCGTATTCGGTTTCCTGAAGAAGAGAGATAAGATAGCCTATTTTCTGGCATATTGTAGACGAACCGAATTTGTCAAGATATTTTTCCATCTCTTTCCAGTCTATCTGTCCTGCCATGTGGAGAGATTTCATAACTTCAGAATAACCTCCCGCATATTGCGGACGATAAAAACAATCGAAGAAGGTCTTTGCTTTTGTAGACACAGTGTATTTGTTGATTTTTTCAAAACCTGTAAAGCGTTTGCCGAATTTTATTGCCTTGATTTCATAGTGTTTCAACAGTGGAGATGTTTCAGATTTGTTTTTGGTTGCAACGTAAATGGTGAAGGGTTCATACTCACTTAATCCGTGTATTTTTAGAGCACTTTGAAAGGCAAGATATCCTTTGTACATCTTTAGAGCCACCTCGAAAGGATCCTCGAGGTACACCTTCCCCTTCACCACAGTCTCCGCTGGCAGGCGGAGGTACACCCCCTTCCCCACCGCCGTTATCCAACCCTTCTTTTCGAGCCTACCTATCAGAACGTAGAGATAGCTCTTCTCTAGACCTAGTTTTTTGGCATCTATCTCTGAGATTTTGAATGTGTTCTTTCCGATACTCTCTAAATAGAGGTAAATCTTCTGCTCTTCGTGGCTTAGGGGCTTTGTGGTGAGTTTTAGGCGCATAATCTAACTATGGTAGTTAGATTTTAAATCTTTTTCTCACCGTACGGAGCTTTGGGTACAATATCTAACAATGATTGTTAGATATTCAAACGTTTTCTCACTTCAGAAATGGAAGCCAAAAATATGGAAAATGTTCAGTTTTGCATGCAAAACTGCCAGATTTGCATGCAAATCTGTGCAAAACTGACAATTGTTAACAAGGCAACAAACACAAAACAAAGGCCAGTTTCAGCTTAAATCTGCTCAGATTTTGGCTAGATCTGATCTGAAACTGGAAAAAGTCGCAGTTTCTCTGAGAAACTACCAGATTCTCAGTGAGAATCTAAAGAGAATCTGACAAACGTTAATTTCCTATTTTTAGAATCGTACGGTTTTAGAATTCAATATTTTGAAAAAATGGTCAGTTTGCAATGCAAACTGCCAGATTGCATGATGCAAACTGGATGCAATCTGACATTTGTTAAAAATTGATTTTCTAACTTGAAAAATGCGAACTTTCGCAGAGAAAGTTGAACTTTCTCAGTGAGAGAGAAGAGAGAAAGTTCCAGATTGAATTTCAAACTGCAGATTGAACCTTTCAAACTGGTTTCAATCTGACAAATGATAATAATGAAAAGTTTTCTTGATATTCAACCATTAACCACAGAAAAATTTGTACGATTTTTTTGTTAAACGAATTAATCGTACGGTTTCAATCAAGTATTAATTTTTATTTGTACTAAAAATAATTAGAAGAGTACGACAACGGCGGGATCCGTACGGGAAAATCGTACAAATCAGATTCATCACATTTGAGTGAGAGCACGCTTCCCCCGCACCAGATTCTCAAATGCGGATGATTCGGAGCAAAAGTAACAGAAAGCGTACGATTCAATCGTACGATTCAACAGTACGGTAGAAACAAAATAACAGAATGTAATCGTACGGCATAACGATAAGCAATCCCGCATACAATGTATCAATAGAATGTCGTCATCTCTTCGTGTAAAACGAGGTGGTCCAGATGGAAACGAGAGACATACACGATTATGCGGGAAGGATGCAAAGGGCATTCAACACGATATTGAATTCCGAAATCTCGGAGAAAAACAAAACTCTGATAACAAAATTCAAAAACTTCTGCATTGCTCAGGGTCTTACTCATGGACGCATTGCAAAGCATCTCTGGGGATTGCTTGTCATCGGGAGGATTCTGAAAAAAGATTTTGATGTTGTAAACAGAGAAGACATTGAAAGTCTTGTCGCTGAATTGAGAAGCAAAGAGTATTCTAACTCTTCGCTTGTTGATTTCAATATCACAATTAAGAAATTTTACAATTGGTTAAAACAGTATCCTCCAAAACAATACCCTGCAGAGGTAAGATGGTTAAGCACTGCCAAGAAAGACGAACAGTCAAGGGACCCGTCGGAAGACCTTACTATCGATGAAATTTCGAAGCTCGCAGATGTAGCAGAACATGTAAGGGACAAGTCATTGCTTTGGGTCCTCTATGAAACCGGAGCGAGAATAGGAGAATTGCTGCAAATAAGGATCAAAGACGTACGTTTTGACAAACTCGCAAGTGTCAGGATATGGGGAGAAAAGGTCAAGAAGTGGAGGGAAGTCCCGCTGATTCAAGCAAGAGCGGATTTAGCGACTTGGTTGGACGTCCATCCTCTTCGTAATGACCCGGATTCTTACCTCTGGATTTCCATAGGGACCAAGAATCATAACAAGCCATTGGCTTACGGTTCTGTCACAAGGATGCTTGGGATACTTGCTGAGAAATCAGGAATAAAGAAACCAATCAATCCACATTCTTTCAGACATTCTCGCTTGTCTTTTCTTGGAGATTATCTTACTGATGCTCAGTTAGGAGATTTTGCTGGATGGCAGCCCGGCTCTAAGATGACCCGCGTTTACGTGAGACCGAAGATGACAAAGAGTGCTGTGTTGGGAATTTACGGTGTCCAAACAGAAGAAAAGAAAATTCTGTTAGATGAGAACATCTGCAAGATCTGCAGCAACGTAAACGCGCCGGAATCGAAGTATTGTAGACACTGTGGGACTGTCATAGACGAGAAAACAGCTTTATCGATAGCAGTGAAAACTAACTCTCAACAAATTGAAAAATAAGCATCACTAAGACACGGGTAACCATGAAAGATAGTAAAATGAGCGATGCTGTAATAATAGAGAGAGCACATAGCCTCGCAAATCATGCTATGTGGACTGTAGCGCTTCAATACAGAAGAATCAGAGCAACAGAACCTGAAGATGGAAAGTTCTTATTCCGATGGTGGGCTGATCTGCAGTTTTTGATTCTAGCTCTATACAGACTCAGGACTACTGTAAAAATAGCACGTAATATTCCTTCCATCTCAAACTCTATAGATGCAGCGCTTGCAAAATTCGACAAAGCGCTACCAGACCTTAAGAAACTCCGGGATATCGGGGAACACATGGAAGAGTACGCAGTCGATAACCCAAAGCGACACGTTCCCAGCGTTGATCGCAAACAACTTCAAGTAGGTTCATGGGATGGTACTGTATACGAGTGGCTTGGAGTAAAGTTAAACGTGAATGAAGCTAAAAGTGCAGCAGAAGAACTTTTCAAAACGTTACAAAATCATTATTCTCTTTTCCGGTCAAAAAACAGGACGACGCCAAAACCGTAGAAGCGGGTCTAGTGGTCCACAAGCGAACGGCCGGCGGCACGGGCCTGTTACAGAAATTGTTTACATATTAGAGAGGGGGGACTAATATGTTGACCAACAAACCCGTATGGCAACAACGAGCTTATTATTATAGAATCCCAATTTCACTTACCATTCTTGGAGGACTTTTAATTTTTTGGCCAATTTGGCCTTCCTCCATTCAAGAGCGTATAGAAGAATCGTCCGAAGAAACAATAGTTAAGGAGTATGACACATTCATAATACAAGACGGCGTGGGTTACGTTGGTTCTTATCTTGACAAAGACGATAATGTATTAAGTTTTATTAGTGCTATTGACGATAACGCGAAGATAGATTTAGAGCTTCTTGAACCAACTGGAAATCCGGTATTAGGTCCTAAAAAAGAGATTCCAATTAAAAATTATACACTTCCTTTTATTGCAAATAAGACAGGAATACACCTTTTTAAATTTAATACTATGGGTTCAGGAAAGGATCTACATGTCAATGTAGCACTTACAATAAAAAAAGTACACATAGAATATCAAGAACGAAGTTTAGCATCACAACAAGAACTGTCAAACCTCATAGAATTATCGTATATCATAGGAGGAATTTTGTTGGGTATGGCATTACCAATTTTCTTTGAACGTTTTAATAATCCACATCAATACAAATCATAACATGACAAAAGTTACTTTATTCTTCTAAAAAGAAACTCTTAGTAATTTTATTTTTGGGGCCTTTTTATCATTATCTGCAAAATAACTTTTGATGAAAATAGACTACTCAGAATTCAAAAAAATGGAAGAATGTGGTAATAAACGACGTAAATACAGTGCCAGAGAATTTATTTTAAAACTGCTAGAAGAGAAACCATATAACAAAAGTGAAATTGAACAGATGGCAGAAGATGCAAATTATATTTTTAATGGAAATTCAGATGAAAGCATACAAGCACGATATGCTCTCTCAGATTTGGTAGAAGAGGGTCTAATAGAAGCTCGATTTGATGAGAAAGGAATTGTATACTACGGATTGAAAAATTCTACATAAATTATGCTACATTATTCATAAAATTTATGAGATATAGAACGAATTCATAATCATGCGAATTTTTGACCTCTCCTCAATGAACGGCTACCGGATAGTCGAGATGATAAAGACCGAAGAAAGAAAAAGAGTCTACAACGATGTTTCAAATGCTTTCGCTGAAGCTGACAAAAACACCAAAGGGCCGATGAATGTAATCTTGATGATCAACGCTTTGCAGATTCTTGATGACCATGATCCGGGACTTAAAGGAAGAGGAGAGATTTACGTTGTATCGCAGGTGACCACGGCAGCGTTAGACAACAATACAAACTCATATACTACATACACGACACAAACATTCCACGGAATAGACAACGGCGATTACCTGCCCTTCGGGCAAAACGGCATGGTGATATGGGCTGGAAATGTGGCTGGCGATGCGGGGAAAGACCCGAAAGAGTTTATTGATTTTCACATCGCGATAATGGAGAGCGACAAAGCCCAACGTGACATTGCAAATGATCTTGATGGATTCAAAGACAAGGCAAAACTCGATGAAATAGACAAGATCATTCAGGGTCTTGCACCGTTCGATCCTACGTACCTTGGCAAAATCTTCAATCTGTCAAAAATCGCTTTTGATTTGCTGATTTTTGGGTTACGCGAGGATGGAGATGATTTTGTTGGAGATTTTCACGACGTGTTGCTAAGGCAACAGCAGTACAGCCCCGGCAGATGGCCCGAGGATCCGAAAGAGCTCTATCAAGCAGGTGATGCTCGATTGGCATACAAAGTTGTGGTTTCATAGAAACAATGAATTTTTCAATGTTCTTATAAATCGGTGAACAATACATTTTGTTATTGGGTTTAGATGAAATAGCAACAAAAATAGCTGGACTTGATACTCTGCAAAATAAAAACAGGGATGCGAAGTATGTTTGTACACATGAATTTGCAGAGCTCACTGCAATGTGCCCAATCACGAGACTGCCAGACTTTTACACCATAAAGCTCGAGTATGAACCAGATGAGCGATTGATAGAGTTGAAATCGTTGAAACTTTTCTTCAATTCGTTCCGTGATAAGGAGATATTACACGAGGAGATTATTAACGAAATATTCAATCGGTTGATAAGAGCAATTAGTCCTCGATGGTTAAGTGTAAAAGTAAATGTAAATGTACGAGGTGGAATAGAAACTACAATAACTCGTTTTTGGGATAAGGAAAAAGGAGATTTGATCCAGAAACCCTTGAACGACCCTTAGGTGCAATCTATTGTCCTTTCGAATAACAAGAAATGAGAAAAGTTATGCTCGATTTGTGACAATAAGATTTCCAACAAAAACATTATCTACTCCTGCTTATTTTCCATCAGTCTCATCCTTCGCGACTGATCAAGTCGACAATTACGTCAAATTTCTTATTAAATTGGGTCATCGCTATCTGCTAATATCTGCATACGATTATTTTCATTACTTTGAATCAAAAACGAATCTAGCAAATAAAATCAATCATCACTCGGCTTCTGGCAGATTCCTGTTCGTAGATAGTGGAGGCTATGAACAACGTTGGAATGACGACCCGGGATGGAATTTTGATCTGTACAAGAAAACAGTCAGTAAGATTAACGCGGATTTTTACTGCAGTTTAGACCATATAGATATAGCATCTGACTCAAATCGATTCAAAAAAATAATTGATTCATATGCGATTCTTCGGGACAGTCAGTTTGTGCCCATTTTCGATGGGAACTCTACACAAAACCTGATTCAAAACATCAAGGATTTTTTAATAAACTGGCAACAATACGCCTTGAGGTTTATAGGAGTACGTGAACGAGATTTGGGTACAACCATTTCAGAAAAAGCATCTACTATCTGTAAAATTCGCAAAATCATAGACGAACACGGTAACGATCAGATGTTGCACATACTTGGATGCGGCCATCCTCTAAATATGGCAGTGTTTTGCTATTGTGGCGCAGATATTTTTGACAGTAGGGACTGGTATCTGAAAACTGTAGATATTAATAATTTATCGCTAAGAGATTTTTCGCATCTAGAACTTCTTAATTGTAAATGTAAGGCATGTATATCATCAAAAAAGATTTGGCTAAAAAAACCGTACGCAGTGACGGTATACCATAACATAACCGCTTACATCCGACTCATTAATCTACTTCAGAAATATATCAAGAGTAACAAGTTACATCAATTCTTGTTGAAAAAGGACGTATCTCGAGAATTAATATCAAAAATCAGTGGCTAATGCTTATCTTGTTGTAGTTTGTCTTTCATTTTTTTCAAATTCTGTATTTTCATATATTCTAAAAATGCGTAATTAGAGATGTCAGCCAGCTCCTCACTCATTTGTTGATAGAGGTCACTTTTCAGATATGCGTTATGATGTGTTTTGTCACCTACTTCTAATCTCTTGCCGCATAAGGTTAGAAATTCTTTAAAATATTGCCTCATCGTTTCATCCATTTTAGCACAGTCTCAATAGCTGTCCTCATAGATTTGCTTTTTGCACAATTTTGTTGTCTGGAAAAGTTAATAGCAAACCGTGAAAGTGATTCACTCAATGGGGCTACAGATTCTACGAGATGTGGAATCTAGCGTAGATATCCCAGAGCCAATCTTCAAAATTTATGACGTTCTGGAAGGAGATTTTCAAGATAGACCTAACTGGAGAAAAATGCATGAATTCTCTCTATGGAAACATCTGTGTTTGTGCATACTGTCTAGTAACGTCACTTTTGAATTGGCTAAATCAGCCGCATTGAGACTGGCCGAACAAGGAATATTACACCAACGATATCTGCTGGAAAATAGGAAAGCGCTGAAAACTATCAGACAAGAATTGTCAAAGTCGATATACTTACCATGTAAGAAAGATGGGACGTTTAGAAAATACAGATTTCCTACTAGGCGTTCAAAAGATATCGTGCATGCTGCTCACATAATGTACGCCAATGAGTATACTATACGAAAATATCTAAAGGAAGCACCAACTGAAACGCAAGCAAGAAATCATCTTTCAGAAATTGTGCCGGGTCTAGGATTAAAGGAATCTTCTCACTTCCTTCGCAATATACGGTATTCATCATCACTTGCTATTATAGATGCACACATCATGAGATTCCTTCAGGAGCTGGGACTGATATCATGCGAAACACACTCTGTTACACCCATTGAATACATGTATTTGGAAAAATTGATGCAATACATTTCAAAGTGTAATGGCCTAGATTTATCAATTTTAGATAATGCTATATGGCACTATATGCGACATAGAACAAACTTATGAAAGTAGTTGTTTTATCATCAGGCGGAATCGATTCATCATTGATGATTTACCTGTTCAAAGAGCAGGGTTACGAAGTACTTCCTCTTCATATTAATTACGGACAACTTGCAGAAGAAAAAGAATGGGATGCTTGTAGAAAGATTTGCGAGACGTTCTCAGTCGAACCATTTAAAATGGATGTTCAAGGATTTGGTAAATTACCAAGTGGTTTAACCGACAAAAATGTTGACATTTACAAAGACGCGTTTCTACCTACTAGAAATCTGATTTTTGTAACACTAGGAGCAGGGTACGCGTATTCTAAAGGATCTTTTATGGTCGCTATTGGTTTGTTAAAACCCCCCTTGTTCCCTGACCAAACAAAAACTTTCATAGAAAAGGCCGAAATTAGCATCTCTGAAGCACTTGGTACCAAAATTCAAATTCTTGCCCCTCTTATAGATCTGGATAAGAGAGATATACTCAGACTAGCAGAGGAATACAAAATTCCTAAAATTACCTACTATTGTCATGCGGGCACAAGTACTCCCTGTGGCAAATGTGTATCATGCAAAGAAAGAATAGCAGCAGAAAAAGCCTTAGAAGAAACAAAATAGACACTGAAATCTTTTATTGTGCAGTTTCATCATCTTAAGTGTTTGATATGGGCGGTGGCACTTCAGACTTCAGAGTACCTCCAAAAACTACTAAACAAATAAAGGATATTATAAATCAGGCAATACCAAAGGCAGAAAAGGAACCAGAAGAAGCGGAACACAAAGTACGTAACGTATTCATCAGTTTTCATAATGAAGATGAGTATGCAGTTAATCTACTAAGGATTCAATCACAACGAGAAAATACAGGACTCGAATTCAGAGATTATTCTGTGAAAGAGCCGATAGATCAATGGAGAAAAAACGTAAGAGATAAGATAGCTAACACGTCTGCTACAATAGTCATGATAGGACCGGAAACATACACTCGACCAAATGTTTTATACGAAATAGAACAAAGTTACGCACAAGGCAAAAAAGTCATTGGGGTAAAGGTCCGTAGTGACAAAAATGACCCGATTCCAGAATTAATGCTGAAAAACAAAGCACCTATTGTTAACTGGACTCTGAAGGATATACAAGATGAATTGGACAAGCCTTAAGCTTTAGATTTTTGATATAATTAAATTACGTATTATTGATTTTTGCATCTTCTTTTTTAGATACATTTAGCCACAAAGTATTCTCTTGGGAGATCAAACTTTCTACCCGTTGTACAAACGTAGCCTCTTTATCTTTATTATTATAATATTCTCCTACATTTGCTTTATAATAATGAATTTCTTTTTTCAAAGTTTCACAGGTTGTTCTATATGTAATCCAGTTTTCATGAAACTTGAAAATCCTTAAGACGGATGAGGTTATTGTCACGATAATAGCTGTTATAACTGCAATCCATTTCAAGTAGGAATAATCAGATAGACCAAAGCTTATTGCAATCAAAACTGGAGTCATTGCAGAAAATACTATTAATGTCCATTGTAATTTTGTGTATGCCGAATGATTATAGTTTGATTTCTCGTCATACCATTTAATTTGATCACAATAACGTCCGTTCACATATTCGTCGAAGTCTTTTTTATCCAATTTGGTTACCATTTATGCGGCATTTTCTATAGCATCCACGATATCGACAATTACCCAATCTACAATTTTTGCTCCACTGGATTTCAGTGCAGTTGGTGGAATATCTAATGCAGAGCTGTGTAATCTAACTCCAACAAGACCTTTATTCTTAGTTTGAGTAGCACTAATTTCCCAATCAACCCAATCACTCTTGTATGTATTATGCCCAATTAAACAAAGAGTTACTGAAGATCCATCTATTTTATTTCTAATCTGTTGTTTTATGTAATCCGCATCTTTGCTATTATATGAAACTTTAACCGAATAGTCATCAAATTCTAAATCATTATTTGCATTTTTTGCTTGTCCTCTAAACAAGTTTACCAGATCTAAATCTTCTTCTACGAAGCTAAGAAATACGTGTCTTGCCATGTTCAGAATAATCCGTGATCTGTTTTAAGCATGTTGGAAATGTAATTTGGATAAAGCCTGAATACATAATCACTACTAAAGGCGGAAGCTACGTAAAAGAATTATTAAAAAAATAAAGGGAACAGGTCGCCGCCGGCCGTTCGCTTGTGGACCACTAGACCCGCTATCTTGTAAGTTAAAAATAAACTAATGTGTACACTGGCAATCTACAAGCTTTGTGTCAAAGGTGCAATCATGTGGTCCATCTGACATGGCATCTATTGGAATTTTTTTC
>Ga0187892_10010316_pt1 | contig 11898 bp, 7 predicted proteins | sample MA1701073metaG_FD_139345 | JGI IMG/M metagenome (GOLD analysis project Ga0187892, IMG submission 139345) | Bio-ooze microbial communities from a basaltic lava cave in the Kipuka Kanohina Cave System on the Island of Hawaii, USA - MA170107-3 metaG ...
TCTCCAAACTGCTGGCGAAACTCTTTCACCGTCAAAATGCTTTTGGGTTTGGAAACTCTTGGTTTTGTCATGCCTGGCAGGATATCGCCTTTTCTTCGCCGGAGCAAGCGTGATATTCACTTCAGTTGAATGTTTCTCAACACCTCCGTCGTAAAAGGTCTGCCTAAATTGTCATAGTAATGTAAAGCGCATTCTGTGAACTCTGCTGGGCAACCGTGTGTTGTCCTTTCGTTGTATTTGAGGAGATCCGCTCTTCTGAGGATAAAACCAATGAAAAGAATCGTAGCTCTGGCCGCAGCCTTGATGCTGCTCTTCTTCACCAGCTCCAATATTGCCCAGACATCGTTTGGGACCATCACGGGGATCATTCGGGATTCTTCGGGCGCCGTGCTTCCTGATGCGTCTATCACGGTTACCAACGATCAGACTGGCCTTTCCCGGCAGGCGACCACGGACGGGAACGGCGCCTACACGGTGCCATCTCTGCCTCCGGCGGTCTACACCGTCACCGCTGAACTGAAGGGCTTCAAGAAAGGCGTTTCTGCCAATGTGAAATTGGAGGTTCAGCAGACCCTGCGGAGGGACATAACACTGGAAGTTGGTGAGATCAGCCAGACGGTAGAGGTTCAGGCAGAAGCGCCTTTGCTCCAAAGCGAGTCGTCGACGGTGGGAACGGTCATCACGAACAAGCAAGTGGTTGAGTTGCCATTAAACGGCCGAAGTTTCACCGAGCTGACCTACCTGATTCCCGGTGCCGTTCGCCAAGCGGGCGCGACTTTTCAGGTAGCCGGTGGAAGCCGTGTGTCAGTGAGCGGAGCGCGTGCCGAAGACAACAACTACACGCTGGATGGTGTCAACAACAACGAGACTTTCTTCAAGGCTTTTGCGGTTCAGCCATCGATCGATGCCATTCAGGAATTCAAGATTCAAACCAATATCACGTCCGCTGAGTTTGGCCAGGCTGCGGGGGCCAACATCAACGTCGTGACCAAGTCGGGGACGAACGATATTCATGGAGTTCTGTTCGAATTCTTACGGAACAATGTGTTCGACGCTCGTGACGCTTTCGCGCCCAGGAGACCGCAGTTCCGCCAGAACCAATTTGGCGGCCAGGTGGGCGGGCCAGCCATTAAGAACAAGACCTTCTGGTTCTTCAACTATGAGGGATTCCGCCGACGAAGGGCGGCGACAGCACTGGGAACCATCCCCACGCCTGAGATGCTTAATGGCAATCTGGCTTTCGATCACAGAGGTGCGCCAGGCAGGCCCATATTCGATCCGGCGACAACCCGGTTGGTGAATGGCGTGCTTGTTCGTGATCCTTTCCCCGGAAACATCATTCCGTCGGCCCGAATCGATCCGATCGTCAAGTCGTACAACGCACTTTTCTACAAGACACCCAACCAACCCGGACAGGCGGCCAACATAATCAACACCCAATCAGGTTCAGTTGATAGTAACCAGTACACGATCCGGGTCGACCACAAGATCAGCCAGAACAACAATTTCTTCAGCCGTTTCTCTTATGTTCAGGGTGAACAGCTCAACCCACGAGCCCTTGGTGTTTCTGTCGAATCTACCGGGAACGCCTTCCGGAACTTCATGATCAGCGACACGCACTTGTTCAATGCAACGACAATCCTGGATGTGAGGCTGGCATATCACCGCAACAACCTGCAAATCGCCGAGCAGGGACCGAGCGACTTGGCCACCGTCAAACAGTGGCTGCAAACCACCGGAATCCAGGGGATTCCCGTCAAGAATGATAACGTCCCTCTTTACCCGCAGTTTTTCCCAGGTGACGGCTACACGAATCCCAACCAGGACGGTTATCCGTTCCCGGACGACACCTACCAGATCCTCGCCAACTTGAGCAAGACCAAGGGCAAGCACTTTCTCAAGTTTGGTATGGACTATCAGAATCGCCGAAACCTGGATGATGGGTTGTTCTCCGCCAATATCAATTTCACAAGAACTCCGACGTCGGACCCGCAGAATGCGGCCACAACCGGGCAGTCTATCGCTTCTTACCTACTGGGACTACCCACCAGTGCGTTGCGAAACGTGGGCGATACAACGGCTTTGATGCGCTGGAGCGGGTACTACTTCTATGTCCAAGATGACATCAAAGTGAACTCAAAGTTGACCTTGAATCTTGGCTTGCGCTACGACTATACGCAGTGGCCCCGCCATCGCGACAACAAGTTGGGATCTTTCGATCTCGAAACTGGAAAGTATCTTTGGGCTACGACAAATCCCATTACCGGAGAAGCAGCCAACACCTTCCCGACCGTCATTCACCCGGACAGGAACAACTGGGGACCGCGAGTCGGCATGGCTTATCTCCTGGGCAACAACATGACAATTCGAGCAGGGTATGGCTGGTTCTACAACACCAACTTCCTCTGGGAAGCCCAGGGAATTCGAGGCAACTGGCCCTTCGCCATCAGTGAAACCAAGACAAACCTGAATGACACCTTTATCGACTCACCGTTAAAAACAACTTTTGCACCGTATACCTCGACGGGTCCGAATACCAACGTCCCGCCCGACGCCCAGCACATCGCCGATCGCAACCGGCGTGTCAGCTATATGCAACAGTGGAACCTCCACCTGCAAAAGGAGGTTGCTGGCGGGTTGGTATTGGAGGCAGGGTACGTTGGAACCAAGGGTTCTAAAGCTTCCATCTTTGCCAACGCCAACACCGCACCGCCAGGACCTGGAGCCGTTCAGCCGCGCCGGCCCTTCACGAATCTCGGCCCCACGAGCTTGATGACCGACATTGCCAGTTCCATTTATCATGGCCTCCAGTTGAAGGCCGAAAAGAGGTTCTCCGGCGGATTGGCCTTCCTTGGCAGCTATACGTTCAGCCGCAACATCAACACTGGAGGCGACGGGTTCTCGAACAGTGTTTCTCCGCAGGATCCCAAGTGCATCGAGTGCGAGCGAGCTCTCTCTCTCTTCCACCGCAAGAACATTTTTGCGATGAACTTCGTCTACGAGCTGCCGTTCGGCAGGGGCAAACGCTATGGAACGGATCTAAGCGGCGTTGGCAACCACATTCTCGGCGGGTGGCAGTTCAACGGGATCATTACAGCCAGCTCTGGTCAGCCGAACGCCATCACCATCGGGCGAGATATAGCGAATATTGGAGCCCGTTCAATCACTCAGAGGCCGAACCTTCTTGGCAATCCCAACATTGACAATCCTACGTCGGACCGTTGGTTTGACAAATCTGTCTTCTTCGAGCCGGCACCTTTTACCTATGGCAACGCGGGTAGAAACATCATCATCGGGCCGTCGAACCAGACATGGACTCTGGGATTGTACAAAAACTTCATGATCAGGGAGCCGCACTCGTTGCAGTTCCGGATGGAAATGTTCAATGCGTTTAATCATGTGAACCTTAACAACCCAACCACGGGCTTCGATTCTGTGAACTTGGGCCGGATCTTCGGATCCCAGCCGGCTCGTCAGATCCAGTTTGGGTTGAAGTATTACTTCTAAACTCAACAGTCGGTCTTGGCCTAACAGGGTGCCTGGGAGCAGTTGGCCCGGCACCCTGTTTTTTTTGTGGACGAAGAATCAAGTAGGGTGCGTTGCGCTTTTTGACGTACCTGCTCCCGTTTTAGGTGGAGCGGGCGCGTGGGACCGCCGTCCCCCTGAGCACGCTCGTTGCTTGGATGAGATGTAGGGTGCGTCGTTTTTTGACGCACCGACGGCGGTGGGGGAAGCGACGCGTTCTGGAAGGCAGAACGCACCCTACATAGGCTCTTGATGCGCTTCCTACGTGAAAAGGCGAGACGGAGCGCGCGTGCCACCCTGGATAGCAAGAACAAAGCACCATCACGGACGCATCAATGGGTGTGTTGAGAAAGCACAACGCACCCTACGAAATGGGCGTCGCCGTGGCTGAGCGAAAACATGTGAAGGATATGCTATCTTTCATTCATGCCTAGTTGGTTTACACCCCATGTGAGCAGGGTGATACCCGTGTTGGTGCTGGTTACCACCCTCTCGCCGCAGGCACAGGTCTCCCCTGAACGGCAGATTGAACATCACCTCCAGGAAGCGCAAGCGGCAGAAAAGAGCAAAGACTATGATCGCGCAGCAGCAGCCTATCGGAACATCCTGAAAATCCGCCCTCAGTGGGCCCTCATCCATCAGAGCCTCGGAGTCGTTTACCATTTACAGAGCCGTTTTCCTGAGGCAATTTCATCTCTTGAAAAAGCCCTGAAGCTGGATCCTTCGCTGTGGGGATCTCAGCTCTTCCTGGGAATGGGGTACTACCGCACGAACCAGTTCCTGAAGGGCATCCCGGTTCTCGAACAATCCATCAAGCTCAATCCCAAGATGGCCGAGGGGGAAGCCCGTCTCTGGCTGGGCTCCAGCTTCCTCGCGCTGAACCGCTTCGAGGAGGGGATCGCGCAGTTCCAGAAACTTTCAGAGATCATGCCTCGAGACTTGGAAGCACTCTACAATCTGGCGGAAACCTTCAACCGCTATTCCTCCACTTTGTTCGAGAAAATCACGGTATCGGATCCAGAATCCCCTGAAGCTCACCGGCTGCAGGCGGAGTGGTTTGAGTGGCAGGAGAAAACTGATGAAGCCATCGGAGAGTATCGGGAGGTACTCAAAACGCGTTCAGACTGGGAAGGAATACACCTGGCCGTGGGCAATCTCTATTTGCGAAAGAACGAAGGGGCAAGAGCTGCCCGGGAGCTTGAAGAAGAGCTGCGCCTCGCCCCAGACGACCCGACTCTCGTCAAACTCCTGCAGGATGTTCGAGCAAAGCTGAGTTCAACCGAGCCTGCAACGGAAGTCACGTTCCAGGGCAATTCCGAATCGAAGCCTTTCACTTACGCAGGGCGAACGGACACTTCAAGCAGAGGTGCACCGAGTTTGCTTGCGCAGGGGGTTCGCCAGTTCAGGGCACGCGATTTTACGGGTGCCCAGGTCGTGTTCAGCCGGGCAGCCCAGGCGAGTCCCAGGGATGGGCTCTCGAATCTCTATCTGGCGCGCTGCCACTTCGCCCTGGGAAACTATGATCAAGCGATTGAGCTCTTGAAGCAGCCCGGTGAGTTTGGCCGTCATGAACTGGAGGCGTTGTACTGGAAGGGAAAGTCGTATCAGGAACTGGCGGCCCAGACTCTTGAGAAGATGATCTCGATCGATCCCGATTCCTACCGGGTCCATCAGATGTCGGGCGCTCTTCTCGAGGACAAACGGAAGTATGGCGAGGCCATTGACGCTTATCAGAAGACTCTGAAAGCCTCTCCCGACCTTATGGGCATCCGGTTCGCGATCGGAAACGCTTACTGGAAGATGCAGAATCTCGATGAGGCTCTCGTCTGGTTGAAAGACGAGCTGGCCAGGAATCCCTATCATGCGGTGGCAAACTATAAAGTCGGGAGTATCCACCTCGCCAAGGGAAACACCGATCAGGCGGTTCCGTTTCTGGAAAAAGCCGTTGCGGCCAATCCGGGACTGCTAGCCGCGCAGCAGGATCTCGCCAAAGCCTTTACCTCTCTCGGACGCCATGAGGATGCGATTTCGAAACTGAAGCTCGTGGCTCAGGCTGATCCCGGCGACGCTTCGATTCGATATCTGCTCTCGGGGGCCTATAAGAAAGTTGGAAAAATGCAGGCAGCAGAGGCAGAGCTCAAAGCGTTTACACAGTTGCGAGCGAAGCAAGATCGCGAACGACGCGAATATCTGCAGAAGAGGATCTCGACAGACCCCGCTCCAGCTACAGATTCACCAAAGCCATGAATGAGAATTGAATTCTAGGGATTGCATGCTTTTCAGAACTTCGGTCCTGCTCTCTTTGGTGCTCACGCACGTTCTCCAGACGGCTGCAACTCAGGCTGTGCAACAGAGCAGGGACGCAGAGGCCCATGTTCTCCGTGGCCGGGCCTTTCTGGATAAAGACCGTTTCGAAGAGGCCATGAAGGAACTTAACAGAGCGGTTGCCCTCAACCCCACGGACGCTGAGGCGCGATACCAGCTCGGGTTTGCGTTCTGGAAACTCGGCAGAACGACAGAGGCTTCTACCAGTTTTGTGCGTTCTCTTCAGCATTCTCCCAAGCACGCGCTCGCTCAGTACTATCTTGGGCGGACCTTCCTGCAGGCCGAAAGCCTGACAAAGGCCGTCGAAGCTTTTGAGAAAGTCATTCAGCTAGCGAACGGGAAACCCGTCGTAGACGAGTTCTTTCAGTTGGGCAAGGCATACCTGACCCTGAAAAAGAACTCCGACGCAATTCGCATCCTGGAGGCCGGCACCAAGGTCCAACCTCGCGATGATCGGCTGTACGCACAACTGGGAAGGGCTTACCTCTCTTTAGGTCGCAAACTCGATGCGGAGTCGGCTTTGGCCAAGTCCAAAGAGCTGAGAGACTACCAGCGCGAAGCAACCAGCCGGCTGCTGCAAGGCTCCGAGTTCCTGAAAGCTGGCGAACTCCAAAAAGCACAGCAGACCTACGAGTGGTTTCTCAATTCGGACGATATCGACGATTTGGTTTCTCTGGGCATTCAATTCGGCCAACACGGGCAGCATGAACAGGCAACTCAGTTGCTCACCAAAGCGCTCGGACTATCGCGTGATTTGTTCGAAGCGCACTACAATCTGGGCCTCATCTTCTTTCGCAACGGTAAAGAAGAGCTGGCTGAAACACATCTTTCGTCGGCGGTCGATCTTCGGCCCTATTCCTTCGAAGCGAACTCCCTTTTGGGAGTCCTGCTGAGCCAACGCGGAAAAACCGACCCCGCGATCAAAACTCTGCGGCGCGCGGAGCTCTTGAGGCCTGACGATTTGAAAGTAGTGACCCTCCTCGCCCTGCAGCTCACTGACGGCCGTTACTACACCGAGGCAGTGAAGGTGTTGAATCATTCAACAAAACGCTGGCCTGACAATCTGGATCTCCGACTCTTATTGATTCAGAACTATCATCGTGACCAGAAGTATGAGAAGGCGGTACAGACTGCCGGGCGGACGGTTGCCTTGTTTCCAAATTCTGCCCGTGCCAATTTTGAGATGGGCTATCAGCTCCTTACCTTTGGTCGCATCCAGCAATCGAAGTCCTATCTGGAGAAGGCCATTCAGTTGGATCCGGGACCGTCCGATGCCTATGCCTCCCTAGGAGAGGTCCTCGTAAAAGAGGACAATCAAACTGAGGCGATCCGCTATTTCCGTCTGGCGCTAGAACGAGATCCCTCCCATGTGGAAGCATCCTTGGGATTGGCCAAGTCGTTGTTGACACTGAAACGGTATTCAGAAGTGGTTCCTGAGATGCAGAGAGTGATTCAATTGGATCCCGTAAATCCTCAGCCCCACTTCCACCTTTCGCAGGCCTTTCTGGGCTTGGGAGACCAACAGAAGGCGCAGCAGGCGTCCGAGACGTTCCGACAGCTCAATCAACAACGCATGGTGCGACGCGATCAGGAAGGCGGAAGGGAGTTGCCGGCGAGGTGAGGCGAAAGACCGCGGTTACTGGAAGCGTCATCTCGCCGGAGCCGACGCAGTGAAGAAATTGAACGTCAACAAAGAAATCGACCTCCCTCTCCCCAGCGCGGGAACGGGGTTGGACGCGAGGAGGAATGCCACCGCTTGGCGTCTGGCTCGCCGATGCTGGTCAGGCGGGCTTCTTCGCTCGCAAGTGGCCAAACACCACAGTTTGCTCCGCCCCCTCACCCCTCGCCCCTCTCCCCCTAGCGGGGGCGAGGGGAACCGACGTTTTGAGTCTTTTCATCGCCTAAGGGCGAGTCTTTCGCATGACGGCGCGGTTTTCTACCAGATCTCAACGAGACGAGATCCGCCGAAGCTCAGACTCATTTTCAGACTTGCACTCGTCCTTGCTGCGTTTGTGTTCCTCCCTCGTTCCATCAATGCTGCTCCAGCGGACTGGGAAGCGAGTGCTAAAGAAGCGCTTTTGCGAGGAGACCTGGAGAATGCCGGAATCATTGCGGAAGAGGCTCTTCGGAACTCTGGAAGCGCTCCGGCGGCCCACCAACTGCTAGGGCACATCTGCTTTCGACAACGTAAGAACGAGCAGGCTATTACTCACTTTGTAGCCGCCAGCGCTGCCGGCCGGTCTGCACCTGATATGACACGAGACTGGTCTGCGGCTCTGCTCGCTTTGGGACGGCACGAGGAGGCCAGGGATGTTCTGGAGAAAGCCCTCTCCCAGGATCCTTCTCAAAAGGATCTGCGCTACCGCCTGGCTGGCAGTTACTCCGCACAAGGAAAGTGGAAGGAAGCCTGGCCGCATTGGGAAGAGGTTTACGAACAAGGGCTGCGGCACGGCGGTGTTGTCCTTCAGCTCGCGCGCGCGCGCTTCACAGCAGGGCAGGACGTCGAGGCCGTTGAACTTCTGAGTGGTTTTGCAACAAGCACTGCGGCCGTTGATTCTTTGTTTGAAGCAGGGAAATTACTTTTCGAAAAAGCCCTGTATCGGCAGGCGCTGGCACCGCTCCAGAAGGCTTGGCAGCAGAAACCCGGAGCCTACGATGCTGGTATGTATCTGGCGCTTTCCAACTACCTGATTGAACACTACGCGGAGAGCGAAAAAATACTGAGGGCGATTCAGGCCGTCCCAGGAGGCTCGTCGGAGTATTCATTGCTGCGAGCGTCCGTGTGGGCCCGGTTGGGGAAATGGGACGACGCCCGCAGCGAATTCGAAGAGGTTACGAAGCGCTTTCCTCAGCGGGCCGATGGATATCTCAACTACGGGCTGCTTTGCCTCGAGCGCGGGGACAGAATGCGGGCGATGGAGTTGTTCGACAGGGCCTCCCGCATGGAGACGAAGGGCAACAAGGTTCTCTACACACTTCGCTCTCGCAAAAATTGCGAAGGCCTTCGACCACCGGAGGCCCTGTCGTCGGAGTCGACCCGTGCGGAGTTGTACAACCAGCTGGCGGCACAACTCTATGCACGGGAGCAGCGCGTCTCGGCCCTTGAAGTGTTCCTACTGGGTCTGGAGTCCGATCGTCGCTCAGAAACGGCCTATGCCGGCATTGGAAGAATCTGTTCCGAGATGGACAGTGTTCCGGAGGCACGGGTATTTTTGGAGAAGGGACTGGAACTGCATCCCCAGTCGGCTGCCTTGAATTTCAATCTGGGGTTGGTGTTCCAGTCGCTTGGTCAGCACAGTCAGGCGGTCCGGCTATTTCAAAAGGCCATGGAACTGCGGGGGGCTCAAACATTGCCTCTGGACTGGATACAACTCGGAACTGCCCAACAAGCGGGCGGCAACTCAAAAGAAGCGGAGAGTTCATTTCTGAAGGGACTAAGCCTGGATCCACATCTGGCACAGGGGCACTTTGAGCTTGGGAAACTCTATTTCCAGCAAGCGGCTTACGATCGCGCCGAGAAGTCTCTGGAGAAGGCCATCCAACTCGACTCCCGCCTGCTGGGTGCCTACTATCAATATGGTCTGGTTTGTTTGCGAAACGGAAAACCTGACAAAGGCAAGACATTCTTGAATACCTTCCAACAGAAGAAGGAACTCTACGCACCCGAAATATCTACAGTAGAGCCACATCCAGCCCCGTAGCGTCCGCACACGGGTGCGAAACTCTTAGATCCTCAAGTTTGCGTCATTCCCGCGAAAGCGGAACTCAGTTGGCAGGAAGTTTTTCTGGATTCCCGCTTTCGCGAATGGCGCGTGATGGCCGGTTCGGATTTTCTACAGGCGGGTGGTTTAGAGAAGTTGCCTTGCAGCGTGACGGCTATGACCCGTAAGAAGATTCGTCGTCTTGTCGTTCTGCCTTGTTCGAGGCCGAGCACGAGGACGACGACGAGAACCATTCTGATCGGAGATTGCTTATGATTGACCCTAAACTCGAAGGGCGGACTGTTCTGATCACTGGTGCAAATCATGGAATTGGCGCAGCAACTGCCAGAGCGTTTGCCAGGCAAGGCGCTAAGGTCTTTATCACCTACTACCGCCCACGATCCGAGCGTTCAGAAACAGAGCTACAAGAATTGCGTGAGAGGGCTGTGGGTGGCCCATTGCTATACGAAGCAATGCACCAGCAATCGGCTGTTCCGCTCGTCAACGAAATTGTCTCGCAGGGAGGTGTTGGCGCGTCGTACGAGGCTGACCTCGGCAGTGTGGCGAACATACCTCTGCTATTTGATCGATGTGAGGTTGAGCTTGGACCCGTGGATGTTCTCGTCAACAATCACACCTGCTGCGTTCTCGAAACGTTCGATCCGGCATCGGTTACCGAAGAGGGATTCAAGGTGCGTCTGCCGACGGCCGACTGCATCGATGCGCACTTCGCCGTCAATAGTCGTGCCGTTGCTTTGATGATGTCCGAATATTTCCAGCGATATCTCAAACGCCAGGGCCAGTCGGGGCGTGTCATCAACGTCAGCACCGACGCAGCCCATGCCCATGCGGCCAACATCAGTTATGCTGCCAGCAAGCATGCCATTGAGTCCTACAGTCGCTCGGCGGCTATCGAGATGGGCAAGAACGGCATCACGGTCAACATCGTTGCTCCCGGTCCAATTCAGACCGGTTATCTCACTCCTGGAGAGAAAGCAGCCATTGCTGCCGGTACGCCTCTGCGCCGCGTTGGCAGGCCAGAAGATGTTGCCGATGTGGTCGTGTTTCTGGCGTCTGAACAGGCCCACTGGCTCACGGGTCAGTTGCTGTATGTGGGCGGCGGATGGAGGATGCACCAGTAGCTGCACACCGAGCGCTGGCTTTCCAATCTTGACACGGTGATTACGGACCTCAGATAATGACTCTTCTTCAAGATGTTGTCTGGAAACTGAACGAGATTCATCATCTGAGATTCGAGAAGGCACTGGTCTCTATCCCCAGCCGACCCGAAGATTGCAAGGGAAGCAAGACCCTGATTCTTTCAACCTGTTGGGAATGGTCTATGGTGGCCTGAATCAACTTCCCGTAAGCGGCCCAACAGGTCATCGAGGCGATCCGACTCGCTCGCAGCCGTTCCGGACCCGATTTTCAATCTTGCTGGCCTCTCTCAGAAAGCTGGCGACAATGTGGTCTCCCGGATTTGTTCGCGCCCGGCTCACGTTAAGGCGGGCGGGACGCCCGCGCCCCGAGATTCTATTGAACCTTAGCGATCAAACTCAACAAGAGGAATCTACTGTGATGCTCAATCGCCTCGTTCAACTCCTTTGCACGGGCTTGTTCGCCCTGTTTGTGCTTTGCCTCTCGATACCGGTATCCACGGTGGGAAACGAATGCAGGGAACCGGTGACCGGGCAGATCCGGTTGGAGCCGCATCATCCTTGGGTTCCGCCATTTGGACTGGAGCGGCCGGGGCACGGCTTCACGGCAGTCGTTGAAATTCACTCGGATGTGCGACCTCTACGCGAGTACTGGTTGTCTTCTCTGGTCGAAGGCAAAGAAGTGGAGCGCAAGATCATCGCGCTGGCTGGGATTTTTTCAAAGCCACCATTCATTGGAAGGGCGACCTTCACTCAACGATTCGATGAGCTCGTTCTGTTTGGCAAGTGCAGATTTGAAGGCGCTCCCGCCGAGGTTGCGCGTCAGAAGGTGTCTCTTCCCGAACTTGAAGCCGAAGCAGTGGCCCGACCAGACAAGCTGATCAATCCGGTGAACCTGGGTGCCATCCTGGTTCCCTACGATTGGCTGTTGCTGGCAGGTGGCCAGAAGGGCAGCGTGGAAGTGGCCGCAGTCTCCTTTCAACGCGACCAGCGCAGAGCTCAGATCTCGGCTTGGTTTGAATCCGCAACGCAAGCGAAGTCTGCCAAGGGAGTGGACCTGATTCCTGGCAAGAAGGCACAGCTTACGTTGCCCCTGCCAGCAACGACATCGACCGCCGAAAAGGATGTGCTGCATGTTGCCATTGCCGGAGAAGACGGGAAGGCACTTTGGCACAAGAAGATTCAAACCA
>Ga0187892_10010317_pt1 | contig 11897 bp, 12 predicted proteins | sample MA1701073metaG_FD_139345 | JGI IMG/M metagenome (GOLD analysis project Ga0187892, IMG submission 139345) | Bio-ooze microbial communities from a basaltic lava cave in the Kipuka Kanohina Cave System on the Island of Hawaii, USA - MA170107-3 metaG ...
ACGTCAATGCTGTCCTTGACCACTTCGTCACCTCCTCACGTTATGCTGCCTTTGCTCGTGAGGATGACGCGGTGGTCTCCTTGTCGCTAGACCTCTCTTACACCACTACCTGGGACTCTACTGGCTAAGGGGCTTTATATTTCAAGACTGAAGTGATCCTTCCCCTATTCGCAGGCCAGTCGTACAATTGGTACGTTATGAGGGGCAAGGAACCGTTCGATTTGCAAGGGCTTGTAGTGTTGCTGTCCATTGTTGGGATTGTGGCGGTGACACTTGGTGCGGGGTTGCTTGTAAGCTTTATATGGTAAGCAACGTAAGCGCGGAGATTTCTAGCTCCTTAAGGCCTCTAAGAGGTTACCCACTCGTCTCCTTGGCTCCAGTCCAACATTATCACGTCTATCTCTTCGCCTGGCTCCACGACGTCGCGCTCCTCAGGGATCACTGTCAAGGCGTTGGCGTACATCATGGACGTAAGTATGCCCGATCCTTGCGGCCCCGTGAGCGAAGCGTAGTAGCGGCCATCTCGCTGGCTGACTATGCAGCGAGCGTAGAACCGCCTCGGGTCACCCTGATTGGTGATACGTTCGTCGGCGATAGCTTTGATCGTGGGGCGGTCCCAGCCGGTCTTGCCCATCATCTTAAAAATGGCCGGCCGGCCAAATAGCTCGAAAGAAACCATTGAACTGACCGGATTGCCGGGCAGGCCGATGTGGGGGATGCGGCGGACACCACTGTAGAAACAGCCAAAGGCTAGAGGCTTGCCGGGTTTCATGGCCACCGTCCAGAACTTGATCTCCCCTTCTTTGGCCAGCACGTCCTTCACCACGTCGTAATCGCCGCGGGAGACACCAGCCGAAGTGATAAGCATATCGGCCCCCAGGCCATCGTGGATCTTAGCTGTGAGCGCCTCGACCGTATCTTTAGCGATGCCTAACATCTTAGGGATGCCGCCGTAGCGGCGGACTAGAGCAGCCAGGCTGTAAGCGTTGCTGTCATAAATTTTGCCGGGCGGGCGCTCTTCACCCAAAGGTACAAGCTCATCGCCGGTGGATAATACTGCCACCAAGGGGCGGCGGACCACCTTCACCGTAGGCTTACCTAGAGAGGCCAGCACTCCGATCTCAGAAGGACGTAGCCCAGCGCCTTTGCCAAGGATTGGCTGGCCCTCGTGAACATCTTCGCCGGCGCGGCGGATATTGGCGCCGACTTTGGCCTCAACTGATACGCGCACCGTAGCCTGAAGGCGCTGCGTCCCCTTCGGTGCTTTTTCGAAGGGCTCATCAGTCTCCTCGAAGGGGACGACAGCATCGGCACCTTTAGGGATAGGTGCCCCCGTCATTATGCGCACCGCCGTGCCCGGCTCTACCTCACCCTCCCAGAGGTAGCCTGCTGCCACCTCCCCAATCACCGATAGTTCCACCGGCGAGCGGGCTGAAGCGCCGCGGGTGTCTGCGGCCCGGACAGCGTAGCCATCCATCGCTGTATTATCTAAAGGGGGAATGTTGAAAGGAGCGAAGACATCTTCGGCGAGGACCTGGCCTAGAGCGTCGAGGAGGGGCTTTTCCTCTGCCTCCAAGACTTCCACGTAAGCGAGGATGCGCTCCAGGGCCTCTTCAACGCTGATCATAACGGCTCCACTCCGACGGCATAACAGGCCGCTGATGGTCAGCGGTCGTTTTTATTTTAGCATCGCGCGCGGAGCTGCAGCGTGACTAGTTAAGCTTCACTACCAAACAGGTAGTAGTGCGCTGTACCCCGTCTACCTGCTGGATGCCGTCGGTGATTGCTAACCCCAACTTGTCGAGATCGTCCGATTCCAAAAGGGCGATAACGTCGAAGGGACCCGTTACCGCATCCACCGATACGACTTTGGTATCAGAGAAACGCAGTCTCAGGACGCCCTCACCCACCGACTTCGCCTTTCCCACCGCCGCCTCGATGAGCACATAGGCTCGCATGGTCATGGGATAATTCCCTCCTGCGATAGGCTAACTGCCGAAAATCATACCGCGAAGCTTCTTTCTGTCAAGTTTCCCTTATTCGTGCCTGACATAAGCCTCATGTATAATAGGCCTCGCAGCCCCGCCCAGATATACTCGTATTATAAATGAGCCCCTTATTGGTCGAACTGGAGGATATCAAGAGTCAAGCTCTATCAGAGCTGGCGGCGATTAGCGATAGCGCTGCCCTGGAAAGCTGGCGGGTGGCTTTTTTGGGTCGACGTGCCCGGCTGACTGAGATATTGCGCCGCTTAGCCTCATTGTCGCTTGAGGAGCGGCGAGAGGTGGGTGCCGCAGCCAATCTCCTAAAAGAAAATCTACTGGCCGCTTTTCAGGAGCGGGAAGCCCGGCTCCGTGAGTTGGATATAGCTCAGGTTACGCAGCTAGGGCGCTTAGACACGACCCTCCCGGGCCGACCCTTGCCCCGTGGACGACTACATCCTATCACCCAGACCTTGCGCGACGTGATTGGTGTTTTTCAGGGAATGGGTTTTCAGGTTGTGGAAGGCCCAGAGGTTGAATGGGACCGCTATAACTTTCAGCTCCTGCGCATCCCGGAGGATCATCCCGCTCGCGACATGTGGGCGACGTTGTGGGTAGATTCTAGCTCAGCCGGCGGCGGCGAACGCTCCATGCTCCTTCGTACGCACACATCTCCCAACCAGGTACGCTATATGGAGCGACACCAACCTCCTGTTCGCATCGTCGTGCCCGGCAAGGTCTACCGCTTTGAGGCCACCGACGCTACTCACGATTGGATGCATACCCAAGTGGAAGGCTTGGCTATAGATGAAGGCATAAGCATGGCCGATCTGAAGGGGACTCTGGAAGAATTCGCCCGGCGTATGTTTGGGGAAGGTACGAAGCTGTTTTTTCACTGCGACTACTTCCCTTTTACTGAACCAAGCATGGGAATGCTTATCGGCTGTGCCATATGCGGCGGACAGGGCCGCCTGGCGAACGGTCAAGGCTGCTCTACCTGTAAGGAGACAGGTTGGATCGAAATTCTAGGTTCAGGTATGGTGCATCCGGAGATCCTTGCCAATGTAGGCTATGACCCCGAACGCTATACCGGCTTTGCCTGGGGCATAGGTATCGAGCGTATAGCTATGCTGCGACACGGCATCGATGATATCCGTCTCTTTTACCAAAACGACCTGCGCTTTCTTGAGCAGTTCTGAGGAGGGGCCGCCATGCGGGTTCCTCTCAAGTGGCTTAAAGAATACGTCGACATAACCCTTCCGTCCGTCGAGCTAGCAACCAAGCTTACCGAAGCCGGCCTCGAAGTGGGCGAGGTAATCATTAGCGGCGGACGCTGGGAAGGCGTTCGGATTGGCAAGGTTCTGGACGTCCAGCGCCACCCCAACGCGGATCGCCTAACGCTGGCAACGGTAGACCTGGGTCAAGGGCAGCCGATGACGGTGGTGTGCGGAGCCCCCAATGTGGCGGCCGGGCAAAAAGTGGCCTTTGCCCGTGAGGGGGCGGTCCTTCTCGATGGACGTAGCGGTCAGCCTACTAGCCTTAAGCGCGCTGTCATTCGTGGCGTGGAATCGGCGGGCATGATCTGCTCCGAGAAAGAGCTGGGATTATCGGACAACCACGAAGGCATCCTCGTCCTTCCCGAGGACGCGCCCTTGGGCGATCCCTTGGCCTTTTATCTGGGCGATACAATCTTCGACTTTGACCTTAGGCCCAATCGGCCCGATTGCCTCTCCGTCTTAGGAATTGCCCGTGAAGTAGCAGCGATTACCGGAGTGCAGTTACGGGAGCCATCTCTCGACTATCCGGAAGAAGGCCCGGCGGCCCGGGGGCGAGCGACTGTGCAGATCGCCGACCGCGACCTTTGCCCTCGCTACTGCGCAGCCCTCGTTGAGGGCCTTACCATCGGATCCTCGCCGCCCTGGATGCAGGAGCGGCTGACGGCGGCTGGCCTGCGGCCGATTAACAATGTAGTCGATGTCACTAATTATGTGGCGCTAGAGCTTGGCCAACCCCTCCATGCTTTTGATTTCAATAAGATAGGCGCCCGCAAAATCGTGGTGCGTCGGACCAAGGCGGGCGAGCGATTGTTGTTCCTGGACGGTAGCGAGCGGGCGCTTTCGCCCGATATGTTGGTCATTGCCGATGCTGAAGTGCCGCTCGCCTTGGCTGGCATCATGGGCGGCCTGAAAAGCGAAGTGGATGCCAAAACAACCACCGTCTTGCTCGAATCGGCTAACTTTAGCGGCCCCAGCATCCGCCGCGCCTCATCGGCCCTCAAAATGCGAACCGAAGCCTCATTGCGCTTTGAAAAGGGAATGAGCCGCGAGTTACCGATGGTGGCTGCCCGAAGGGCGGCCAAGCTACTGGTGGAACTATGCGGCGGAGTGGCCGCTAAGGGAATCATCGATGTTTACCCGGGCAAACAGAGTGATGTTCGTATTACCGTAACCCAAGAGCGTTTGCGCAAGGTCTTGGGCATCGCACTGCCGGTGACGGAAGTCCGCCGCACCCTCATGTCGTTGGGTTTTTCTTGCCGCTACATCCCACCCGATCGCTATGTGGTCAGGGTGCCCCACTGGCGGACTGACGTTCGCATCCCTGATGACGTAGCTGAGGAGCTAGCCCGTATCTATGGCTATAATCGTCTTCCCAGCACTGCCTTACGCGGCGCCATCCCAGCGGCTGAGCCTCAGCCGCTATACCGCCTGCGTGAGCAGGTTCGCGATGTCCTCGTCGCCGCTGGGTTGCAGGAAGTGATTCATTATTCTTTGACCAGTCTGGAAGCCCTTCAGAGGGTGCTATCGCCACAAGACCTTGAAAGAAGGCCACCTTTGGTCATTGCCAACCCCATGAGCGAGGAGAGTAAATACCTGCGCACTAGCCTTAGGGCCTCTATGCTTCAGTCGCTCGAACGAAACTTGAGGCAGCGGCCCAATGCGGGCCTATTCGAGATCGGGCGTGTCTATTTGCCGCAGGCCGATGACTTGCCAGAAGAACGCGAGATGACCTGTGGCGTGGTTTGCGGCCCGCGGCCCGATCGCTGGGGGCGACCCTACGGTGAGCCTTTCGACTTTTACGATGCGAAAGCCTACATGGAGCGGGTGCTTCAGGCATTGGCTCTGCAGGCGGAATTCATTGAGGCATCCGATTTCGCTTTTTTGCCTGGCCGTACAGCGGCCGTGACGCTCAGCGGCCAGCAGGTTGGCCTCGTTGGGGAGGTCCATCCCGATGTAGCTGCTTCGTTCGATATTGCCGCTGACGTTGCCATGTTTGAGCTGGACTTAGCCTCCCTCTTGCCCCACGTATCGCCCGTTCGCCGCTATCAGGCCATACCGCGGTTTCCCAGAGTTGAACAGGATATCGCTCTCATAGTGGATGAGGGGATAGCAGCCGAGCGGGTGAAGGCTATGATTGAGGATTCCTCATTGGTTTCCAGCGCTTCTCTTTTCGACATCTATACGGGCCCGCCCATTCCCGCAGGCAAAAAATCGCTGGCCTTCTCTGTCTCTTATCGCTCACCTGACCACACGCTGACAGACAGCGAAGTCAGCCGCGAACAGGAACGAATTGTGGAGCGACTCAAGAGAGAGCTAGGAGCTGTATTACGGGGCGAGGGATAACGTTAGCCGGCGCTCAATGCGGTTTTGGCTGACTCCGCCAGCTTAGCGAAGGCAGCTTCGTCGCGGACGGCCAGGTCGGCTATGATTTTGCGATCCAATTCCACTCCAGCCCTGTGGAGGCCGTTTATTAGCCGGCTGTAAGAAAGGCCGTGTTGGCGGGCGGCCGCATTTATCCGTTCAATCCAAAGGCGACGGAACTGGCCCTTACGGTCACGCCGGTGTTCGAAGGAATATTGGAGGGCATGTAGGAGGGATTCTCGGGCCCGCTTGTAAAGCTTATGGCGGACGCCGCGGTGTCCTTTGACGCTGGCAAGCACCGCCTTGTGACGACGTCGTTTGATTACCCCGCGCTTCATTCTTGCCATTGAGGCCTCCGCTAGGCGAGATAAGGTAGAAGTTTGCGCAACTGCTTTCGTTGTCCGGTCGGAATCGCCAACTTATCATCGAACATGCGAAGCGTCGCCCCCCGCTTTTTGCGGCGGGCGTTGTTAATGTGACACTTGCGGCGAAGTATGCGACCGCTTCCGGTAACGTAGAAACGACGCTTCGCACCCGAATGGGTCTTCAATTTGTACTTTTTAACTTTGGACAACGGGCGTCTCCTGAGGGGCGCTGGGTTTAGGAGCTGGTTTCTTGCCGCTAGGGGTCATGATGACGCTCAAGAAACGGCCCTCCATGCTGGGTTGCCTCTCCACAACCGCTGTGTCTTTAAGGCTCTCGATAACCTGGGTGAGCACGCCTTGTCCTAGCTCTGGGTGTGCTAGCTCGCGGCCGCGGTACATTATAGCGATCTTTACCTTATCGCCGCTCTTGAGGAGACGCTCGGCGGTGCGCACCTTTCGATCCCTGTCGTGCTGGCTAATGCGAGGGCGCAAGCGAACCTCATGTAGGGCAGCCGAGCGCTGGTGTTTACGAGCATCCCGTTCCTTTTTGGCCTGCTGGTACCGCCATTTGCCATAGTCTAGGATACGACAGACAGGCGGTTGGCTGTGGGGGTCAACCTCCACCAGATCTAGTTCCGCATCTCTGGCCATAGTAAGGGCTTGGGCGAGGGGAACCACCCCTACGTTTTGGCCATTTTCGCCTATAAGGCGGACCTCTTGGCCCCGGATCCGTTCATTGATGCGGAGGTCGCGCGGTATGTTTTAAACCTCTCCTAAAAATCCTGACGCTTATGTAGGGACTATACCATATGGCGACGGCCGTGGGCAATTTCAAATTAAAGGAGGGAAACTCCGCCCTCTCCGATCACACTTCGGAAGCTTTTTGCTCCCGCAACAGCAGTTCGTAGACTATCACCGCAAGAGCCGCACCTAGAAGCGGCCCCAACCAGTAAACCCAGTGAGAATCCCACTCGTTGGCTGCGATGGCCGGTCCAAACGTGCGGGCCGGATTCATTGACGCGCCTGCCACTGGACCCCACCCGGTAGCCGCCAAGGCCACGTATCCGCCCACGGCTATCGCCACAAAGGCGCCCTGAGCGCGTTCATCGGTCGCAACCGAAAGCACGACTAGACCAAGAAAGAAGGTTAGTATGGTCTCGGAGACAAGGGCGGCGTCTACGCCGTTAATGCTAGGGACGGTAGCGGCTCCATCGACTGCGGTGCCCAAGATCAAACGGATGGCTATTGCTCCGAAGACAGCGCCGATTAACTGCGCGGACATGTAACCGAGGAGGCGGCCTGTACTAATGCGGCCGATGAACCGAAAAGCAAGACTGATGGCTGGGTTGATGTGAGCTCCAGATACGTGCCCGAAGGTGAAAATCACTGCCATTACTATCAGACCGAAGGCAAGTCCTACGCCGGTATTGCCAACAGCACCATCGGAGGCGGCATTAACCGCAGCTGCTCCCGCACCGCCAAACACGAGGGCGAACGTCCCTAGAGCCTCGGCTAGGTAGGGCGCGGACAACGCTTTCATGTTATTGCCTTTCAAACTACAGATGGCTACTTTTATCTATCCTCTCTTCTTGCAGACGGTTGATGACGTCGGTCAGCGGCAAGGCGCCCAGATCTTGTCCGTTCCGTAAACGCACCGCCACCGTCCCCGCCGATACTTCCTTGTCGCCTGCCACCAGCATGTAGGGCACCTTCTGGAGCTGGGCGTCTCGGATCTTCGCCTGCATCCGTTCCGAACGCTCATCGACCTGAAGGCGGAAGCCCAGGGAGCTCAGCTCTTCCGCCACCGCGCGGGCGTAATCTATGTGACGATCGGCGATGGGGATGACAAGGGCCTGCACCGGCGCCAACCACAGAGGGAAAGCGCCGGCATAGTGTTCGATGAGAACGCCGAAGAAGCGCTCTATTGAGCCCAGCAGTGCCCGGTGTACCATGTAGGGCCTGTGTTCGCGGCCGTCCTCCCCGATATAGGTTAGGCCGAAACGCTCCGGCATATTGAAATCGAACTGGATGGTTGTGCACTGCCACTGGCGGCCCAATGTGTCCAGCAGCTTGACGTCGATCTTGGGGCCGTAGAATACGGCGCCGCCTTCGTCCACGCTGAAAGACAGGCCTTGCTCTTCGATGACTTGGCGGAGGATGTCTGTAGCCATCTCCCAATCGGAAAGGGAACCGGCGTATTTGGCGTTCTCATCACGGGTGGCAAGATAGACCTGGAACTCCTTGAAACCAAAGGCGCCGAAGAAGAAGCGCATGAACTCCACGCAGCGCTCCACCTCTTCTCTTACCTGCTCGGGGCGGCAGAATATGTGGGCGTCATCTTGGGTGAAGCCGCGCACCCGCAGTAAACCATGTAAGACGCCCGATCGCTCGTAGCGATAGACCGTGCCTAATTCAGCAAGCCGGATGGGCAAGTCTCGGTAGCTGCGGAGCTCACTCTGATAAATCTGGATATGGAAGGGGCAGTTCATAGGCTTGACATAATAATCCTGGCCGTCAACGTCCATTGGCGAGTACATGTTCTCGTTGTAAAAGTCCAGGTGTCCGCTTGTCTGCCAGAGGGTGGACTTACCGACGTGGGGAGTAAACACGATCTCATATCCAGCCTTCTGGTGTTCTTGGCGCCAAAAGTCTTCGATGAGGACGCGGACACGGCCGCCTTTGGGGTGCCAGTAGACGAGGCCGGGACCGTACTCCTCGTGGAAGCTGAATAGATCGAGCTCCCGTCCCAGGCGACGGTGGTCGCGCCGCTGTGCTTCCTCCAACTGATGTAGGTAAGCGTTTAGCTCATCTTCCGACTCGAAGAGGGCACCGTAAATGCGCTGGAGCATGGGGTTTCGTTCGCTGCCCCGCCAGTAGGCGCCGGCCACGTTTAGAAGCTTGAAGGCGCTCACTTGCCCGGTACGCTCTACATGGGGCCCTTGGCAGAGATCGACGAAATCGGCGTGTTTGTAGAGGCTAATCACAGGATCATCGATTTCCTGGATAAGCTCCCTTTTGTAGGGTTTGTCTGCGAATAGCTTTTCGGCCTCTTTTTTGGTTATCTCCTCGCGAACGAAGGGGACGTCGGAGGCGATGCGCTGACGCATTCGCTCCTCGATGATAGGAAGGTCTTCCAGGGTCAAGGGGCGTGGCAGGTCGAAATCGTAGTAAAAGCCGGAGTCTATGGGAGGCCCGATGCCCAGCTGGGCATCGGGAAATAAAGAGAGCACCGCCTCGGCCATGATATGGGCCGCCGAGTGGCGTCGCCGCTCCAGGCGCTCTTCCTTCGATAGCTCTTTCAGGCTTTCCATTGTTTATCCTCCCGACTTTCCAGTTCGATTAACCTCGATGTATCTACGCACCACTCGCCACTGCACGACGAAGAGCCCCACCGCCAGCAAAGCCAGCACCACCATCGCTGCTAGCATGCCCCAGTTTTCGTCGCTCATAGCTAAGAAAGCGAACAGGGCGGCCAGCCCCAGCATGGCAATGGGCGCTGCCGCCAGCCACAAGCGTAGCAGCCGTATTCCCGGCCCGTCTGCTCTTCTCCTCTCTTCCATCTTTCCCCTTACCGCAAATGAAAGCGCCTCCCGTCCGTGGGACGAGAGGCGCCGCCTCCGTGGTTCCACCCACATTCCCCCGACGCATCGGGAGGCTCATTGGGCCGCTAACGGGTGCCTCCGGGTCGGGCTACTGGCTTGACTTCGCCAAGGGTTCGCCCGCCAGCTCCTAGGTGGTGTAGCGACGGTATTAGACGCCAGGGGTTCTCAGCAGGCACCCCTATCTCTGTTCGTCTTGCCGCCGTTACTTGTCCTAGTCGTTGCCTTTGTAAGCGGTGGGCGGTAGTGGACTCGAACCACTGACCTCAGCGATGTCAACGCTGCGCTCTAACCAGCTGAGCTAACCGCCCGCGCTGCACTTATTTTAAAGCTAAATCTACGTTACTACCAGCGCCGCAGCCAAGAGCCTGAGGTGATCCTTGGCAGAAGGATTGCACTATCAAGACAGGCGGAAAGCCCCTCCTTCAGCCATGGCAAGAGTTTGGTCTAACCTGAGAACAGGGCTGGTGTGCCCTGTGCCAAAGCTATTTAGCGGGCCAAACGCTAGCGCTAGAGTCGCGTAGTCTTCGGCCTCCACGGTAATATGGAAGGTGTGATCCATTGGCGAAACATACGCAGACACCACTGTGACTCCTGCGTTGTCCTTCAAGGCTCGCCACCAGTTACCAAGGAGCTTCGATAGTTCAGGCGACTGTGCTGGACAGGTTTCATTGGTGTGCGTGTGGACCACCTGAAACAGCATGAGGGCATCCTCCTTTCTCTAGTGTGTCACTTTGCTTCGACGCTTCTGATAAGTATGGATTTGCCGAGAAATACCGCTCACGCAGAAGTCCCCAAAATAATTTAATAATTAAATTAAAGGCCCTTTAAATTTTTATGAATCTTGCAGACAGCATATTAGCAAGCCTCCTGTAAGCAGTCATCGAACGACCTTGCTTTTGTGAAGCCCTAATAGTAGTGTGGTCGGACAATAGATGGATAGAGGGAGGCAAAGATGGACTTGGAACGGCTTAAAGCTGACGCCGAATCCATCGCATCGTCGGTAAGAAACCTGGCCTACATGAAGCAACGCGGTTCGCCGGAGTTCTTGACCGCCAGCGCAGCAATGCTCGCACGAGAGGCCGCCAGGAAGGCGGGGGTGGTTCAGGAAGCGCTGGGGAACCTAGCTGCCGAGATAGAGACGGCGTCTCCCCTCGTGAACAAGTTGCTGAGGATGCATGGGGGGCCGGAGGCCGACGAGGAGCGCTAAGGGAACGTGCCGGGTGCGATCGGCAATGCCGAATCGTGATCTGTAGTTCGGGCAGGAGCCCGGCGGGATCAATTTCCGGCCGTCCCGGCCTTGGTAATGGGGCCTTGCGGGAAGGGCGCTGTCTATTTAAAAATAGACGGGGGCCGCTAGCTCAATTGGTAGAGCAGCTGACTCTTAATCAGCCGGTTTCGGGTTCGAGTCCCGGGCGGCCCTCCAAAAGAAAAATCGGCTTGAGCGTTTGAGGAGACGAATTGGCAGGCTCAAACGTTCTAAAATCTGGACCGCCATGATTGGGGGAGTGTCGGAATTGGTAGACGAGCGTGATTTAGGATCACGTGCCGAAAGGCGTGGGGGTTCGAATCCCCCCTTCCCCACCAGCTATAGCGAACTGGCTCGCCCCGGGTGTATGGCTCACAGTCGAAGGAGGCCCTAGGAGGATAGTTGGCAGAACCTCTACTTCGGGTCGTAGACCTGCGGACATACTTTTATACCGAGGGCGGTATCGTTAAAGCGGTTGACGGCGTCTCCTACGACGTAGAGCCTGGTGAGATACTGGGACTGGTAGGTGAGAGCGGCTGCGGCAAGACGGTCAGCGTTCTATCCATTCTTCGTCTTATTCCCCATCCCCCGGGCAAGATCGTCAGCGGTGAGATCTGGTTCGAAGGCCGGGACATCCTCAAGATGGACGACGAGGCGGTACGCCGCATCCGCGGCAACAAGATCGCTATGATCTTTCAGGAGCCCATGACCTCCCTCAACCCCGTTCTCACCATAGGCCGCCAGCTCACCGAGACGCTGGAACTGCACCTCAAGATGGACAAAGATGCCGCCATCCGGCGGGCTATCGAGCTGTTGGAGATGGTGGGTCTACCTGAAGCCAGCAGCCGCATCAACGATTACCCTCATCAGTTCTCCGGAGGCATGCGCCAACGGGTGATGATCGCTATGGCCCTCTCCTGTAACCCTAAGCTGATCCTCGCCGACGAGCCTACCACGGCCTTAGATGTCACAATCCAGGCGCAAATTCTGGAACTGTTGACTCGCCTCGCCCGCGAGATGGGCACCGCCGTCATCATCGTCACCCATAACCTGGGTGTCGTCGC